>Ga0209398_1001489_pt1 | contig 11912 bp, 3 predicted proteins | sample AshMeaBigSpring_FD_184125 | JGI IMG/M metagenome (GOLD analysis project Ga0209398, IMG submission 184125) | Groundwater microbial communities from Big Spring, Nevada to study Microbial Dark Matter (Phase II) - Ash Meadows Big Spring (SPAdes)... | ecosystem: Environmental > Aquatic > Deep... | reverse complement strand
TCGGAGCCATAATTGTCATCCTGACGGAGGGTCGCGATGCCCGGGACGCCCGAGAGGTTTTCCACCTTGATGATCTCGTCCGTGGCATGGCAGCCGGGAACCAGGCGCACCTCCTTGCGGATCGCGAGACCACCCGACGTGGCGGACGAGACCAAGGGCCCCTGCGGGCCCGGGGAGGAGAGCGGGCCGAAATCGAAAATCCGGCCCGGACGGGCCGCACCACCAACCGTCTGGCTCCCACCTGTCCAAGTCAGGAAGGCGAAATTGTTCAACTGGGTCACTGTGTTCTGTTCCAACCGGAAGGCGAAGTCATTCGCAATCACCACCGGAACGCCTCCGGCGGGAGTGACCGTGGCATTGTATCTGCGTGTCCCGACATTGATTTCCATCTCCACGCGATACGACACCCCTGGCGCGTAGTTCAAAAGGTTCACCGCGGAGAACCCGCCACCGTTCCGCGCGTCGATGGTTCCGCCAGGATTGAAGCGCACATACGCGGCGAGATCGGTCCAGAAGTCCGCCGTACCGTTTGAAAAACCCACCACGGTGTCCACCGCGCTTCCGCCGGGAATCGTCGTGAACGAACTGACGAAGGTTTCGGTCTGGGATGCGATGGGACGGTTGCTCCAGATATTGGTGGAGGTTCCGCTCGCGGTGGCGGGACCAATGAAACCGCCCACTTGTTGAGTGCCGCCGGTCCAGGTCAGGCAACAGAAGTTGGTGAGCTGGGAAACGTCCTCCTGCTCTGTGCGGAAAGCGAAATCATCCGCAATCAATGTGGGAGTGCCTCCAGCGGGCGTCACCACGGCCCTGTATCGTTTCGCGACCACATCAATCTCCATCTCCACCAGATAGGAGACCCCGGCGTTGTAGTTCAGAATATGCGCCGCGGCGAAGCCGGCACCGTTTCTCGCATCAACGGTTCCGCTGGGATTGAATCGCACATAAGCCGCAAGATCCCGCCAGTGATCGGCGGCACCGTTTGAAAACCCGATCACGGTGTCCACCGAAGTGCCGCTGGGAATGGTGGAGAAAGAAGCCGCGAACGTTCCCGTCTGTTGCGCAATCGGGTGGTTGGTCCAGAGGTTCGTCGCCGTGACGCTTCCAAGAAGGTCGGGACGATACTCGATTCGTGTCCTGCCCACGCCATCGAATGCGTCCCCGAAAGAGCCTTCCGCAGTGACCAGTCGCGCCTCCACCAGCTTGTTGTCGCCCTGAGTCTGCCAGACCGATTGAGACCCGTCAGGCAGCGTCTGGATCAAGGTATTCGCGAATTCGCCCTGCACCGTCCCGGCCTGGGTGATCCTAACCGTGGCGACCAAGGCTCCACTCAGGAGCGTGATCGTCCCGCTTCTGACTTCGCTCCCGGTGTTTGACGTCGCGGTGAATTCAAACCTCTGGTTTCCTGTCTGGTTTGAGGACTCGGAGGTGAGGATCCAATCCGCATCCTTGCTCCAGTTCCACGACGCGTTGCACCCGACATCGAATGCGAGCCGCTCGCCAGGAGCGGAAACCGAAATCGCGGACGGTTGGGCCGTCAACACGGAACCCGGAATGAACACGCAAGCCAGTTGGTAGCCTCCAGTGGCCGCCCTGGAAAAATGCCTGACCTCCAGATAGTAGGTGCCCGGGGTCACCGCGATCCCCATCTTGAAATTGGTCTCAGGACCCGAGTCATCATCCGCAACCAGCAGGTTCCCGGCAGTGTCTTGTAGCGCTCCCAACAGGTCCTGTGAGCCCGCGCTCTCAAGTTCCAATCGTCCGATTTCGGGGACTTCGATCCGGAAATAATCGAGATCCTCCGGCGCCTCGATCATTCCATTGGTCAGTGAATTCAACCCGACCAGTGTTGCGGTCGCCACGGTGTTGCCGTGGTCATCGGGGAGAGATCCCGCCTGAACCACCGTATGGGTCCTGGTGAAACCACCTCCAGTGAGAGTGATCACGGCCACCCTGCCACCCGTGCTGGGATTCGCACCAATCGTGTAGGTGAAAGCCTGGTCACCCGCTTGGGAAACCGCCTCGGAACACGCGACCCAGCTCGAATCCGAACTCCAGGTCCACGGCACGTTGGAGGCAACGTCGAATGTGAAGGTGGCCCCTTCCGTCGGAGCGGTGAAGGAGGATGGACTGACCGAAAGCTCCATGGATGGCGACAACGCACACCGGACGCGATACGCGCCGGTCCGCTCGATATCGTAATGCCTTACCTGAAGATAGTAGGTTCCGGGCATCACAACCCGGCTGATCCGGAAGTTGAGGTCATCCCCGGAATCATCGTCAGATTGGATTTCCGCGCCCGTGGAGTCCCGCAGCGCTCCGAAGGTGTCGGACGTTCCCGACGACTCAAGCAACAGGACTCCGCTCACGTCGGTGTCGATGCGGAAGTAGTCGTCGTCACCGGGCGTTTCGATGTTCCCGGGAGTTTCCGAATTCTGCCCGATCAGCGTCGCCGTCGAGATGCTGTCGCCGTGATCGTCCACCTCAGCGCCCGCCTGCCTCACGATGTGGACGCGGGTCAATCCGCCGCCAACAAGGCTGATCGTGGCGATACGACTGCCGGCAAGTGTGTTGGGAGCCACCTGGTAGGTGAACGTCTGGGCTCCACTCTGCGGGCTGGCCTCCGAACTGGTGATCCATCCCACGTCCAGACTCCACGTCCATGTGGTGTCCGAAGTCACCGTGAAGGAGAAGGACCCGCCGGAGGATGGCACCTCCAACAGAGAGGGGCTGACCGCAAGGGTCGCGGACGGCGCGCCCGCTCCAAACCTGACGATCATGGCGTCCGACGCTTCGCTCAGAACCGTGACGGAGAATCCCGAGGGGCTGCCATCCCACCAGTCCGCGTTCGGATCGGTGGTGCTGTTGAAAAAACTGTCCGCAATATCGAACAGATCGCCGGCATCCCCGCCATTCCAATTCCGCTCAAGGTCGAAACGCCCGTCCGCTTGTTCCAATGAGATCTCATAATGCTGGGTGGGAGTCATTTGCTCAAACTCCGTTCCCGAAAACGATTCATCGACATGCCAGATGGCGATTCCCTTGTCCGGGGCATGCGACGCCCACTTGTCTCCCGCTCCACGGTTTTCCAGCAGGAAATACTCGGTTTCCGTTCCGGGTTTCCGCATCCGGTAGCCATGGTTTCCTGTGGAGGTCAGGACGGCATCAAACGAGTCGGATGGCTCCACATCAATGATGTTCGCCCATCCTGAAACACTCTTGAGGTAAAGGTCGATCGGGGCCGGCGTTCTGCCCCCGTTCAGGTGATTCCCCGCTCCCATCAGGGAATGAGATCCCAATCCGGCGGATTCATATCCATAATCGTAAAAATCCGGGTAATCGAGCAACAGATGACCCAGCTCATGGCAGACCGTTCCGATGACGGGCATGGCATCGGGCACGTTCGTCATCTGATAGCGGAACACATAGCGGGGGCTGCCCGGCGAGCCGACGTCGATGGGCGTCGCCATGGACCACGCATGGGGCCACAAGCCCTTCGGCCACACCCCTGAATCGTTGCCCGCGAACAAAAGGCTCGTCGCCAGAATGTGGTTCCCGGAGTCAACCGCCAGCGAGCTGAAATCAAATCCGTCCGATTTCAATTTTGCTACCGCATCATCGATCAGTTTCCGCCCGGTGATGCCACAATTCGGTTCAAGCGTCGTGTTCGCCGGGTAGTCCGCGTAATTGTAATAGTTCCTGGGATGGGGCAGGGTGACAATGGTGGTGACGTTCTGGGTGTGGGTGAGCAATCCGTTGGATTGATCGTAGAAGTAGTCCCGGATCGATCCCGTGCTGCCGTCATCGGCATAGCCGACTTCGTTGCAATATCGCTCCATCTTCTCGCGGGTGGCCGGGAACCCGACCGCATCGGGAATCCCCGGTGTGGCCGGATCATCCGGAAATTGCACGAGGATCACGAGTCCCTGCTTGGATCCTCCGATCGGTGCTCCGGCAAGAACCGCTTCCGGCGACGCTGCGGAGGCCGCCTGGAGCAGGGCGTCGGGGCCACGCAGCTCCCGAACGGCCTTGACTCTTGCCCTCCATCTGGCGGATCGGTCCGGAGCAAATCGTTGCAGGTTCATCTTCCGCTGTTCCCTGACGTGTTTGTCCGAATCCTTGAGATTCCTTTTCAGGGTTTTGGGAGGAAGCCAATGGGCGGGAACTCCGGACGAAACCAGGTTTTCCCCATCCGCACCGGGAGTTGCATAATAATAAGTGTTGTCCGCCGGCTCGAAAACCACGGCATAGCCATCCAAAGTGGTCGTCCGGGCGTAGAATTCATCCCCATACACCCTCAGTAAAAGCATGGCGCCCCCGGGTTGGGTCCATTGGGTTGCAAGTCCTTCATGGGGGTAGGGAGCCGCAGCTGACGGGTCCGTGGCCAAGCACCAGGTGAGGAACGCCATCAGGACGCGGTGAAGCCATAAAAGCGGATTCCGCCCGGGTGGTGATTTCCCGCCTGAAGCTGCGGACTCTGGAAGGCAACGCATGTTCATAGGGATGGGATGTGGGGGATGATTTGAACTGCCGGTCAAGCGCTGCGGAAATCCGCATCCGGCGAGAGTTCCTGAAACCGCGGTGAAACCTGACCGACAGGCGGAGGCAGGGTAGCCGCACAACGCCCCGCATCCGGAGCGCTGAAACGGGTTGCCTTTCGGGACCGGCCGCCATTTGGTGAAACCAAATGATTTCGGGGGGAAATCATTATTCGAAGAGATAACTTCTTCGCGCGAATTGCCAAGACTTATTTGGCGTTTGTTGCAGGCCGTTCCCGCTCCTCCGGTCTTGATCACCCGATTTTTCCTGTCTAGCTTGCGCGCCCGACCCGGAAATCCCATGCCTAAAGTCTACGTCAGAACCTACGGATGCCAGATGAACGAGCGCGACTCGGAGCAGGTCCTGCGCACTTTCACCGAGGGCGGCTACACGGTCACGACGGACGAACGGGAGGCGGACGCCATTCTCATCAACACCTGCTCCGTGCGCGACCAGGCCGAGCAGAAGGCTCTCGGGAAGATGGGCTCGATGATGCACGCCGGGCGCGACCGGAAACACGTCGTCTACGGTTTCATGGGTTGCATGGCGCAATCGCGCGGGGATGAGCTGTTCAAGGCGGTGCCCAGTCTCGACGTGGTCGTCGGCACGCAGAAATACCACAAGGTTTTCGAGTATGTGGACGGCATCCTCAAGCGCCGCCTGGAGGCGCGCATGGATGATCCCGCGTTCTCGCTGCGGGGCGGCAGCGTCTGCGACATCGCCGAGGAGGAGGGCTCGCAGAACACGATCCGCGACCACATCGCCAAGCCGCGCGAGGCATCCGCCTTCGTTTCCATCATGCAGGGCTGCAACATGCGCTGCTCGTTCTGCATCGTACCGGACACCCGCGGCAAGGAACGCGGCAGGCCGATCCATGACATCGTCGGCGAGGTCCGTCACCTCGCGGCGCACGGCGTGAGGGAGGTCACGCTGCTTGGACAGATCGTGAACCTCTACGGACGCACCGAGTTTCCGCGCGTCGATGACAAGTCGCCCTTCGTGCAGCTCCTCGAAGCCGTGCATGAGGTCGAGGGCATCGAGCGCATCCGTTTCACCTCGCCGCACCCGATCGGATACCGCGAGGATCTCATCGCCGCCTTCACCTATCTGCCGAAGCTCTGCTCGCACATCCATTTCCCGATGCAGAGCGGATCGGACCGCATCCTGCGGGAAATGCGCCGACCGTACAAGAACGAAAAGTTCATCGAGATCTGTGAGAAAATGAAGGCGGCCCGCCCGGGCCTCGCCATCACCACGGACATCATCGTCGGCTTCCCCGGCGAGACCGAGGAGGACTTCCAGGCCACCATCGACACCGTGGAGCGCCTGCAATTCGACAACGCCTTCGTCTTCCGCTACTCGAAACGCCGCAACACCCCCGCCGCGGACATGGGAGGCCAGCTTTCCGAAACGGAAAAGGAACGCCGCAACCAGCGCCTGCTCGACGTGGTCAACCGCATCGCCCGGGAAAAACACGCCGCGCTCGTCGGCACCCGCCAGCAGGTGCTCTGCGAGGGTCCATCCAAGACCAACGCCGCCCGCCTCACCGGCCGCACCTCGCAGAACAAGATCGTCATCTTCGATGGCGACGCCGACCGCCTGACCGGCCGGCTTCTCGACATCCAGATCGAGGAATCCGGCGGCTTCACCGTCTTCGGGACGGCCTGTCTGGAAGCGTAGCCGAACGCCTCGTCTGATCGGACCCGCCCTGCACCGAGTGGTGAGCGGGGCGGTGTGGGGCCCGGGAGTCAATCACTCCCGGGCCCCGATTGGGGACCAGTCTTCCCTGCGCGGGATCAAGGCTGGGCCGAGTCGAACAGCGGACCATCATCGACGGCCGGCTTGGATTTGCTGTGCGGGACCGTGACGGGGATGGTGCTGGTGCACGAGCCTTCGTAGTCCCTGGTGACAAACTTCACATGATAGACGCGTCCGTTGGCCGTGCCCGTGCGCTCGGCACGCAGCAGGACGGTGCTTCCCTGGATGATGGCATCCGGGCCGGTGTTTCCGGAGCCAACCACGTTGACCGCCTCATCCTGGGTGACCGAGAGGATTTCGACCGTGTGGTTCCCGTCCGGATCCAACACCCCGATGATGTCGATCGGTACAAACTTGTGGTTTGCCGGCCAGATGGTTGCAATGCTGGCCGTGGCTTGTGAGCAGTCCGGCGGATCATTGATGTTGAGGATGCTCACGGTCACCTCGTCGGTGTCGGAACCGCCGTATGGGTCGGATACTTCGAGTTGGAAGACCAGGGTCGCACCCGCGCTCGACACAAACGGCGCGACGAACGACGGGTTGGGAGTGGCCGCGTCCTGCAGGACGACCGCGGGTCCGCTGATCTGGGTCCACGCGAAGGTGATCGGATCCTCATCGGGATCGGAACTGGCGCCACCGTCCAGAACGACGTTCGCCGCTTCGTTGGCCATTTGCGAACCTCCCGCATTGGCCACCGGGTCGGACGGCACATTGACCACCTTGATGGTGACGGTGTCGGTGTGGCTGGCTCCGCAGATGTCGGTGACGGTCAGTTGAAACCCGAGTTCCTGTTCATCATCCGGAGCTCCGCCCGGCAACACAGGAGCGGTGAATTGAAGGGTTGGGCTGGAATCGCCAGTGACACCCACCGCCGGTCCTGACAACTGCTGCCAGGCATACGTAAGGGCTTCGCCATCCACGTCCGAGCCCGATCCTGCGAGAGACACGCCGGCTCCCTCCGCCACCTGTTGGTTGCCACCGGCGGAGGCCAGCGGGGGATTGTTGAGATTGTTCACGTGGATGGTGACCGACGAGACATCCACCCCGCCGTAACCGTCATCCACACTCAGGGAGATGAGGAACGACGCGCCGCCACAACCCACCTGGGGAGCGACGAACGAGGGCGCGGCTGGATTGCTGAGGTCGAGCACAACACCCGCCGGAGCGGTCCATGAGAACGACAGCGCGTTGTCATCCGGATCACTGCTTCCGGTTCCGTCCAACACCACGGGTGATCCTTCGTCCACGGTCTGGGCGTCTCCCGCCACCGCCGTCGGCGGGCGGTTGTAGAAAGTCACCTGCACGGTGACCGGGGAGGGGTCGGATGTCAGGCTGCAGTCGTTTCCGAGGGTGTCCACGCAGTTGTCTTTGACGACGAGCGTGAAGACGAACGTTTGACCGCTGAAGCCTACGAAGGGCGCGGTGAACGAGGCCATTTGACTCGTGGAGTCGCTGATCGTCACGGCCGGGCCCGCGGTCTGCGTCCATTGGTAGGTGATCGGGTCGTTGTCGGGATCGTAACTATCAGATCCGTCGAGCACGACATGCGCTCCCGCCGGGACGCTGGCATTGACCACCTTGGCGATCGCCACCGGAGCCTGCTGCATTTTGGCGATGGTCACATTGACCAGCGAGGTCGAACTCAGGCTTCCGTCGCTGACCGTCAGTTGGAAAGTCAGGGTGTCGCCATTGGCCGCCACCAGCGGAGCGATGAAGCCGGGAGATGCCGCCGACGAGTCCGACAACGTCACGGGAGTGCCGCTGAGCTGCTGCCAGGAATAGGTCAAGGGGTCGCCGTCGGGATCCGCGCTGAGGCTGCCATCCAGCGTGACCTGCTGGGTTTCCACGGCGTTGGAGTCGGGCCCCGCGTTGGCGATCGGGGCCGCATTGAGACATTGGATCTGAACGGAGGCCGGGTTGCTTTGGAACGTGCCATCGGTGGCGCGATAGTTGAAGGAAACCGTGCCGACATGACCACCGGGTGAGTAGGTGAAGGATCCGTCGGCGTTGAAAGCCAGGGATCCCTGAGCCGGATTACTGACCAGGAAAGCCGTCAGGGGACTGCCGTCCTCGCTGATGTCGTTTCCAAGCACTCCCGGCGCGGGAACGGTGAGCGTGCCGTTCTTGCCGATGGTGTAGGGGTCATTCGCTGCGATGATGTCCGTTTGGATCACGTTCACCGTCATTGAGGCGAGGGTTTGGAAGCCGGTGTTGTCGACGGCGGAGTAGGAGATCACATGGGTTCCCACCTGGAGCTTCGCAGGAGTCCAACTGAATGAACTGGTGACGCCTGGACCACCCGAGATGGGAAGGGACGGGGTCATTGCGGCTCCCTGGGGAAGTCCGCCGGTATTGAGGGTGACGGTTGCTCCGGAATCGGAGTCGTGCGCCTCAACGGTGAAGCTCACCGGGGTGCCGTGGGTGACGGTGATGGGCCCGTGTTCTGGCTGTCCCGGCATGTGAGTGTGGATTTCAAGTTCCGGTGCGGTGCCGACATTCGAGGAAATCCAGACCACGCACTCGACGGGGATGTAGCTTTTGAGGTTTCCGTTCAGATCGCGGTCTTCGACGATGAACTGCGCCATGTAGGGCAGGCTCGTGGGCAGTGCGGCATTGTTCCATGTGACCTGGCCGGTCGCCGGATTGATGACCATGTTGGGCGGGGCCGGGGCGGAACTGTCGGAAGTGTTCGCCATGCGGAAGGTCAGCGTGTCCCCGTCCGGATCAGTGGCGGGAACCGTGAAGGTCGATGCGCTCGACTTGGGCACATAGAGCACCGGAACCATTGAGGAAACCGGGGAACTATTCCCTGAATAAGGCATGACAAGGGTTCTTGCGAGGAATGTGGAATCCCCACCATTCTGATAGTAGATCCGGCAGCAGATGTTCACGCCGGCGAGGTAAGGGCCACCGCCCGAATAGGTTTTGGTCACTCCCACCAGGTTGTCATTGCCGACCAGGTCTCCCACAAACCAGTTTTCAGAGGTGCTCGTGGCGACCACCTTGAGCCTCAGCGGGGTGACGGTTCCATCACCAAACTGGAAATTCCCCAGGGACGTGGTGATGCTGCCCACAGCCGGCATCGTGCCGAACCAGTCGCCGCGAACGGCCACCTGGAAGTTGAACTTCACCTGTCCCGGGGTGCCGGTGGGCGCGTAGTTCAGGTTGGCGTAGCGGAAGTGGCTCGCCTCCGCCGCATAGGGCAGGATGCAGAGCAGGAGGGTGAACAGCAGTCGATGGATGGTCCGCAGCAATGGCGAACGACTCGACAGTGATGCCGCCGGTGCAACATGGCTCCGGAGGGGGTGTTGGGGGCGGTCCGGGCCTTTGGGGCACGGATAGAGCTCAAGCGTGGTGATGCTTTTCATGGGGTTAGGGGGTAGTGGAATCACCGCTCATTCGACTTTCCGCTCTGCAGACAATCCGCCAGAGTTAAATCGTTTGAGCAAGCTTCCGGAGAATTGACTGGGAATCCTCCATGTCGACTTCTTTTGAGAGACGGATGCGTGACGGAGCGAAGCACCATTTGGCTCTGGACTCCCCATCCATGCGACAAAACGCCACCTCCGAGGCGGTCCATGGGATGGCGCGCAAATCAAAATATGCCTATTATTTTTCTGGATAGGTTTGTTCGCGAACATTTATCAATTTGCAGAAGGGATTAGGAGTGCGCTCCTCGGCCAGGGAAATCCACAGATGAGTCACAGGGGTTCGCTGCAGACCGAGCCGCAAACATGGATGTCCGGGGCAGCCATCCCGCAGCTCACACGAGGACCCCGCCAGGTCACCCCGGGGATATGGAGGCGCTCGGACCGAAGAATGATGAATCGCGGCTGGATACCCGGCTGGACCGCGATTGCGGCTACTCGGACTCGCGGGCCGGCGGGCCGGTCTCGAAGCGCATGAGCTCGGCGATGAAGGTGAGCGGGATGTGTCCGGTCTCGCCGTTCCGGTTCTTGGCGAGCACCAGTTCCGCCTTGCCGGCCTCGGCCTCCTTTTCCTCGGCGTTTTCCGCATAGTAGGCCGTCCGATAGAGCAGACCCACCATGTCCGCGTCCTGTTCGATGGAGCCGGATTCGCGGAGGTCGGACATGCGTGGGACGCCGAGGCTTTTGCCGGTGCGGCTTTCCGGGCCGCGGTTGAGCTGGGCGAGGATGACGATGGGGATGCCGAGTTCCTTGGCCAGTCCCTTGATGCCCGCAGAGATTTCCGCGATCTCGCGCTCACGCGAGTTCTCCGCCTGCTTGGTGCGGGATTTCATGAGTTGCAGGTAGTCGATGGCGATGAACTGGATGTCCTCGTCGCGTTTTTTCCGGCGGGCCTTGGCGCGGAGCTCGTTGATCGAGATGCCGGGCGTGTCGTCGATGAAGAGCTTCGCGGTGGCGGTCTCCATGCAGGCGCGCTGGATGCGCTGGAGGTCCCCCTTGTTGGGCGTGTAGCCCCGTGAGAGCTGGCTGAGGGCGAATTTCGCACGCGAGAAGACCAGGCGCTGCACGATTTGGAAGGCACTCATTTCGCAGGAAAACACCATGCTCGGCTTGCCGAGGTCCATGCAGACGTGCTCGGCGATGTTCATCATGAACGAGGTCTTTCCCATCGAGGGGCGTGCGGCGATGACGAACATTTCTCCGGGCTTGAGGCCGCCGCACATGCGGTCCAGCTCCTCGAATCCGGTGGAGATCCCCTTGGCTCCCTTCTCCCCGGCGAGCTGCTTCTGGAACTGCTCGAACACCTCCTCCACAGATTGCTTGATGGTGGGAGCCTTGTTGGTTTCCGCCCCCTCGCGGATGGCGAGGATCTTCGCCTCCACGGAGTCCAGCAGCGCGGCGACCTCGTCCGGGGCATCGTAGGCTTGGGCGATGGCTTCGTTGGAGTTCTGGATGATCGAGCGCAGGACGTACTTGTCCTTCACATGCTGGAGGTGGTGCCGGAAATGCCCGGGACTCGGCGCATACGTGTAGAGATCCGTCAATGCCGCCGGGCCGCCCACGCGATCGAGAAGGCCGCGGTCGAGAAGACGCTGCACCAACGAAACCAGCTCGAACTCCTGCCCGCCCTCGAACAACTCGACGAGAAAACCGAAAAGCGTCGAGTGAGCGGGCAGATAAAAATGCTCCTTGGTGAGTTTTTCCTCGATCGCCACGCCGATGTATTCCTGCGGGTCCTGCAACATCGAGGAGAGCAAGCTTTTCTCCGGCCCCAGCGCATGCGGCAACGCGCGGGTCACATCGTCCACGGTCGTCGCCCCTTGTTGCAGCGACGCGGTTTTCGGAAAGGAGGGTGCGGTGGGTGTTTCGACGGCCATAAGGGAGCGGAAGAATGGCAGGCTGGCCCCCGGCACGTCAATCTTGGCAGGCGGCGAACTACTTGTGAATAACTCCGGACCGTGATCAGCGGTCTGCCGACGCGCCGATCCGGCTGAAACATCCGCCCCGTCAGCCACGTCATCTGCCTGTCTTGGGCCATTTCATCCAAATTCATGAATCCCCTTTCCGCCTCCGCAAAACGCCTCGCCCTGTCCGTGCTCACCGTGGCACTCACGCTCGCCAGCCCGGCCGCACCCCATCTGATCGAGGCCCACAACGTCGTGTGGACCACGCCCGGAAAATCCTCGG
>Ga0209398_1001488_pt1 | contig 11915 bp, 10 predicted proteins | sample AshMeaBigSpring_FD_184125 | JGI IMG/M metagenome (GOLD analysis project Ga0209398, IMG submission 184125) | Groundwater microbial communities from Big Spring, Nevada to study Microbial Dark Matter (Phase II) - Ash Meadows Big Spring (SPAdes)... | ecosystem: Environmental > Aquatic > Deep... | reverse complement strand
TATTGACGACGTGTCGATCATCGCCTGCCCGACGCCCGCCACGCTAACGCCGACGCCAACGATCACGGTCACGCCAACGCCGACGCCACCGCCCACGCCGCTGCCGGAAGGCTGTGTAACCACCGACTTCCCCAACGGCGGCTTTGAGACCGATGATGCCTGGATCTTCGGCGATGACCCTGTGCCCGCTTCCTATGTCAGTAGTCAGGTGCGGAGTGGTGTGCGCGCCGTGCGTCTCGGCATCGATCCGGCCACCGTGCCCGGCGTCACTGGTAAAGAGAGCTTCTCTTCAGTGCGCCAGGCGTTCGAGCTGCCGACGACGGCCAATGTCGCCAAGCTGAATTGGTGGCACTTCGACCGCACGGAAGAAGGCGTTCTCAGCGAAGCCCCGCGCATGATCCTGATCGACCGCCAGGAAGTCGTACTGCTCAATTTTGATCTTTCGACTGCGTCCGTGCGCTACAGCGCACGCCTGAACGATGGTGTGTGGAAACAATCCACCGTGGATTTGACCAATTTTCGCGGACGCCCGCTGCTGCTCTACTTCAACGTGCTCAACGATGGCAACAACCTGCGCACCTGGCAGTTTATCGACGATGTGACGCTCACCCTCTGCTACCCGCCGACGCCGATCCCGTCGCCGACATCGCCGCCTACGCACACCCCGACGCCTACGATTACAGCCACCGACACGCCGCCTGCAACCGTGGACGCATTGGGCACCGCCGCCATGAGTAACGTCCTGATCAACTCAGGTGAACCAGTGGTGGAAGGCGCCCGCGCAACTGGGAGTGCAGCGGCGCTGTCTTTCGATAGCGCCAGCCCGACAACCGCTGCTGCGCCGCTATTGTTTGGCCGCGCACCAGGCGAACTGCTGATGTGGACAGGGATCATGGTCGGGGGAATCGCCGTGATCGGTATGTTGACCTGGCTGATCTACCAATATCGCCGCCCGGGCGCGCCGCCCTGACGCCAGCGCGCTTGGGCCTGCTTCGGACGCAAGCCTACTTGTTGCACGTTTCTGCCTCCGCTATACTCTACATAGTGTGTTCCCAGATGGCGTCCAGAGAATTCTGCCGACGCCATTCCCGGCACACCACAGGAAAATCCACTGGTTAGTTCCGTTGTGCGGCTTGCCAGGGACATTACCTGATTCTGCACTAGTGCGAGGTGGAAGGAAATCTAAGTGATGAATAGTAATTGTTTGACGCAGGATGCGCCGGCGCCCCCCGCGACACACGCTGCGGCGCTGTTATGTACTGCGTATGGGCCAGCGGCTGATCGCGATGGCTTTGCGGTGCTATCCGCCGAATGGAATGACTTGGTCGCGCGGGCGCGCTTCAATTCGATCTTTTTGACCCACGAATGGCAGACAACCTGGTGGGATTCCCTCGGCCAGGGCGACCTCTGGATCGTGGCTTTCCGCTGCCCGCAGAGCAAGGCGCTGGTCGGGATCGCGCCGCTCTTTCTACACACGCTCGAAACCGGCGCCGACGCAGGCAAGCGTCAGTTCAACCTGGTTGGCTGTATCGAGGTGAGCGACTATCTCGATGTCATCGCCGAACGCGACCGCGAATCAGAGGTCTACACCGCCTTGCTTGCTTGGTTGCACAGCCCTGCAGCGCCCGCGTGGGATATTGCTGATCTCTGCAATCTGCCGGAAGTCAGCCTCACCTATCAGGCGCTGCCGGGATTGGCGGCGAACTATGGTCTTCGCGCTGCTGTGACGCAGGAGGACACCGCCCCGCAATTTACCCTCCCCCTGCGGTACGAGGAGTACTTGCAGACGCGTGTCGAAAAGAAGCAGCGTCACGAAATCCGCCGCAAACAGCGGCGCGCCGAACGCGAGGCCACGACCGGCTTCTACCTGGTCGGGCCGGAGCACGTGATCGAGGCCGAAGTGGACGACTTCATCGCCCTTCAGCGCGCCAGCCGCGCCGACAAGGCCGATTTCATGACGCCACAGATGCGGCGCTTTTTCCTGGCGATTGCCCGCCGCATGTTGCAGGCCGGGCTGCTGCGCCTGATGTTCCTCACCATCGACGGTGATAAGGCCGCTACGCTCTTTGCATTCGAGTACGATCGACGCTTCTGGCTCTATAATTCCGGCTACGATCCAGACGCCCACGCACAGCTCAGCCCGGGCTGGGTGCTGCTGAGCTATGCGATCCAATATGCGATCGCCACCGGCTGCCGCGTCTTTGATTTCATGCAAGGCGACGAAGAGTACAAATATCGTTTCGGCGCCGCTGATTACAAGGTGATGCGCGTGACGCTGCGGAAGGCGTGACGACTCTAGTGCGTCAATACGTCACACGTCAGGCGTCACTCGTCAAAACTCAGTGACGCCTGACGTGTGAGTTGTTCTAATCCAAGAAGAATCCTGCGAGGCGCAATGCGAGGCAACGGTTCACAATCTAACGACCCTCATGCGCGCTATGATGACAGCGCCGACGACGACTTCGATCTGCTCGACGACTTGACGGACGACGAACTGCGCCGCGCCAATGCACGCCAGCGCGCCCAGCAGCGTGGCTATCGTCCGCGCTACGCCAGGCCTGGACGCCGCCCGGCCAGCGAGCGCGAAGGCGCCTTCAACGCGCTGCTGTGGCTGCTCGATGGCGCCACTGGCATGGTTGAGGAACTGCGCCACAATGATCTCGGTCTGTCCGAAGAATTCTGGGTGCATGCCGCCGCCGCCCGCAAGGAAAGCCTGATGGCGCTGCGCGCCATTCTCGACGACTGGATCGATGAGGACGACGCCCCCGCGCCGCCCGACGCCGACCCACCCAAACGGCGCGGTGGCATCAATATCGATTTTTGACAAGGCGCGTCGGCGCTCGCGCGGTCGCTCATATTTGGATTGGCGTCACATCTTCCGGCGCCTCAGCGGGGACGCTCACCACGCGTTCGCGTTCGACGATTACCTGACCAGTGCGCCCGCCCGGCGCGCGGCTCACCCAGCGCCGTGCCGTCACGATCACGTCCACCCTGCGTTCACCGCGTACACTGGAATGATAGGCCGCCAACTGCGCCGCCGCCTGCACATCGCGCGCGTCCGGTGCTGGCGCGCGCAGGATGACGTGGGCGCCCGGTGCGCCGCGCACGTGCAGCCACGCATCATCCCCGCGTGCCAGCTTGAAGGTGACCTGCTCGTTCTGCCGCGCGTTGCGTCCGACGATGATCTCGGCGCCGCGCGCAGTGCGATAGCGGAGTGGGCCGCTTGTTGAGATGGGTTGTGGACGCGCACGCCGGGCATCGGCGCGTCCAAAGCCGGCGCGCTGCAGTTCATCGACCACCGCCGCCAGCTCCGGCTGATTGGCGGCGTGCTGCGCGTCCAGCGCCAGTTGATCGAGCAGTTCACGGTCGGCCAGGAGTTCGGCGCGACGGCGCGGGATCACCTGTGCGGCCCGCTCTAGCTTGGCGGCGCGCGTGAACATGCGCTGCGCCTGCACAACCGGCGTGAACGTCGTGTCCAGTTCAATGCGCAGTGTCGCCGCGCCGGTGTCCACTTCCAGCGTTGTCTGCCCCGGCGCCACCTGACTGCTCAGCGCCAGCAGCCAGCTCGCCTGTGTGCGCAGATTCTCGGCGGCGTCGGGGGCGGGTTCGTCGCCGGCCAGTGCGGTCAGCCGTCGCGCAACCTGCGCGTGGGCGCGCTTTACCTGCGCCACCACCTGGCCGCGCTGTGCTGCGTACGCGTCCGCCTGGCGTGCGCCAGCATCGCCAGCAAAGTAGCGTTCTAGCGCCGCACTCAATGTGGGCTGTGGCTTGAATTGTCCGCGAAAATGGAGCGGGTAAGCAGCGAAGCCAATCGGCGCGCCGGAGTCTTCGAGCAAGCCGGGTTGCCAGACGCCACTTTGCACGGGCGCCCAGAGTTCTTGCAGCGCTTGTGCCACAGCCAGGACATTGGCGCCTGTCTCGGCATTGGCGTCGCCAGTGGCGCGCCATGCCACCTCGTGCGCCGCCGTCGGGCTGAGACCGGCGATCCCCGCCACCAGCGCCTTCCACAACGGTCCAGGCAGCGCGGCGATCTGCGCCAGCCGCGCGTAGTAGTCCGCCCCGCCGTCGTCGCGCGGCGACAGTTTGGTGGGCATCGGCGGCGGCAGATAGGGGCGTCCTGGCAGCAGCGCGCGCCCATCACCCACAGCGGGCTGATGGTGCAGACATTCCAGAATGCGCCCGGCGGGATTGAGCAGCAGCGCGTTCGGCTGGCGCCCGATTAGCTCGACGACCAGCGTTGTCGCGCCGGTTTCCGCGTGTTCGAATTCCAGACGCAGCACGCGCTCGGTCGGGTCAGGCTGGTCGACGGCGACGAGACGCGCCCCGCGTACATACTTGCGCAGCAGCAGCAAAAGGGGGGTCTCGTCAGCGCCGCGGCGCAGTTTGTAACTGACTGTGTGGAGGCGCGCGGCGCCCGGCGTCAATGCCAGCAGCAGTTGGTGGCGCGCACCGGGCGTGTAAATCTCGCCGCCGATCGTCTGTTCATCGACCAGCAGCACTTGTTGCACGCGTCCGGGGCAGAGCGTCTGCTTGAGTTCGGCGGCCATGCAGGCCAGCGTCAGGGCGTCGAAGTGCATGGCTGGCTACACCGGTTGCGGCTCAAAGCCCTGTTGTTGGAGGGCGCGCGCCATCACTGGCTCGCGATGTTCCATCGTGCCGCCGGTGGTGAAGTACGCGCCGATGCTTTCGTACCAGTCGCGCTTGACGCTCATTGTCGTGTAGGCGGATGTCAGCGCTGCGTCCGTGAAGTCCGCGGGGTAGCTGTTCTCGAAGAAGCAGAGGTCGCGCGGGATGCGCGGCTTGACCGGCGGGTATTTTTCCGGGTCGATGACGCCGATGCACAGCCCGTAGAGCGGCAGCACGCCCGGCGGCAGCGCCAACTCCTGGGCGATGACATCGGTGTGATTCTGGACGGCGCCGATGTAACAGGTTCCGTAACCAAGTGACTCGGCGGCAACGACCATATTCTGGGCGACCATCGTGGCGTCGGTGGCGCTGTAGATCAGCCCGATGCGGGCGCGCATCCCCCACTTGCCGCCGCGCTGCTCGATCAGCCGGCGCAGGCGGTACACGTCGGCGCAGACCATAAAGAACTCGGCGGCGTCGCGAATTTGCTGCTGGTTTGCGCATAAGGTCGCTAGCCGGTCGCGGCGCACGGCGTCGGTGATGCGGATGAAGCTGTACATGTGCCCCTGGGCGTCGGTCGGGGCGCGGCGGCCCGCTTCGATGATCAGGTCAAGGTCGCCGGGCGCCAGCGGTTCACACAAGAAGAAGCGCACAGAGCGATGCTGACCAAAGACGGCCAGCGCGGGTGGAAAGTCAACAGCGGCAGGTTGGTTCATGGATGGGTCTCCTTCCGTCGGCGTCAGCGTGATGGCGCCAGCAATCTTACCAGGAAAATCATCTGATTTTTGTAATAAAAATGGTTGACAATAAGCGCTACAATGAATATGATATTGATCATTCCAGATTCGACCTAATCGGCGGGCGCACGCTCGGCTTTGGCGAAGCGAAGCAGGCGATCAAGAGCGGCGCAAAAGGGTGGATCGGGTGATGCGGGTCGGTGGCGGAATGGCAGACGCAGCGGACTTAAAATCCGCCGGGGCAACCTGTGTGGGTTCGATTCCCACCCGACCTACCTGGGGGAGGGCCAGATGAGTAGACAAAGAGGATACCATGCAGCACCCCAACGGACTCACGGACGCGGCGCAAGACGGCGCGTCCACTCCCCAACGCACGCCACAGTGGTTGCGCACCAGCGTGCGGCTGGTTGCAGCGGCGGTGGCGCTAGTTGCGGTGTGCTGGCTGATAGAGCCAGCGCACGCGCAGGACAATGTGCATGTTGTCGCCGGCGGTGAGAATCTTTCCACCATCGCCCGGCGCTATGGCATGACAATGCAGGAATTAGCAGCGTACAATGGCATCGTCAACCCCAACCTGGTCTTTGTCGGGCAGAAAATCCAGATTCCCAGCAGCGGCTACACGCCGCAAACATTGGCGCCGGCGCAAAGCAATGTGCTGCCCGGTGACGCCGGGTATCATACCGTGGCGCGCGGGCAGACGCTCTCCGAAGTCGCCAGGCTCTACGGGATGACTACCGGCGACTTGATGCGGCTCAACAGCATCAGCAATGCCAACATGATTTGGATCGGTCAGCAGTTACGCGTCACCGCGCGGGTCGATGCCGTGACCGTCAACGCCGTCAACGCGCCCAAGCCTGCTGTCGCTGATGACATCTACGTCGTGCAGGCAGGCGACACCCTGGCCGAAATTGCGGCGCGTCATGACACGACTGTACAGTTGCTGTTGGCGGCCAACGGGCTGCCTAACCCGAACTTTGTCTGGGTCGGTCAACAGTTACGCGTACGCGCCAACACCCAGGCGGAATCGACCCTCAGCCTGGTGGCTGCGCCAGCGGATGGCCGCCGCTGGATCGAGGTCGACCTGACCAACCAGACGCTCACCGCCTGGCAGGGCGACGTGTCGGTGATGTTCACAGCGATCAGTAGTGGGCGCGCTAGCACCCCCACCGTCACCGGGCGTTTTACGATCGGCACCAAGTACAAGGCGCAGCGCATGACCGGCCCCGGCTACGACCTCCCCAATGTTCCCTGGGTGATGTACTTCCATCAAAGTTATGCGATTCACGGCGCCTACTGGCACAACAATTTTGGCGTGCCGATGAGCCACGGCTGCGTCAACATGCGCTCCAATGAGGCGGAGATGCTCTACAACTGGGCTGCCGCCGGCACTGAAGTCTACGTCCATTACTGAGGCGGAATCAGGCAGTGCAAAGCCAGATTGTGCAGCACAGCGGCGGCATTTGATGTCGCCGCTGTGTGTGTTGTGTGGCTGGCGGGCGAAACAGGATGTTGGCGCATCGCGCCGAAAGGGGTACAATGCTTCACCATCCCCCTGGTGCAACAACAGTGGGCGTTGCAATGGTGGCTGCAGCGTCAAGGAGGATAACCTTTGTTTAAACATCGCACGCGATCTGCTTGGGCGGGCCGGCGCGTTTGGAGCGCCGTCGTGTTGGTGATAGTGATGACGGCGTGGTTGGTCGGCGCTGGCAGTGATGTGTACGCCGACGAGCACAAACCGGCCGCGGCGCCGGCTGGCGAGGAAGAGGTCGTCATGGGCGCGGCGGCGCTGCCGCTGCTGCCGATCACCGCCACCCTGCCGCGCCCGGTGAGCAAGCCGCCGCTGCCATTTGCCGCGCCACAGGTTGGCCCACTCATCAAGCGCGCACCGATGGACGACATCGAGAAGCGCACAACCGCCTTTCTGCCCATGCGGGCGCAGCTTGCCAGACTCTCCTCGATCAAAATCCCCGAAGAGACGCGTTGGATTCGCGTCGACCTCAGTGAGCAGTTGGTCATTGTCTATGAAGATGGCCGCGCAATACGGGGCTTTGTCATTTCGTCCGGGTTGCCGCGCACACCGACTGTGCTGGGCGAATACCGGATTCGGACGAAGGTGCGTGCGCAAACAATGACCGGTGGTGAAGGCGCGGGGTTCTACAGTCTCCCCAACGTGCAATGGGTGCAGTATTTCTACGCGGACTACAGCTTTCATGGCACCTACTGGCACAGCGACTTTGGCGTGCCAAAGAGTCACGGCTGCATCAACATGACCAACGCCGACGCCAAGTGGTTGTTCGATTGGGCTGGCCCGACGTGGGATGGCAGAACAGCCTGGTTCCGCAGCTCGCCGGGGAATGTTGGTACGCTGGTAATTGTTCACGAATGAGAGTGTGCGCGGTCACTCAACTTGTCGCAGGGCAATAGCAATTGCGTTAGTGGCAGTGCGCAGCACAACCATATCACCCTCATCGTACCCTGGCGCGTCGGTTTGGGCTTCGATGTACACCACACCAAGCGCGCCTTCACCGATCGCAACGGGGGCAATCAGCGCCTGGCCGGTTTCGTTGTAGTAGAGATCCTCGGGGGAGTCGACCGGCGCGGCGGGGTCCAGAAACAGCGGCTGACCGGCGTCGACCGACCACATGAGCAGGCGGTGGAGCCTGGTAAAGAGCACCAACGGTTCATCGAGCGCGACGATGCCAACGCCGACCATGTTTTGATAGGTGCGCGCACCGGGAGTTTCCAGTAACCGTTGCAGCAGTTGCGGTCCGATCGCTGCGCGGTCGAACGCCAACAGCATGACGGCGGCGTCCATCAGTTCAGCGATGCCTTCGATGATATTTGTCAGCAACCCAAAAAATGAAACAGGGGCGGCGATGGAGCGAGAAAAGAGTTGCAGCCCTGCCAATTGCTCGGCGCGCTCATTCAACTCCTCCTGAATTTGTGCGCCGATGAATGCGCGCGCCATGATATTCGCGAACTCCACCAACTCCCAACGCAGCTCGGGGTCTGTGAACTGACCTGGACGCATGCGCCCAAGCAGCAATGCGCCAATTGCGACAGTGTTCTTACGTAGTGGTAAGATAATCAGTGAGCCAGCGTGTGGCATCCAGGGAAACTCGTCAGGGGTGGGGCGCCCCGTTGCGGCGATGTCGTCGATGAGTAGATAGTCTGGCTCCTCTGGGTTGAGCCGGCGCACCAGGGCACGTGCAAGCTCACCCCATAGCGGCAGCGGACATAATTTTTTCAGGTAGCGGCGAGCATCGAACAGCCCGCGCATTTCCTGGTAGTGATACGGACCAAGCTCTGCTTCACCAAGCACCAGGACGGCAAAGGCAAACTGGTTGCGCTGCCATAGTTCATCGAGCAATTGGGTAATAAGTTCAGGAAGGGCAAGCGGCGAGGCAAATAGGGATGCACAGCGTTGTAGAAACACAACCCTGTCAATCTGGCGCTGGAGGTCACTTACAAGGGTGACAGACGCACCTTCCAGTGTGGATTCCAGTTGCGCCAGTTTTTCTGAGATCATTCCCGCCAATGATGCCAGTCCAGAAGGCGCCAAGATGACCTCCGCAACGTGAGTTTAATGAAGATGCTTTTATCGTATTACAGATAACGGAACCTGTAAACTGTCGGGCAGGAACGCATATGTCAATTGATGGATTGTTGGATTCACCCAAATTTAGTGGTTCACAGCCTCTGAAGATTCTCCTGGTCGATGACGAACCAGCCACCCTCCAGTTGGTGCGTCGCCTGTTGCAGGCCGACGGCCACGATATTCACGAGGCGATCGACGGCGAACAGGCTATCCAAATGTTTGACGCTCTCCATCCTGATCTAGTCCTGCTGGACGTTGTTATCCCCAAGAAGGATGGGCTGGAGGTGCTTGTCGAGCTGCGCCAGCGCGACAAGATGGCGGGAATCATCATGGTAAGCGCGCTGACCTCCGAACAACTGGCTGTGAAGTCGATGCTGGGGGGCGCCGACGACTATGTGAACAAGCCATTCCGTCTCAAGGCGATTCGGCTGAGCATTCGGCAAGTCATGGATAAGGTGCGGCTGCGCCGGCGCAATGCCGGTCTGCAGAACGAGCTAATCGCCGCCAACCAGCGGTTGCGTCAGTATATGGCGCAGCCATTGGTCGATACCTTGCTGAGCAGCCCGCTGCCCCCCCAACTCGGCGGTGTGCGCGAGACGGTGACGGTGCTCTTTCTTGATTTTGCCCAGTTTACGTCCTTCTCGGAGAGCATGCCGCCTGACGAGGTTGTCCAGACGCTCAACGAGTATTTCGCTTTTCTGCCCGCCATCGTCATCGAGCATGGCGGCTTCATGGACAAGATCATGGGCGATGGGTTCATGGCGATCTTCAACGCTCCCACCACCTATGTCGATCACGCTCAGCGGGCGGTGCGCAGCGCCATTGCCATGCGGCGCGCCACCCACGAACGTAATCACAATCACACCCACGGCTTGGCGCTACGGATTGGTATTCACACGGGGGAAGCAGTCGTCGGCAACATTGGCGCCTCGGTGCTGATGAACTACACCGCGATTGGCGACACCGTCAACCTGGCGAAACGCCTGGAGGAAGCTGGCGAGCCGCATCAGATCTTGATCACCGCTGACACCTACTGCCGTCTGGAGAAGACGTTGGAGGCGGCGGAGCAGGTCAGGTTTGTTTCATTAGGCGCGCGCCAGTTCAAGAATCGCCGTAACAGCATCGAGGTTTTTACCATTGAGGATGTCGCCGTGCCCGTTCTGACGTCAGGATGAGTGCATCGTTTACGCTAGGAAGTCGGCGACCGCACGCTGCACACGCGCGTCGTAGACCATCAGCGCGTGCGCCGGATTGATGATCCGTTTTGACTGACCGACCGGCAACACCGAACTGTTCGCCGGAATTACTGTCAGGTCGAGCGGCGTCCAGATCGAGAGAAACGGGATCGTTTCCAGGTCGGCAAGTTGAGTGTTGAGTTCTTGCATGAACGAACTGCCCCGGTGCATCTGGCGCAGCGCCGGCTGCCAGGCGATGTTTGCCCCGATCACACCGCGATGGGGCGAAGAGATGGTGACAAAGCGGCGGATGCGATGTTTTGCCCCTAACCGGTGCAGGATGACGCGCCCGATGATCCCACCCATACTGAAGCCAACATAATCGAAGACGGCGTCGGCGCCAAGCCGCTGGTCAATCTCGGTCAGGGCCTGCGTCGCCAACGCCTCCAGCGGTACGGAACCGTCGCTTGGCTGCGGCGAGACAATTTCCCCGGTGAAGCCGGCGCGTTGGAGGAACGTCTGCAGCGACTCCATCTTGCTGGCATTGTCCAGCCAGCCCGGGGTGAGGACGACAGGGGGCGTTGCGCCAATCACTGGCGTTACTTCACGATCATTGGAAGCCATAATGTGCCTACCGTGCTGGTCACTTCCAGCGTTGTGTACTTTTCTAGGGTAATTCTATCGCCTGACAACTGCACATCTCGACGCGTAATGGCAACTGTATACGTCCCGGCGTAGAGGATGGGGGTGCTGCGCATCTGCTGCGGCGTATCACCAGCACTTGCGCCCCAGTGTACGCTGCCGTTGGCGGCGGTGGTCTGAGTGTACTGAAACCCTGTGCGTGTATCAGCCAACGTCACTGTCGCATCCGTGATCGGCTGACCAACGTTGTCTACGACCGAAATGGTCAGCGACACGGGCGCGGTTGCCAATTGCACCGCGTGCAGAATATCCAGTTGCCCATATCCGTAAACTGGATTGGGGGATTGCGCATCTGTGATACAGTTGCTGCTTGTCACAGGGATCGCTGACTTAAGCAGAAGCTGCTCTGTCAAGTCAATGTCGCCTATTAGCTCTGGCGCCGCCGACCAGAGCAGCGCCACCGCGCCGGCGACGTGTGGCGCCGCCATGCTGGTGCCGCTGAGCGTGCCCATCCCCTGCCCTGGCAGCGCCGAAAAGACGCCCACCCCTGGCGCGCTCAGGTCGGGCTTGAGCCGCCCGCTGCCATCCACCGTGACGGGGCCACGGCTGCTAAAGCTGGCGATGGCGCCGTTGCTGGCGTGCGCCCCCACGCTGATGACGGCGTCATGCATCCCGATCGGGTTGTTGACGGTGGAGCAGCTTGGCCCGCTGTTGCCTGCCGATGCCGCCACGAAAATGCCAGCCGCACGCATCGTCGCCACGACTTGGCGCAAGCTGTCGACATCGCACCCCTCCGAAGGCGGGCAGCCCCAGGAATTGTTGATGACGTGCGGCGCCAACTCCGGCCTGCCCTCTGTCATGGGGTCGCCGCCTTGTGGATAGGGGGCAAGGAAGAACTCGAAGCAGCTTGTGTAGCTGGCCGGTGTGCCCACCCCGCCGCGCATGTTGCGACACGCGATCCACGTTGCGTCCGGCGCCATCCCGATCACGGTGTAGCCGAGGGCGGTGGCGTCGCCGACGACGGTGCCCAGCGTGTGCGTCCCGTGTCCCTGGTCGTCGCAAGGCGTCTGGGCATCGGCGGGACAGGTGGGGTCCAGGATGGGGTCGCGCCCCCAGGCATCCAGCCAGTTGTAGGCA
>Ga0209398_1001484_pt1 | contig 11928 bp, 25 predicted proteins | sample AshMeaBigSpring_FD_184125 | JGI IMG/M metagenome (GOLD analysis project Ga0209398, IMG submission 184125) | Groundwater microbial communities from Big Spring, Nevada to study Microbial Dark Matter (Phase II) - Ash Meadows Big Spring (SPAdes)... | ecosystem: Environmental > Aquatic > Deep... | reverse complement strand
CTCGCAAACCAGCTTTTTCTTTTTTTGAAAAATGGGTGGGGGGGTCAAAATAATTGAAAATAATTCTTGCGTTTTTTGTGCGATCTGGTATCTTCTTAATCATGAAGAATAACTCACTCACTCTCACCAGCGAGATGATCAAAGCGGTGCGTGAAATGGAAGAAATTTCAAAATAATCGCTTGACACAATCACGCCACCTGCTATTCTCTCTTTTATGAACAAATACAAGATCACCAAAATCAGCGCACTCAACGGTCAACCCGAAGTAACCTACTCATTCGGCAAGACTAAGGAGGAGGCCATCTCCTCTGCTCTCCTCCGCATCAATGAGGTTACGCTGGAAGAGGAAAAGATCATCTCTGTCGAATTGGTCTAATTCACTATAGAACAATATAACCACAATACAACACTACTACACTACTATGAACAACCTATCCTATAACGATATCGATATGGCAGTATCCCTACTCCTTGGCTTCACCACATATGCCATTGGCTTCTCTCTTCTTATGGCCCTTGCTATGGGCGTACAGTGCGTGTATCGCATTATCCAAAACAGGAAAAGGTAATAGCGTAATAATGCCTTAATAAGCTGTCGTAAGTCACTCTCTATCAACGACTTACGGCGGCCGGGCTGCCGCGCTTGCATAAGTACTTGATAATCAACGCTTTACAACTTGGCATGCTTCCTGCTCTACGAAAAGTGCAGCAAGGCAGGGACTGGCCTAAGCGCAAGGATTAACATCAAAAAAATTGAAAATAATTCTTGCGTCCGTAACGAAACCTGATAAATTCTCTCTCATGAACAAAATCACCATCCGCCGCCCATCTTGCATTGAATACTTTCTCCGCCGTCGCGTTTACCAGTTTGGCGAGGAACAACTTGACATTCTGGCCCATGTCTGCATGAAGGGCGCGGAATACAATCAGGCAATCTGGTATCGCACCAGCAATAGCCAAAGCTGGCCGACGTGCATTCAATCCCGCAAAGAGGCCGTGGTTATCCTTCGCGCTATGAGAAAACGCGCCAAACAATAACGTTAATAACTTAATATAATAATACTACTATGATTAAACCATCCGATGTATCCCTTGAAATCCGTTGGGATTGCAATAAAGCTTATGATTTTGCTATCGAACTTCTTACCGATGTAAACGATCATCAACTTGTGCGTGAAATCACCGCATTGCCAGAGCTTATTGATTTAGTGCGCGAAATCGCTAAAGGACCGCGCAATCTGATTAAAGAAGATTACGAAAAGGCAAAGGCAATTCTCTCAAAAATCGACTTAAAATAATAACAATATGAACAATAATATGATTAACCTCGACCCCTCCATTGATATTCGCAATTGCTATTGCGTTAACGGGACTTTGTTCCCTAAGAATCGCATCGGCTTCCAAGCGGCTATTGAGTTAGCGCATGAGCTACGCGCTAGCGTCTATTACATTAAAGGTCGCCATAAGGAGATAGTCTTATGGCAAAAGGACTAGCCTAATAAGATAAAAAGCCTCTGTAAGTTGTTCTCGCTCAGCGACTTGCAAAGGCCCGGCCAGGGGCCGCGTCGTAAGTCTCTAATACTCAACGAGTTATGCCAACAGCCCATTACGGCAAAAAGTGTTTTCCGTCAAGCGAAAAATAAAAAAAGATTTTTAATAAAATCACTTGACCAATTTTTCACGTTCTGCTATCTTAACAACATGACCACGACGATTCAAACAAGTGCAGAAGTCGAACAAGCTTTCCGTGCCGATCTGGCCGCCCTGCTGGCTAAGTATAGCAACGGCAGGGATCGCGCAGAGATTGAGGCGGAAGATCATTTCTCTGGCTACGCTGAGTGCGGCGAGGATGTTCGCATTACGGTTTCTATTCCCGCCATTTATCAGGATGGCGAACCCGTTCGCCCTTATACCGAAATTGATCTGGGCAGATTTATTCGATAAATAATTCTTGACGAATTTCAACATTCCTGATATATTAAAAATCACCACTATGAACAAAGACAATAAAATCCTCCTCGGTTACATCAAAGACACACGCGAACCCATTTTCCTTTATGATTTTTCGTGGGATTGCGGGTGGTATTGGGGAGGCGGATACATCGGCAATAATAATCTGCATTGCCATTTCGACGGATGCTTTTTGGACGTTCCAGATTATCGCGGCCATTCTTTGGGGGACTTTTCTCCTAAAAACCTTTCTAATGGTTGCGCCATTTGGGAAGACCTCTCCCGCTTTCTGGACAATGCGCAATTTACTTCCCGCGAATGGTGGAGGATCAAAGATTTGTTTAAACAGTTCTACACCTTGAGGGATGCTGCGGAAGTTTTTCAGTATGGAGGGAATTGCACAAGCGGCGGACGCAATCCCGCAGAAATCAATCCTTGCATGGCCTCAATGATCAATTCCCACATTAAAAATGTCATCATTCCCGAAATACGCAAAATAACTGGTTTGGATAAGAAAGACTAATTTTCGCCAAGCTTCTGTAAGTTGTTCCCGCGCAACGACTTACAGGGGTCTGGCAGCCCGGCCGCTGTAAGTCCTTGATACTCAACATGTTACAACACCAAAAATAAATAAAAATAATCCTTGACGATTCGCGTGGTTGTGGTACATTAACAATATGAAAGTTCAAAAATTCTACGATCTGCGCGGAATCCCCTTTTGCTATGTTTGGGGTGATTCTGTTTTTCTCATCGACTTCGGCCAATACATTTACGAACTGATTAACGAACACGGTCTTGAATTGCGCTCTTTGGTAGATTTCGACTACCGGCTTTTTCTGTTTGACCGTTTCGGAATCCGCGATTGCTCTCTGCCGAAAAACGCGCTTGATATTGAAATTCTAAAAAAACTTCTTGCAAACAAAGTGATCCCCTGATACTTTCTTTTTATGGAAAAGATCCACGCAAATAGGCAAGAGGCAGAAAATGCCTGCACGGAATATGTCAATGCGGTTTGGGCGTTGCAGGAAAAATATGGTGTCAATGAATACTGTGAGGATTCTTGTGTGAACATGATTATTCAAGCGAAACACCTTGACAACAACGGAGAAATTCAGAAATATTACCACTGTTAAAAATATGGCAAAGATTCAACCAGAACCCTTTGGATATCATCACCCCGACTGGGTCAAGTTCACGCAGGCTGATCGCTTTGTGAATATTCCATACTATATCTTACAGTGTTTTTAGTGAAATGTCACAAATTTTATTGGCAATACTATAAATAATTGATACTCAAACACTTACAGCGGCCCGCCTGGCCCGGCGCTTGTAAGTCCCTAATACTCAGCAGCTTACAACTTGGCACGCTTTCTGCTCTGACAAAATACAGGTCGGCCACAATGTTGGCATGGAATCTGCTTCAACTTTTTTCACGCAATCAAAAAAAATTCTTGTGTAAATAATATGACCTGCTATGGTCTTATCTATGGAAGCAAACATTACACCAGACGTTGAGATGGAAGCGGCTTACGAACTTGCCAACCGCGAGATGATGGACATGCAGGACATCGCGGCTGAGATGGCCGCAATCGCAGAATAGACTGCGGATTTTGAATAAAATTCGCTTGACGATTTTTTAAAACTCCACTATATTCACACTATGCCAAAGCTCACCACGCAAAAAGCCTTCCGCAAGCATTTCTGGTTTAATCATCCAGAGTTTAAGCGGGTCGCCAGCAACACGCAAAACGATTATCCTGCCGATGTTCGCGCCGCCTTCGTTGAGTTTGTCGATGCGGAAAACAAAGCGGGTTTCATCACTGACAAGCTCGCCGCAAAAGTTACCCTCTAATCACCATGAAAATCAAATCATTTAAACTTAACGTTCCCTCTCCAAAGAAAAGGGGATACTGCCCACCACCCACGCGCACCCATAAGGACAAGCGCAACGATTACAACCGTCAGGCATTTAAGCGCGGCGAAGCTTACGAGTTTTAATTATGCCAGTTATCCTAAGAAATAAATGCAGCGAGCATATGCTTGCTTGGCACAGGGATGCTTACTACGAAGCCCTTAATTCATTAAAGTATTGGGTGGATAAGTTCAATGCGGCCACGGGCATCAATCTTAAACTGGAAACAGAAGAACCCTTTGTGTTCTTCAATAAGTCCCGCTTAGGTGGTTATGTCTGGCCCCATAAGTATAACAATAGAGTATTCCTTAATGGCCCCCTTTTTCTTGCTAATAAAGAAAAATACCATAACGAGACTATCCCTCATGAAGTAGCTCATCTCTTTCAAAATGTTCTTTATCCCAAAGATTCTACGCATGGTATCGGCTGGCAAAAGCTTATGCGGCTAGTTGGCCTTTCCCCTAAACGCTGTCACAACTACGACATTACCGTTGCAGTTGTTACCTTTAAATATATCTGCGCCTGTCGCAAACATGAGGTTAGCAAGGTTATCCATAATAAGATGGTGAGGGGACAAAGGAGAATCTGTTGTAAATGTCGGTCTACTCTCGTAAAATTATAAACGAATAGATTGTAAAGCCTTACCCTGTAACGACTTACGGGGCCCTGGCCAGGCGAGCCGCCATAAGTCATTGACTCATAGCGGCTTACGACTAAATGAGAGTGAGTTCGCGCAGTTTTTGCTCCTGCTTGTCAAGCAGTCTTTGCACTTCCTGCTTCATGGTGAGGTAATCACGCACATGTTGGTAAATGGGTGAATCACCAAGCTCTTTTTCGAGCTTATCCATATGTTCCTGCTGGCCGCGCTTGTTGCGATTAGTGTTTGACAGAACACTCTTGAACGTGTCAATGACAATGCGCTCAAATGCCAGACGGTCATCTGCGGAAGGGATCTCCCAGAAGAAAATCAGGTCGAATAGAACGTTCATCTGTTTCCCCTTGCGATGCTGTGCATAACGCTGGTAGAGATTCGTGCATTCCCCAACGTAGGGTTTTTGCGTATCAGAGTAGGTGCGGAGTCCAACATACACGCCAGACTTTTCTGGAATGGATGTAAAACGGGCGCGCCCGAAGTAGTTATTGACCTCGATTGATTGTTCGGAAACGATTGCTTTCATGTGTTGTGGTTGTGGTGGTTGTAGTGGTTGCTAACGAGTAAGAATATAGGGCATTTTGAACAGAATTGCAAGAGGATTTTGAATAAAAATGCATTTTTATTCTAATTATAAAATACTGATAATCAAAGAGTTATGAAGATTTTGCCAGGCCAGGCTGTCGCAAGTCTCTGAACACCAAATACTTAAAGAGGATATCCCTTTACGCGGAATCTGTTTTTTGTCAAGAGAAAAGGGCGCTCCCCTCTAAAATAAAAAATGAATTAAAATGAAAATATTCCTTGCGTCAAATGGCAAGTTAGAGTATTCTTTTCCTGTCATGAGAAATTATCAAGTAATCGTTGGTAACGTGGGTAAAGTTTATGATGGCTCAAATGAATTTGTCGCTTGCCAAACCTATGATGAGTATGTTATTCTTTCTGAGCAGGCGGCAGGTCGCGCCAGCGGCGAGGATGTCACGCTGATTTTGGGTGATAAAATCGTCCGCGAACATGTAGGCTTTAACAACTCAAACGAATAATAATACTTATGAATCTTTCCGAACTTTGCGACGAACGACTGATTGATCGCTGGAACAATCTTGAAATGGATTGCGAGTGCCTGTCCGAAGCGGTAGCGGAAGATGAAAACGAGCGCGCCATGTATGGTGACGGCCCTTGTGGTTCAATGGGTCGCCGCCACGAACTTTCCCGCATTAATAAAGAACTTGAAGAATGCCGAAAAGAGTGGTATCGTAGGTATCCACAACCAGTCATTCCAGAAACCCCACAAGACGAAATCCCTTTTTAACACCATTATGTTTACCACCACCGAACAGATCGAAGACTTCCTTACATCAGATAAGAGCAATGACAAATTGATCAATATCTGGAATAACCTGCAAGACTCATTCGATACAGATAAAGAACGGATCTCCTTCTTTAATAAGGTAGCGGCCAAACAAATCACCAATAACTAATCATGAAAACCAAACAAATCAAAGTCACTCTCGAATATATGTTAGACGTGCCAGCGGATACGCGCATAACATCTATGCCAAATGCTGGCCTTATGCTTGAAAGCGCAAAGGGAAAATTTACAGTGGTTCCCGCTCCTACTATGCATAAACTCGAAAAGCTACTTTATACCGAAGAGATGGGGGCTATACCTCAAGCTTATCATACAGCACCGGTAGATGATAATACTTTTGATGAATTCTTCTTTGATAACGAACTAATTATGTCTATTAGGGACGGAAAAAAGTTCTATAAGAATAATTGCATGTTTTAATAAAGTAATAGGCTTTCGTAACTCCTTGGAGATCAAATTGGGGGGCGTTGTAAGTCTCTACGAGATAGGGACTTATGACGGTTCGGCTGGCCCGGCGGTGTAAGTCGTTGATAATCAAGGGGTTATGAACAATTCAATTATCACAATTACCCAAATCTGTCAAGCAGAAAAATCACCAGCAAGAACCGTGCCAACTCACGCAATCGCACGCGAAAACTTTTTTCGTTTTTTATTAAAAAGACCTTGCGTCAAAAATAAATTCATGCGATACTCTTCTTGTCATGAAAAAGCTCAACCTTATGCTCCACTGTGGCGGTCACGCCGTCGAAACCTCCGAGATCAACAACGTTGTCACGCCCACGGCAACCGATTCTTGGTTCCCCATCCCTCATATGTCCCTGATCGAGCGTCTGCGCGGTCTGGTGGTGGACGCTGGTATGTCCATCGTCGAGGAGAAGCACGCCCTTGCGCGTGACGGTCAACGCTACTTCGGGATGTTCCAAGTGGCGGGTGTCCAGAACTTCGCACTCGCGGAGACTGTCGGGACGGTCATCGGCCTGCGCAACTCGCACGACAAGTCGTTTCCGGCGGCAATCGTCGCTGGTTCCGCGCCATTCGTCTGCGACAACCTCGCCTTTTCTGGCGAGATCAAAGTGGCTCGTCGCCACACTCGCTTCATCCTGCGCGATCTCCCCCTGCTTCTGGCGGGAGCATTCGGCAAGCTGATGACGGCTTGGGGCAATCAGGCCGCACGGATCGAAAAATATCAGGGTTTCGCCCTCAATGATCCCTCTGCGCACGATCTCATCGCCCGTGCCTATCGCAACGGTGCGATCAGCAAGACGCAACTCGCGGACGTGATCGAACAGTGGCACACTCCCGAACACGCCGAATGGGGTGCGGAGCGCAACCTCTGGGGCCTTCACAATGCCTTCACGAATGTCCTTCGGGGCAACGTGATCGCACTCCCTCGTCGGTCGGATGCGCTGCACGGTCTGCTTGATCCCCTCGTCGGGATGCGGCAGGCTGATGCCTCCGAGGTGGAGGACGTTGCGCTGGTCAGCTAACGTTGACCCAAATCAAAAAGAAAGGGGGGCTTACATGGCCCCTCTTTTTTTATGCATTTTTTTACGATTTCGCTTGACACGTTAGCGAGTTTTGATCTAGTCGTAAAGTGTTGATTGGCAATGACTTACAGCTTCCGGGCCAGGCCAGGCCGTCGTAAGTCCCTAATAGCCAATGACTTATGCACACCATCACCTTGTCAAGAAAAATAATTTACTTGACACGTTTTTTCCGCAGCAAGAACCGTGCCAACATCACCGCGCAGGCTATAAATCTTTTTTCACTTTTTTTGAAAAAATCCATTGACCTCTCCAATTTCTTGTGAGACACTCTCCTACATGAAGAACATCATCGAAACCATCAAGTCCACAATCGCCAACCTCAACCTCTCCGATCTCGTTGTTTCCAGCTACGGGTGCGAGTATGCAATCGGGTTCAACAGCAAGCACGAAACCATCGAAAATTTCGCGTTCAATTATGGCGCGACAAACGGCACAAGCCATGCTATGTCGGATTCCTTCTCTTACTTCCTCACCTCCCGCGAGTCCTTCATTGAGGCAATCACGAACTACGTCTTGACCAAGGCGAATTGCGGCGGACTGTTCCCTAAGGGCAACAAGGGGACGGGCATCAAGTCAACCGTGGAGCAGATTGCGGCGGAAGTTTTCGATAACATCCCGCAGGAGAATTTCATGGGGCAGGGTTACACACCCAAACCTCACGCCGTTCTGGACGGTGGCGCACCTGACTGGCTTCCTGAGACTGAGGACTAAGCCAAAGGTTAAGCTAATAAGGTAATTTTTTTATGATAGAAGCATCAGTAAAACGTAGCAATAAGACATGCCGAGGCAGAGGAGCTGTCGGAAAGAACGCCATAGTGCCTAAGTGGATAGAGGCTAATGTAATAGCCAAAGATAACTGCATACTCGATTTCGGTAGCGGAAAAGACATGATGCATGTTAAGGAGTTAAGAGATAAGGGATTCTTTATCGCTGGTAGTGAGTTTGGCGACAATGTAACGGATGAGCATATTCCCTGCCTCCCTAACGACTTCTTTAACTTTGTTTACGCATCAAACGTATTCAATACGCACGATAACCCCAAAATGTCAGCGGAGGCTTTACATACTATCAAAGCCACGCTTAAAAACAATGGCTACTTGGTTTATAATATGCCTACTCGCCCTTGCTACCACTGGACTATTACCGAGTTTAATAAGCTAGTCGCTATCATCTTCGGCTGGTCGCCCATCAAGGTAGACAATCGCGGTATCTACATGGTCAAGAAAGACAAATACGCAGATAAAACACTATTCTAATATGAAAAAAATCATCACATTCCTTATCGTAGAGATTATTCTCTTTACCTTTTGCTTTAACGCGATGCTGAACTATCGTGATAGCTTGCGCGATAAAAAGGTTATCGTGCTGGCTGCGGCAAAGACTCAGCCTAAGCCAAAAGCAACCCCTACGCCTAAACCAAAACCCACGCCCCGCTATCCTAATGTAATAGAGGAGATGCCTGCTCTTTACGTTAGTGCTATGGATGAATTGGAAATGATAGTGGATAAAGAGGTAGAGGAAAAGGCAAAGCAATACGCTAGGAAGTAGCCGCAAGTCGCTGTGGGTCAATGACTTACAGCGACCGGGCCTGGCCAGGCGATGTAAGTGCCTCAGCCACAACAACTTACGACGTGCCCCACCAGCATAAAGCATGCCAACATTTGACTTCGCAAGAGATGCGAACGCTGCGAGCATAGCAGGAACCGTGCCAACATTTTAATTATCCTCTATAAGTAGTTATCTTCTTACACATATCAATAAACTCTTTATCAGAATAATTTAACCGCATTAAATTTACCCATTTAACTACTAATCGAATATTTTCTGGAAAATTAGAACCCCCTTTACTAACTGGAATAATATGATCTAATGATATATTCTCGCTAGTTAATTTGTCTCCAGTAAATGGACAAATAATCTTTTGTCTCTTTGCTAATTCATATAATAATTATGCACTAAAGTCTGGACGACGGAACATCAGACTTGAAAAAAAAATGTTGACGTGGAAGGCAAAACGCAATATATTGTTTGGAGTATGAAACTCCTCTCTACCTCTAACGCGAAATTGGCCAAAGGTGAAAAGTTCGGATTCCTTTCCTTTGGTTTGTCTCTCGCCCCTTCAACCCTATCGGGCAAAAATTTTTGCTCCCATGCTTCGGCAGGTTGCAAAGCGGCTTGCTTGAATACTTCGGGTATGGGGATCTTTAAGACTGTGCAAGCTGCCAGACTTGCCAAAAGCCATTTTTTCATCAAGGATCGCCCCTCCTTCCTTGCTCAACTCGACAAGGAAATTTTAGCGGCAATCAAAAAATCCGCCAAGTTAGGCAAGCGTCTTGCGGTTCGCTTAAATGTTTTGTCTGATCTTCCTTGGGAGAATTTAATTGAGATGAGTAAATATCCTTCTGTTCAGTTTTACGATTACACAAAAAACATCAAGCGAATGGTTTCGTTTGTCAATGGTGAAATGCCGAAAAACTATCACCTGACTCTCTCGCGTTCGGAAAATTCCAGCTCTGCGGTGCTTGTGGGCATCCTTCGTTCAGGTGGCAACGTGGCGGCAGTTTTCGGCGGCACACTACCGAAGGAAAATTTCGGCGCGGTTGTCGTGGACGGTGACGAATCCGATTTGCGTTTTCTTGATCCGAAAGGTGTTATCGTCGGACTGAAAGCGAAGGGGGACGGAAAAAAAGACAAATCAGGTTTTGTCATCGGAAGCAAGTGAAAAAAATCTTTTCTTTTTTCTTGACGAAACTATGGAATCCATTTTTCCGATGCTCATCCTTTGCTTGGCGGTCGCGTTCATCATCGCAAAAAAAACAGATTAGACGCGAAAAAAAATCAAAAAAACTCTTGACCCTAAACCCAACTCATAGTATAAATAAAGACGTTATGAACAACATCACTCCAACCAATGACAGGGCTGTGGCTCTCGCCGCAATCATCGCTCAGGCACTCAACAAGGGAACCGTTTTCGCAGGTTTCGACTATCCAGACAGTCGGACTGGCGCACCCAAGCGGCGCAACGTCACCGTGGGCTCTCGGCTCTCCAAGTTCACCGTGGGCGGTGAGGCATGGGGGAAGTCCTTCGCACGCGGTTCGCTCGTCTCCCACAACGGCAAAACCTATCTCCAAGGCGTGGAGAACAACACCGATGAGCCGCATATCAAGCGGTTTTCCCTTGACAAGGTTTCGAATTTCGTGATCGGTTGAGGGGTGCGCGGGGCGCGTCACACGGGGCGCGCCCCGCAAGCACAAATCGTGCCAACTCTGGACGCTGTATAAACTGCTCTCCCTCAATGACTTACGAGGGCCGGGCAGGCGCGCTTCTGTAAGTCCTTAAACACCAGTGACTTATGCATGTTTGAGAGATCAACAATCGTTCATTCTGTCAAGTAAAAAAATCAAAATAAACGACTCCCTGGCCAGACGAACACGCGTAACTCCTTGATATTCAACACTTTACATGACCTCCAAAAAAAGTCGTAAGTCCTTGACATACAACTGATTACAAAAAATCGTTCGATTAAGCGCATATTCTCTCTATTTGCGCTATTTTAATTTACTATTGAGCGCAGTCTTTATCTATTTGGAGATAATTGCGTTAGTTTTGAGGTAAAAATTACCAGAACTTCGTAATGAAGTGGTAGGCGACGTAGATAATCGCGCCGAATAGGGCGATATTGAACAACATGAACACACCCCACACCACAACAAAAACACTTGGAACAAGTTTGAAGTTGTCGTTGGAGGTAAATCTATTAAATTCGTCTTCTTTTTTCATAATATTAGAGAGGCTGAAATACCATCTTGCCGACTTTCTTTTGTCAAGGGGATTATTGAAACCAGTCCCATTTAATATCTTCCGCTGTCACCCAAGAATTATCGGGATTATCACAGCACAATGTGCTGTCGTTTATGTGACCAGACAAGATAAGCTCTTTCATTGATTCGGCTGTATACGGCCCCTTCACCATATCATTAATAAAACAGTAATATTTTTGTATCGGATCTGATTTTATATATACAGTCTTATATGTATCTTCTTGATTTATGTAATCTACGATACCAAAAATCCACACTAAAACACCCAAACCGAAACACAGTAAGAGGATTGTGCCGAATATTACCGTAAACCATGAAAATTTCTTCCTTTTTCGGACTACGAAACAATCCTTTTCTTCCCTTTCGAGGAACCATCCAAGTGAAATATACTCCCTAATTGCTTCGTTTCTTTGTTCGTCTTGTTTTGTCATCGTGATAATGTAGCCGAATTTTATTCTTTTGTCAACATCAATTGCAGCACCGATCAAAAGTTTCTTGCATCGGAGTTGAACCATTGTAATCCTCAACCGTCACAAAATCAGGGAGATTTGTCCAGTCAAATTCTTCCATCTGCCTTTTCATCATGGCGATCTTCTCTTCTGGTACGTTGTGAATGGAACCGTAAAAAGATTTCATTCGGATTACGCGCACCGGAACCCCGACTTCCTCCGC
>Ga0209398_1001482_pt1 | contig 11948 bp, 14 predicted proteins | sample AshMeaBigSpring_FD_184125 | JGI IMG/M metagenome (GOLD analysis project Ga0209398, IMG submission 184125) | Groundwater microbial communities from Big Spring, Nevada to study Microbial Dark Matter (Phase II) - Ash Meadows Big Spring (SPAdes)... | ecosystem: Environmental > Aquatic > Deep... | reverse complement strand
GTGGCTTCAACCCCCCCCCACCGTGGCTTCAAACCCCCCCCCTGTGGATAACGCGTTGCGCGCCCAGCGCACGGCAGCACAGGGGCGGCGTTTCTCTTGTGGCTGGAGCCCCCTTTCAGGAGCGGTGGACGTGGACCAAGTCCTCGTTGTCGATGCGCCAATCGAAGCAGCGTCCTTCGGCCGTCTCAACCCTCGCAACCTCGCCCAGTGCAGCCTTGAGCCTACGTCGGAAGTCCCGAAGTTCTCGGTTCTCGGAACCACTCAGTTCAAGCAGCGCCGCCACCCGAATCGGATGCGGCTTGGCATGCGAGCTGAAATAGCCGTGAAGCCACTTCGCTAGGTAGCTTTTGCCGAGCGCGCGGCGAGCTGAAGCCTGAAGCCACGTGTGCTGATTGGGGGCGAATAGTTCCGCAATCCGCGGGTCGAGGACGACGCGCCAGCGGCCGGTGGCTTCATCGAAACCGAGATGATCCACGAGTCCGCTGATGTACTTCCGATGCTTCTTAGTCATGGGATCAACCCACGAAACTGTGAACGATGTTGCACGCAGCCGCGCGAACATCAGCTCCAAGCGGGATCGATCTGTTTTACCTGTCGACGAGCCGAGTGCTTTGAGAAAGGTTCGCACCTGAAAATCCGTCGACGTGCCGAGCGGACGAAGGCGGCATAGCTGTACGATCTGGAGCCAAACATCGAGATCGGGCTGGAAGAGTTCGGGCCCCGTGTACCTGACGGTGTATGGCGCGAGCGCTGGCGCGAGTTTCGAAGGCTCGAGCTTCACTTGCTCCATAAACTCTCGGCGAGCGGTCGGCTTGCGGGCGGAAAAGAAGGCCGAGCGCAAGAATGCGTTCGGCGCTCCGCGCCGCTCGTCTGACCAAAACGCGAGCTGGGCCTGCGCGGCCGGAAGCCGCTCCATCTGCACTTTCGCTAGTTCTTCGAATGGCGTCGCGATCATTCTTGCGTGAAGCTAGACCACCCGATCAACGCGGTCATTCATAAAACGGAACATCACGGATCAGGCTTCAAGCGCATCCATCTCTCGGAACTGCGGCGCTTTGTCACCCGCCATCGCCAACAATGACTCTTTGGTGAAGCCATTTTCTCGAAAGAACTTCTCAATGAAGGCCATGCTCCTTGAAGCGACCGGGCAGGGCGCATTCACATCTTCATTTGGATAGCGTGTCGCGAAAAGCGGCCACCCCGTGCAGGCGTGGCGATAGTCGCACGTGCCGCAGCGGGCGTTTTGCTCCGAAATCTCCTCTTCGATGCTCTCAACGTAGCGTGGCGACCCGATGATCTCCTCGTAGGTCTGATCCATCAGGTTTCCTAGCTTCTTGTGCTCCGCGTATGCGTGCTGAACCAGGTAGAGATCACCATTGGTGTTGACCACGAAGACCTTGTCTCCACCGACCCGCCGGTCATAGCGAGCAACGCCGAGGTCGGTCATTTTGCGGAGAGCGACTTCCACATACTCAATGAAGGGCACAACAGGAATGGCTGTTTCCTTCTCCATCCAGTGCAAAAACAGCCTTTCCATCGCGGAAACGATCTCATCGATGGTCAGGTTGAATCTGTCCATGGGGCGTTCAGAAGGACCCTCGAACAACGGTAAGATGCGGAATGACATCCGCATCGACTCGAAGAAATCGTAGACCTTGGTGATCTCCTTGGCCGTGTGGCTTGCGAGGACTGCAATCCCCCCAGGGTTGAAGCCCGCTGCTCGGAGTCGAGCCACGTTGGCGATCACATTTTTTTCGGTCGGCTTTCCGTTGACCGAGAGGCGCACGCCAGGAATCACGTCGACTGAAACGCTGATGCTGAAGTTGTTTGCTTTCAAAAACTCGACCTGCTCTTCGCGCACGACGTAGCAGTTCGTTTGCATGTTGTTAGGAAAGTGCTCGCGACTCAGTGCCAGAGGTCCGAACACTTCGTGTTGCAGGGCGATCACCTGCTTCATGTAATCAAGAGGCAACAGCAATGGCTCTCCGCCATGCCACACGATGGACGAGATATTGGCTCGTCCATGACGAGCGGTCTCAATCTCGTTGTGAGTGCGAATGGCCGCGAGGATCTTGTGCCACAGCTCAAACGGCATGCGCCTTGGGTCAGCCAACTCGTTGAACTCGTAGCAATACGCGCATCGCAGGTTGCATTGCTTGGATGCTTTGATCACCCATGTGAGGGCTCTTGCTTGCATAAGTCATTCACCAGCGGCGACCATCGCGATATTGCGTCCACTGCTTCCACGGAATGTTTCACGGAGATTCAAATCGCCCCGTGAAACTCCCATGCCTTTGTCACGGCGACGCCTTCGTGATCACCTGGCCGTTGTGCCACCAACCCCAGTTTCCAATTCGGTCCAGTTCAGACCCCCGGAGGGCGTCAGCCGAAAGCGATGGGAGCGCGCTTTCGGCGTCGAGATCAACCCGCGCACCGTGCGACGCGCCCTCGAACTCGTCGCCGTCATCCCGGCCATGCGAAGAGAACTCGACGCCCTCTCGAGCCAGGGCACCAGGCCCGATGATGCCCGCGCACCGCGCAACGGCCAGGCTCAGCAGGGGGGCACAAATGAATGAAACCCTCTTGTTCTGGATGGCACGGCAACGCGAGCAGCCGATCGACGGAGAACCCTGCTCTGCCTTTCGCCTCTTGCACATGGCTTCCGGAGACCGGCCCGTCTTGCTCGATCGCGTGGTCCTCGGAACTCCGGACGAGGCTTTCAGTCACCTCTACGTCGTCGCACAGGGACACGCCGAGGCCTTCGCAGGCCTTCCGCAACGCTATGTCATGCAGGCCTGCTACGGACCCAAGGAAGCCCCGCACGCTTCGTACACCTTCAGGGTTTGCGCGCCCGGCGATGCTCTCGCACTCGCGAGCAGCGGAAGAGCCACCGAGAGCCCCTCTCACGATGGCCTGCTGTCCATGATCATGCGCCACCAAGAGATCGTCATGCACACCAAGATGGGCGAAACCAGCGCTGCTGTGCAGGCTCTCAAGGACCACAACGAAACGCTCAAAGGCGAAAACGAAGAGCTGCGCGCACAAAACCGAAAGCTGCGCTCTGACATCGACGACTTCGAGGATCGAAAGATGGAGCGCGAGATCCGAGCGCTCGAGCTGGTCACAGAGACCGAACGGCCAGAGCGTGAAGCGCGCATCAAGGCGCTTCGATTCAAGCCTGTCACCGACATGTTCGGACCCATGCTCGCTCCTTCCGTGCAGGCCTTTTTGCACGCAAAAATGAACGGCGGAGAGATCCCTCCCGAAATGCATCCCACGCTTGTGCAGTTCGGCGCCGCATATGCGCAGGTGCAAAAGGTGCTCACGGAAAAAGATGCCGAAGCCATGGTTGCCGCGCTGCCAGCTCAGAAGAGGCCACACGTCATCTTGCTCTTCAAGATGCTCGAGGACGCGGCCAAGATGTACGAGAAGTTCAGAAAGCAAAGCGCCGAAAAGAGAGCCGCTGAGAACGTTGACGCATCGAGCGAAACCGCTCATGCACAGACGCACGCGCCAGACGCAACCGCCGAGAACGCCGCGCAGTCAGCCGCGAACGGGGCCGGCGCATGAGACCAAACGCGCTCGAGTGCTCGTGCTGCAAGACGCCTCAGCGCATCGCGCAGATCGATCTGCCAGAACACGGTGGCGTGCCCATGCTCTGGTGCGCAGAGTGCTTGAAGCTGCGACAGGCAGCCGCAGAACGGCAACGTGAGCGAGTGCAGTTGCAACATGAACTCATCCACACCGCCATCGACACGTGGAAAGATGACCCCGAGCTGATCTGGGTCTCCCTCGGGACTCGACTGTTGCGATGGCACCTTGAAAAATAGCGACGAATGGGCGCAAAGCGGAGCGCGTCAACGAAAGTGGATAACGATGGCGACAAGCGCAGGCAAAACGATCGACACGTTGGCAGAAGCCCGGTTCCTCCTCGATCAGGATGACGCACATGGTGTCGATGCGATCGCCTACGTGCACACGGTGTTGAGCCAAATCGGGCTGCCGCGATCGCCGCAAAAGATGCGCGAGTGGGAGCGTACGAATGGCGGCGCGTCGTTGCGGGTGATCGCCGGTTCGCTTCTCGACAAGTCAAAGTGGATTCCTCAGCCATTGCCGCAAGGGCCGTATGCGCGCCTCATCCTCGCGGACATCTCGACATACGCGGTGAAGCACAAGACGCCAGCGATTCCCATGGAGTCTTCTGCCGGGTCCTACATGCGAAACCGCCTCCATCTTTTTGTGAACGGGGGCAAGCGCGGCACGTACACAAGCTTCAAGCGCGAAGCGCAAGCACTCTCCTGCGCACACATGGAGCTGGGGTTGCGTTACGGTAATCAGCAGGAACAAACGAAGGCCGCCCCGATCCAGTCCTTTCGTGCGTGGACCGTAGACGACGGACCGCAGCAAGCGCTGTGGCCATGCGAACTCGTCCTTTCCGAACAGTTCTTTCGGTCGTTGCGTGCGCACGCGGCGCCCATCGACATGCGCGCGTATCGCGCGCTTGCGCACTCTGCGTTGGCGCAGGACATCTACACATGGCTTGCGCATCGCTTGCCGCGTCTGACTTCTCAACTCGGTTTGCCGTGGGGGACTCTCGCGCAGCAGTTTGGCGGCTATTCCGATGTGAAGCGGTTTCGAAAGGAGTTCATCAAACGCCTCAAGGAAGTGCGCGCCGTCTACCCGGAAGCTCGCGTCGAGGTCGTAAACGGCAAGCGAGGCAAGAACGGCGGCGCGCTGGTGCTGCACCGGTCGCGACCATCTGTGTCGCGCACATCAATCGTGGTGCCCGCTGTCTTAGGCTCCTAAGCCGACGGCACGCACCCGGTCACTGGGCCGTGCACGGGTGCGATTCATGACGATGATTGCGCAGAGAAAATCTGCCTTCAGCAATGCTACGAAGGCTCGTAAGACAAGAGGGGCTCATGGTTCGAATGGGGCGCACGTGCCCGCTTTGACCTCTTGCATCGTGCCAAGCGCAATGAGAGCAGGTTGGCACATCGCCCTGCCGTTGAAGCATCCCTTGGATTCGACTCTGCCGGTGCGGCTGCAGCACTCGGTGCCCGTCGTCACTTCAGGGCAAACCGATTTTGGCAGACAGCATGGCGTGGTGGCGAGTCCGACGTAGTACCCGTCACACTCAGAGCCAAACGGGATGGTAACGCCTCCAGCTTGCGTGCATGCCCAGCGCCCAGCTTCTGCAGTACTGACAGCACCGGGCCACCGACTGGGCGCACTCTCGGGGGTAGGCTCGATCTTCACGCTAGCAGGGTCTTTGCAAGACCGCGTGCTTGAAATCCACGATTCGGCTCGATCTTCACATGACACATAGCCACGATCACAGCTCGTTCCGCCTGCTCCGACCAACTTGCCATCAATCAACCGGCAGCACGCGGTGGTCTCGAAAGACGGGCAATCAGCGGGTTTGCGGCAGCACGTCAGTCCCGAGCTGCTGAGGCGACATCCAAGGCCCGAAAGGCGCACGCCGTCAGGGTCGCATTCTCCCTGCGGGACACAGGCCCCGCCCGCCATTTGACAGGCTTGTTCCTGGATCGCATCGAAATCGACCTCAGGAGGCAATGGGCTCGCATCTTGAGCTGGTGCGTCTTGCATATCTGCATCGGTAGGCCCTTCAGCATCGGTCCTCGCGTCCATGGGCCGTGCGGCGTCCTGGTTCCCGGTTTGATTCGATGCATCCATGGACACTCTCGGCTTTGTCGCCGAGTTGTTGCCACATGCAACGCATGTGAGGGCCAAGAATGAAGCGACAAGCACGACTGTTTTTCGCGAAGCAAACATGGGTACACCCCAGCTCAAGAGAACGACCAATCAGCGGAGAATGTCGCGAATGTTCGCGGGCCAGCGATTGAATTCAGCCTGGCTGACGAGTGCGTTGTTGATCGCCCACTTGAAGCCATCAATGAATCTCATTTTCTGGCGAGGGAACCCGAGGCTGGATGGGAACTGCACGTAGGGGTTGTCTCCCCAGATCTTGGGCATCACGAAGAAACGAATCGCTAGTGCGCCAAAGATGCGAGCCCGGTCCGCAGCGTTCCACTTATTCGCGGGGGTGACGTGCGAAACGTTGTCACCGCCGAGGGCAAGATCGCCATAGGAGATCCATCCAAAGCCGTTGTCGTCTCTCCAGTTCACGTCCCACGAGTTCTTAAAGCGCCACGCCCCCAACTCGTCATCCCAGCCGACAAGGGCGATCTCGTGAAGGCCTCGATTGCCGACAGGGTCATCGAGGTCCATTTGAGTGGTGACGATGGGGCCGTTTGCAGCCAGATAGCCATCAAACGGGGCGGTCACCACCACCATGGTGGTGACGGCGCCGCTGTCGACGATGGCGCGTTTGATGTCATCGACGCTCGGTAGGCCTGTGGCGGCTTCAGTCGGCAAATAGGTGGATCCATCGATGCCATAGAAGTTCTGAAGGCCGACGGGGCCGGTGCAGGCCGCGTAGGTTCCGGGCGTAAAGGGCCTGCGAGTGTCTTCGTCGAGGCCTTGGCTACGCATGATGTCGTAGGCAATGCCTTCCCATCCGCCGCCGATCCGCTGAGCATCGTTATTCACGGTTCGACACTCGAGAATCGACTGTTCGGCGGCGTCGATGACGTTGCCGAACTGCATGCACCACGCGGACTCCAATGCGGCCGTAGCTGCAAAGGCCCAGCATGTTCGGGTGTTCCCCTGATTTCTCACGCCGGTCACGCAGTTGCGGCCAGTCCAGCTATTCGCGGATGTGTAGGTCGGGGATGTCTGGGCGATCGCGCGCCACAAGGCACTGCGATCCAGGCCCCAGAAGTTGTACTTCTTGGCGCGTAGCAGAGCGTGCTCGGCTTTGAATACCTCGCCCACTTGTTGCTGAAACAGGAAGGCCGAGGAGCCCTTGGCCTCCTCGGCGGTTGGCGGAATAAAGCCAAGTTCTTGGGCGTGGGCGTTCGTTGCGGTAGTCGCTGCAGCGGAGCATGCCAACAGCGCGGCAACTCGCCACTTGTTCGTGGTCTTCATTTTATCCCCTCTCGTGATGGGGGATGCGTAGCCCATGGCTGCTAGTGGCGCGCTGTGTTCACCCTCGTTTTTGTATGACTTACGTCACTGAAACGAGTGTGGCTCGGAGGGCATCTGGGCGCGAGCTTCCGGACGCTGTGGGGGCCCCGCGGGCGTTGTCTTGGTGCGCCCCGCCGCGTGAGGCCGAGCCTGGGGTGTGCACAACCCTGCGCGTAACCCTGTGGGCCGCCAAGTTATCCACGCTGAATCGTGTCCCCTTCGCCCCCCCTTTCCATGCTGAATCGTGTCCCCTTTCCCATGCTGAATCGTGTCCCCTTTCCGATAGTAGAGAACCGATAGTCTCCGGTAGTAGGGGGGGGGGGGGGCTGTGGATGGGCGAAAACCGATCCCCCACACGAAGAACGCCGTCCGGACCGCCCCCCCAAGGGCGGCCGTCCAGCGAAGCGCTTACGCGCTCCCCTGACAGGACTCATGCGCACCGCCTCCGGCACGCTCCCATCCAAAGTCCATCCATTCGGAACGAGCCTCACGCAAGAGGGCTCCAGAAGCCCGCTCTACGACGCCACCTCTCGGGCGCTGGGGGTCCCCTAGCCCCCAGCGCATCTCTGGCCAAGAAGGCGGGTTCTGGGCGGCGCAAACGGGTGTCCGACGTCCGGCTGTGGGGACCTGAAAACCACGGACCGGCGTCATGCCCATGCGGACGAGGTGGGGGCGCGGCTTCAAACCCGTTGGGGCCACGGAGGCGAGCAGGGCTCGCAACCCGCCAACCTGGATTCGTTGAGAGATAGTTCTGGGCGGCGCAAACGGGTGTCCGACGTCCGGCTGTGGGGACCTGAAAAACCACGGACCGGCGTCATGCCCATGCGGACGAGGTGGGGGCGCGGCTTCAAACCCGTTGGGGCCACGGAGGCGAGCAGGGCTCGCAACCCGCCAACCTGGATTCGTTGAGAGATAGCGAGGAAAAAGCGGGCTTACAGCAAACGATTTTGCCTGAATTTTAGACTCCAACTCGTTCGCTGAGAATCGCTCTCAACGAACGAAATTCGGGGGCCTAGAAGGGGTGAAGAGCGAACTTTTCCGACGTTTGCGCGGTTCTATTCGCTGTGAGGAACGCTGTGAAGGACCTCATTCGCTGAGAGCCACTCGGCAAAACATTGAAACTATTAGCGTTAATAGGCTGTGAGCACATGCCGCGACAGAAGGTGAATCCACCAAGCCACGAGCTGCTCAGCCGAAAGCAGGCTGAGGACGCCCTCGGTTGCACCGAATGGCAACTGCGCAAGATGCAGAGGGACGGCGTTCTCAAGCCCGTACAGGTCCAGGGCGCCTACTTCTTTCACCGAGACGACTTGCAGCTCTTCGCCAGAACCAAGCTGCACGGCGCCATTCACGCCGAGTGCTTCTCACGCTTTGAGGCAGGCCAGGCCCCGGAGCGCGTCGTCATCGAGCTACAGCTACCCTTCGAGGAGGTCGAGCGCATCTACCTGGGGTGGCTGCGCCTCGCCGATCGCGCGTGTATCCTTCCTGATGGTACTCGGCAAACATGGGATCGCCCGCGACCGAGCTGCCAAACTTGGTCCAGTCGACCTTCCACTGAATGAGGCTGGAAATCAGGCTGGAAGAGTCATCCGCTTGTGCTTCTTGAGCGGGGAGCGCGACCGCTCCAACAGTTGCAGCTCCCATAGCAGCGGCGATCAGGCGCGTAAGATGCTTGTCGTTCATAACTTTTTTTCTCCGTCTGGTTTTGCGTGCTCGACATCAGCACAGAACTTCACGCGTCGTCCTCGTCATCGAACTCGAACGAGTAACGCACGCCGACCTCGCCGACCTCGCCGCTTGGTCCTCTCTCTGGTGGGTCGATTTCCAGGGAAAACAAGGTCTCGCGAACGCATTCGATCAGCTTCTTCTGCTTCGCAAGCGACGGGTGCAGCTCCGCCTCTGTCACGAGCCCACCTACGCCCGGCTCACCACCAATCGTGAAAGCCAGTGGCAATTCTGACCCAAGGGAAGGGTCCACCTTTTTTGCGGCATAGAAGCACTCTGCAATCATCGGTTGAATGCCCTCGAGCTGTTCCCGGATGTATTGCTTCGTTGTCAGCTTGGTTTCGTGTGCCTCACGCGAGGTTTCTGCTTCTTCCGGCTTTGGGCTCGCCTTCGCGCGCAAAAAGGCGTTCAGCAATTCTGCTCTTCGCTCAGTGGACACCCGTTTCGGCTTTTGAGTCGAACGACGGCGTTCCGCGGGAGGTTCTACCGTACGCGGAGCCTGGGCTCCTCCAGCTGTGGTTGTCTGCCCAACGACGGTAGGCTTGTCGGCACTCGCGATGGGTGAAGCCGTGTATTTCGACCATGCCCAGCAGAGCGCGATTACTGCGGAGATGCCGAGAATTTGCCTGATTTGCACGGCTCCCTCCTAAAGCTTGCTTGAGCCGCTCCCTATCCTGCTCAACAGAGGGCGTCAATCCCGGCCTCACTGGGCCAAAGTGGCCAGAAAGCTCACAGCTAACGCGTGAATCGCGCGGTGTTGTATCTGTTTTCAGGCTCGATCGTTTGCTGTGAGGCGATGCACAGCGGACCCCGTAGATGAGGCTCGAGTGTTGAATTTGCGGAACAAATCACCATTTTGAGTGGTTTGTTAGCTGTGAGCTGTTGAAATTACACGGTTTTCACCCATGCGCCCATTGCGATTGTCTGGGGTGTTTTGGTAAGCTTTGAAGTCGTCCCCGCCCCCTCGAGGTTCAGAAGATGCCGCGCAAGAAGGTGGAGGCTCCACACCTGGAGCTACTCAACCGAGAGCAGACAGCGGAAGCGCTTGGCTGCTCGGATTGGGAAGTTCGCAGGCTCCAAAAGACAGGCGAACTGAGTGCGATTCAGATCGACCGCACGTACTTTTTCCATCGTCGCGATGTTCAGCAGTACATGCGCCGCAGCGTGGAGGGTTCGCGTCACGCGCGGTGTTTTTCCCGTTTTGCAGAGGGGATGACTCCTGAACGCGTAGTAATCGAGCTTCAGATGCCCTTCGAAGAGGTGGAGCACATCTACCAGGGTTGGCTGCGGCTGGCGGATGCGGTGGTGTTCCGTCCCCCTGAAGGTGTGAGTCGCAAGCAGTGGGAGAGCGCGTACGGAGTGAAGGTGACGCCGCAGAACGTGCTGAAGGCGCTTTCGATCGTGGCCACGCATGCGGACCTGAGCGGCCAGCTAGAGCCGCTCGATCGAAAGGTAAGATCATGAATCCGGTGCTTGGAGACTGGATCCGTCGCCAGGCGTCGGCGCTGTACGAAGGTGAGCCGTGCACGTCGTTTCGGCTGTACCACATGGCAGTGGGCGACCGAGCGACGCCGCTGGATCGGTTCTTACTCTCAGAGGGCGAGGACCCAGCGGGAGTGATCGGCCGCGTTCAAGCGCTCTCGCAACAACACGCGGAGGCCTTCGCCGGGATGCCGCAACGCTACATGCTGACAGCCTGTTACGGAGCGAGTCATAGCAGCCATGCGAATTACGTGTGGAGATTGCAGGGCGCAGCACCGGCCACGTTAGCAGGTCACGGTTCAGAGCCATCGACGAGCGAAGGCCAGATGGCTCAGATGATGCGTCACACGGAGTTTTTGGTTCGGTCACTGAGCGAGATGTCAGCGCAACGTATCCGCGAGCAGACGGCGCAGAGCGCGGGTCTGCAGACGCAACTTCAATGGATGCAAACTCAGCTTCTGGAACAGCACAAGCTAGCGAGCCAGCTACGGCTCGAGGCCGAAGACACGAAGGACCGTCAACAAGCGCGTGAGATCGAAGCCTTGCGGGCAGTGCAGGATCTGGAAAAGCCCGAAGAGAGCAACAACAGTCTTCAGCAAGTGATGGACCTGATCCCGATGGTGATGCCCGGTGTTCAGACGTTCTTGCACGCGAAATTTGGTGTTCCGATGCCTGCGGAACTGCACCCCGTAATGCAACGGCTATCGAGCGTGTTTGAACACGCCCGCAGTACGCTGACGGAGGACGATGTTTCGCAGATCATCATGTCTCTGCCTGCTGCGAAACAGGCATCGATGATGCAGCTCTTCAAGGCACTGCAGGAGGCCCACGACTTTGCGAAACAGGCCCGTCCGGACAAAGCTGAATCAGAACCGCCTCCGTCTTCGGCGCCAAGGGCGGCCTGAGGGCGGCACGTTTGAATGCTCGGGCTGCAAGTGCGCGCAAGTGATCGTGCAGGTGGAACCCGGCGAGCTCGCGGGGAGCCCTCTGCTGTTGTGGTGCGAGTTGTGCGTGAATCGTCGAGCCGAGCAGACGCGAGAAGCGTCGCGGCAGGCGCAAGAACGCGCTCGCTTGGCGCAAGCGCAGGCGCTGGTGACCCGGTTTCGCGAAGACCCAGGCATGAGCCTTGTTGAGCTAGGTGTGTTTCTGTTGGTGAAGCACGTCCAGAAGTAAGGGTACCGACCAGATCCGTGCAGCTCTGAGCCGCCCTGCCCCGCTCCTCTTAAGCGCATTTGCGTCGGGGGTAGGGGACCCCCGAACGCGCAAGCGCAGAGCACATGGCCGAGATCGAGCGAGACGGTACCAGGAAGGCGTCTTCGCCTCGAAATCTATGAGAGGTAGCGCTTCGCGCCCGCGTGCCGTGTGAGCGGCTGCTAGTGGCGTTTGCGAGCGTCTCTCGCGAGCTCGAGTCGTCACCTCGTAATTTTGCTCGAAATGAGTCGGGGGCCGAGTGCGCGCTTATATGTGTACGGTTTCCCGTTACGCATCGTGCTCGAGAGGGCGAAGAAGCTGGCGATCTCCCGGCGCGTAGCGCATTCGCTGGACGGCCAACCGGAGGGCGGTCCGGACGGCGTTCTTTCGAGCGCCTCGCGCGCGCACGCGCTCTGATCTTTTGATTCTCTCTCTGATTAAGAAATAAGGAGAGGCGTGGCTTCAAACCCCCTTCTAGCGTGGCTTCAAACCCCCCCACC
>Ga0209398_1001479_pt1 | contig 11960 bp, 4 predicted proteins | sample AshMeaBigSpring_FD_184125 | JGI IMG/M metagenome (GOLD analysis project Ga0209398, IMG submission 184125) | Groundwater microbial communities from Big Spring, Nevada to study Microbial Dark Matter (Phase II) - Ash Meadows Big Spring (SPAdes)... | ecosystem: Environmental > Aquatic > Deep... | reverse complement strand
GAATTCCTCGGAAAGGAAGCACTCCCCCACACGGCTTCAAACCCTCGCGACATTTGTGATCCAGTGAAAACCCTATCCCGCATTCATCCCGCAGCGGTCGCCTTACCGGCGCTGATTCTGATGATCGCGGCCCAATCCGCCACCGCGGCGCTTCAATCCGGTACCGTCCAATCCAATCCGGGCGATGAACCGCCGTCTCCAATTGTCGCGACCGGTGGCGACCTGCTGGAAACCGCCGTTTCGAGCGTCGCAGGTGAGACGACCGGAGCCAAGGTTCGCAACGGCCTCACGGGCACGGCTTCCGAAAACTCGGCAGACAATCCGGCGATCGTCTGGGGCCAGTCGTCCACCACATTTCACCTCGATCTCACCCAAAGCCCCTACGGCTACGAGATCACCGAATTCCGCGCCTTCAGTGGCTGGACAAACCGGGCCTCGCAGAGCTACCGCCTCTACTACTCGTTGGCGGGCGACCCGGCATTCCACCAGATCGGTTCCGACATCGTGGCGGATCTCGGTGCCAACCCGTGTTCCGTCATGACCCGCACCTTTGACGATGCCGGAGCGGGGATCGCCTCCAATGTCGATGCCATTCGGATCGTGCCGTTCGACGGACCGGCTGCCTACGATGGAACAGGAACCGTGTTTCGGGAGTTCGACCTGTTTGGTTCACCGAGTCTGACCGAGCCCCCGATTCCCCCGGCCGAGCCCGTCGTTACACAATCCGGGCCGGATCCCATCGCGATCACTCCGGGCCAGGCCATGGACGACCTCGTGGTGCTGATGGCCGCCGCTTCCGAACACAACGAGAACCTGGCAACTGACATGGCCGGGGCGTCCTATTATCCGAAGCACTTCTGGATTGGAAACTGGGACGACGATACCGCCGACTTCATGAAATGGCGGATTTCCCTCGCAGAGGAGGACGACTACCGTGTGTTTGCCAAACTCAGTTCCGGCGCGGTGATTCCGCTGACGCTGAAAGTCGAGGGAAGCGGCAATCCACTCACCTTCAGCACCAGGAGCATCGGCTGGGACAGACTCGACGCAGGCGTGATCCGGATCCCCGCGGGAATCTCCAAACTCGCTCTCACCCGCGACACCTCCGCGGGCGGCAATATCAAAATCAAATCCCTGGAGCTGATCCGCGAGTCGGATTACCCGGCCTATCAGCAGCGTGTCGCCGCTTTCCGCGCGGACAACACCTGGTTCAGGGAGTCGAAATACGGCGTCATGTTCCAGATGGGTTCCTGGGGCTTTCCGCCGTCGGGTCCGGCCAAGTCACCCGAGGATTTCGCGAACGAATTTGATGTGCCGAAATTCGTCGCCATGGTCAAAGGGACCGGAGCCGCCTACGTGATTTGGTCGATCACCTGGTGGAATTACCGGATGTCCGCACCGGTCTCTTCCGTCGATGGAATTCTCGGCAATGGCGATCGCACCAGCACCCGGGACCTCATCGGTGAGATCGCGGCCGCGCTCAAGGAGGAGAACATCCGGTTCATGCTCTACTATCACACCGGGCACGATGGCCATCTTGGCTACGGCTCCACGGATTGGTGGAGTGCCCAGCAGTTTCCGGCCGCGGAGTTCAATCAACGCGGTACCGGTGACCGCAGCGCGTTTTTCAACAACTGGATCAGCGTCATCACGGAGCTCGGGACCCGCTACGGAAATCTGTTGGACGGCTGGTTTTTTGACGACGGCATGGTGTATTACCCTGCGCCTTTCGAACGGCTCGGACAGGCGGCGAAAGCCGGAAATTCCTCACGTCTCGTTTCATGGAATTCGTGGATCGCGCCACGTGAGACGGAGTTTCAGGACGTCTGGATGGGGGAAGGGCACAAGGGAGGAATTCTCTTCGGCAGCAGCCCGGCCGGCGGAAACGGCACCTTCACCGACGGTCCGCTCGCGGGACTTCTGGAACATGGAATGTTCATGATGGAACAGGACTGGGGCGTCCGGCGTGCAAACCAACCCATCAACGCCACGTCCATCACCCCGGGCCAGGCGATGGCATGGGTCAACTCCGCCAGCGCGCGGGGCGTCCCGCTTTCCTTCAACCTGATGATGTGGGAGGACCAAACGCTCTCCCAGCCTTCGCTTGACGTGCTGTCCTCGCTGAAAACCGCAATCAGGGATGCGCCCGCCACCTTCGGCGGCAATCTCGTCATCAACGGCGGTTTCGAAGCCCCGGTCACTTCCTCCCACATGGCCTATCCAGCCGGTTCGCTTTCCATTCCCGGCTGGCAGGTCAGCTCCGCTCCGGGCGATGGCGTGCAGATCGCCGCGCCAGGCCTGCTCGGCAGCAGTAACGGCACCCAGAACCTGCAACTGACCGGCGGAAGCTCATACAACTCCGGCGGCGGCATTCGCCAAATCCTCACCACCATCCCTGGCGACTCTTATCGCGTCCGTTTCGACATCGCCTCGCGAAATGGTGCCGCGGCAAACGGCGAAATCGTTTTCGGCGGGGAATCACGCCCGCTATCCGCCGCCAGCTCGTCCTATTTTTCCAACGTCATGGAGTTCACCGCCAGCGAGTCCTCCACCGTTCTCGAATTCATCGGTTCCCCCGTGTCGTCATCGCGCCAATTGCTCATCGACAATGTCTCCGTGCTCGCCCTGGAAGCGGACTTCTCCCGCTGGCGATCCGCGAACTTCATCGATCCTGCCGATCTAGAAAATGCCGCCGTCAGTGGCCCGCTCGCAAGTCCCGCCGGTGATGGAATGCCGAACCTTCTGAAATACGCATTTGGTCGGCCGCCTTTCATTCCGGCATCGGTCGCTCCGCTGTCGCCCCTTCCGGCAGGCGGCGGCATCGGCATCCGCTACCAAAGGCCCTCCAACCGGCGGGATCTGGTCTATCTCGTGGAATCGTCCGGGAACCTTGTGGATTGGACCCCGGATGGCATGGTGCAATCGCTCGTCCACGAAGAGTCCGGCATGGAATCCTGGGAAGCCGTCCTTCCCGAATCCCCTCGGGAGCGCCGTTTCTTTCGCCTCAATGTTTCGCGCCAATGAGCCGCCCCCCAACCCCTCCCATTTTTGGGAGGTTGGCGCATAGGATGGAATTACGGAGGATTTCCGACGTTCCCGCCCACTCCTTCAACAACACAAACCCAATCTAACGAATGTATCCGTCATTCATGAACCGCCTTGCCTCGCTTTGCGTTTCCACGGCTTTTATCGCCGCCTTCGCTGGCAACTCCCATGCCGCTCCCATCACCTGGGGGCCCGCCACCACGGTCGCGGCTGACACCGACGTCTCAACCACCGGCACCCTGCAGTATGCCGTCCACTGGGGAGGGACGGATGCCACGTTGAATGGAGTGGCCTTCACCGCTCCGGGCGCGTCCACCGTCACCACCTCCGTCACACCCGGCACCAACGCCAACATCGGAGCCTACGTGGGCTTGTCCGCTGCCTACCGGGATATTCTGAAGGGAAACTGGTATACCGCGACCAACCAGACGGCCACGCTGAACTCGCTGACGGTGGGACGGACTTACCAAGTGCAGATCTGGTCGGCCGACATCCGCTACACCACAGGCCAATTCACCGACATCGGAAGCGGACCAAGCCTGCTCATCAGCAACAGCAGCTCGAACAACGTGAACGTCCCCGACTACGGCCAATATGCGATCGGGGTTTTCACCGCCGATGCCATCACCCAGGTCATCTCGTTTCCCAACACCGGCAACGGCGTCGTCAACGCCATCATGGTGCGTGACATCACCGGCAGCGGATCCAGCACGGCGGATACGACAACCTCATCGGTTGGCGCGTCGGCTGCCCAGGTTTCCGCGGATGGCAGCGCCTCCGCCACCATCACCGTGACGCTTCGGGACGCCGCCCTCACTCCGGTTTCAGGCAAGGAGGTCTCGCTATCCTCCAGCCGTGGTGCGGCCGATGCGATCTCGGCCCCCTCCGGACCATCGGACGGATCGGGCGTGGTGACCTTTACCGTGACTTCCACGACTCCTGGCTCATCCATCTTCACCGCCACCGATGTCACGGACGGAAATCTGACCATCACACAAACCGCGACCGTGAATTTTACATCACTTGTCATCGGCGGGCAGCAGTTCAATGCGGGCAACGTCCTCCCTTCGCCCATCACCGCACTGAGCGGCGATTTGTTGGAAACCAGCGTGGCTACCGCCACCACGGAAAACACCACCGCGAATCTTCGCAACGGCAGTACCGGAACCGCTGGCGAGACTACCGCCACGAACCCAGCCGCGGTTTTCAGCAATCCCTCGACAACCTATAATTTGAACCTCGCGGCCAGTCCGCAAGGATACAACATTCAGGAAATCCGCCTCTTCAGCGGATGGACGGATTCCCGCGCCGGCCAGTCCTACAGCATCTCCTATTCGCTCGCCAGTGATCCGGCGACCTTCATCCCGTTCGGGACGATCTCCGCCCTCAGAACCAATGGTTCTCTCCTCACCCGCACCTATGATGTGACGAACGCGAACATTCTCACCGGTGTCGCCGCGATCCGCTTCACGATGATCAACAACGGCAACGCCGGGACAGGCACCGTCTTCCGCGAGTTCGATGTCATCGGCACCGCAATCGGCGGCTCTTCGGCGGACTACACCGCATGGAAGAATTTCTACGACCTCAGTGGTGACCCCGATAACGACGACGATGGCGACGGCCTCTCGAACCGTGAGGAATACGCCTTCGGCCTGATTCCCAACAGCGGCTCGTCGGTCAATCCGATCTTTTCCCAACTCAACAAAGCCACTGGCCAGTTCAGCTACACCCGCCGCCTCCAGTCCAACACCAATCTCACCTACACCGTGCGCAGTTCCACCACCTTGGCTGCCAACGATTGGACCAATCTGGTCAAGGATACCGACTACACCGAGTCGGTCTCCACAACAGGCGACATCGAAACCGTCACCATCACGCTCACCCCGTCCCTAATGAGCGCTCCGAAACTCTTCGTGCAAGTGCTCGCGTCCAATTGAAACCGTCCCCACCAATATCCCAAAGCCCCCGCTCGCTCATGAAAGCAGCCTGCATTTCCAGTCACCAAAACTCCATCCCCAGCCTCGGCCTTTCCACCGCCGTGGCTTTGTTCGCCGCCGTGGTCTTGTTCGCCGCCGTGGTCTTGTTCGCCGCCTCGGGTGCCCACGGGGCCGCCATCACATGGGGAAGCGCAACTACGATTTCCGCAGCCACCGATGTCATCACCACCGGCGCGCTGAAGTATGCCTATACCGAGTCGAATCTCGCCGCCAGCGTCAATGGAGTTAGTTTCTCCGCCGGGTCCAGCTTCACCAGTTTGGGCGGGGGAAATGTGACGCTCAGCGGCACCGGCTTTACCCGTGTGGATAATATTTACCTAACACCTACGGGAATTTCGGGTGACTACACGAGGCTGCTGTCAGGAGGAGCCTCTGCCAGCGCTAACGCGACGACCGGAACCGTCACACTCAATAACATCACGGCCGGACACGACTACGCCACCCAAATCTGGGTGAACGACAGCCGAGGTGGCGTCATTAGTCGCGCGGAAACCGTCACAAGCACCGGCGGCAATACTGTGACTCTGAATTATGCCAACAGTAACAGCAAGAATAGCGCTGGCCAATTTTCAGTTGGTAGGTTTGTCGCAGACGGCGCATCCCAAGCTTTTACTCTACAAGGCAATGCTAACGCACCAGCCTTGCTGAATGCCATCCAAGTCCGCGACGTCTCCGCCTCCTGGAGCGGAACCACCAGCGGCACCTGGGCCAACAGCGACACCACCAGCTCCAACTTCAGCGGGCTCAACTTCACTGCCGCGAAGGCCCAAAGCACGGTGGCGGTCTTCGGCGACACCACGACCGCAGGCGGTGCCGTTTCAAACTACAACCTGACCGTTGGCGCGGGAGGTGCATCGACCGGGACCGTGCTCTTTGAAAACACCACGGCCCAAAGCTACACCATCGGCAGCGCCGACAGCACCGGAATCACCGGAACCACCGCCATCACCAAGACCGGCAACGGAACCGTGACTTTCACCGGTTCCAACACCTACACCGGAGCGACCACCATCAACGCCGGCAAACTGGTGCTGGGCGACGCGGCAGCCGACAACTTCGCCACTTCAGGTGTCACCGTCGGTGCCAATGGAACTCTCGCCGGTTCCGGGACTCTTTCCGGGACGCTTTCCGTTTCCGGACTTCTCGCGCCGGGCAATGGCGGCACCGGCACCCTGGCTGCCGGAACCACCACTTGGAACGGAAGCGGCGGAATCTGGGAGTTCGAACTCACCAGTCCGGGTGCCTCCGACAAACTCGACATCACCGGAAACTTCACCAAGGGCTCTGGCAGCGTGTTCCAATTCAACTTCATGAACTCCACGCCATTGTCCGGCACCTACACGCTGATTGACTGGAGCGGCTCCACCGCTTTCTTGGCCAGCAACTTTTCCTTCACCGGACTTTCCAGCGCATACAACGGCAGTTACTTCACCATCAACGGCAGTCAATTGGACTTCACCGCCGTCCCCGAACCCACAAGCGCCCTCGCCGGCCTGCTCATCACCGCCGGTCTCCTGCGCCGCCGCCGGGCCTGAGATGCCGGAGCAAGCGAAAATGCCCCTGACGAAACGCCTCTCCGCATTCAAAATCCAGCATTCAAAATTCAGAATTCATTTCCCATCCCTTTGCCTCTGGAGGGGGCAATTCCAGGGCGGGGCACGGTATGGGTTTCCGTGTCCCGCCCGACTTTGTAAAAATCCACTCATTCAACCATGAATCCGCATCCACCTGCGACCGCCCGTTTGTTGTCCATTCCCATGATCATTGCTTCCGCACGCTACCCACACAAGTTGGATTTACCATGAAACTCGCCAGTCTTCTCTTTCCTCTCGCTCTATCGCTTGGTGCCGCCAGCGCACAATTCAAGCCCGACGTCAAACTCAAGTCCGACGACTTCACCGTCCTGATGGGCGTGGATGCCGAGTTGAGCGAGGGACTCAGCCGCGTCAGCCTTTCCCCCCACGGCAAGTTCCAGGTCGCCGGATGGACCCGTGCCGATCAATCCGCCACTTGGAAAATCACCGCTACGGAGGCGGCTGCCTACGAGGTGCATCTGTTGGTGAAACGCGCGAACAATCAGCCGCTTGCCTTCAAGTTCGATGCCGCCGGCCAATCAATGCACGGTTCGCTGTCGGCCAATTCCTTCAGATGGCAGCGCGTGAAACTCGACGGCCTGCTTGACTTACCCGCCGGTGAATCCACCGTTTCACTGCGCATTGCAGCCGCCGATGGGAAAACGGATTTCAACGCCGAACTCCACGCCATCGAGCTGGTCAGGCCGTCCGTCCACAAGACGCTCGACGAACGCGCCCTCGCTATGCGATCTGATCCCACTTGGTTCCAAAACGCCCGCTACGGCATGATGGTCCACTGGACGAAGCAATCGATGCCGCTCCAAGGTGACCAGAAACCCTACGAGCAGGCCGTCGCGGAATTCGATGTCGAAAAATTCGCCGACACCATGAAATCCACCGGCGCAGGCTTCGTGGTCTTCACCACCTCGCATGCCTACCAGTATTTCCCCGGCCCCAACAAGGCGCTCGATGCCATCCTGCCCGGCCGCACGACGCAGCGCGATCTCCCTGCCGAACTCACCGACGCGCTGGCGAAACGCGGCATGAAATTGTTCCTCTATTTCCACCTCGGCGCCCATAACGACTCGGACTGGCTCAAGGCCAGCGGCTTTTGGGAAACCGACACCACGAAGTTTTTTAACAACTGGAAAGCAATCATCTCCGAAGCCGGCGAACGCTACGGCGACAAACTCGCCGGTTGGTGGTTCGATGACGGCGCGACGAACTACTATTACCGCAGTGCTCCGTGGGAAACTCTCGCCAAGGCTGCGAAAGCAGGCAACCCGCAGCGCCTCATCAGCTTCAACGCCTGGGAAATGAACAACCCCACCCAGTTTCACGACTACTTCTCAGGCGAGGGCTGCCACGACCCGCGCGGTCAAGACGCACTTCTAACACCCGCATCAAATGGCCGTTACCCCTCCGGCACCCACGCCGGCTTGCAAGCCAGCGCCTGCCTGATGGCCGACGCCACATGGGTCCACAGCAGGCACAACACTCCGCCGTCCGGCCTGCGCTGGAATGCCGACCAACTCACCGAGCGAATCAAAGCTTTCATCGCCCATAGAAACGTCCCGATCTTTAACCTCGAAATCACCCAAGACGGCCACTTCTCGCCGGAAAGCATTGCGATCTTCCGTGACGCATCCAGTCGCCTGCCATAGAAGTGATTCACCTATTGCCCTTATGCAATCGAAACTACTCCTCCGTAAAATCGCAGGCTTCCAAGCACTGACGGCAGTGTGTTTGGCAACCGCTTGGCAGGCCCATGCGGTAGACTTGCACGTCGCACCCAGCGGAAAAGACAGCAACCCGGGCACGCCAACGGCTCCCTTGCAGAGCCTCGCATCCGCCCGCGACGCCGCGCGCAAATTCGCCGGAAAAGAGCCCGTCAACGTCCATGTGGCCGATGGCGTTTACTACCTGCCGGACACCCTTGCCTTCACCCCGGCGGACTCGGGAACGGCAAAGTTCCCCGTGATTTTCCGGGCCGACAATGAAGGCAAGGCCGTTCTCAGCGGTGGCTTGAAGCTCGATTTGAAATGGGAATCCCATGGCAACGGCATCTTCAAGGCAGCCACGCCAGCCGGCCTCGCCATCGACCAGGTGTTCATCGATGGCAAACGCCAGCGCATGGCACGTTATCCGAACTTTGATCCCTCCAAGACCACCTCACCCTATCAGGGTTTCGCAGCCGATGCCTTTTCCAAGGAACGCGCCGCGAAATGGGCCGATCCTGCGGGCGGCTACATCCATGCCGTGCATGTCCACCGCTGGGGCGGCTATCACTACCGGATCACCGGCAAGAATCCCGATGGCAGCGTCGCCTACGAGGGCGGCTGGCAGAACAACCGGCAGATGGGCATGCACAAGGATTTCCGCATGGTGGAAAACATCTTCGAGGAACTCGATGCTCCCGGCGAGTGGTTCCACGATGCGAAATCCAACACCCTCTTTTACATGCCCGAGCCCGGCACCGATCTCTCCACGGCCACCGTGGAAGTCGTGCGCCTGCGCCATCTCGTCGAATTTCAGGGCTCCGTGAAATCCCCGGTGAGGCACGTCACCCTCAAGGGCTTCACCTTCCGCCATGCCGCACGCACCTTCATGGATACCAAGGAACCGCTGTTGCGCTCCGACTGGACCATCTACCGCGGCGGCGCCATGCTTCTAACGGGGACCGAGAATGTCAGCATCCTCGACAGTGAGTTCGACCAAGTCGGAGGCAACGCAGTGTTTGTCAACCACTACAACCGACGGGCCTTAATCAAGGGCTGTCACATTCATGAAGCCGGTGCCAGCGGCGTTTGCTTCGTCGGCGATCCGGCGGCGGTTCGTGATCCCTTGTTCGAATACGCCCAAACACAGGACCTCACGAAAATCGACCGCATTCCCGGCCCAAAGACCGGGAACTACCCCGCGGAATCCACGGTGGAGGACTGCCTGATCCACGGCATCGGCCGCGTCGAACGCCAACCTGCGGGCGTTCAGATTTCCATGTCCTACAAAATCACGGTGCGGGACACCTCGATCTATGACTGCGCCCGCGCCGGAATCAACGTCAGCGAAGGCACCTGGGGCGGCCACCTGATCGAACGCTGCGACGTCTTCGACACCGTGCTCGAAACCAGCGACCACGGCTCGTTCAACTCGTGGGGACGCGACCGCTTCTGGGCCAGCGAGCACCGCGGAGTGTCCGAACCGGAAGTGAAGAAGGATCCGAAACTTCCCTATCTCGACGCGATGAAAACGACCATCATCCGGGACTCCCGCTGGCGGTGTGATCACGGATGGGACATCGATCTCGATGATGGCTCATCGAACTACGAAATTTACAACAATCTCATGCTTGCGGGCGGACTGAAGTTCCGTGAAGGCTACGGTCGGAACGCCTACAACAACGTGCTCGTCAACAACGGACTCCACCCCCACGTCTGGTTCGCGGACAGTGGCAGCGAGTTCCGCAGGAACATCGTCATGGCCGCCCATGCGGGCGTGCGTTTGCCACAGGACTGGACGCGCTATGTGAACTCGAATTTCTTCACCTCGGAACAGGATCGCCTTCGCAACCTGAATGCTGGCGCGGATGCGAACTCGCTCTCGCGCGATCCGATGTTCATCGATCCCTCCAGCGGCGATTTCCGGGTGAAGGATGATTCCCCGGCGCTGAAAGTCGGCTTCAAGAACTTCCCGATGGACCAGTTCGGCGTGAAAAAAGCGAAACTGAAGGCCATCGCAAAAACGCCGGAAATCCCGTCCGTCAAGAACACAGCGGCGGCCGTCGTCCAACAGACAGCTCAAACCGCCGAGCCGCGCCGGACCTATTGGCTCGGAGCATCTCTGGCGGAACTCGAAGGTGAAGGATTCTCCGCGTTCGGCGTGAGCAAGGAGGACGGCGGGATTCATCTCACCGAGGTTCCCGAGGGATCGGCTGCGACACGCCTGGGATTGCGCAAGGACGATCTCATTCAATCCTTCAATGGCAGGAAGGTCACGAACATCGACCAACTGCTGGCTGCTTTCGCAGAAGCCGGTGAAGCAAGCGTGGAGTTGAAAATGATCCGCGACCAGAAGGCGCAAGCGGTGGTACTGCGTGACGCTCCCCACCTTCTCGTTGAGTCCGCCGGGGATCCGGGTTCCTTCGTGAAGCTGACTCCGCCTTCGCCCGGCCCCGTCATCCTCACCACAAACCTCCCGACGAAGAACGACGCCCTTTCCATCCTGACCGACGGCATCCTCTCAAACGGTTACGGCCCTGTGTTCGACAATCGGGTATCAGGCGGTGCCTACAAAATGGATCTCGCCGCCGTCAGGGAAGTCACCTCGATCACCAGTTGGTCATTCAACCAGGATGGCCGCAGGGGCAGGCAGATCGTCACCCTCTTCGGAAGCGCTTCCGACACCGACCCCGGATGGGAAACCGGGGACGCGTCGAAATTCACGCCACTTGGCACCATCGACACCTCTGAATCCGGAAACCAAGACTTCTTGGCAGCCTCGCTGCGATCCCGCACAGGCTCGATGTTGGGCAAGTTCCGTTGGATCGTGTGGCAGGTTTCACCACTCAATTCCGCAGGCGAGAACACTGCGTTCCAAGAGCTGGCTGTTGGGACGACGACCGATCCGAAGTAGCCGCCAGGAAGACGCCAGCCATGACGCTTGGCGCATCGAAGGGTGAAACGCGCCAAAGAACCGCGCTTGTCCGCCATTTGGGGGACAAGTCGCGCCTTTCAGTCGTCGGCGGAATTCATGAGAATGAGCGCCGGAACTCAGTGGATTGAGTTCAACGAAAAAACCGGCATTCGACCAACCCCACTGACATGTCGCAGCGGGATTGTCCGCGATCCGTATTCAATCTAAAACCAATCGCACCATGAAAACCCTCATTGCATCCGCGCTCATCTCATTTTCGTTGGCGACGGTCATGTTCGCCGCCCCCGTGATCGAGGACGTGGCGGATCCGATGTCTGCCAGCAAACCCATCGAAAACTGGCGCAAGGGCGAGACGAAGCAGCAACGTGACGCACGCATGGCCTGGTGGCGGGAGGCGAAGTTCGGCATGTTCATCCACTGGGGCCTCTACTCGATACCGGGTGGCGTCTGGAATGGGAAAAAGTATAACTCGGAATGGATTTACGCCCACGCGGCCATTCCCATGAACGAATACCGCCAACTGGCACAACAGTTCAACCCGGTCCACTTCGATGCCGATGCCTGGGTGAAACTCGCCAAAGATGCCGGACAAAAATACATCGTCATCACCACCAAACACCACGATGGCTTCGCACTCTTCCCCACCCGCTACAGCAACTTCAATTTGAGGGACTGCACCGCATTCAAG
>Ga0209398_1001477_pt1 | contig 11976 bp, 6 predicted proteins | sample AshMeaBigSpring_FD_184125 | JGI IMG/M metagenome (GOLD analysis project Ga0209398, IMG submission 184125) | Groundwater microbial communities from Big Spring, Nevada to study Microbial Dark Matter (Phase II) - Ash Meadows Big Spring (SPAdes)... | ecosystem: Environmental > Aquatic > Deep... | reverse complement strand
GAGTGAAAAGAATAATACCAATATTATTATTGTGTTTATACACTTTTGGAGCAACAGAAGCGTATCAGCTATTAAAACTCCCCATATTGGTACAACATTTTTTTCAACATAAACAAGAAGATAAACATCTTAGTTTTTGGGCTTTCTTAAACATGCATTACGCTGAAAAAACAGTTATTGACGCTGATTATCAGCAAGATATGCAACTGCCTTTTAAAACAAACGATGCAGATATTTGTATGTCCGCATCTATTAGTTTTCCTGCTCCTTTTTTTATTTTTGAAACCATTTCTGCTCCAACTGTTCAACAAATTTTTCCTACAACCAATGAGCAGATGTATGTGTATCTGAATCAAGCAGATATTTTTCAGCCTCCCAAATTTTTCAGTTAATATTTTATTTTAATACAAGCATCTTATAGTATTCATCATAGATTGATGATTTCCAACTATGTACTTGTATCACTTCTATTATTTTCAAATTAAAATTTAACTGAATGCTGAATACGATTATTCAAATCTCTATTCGTAATAAATTAATTATTGGTTTATTTATTATTGGATTAATAGGTTATGGTAGTTATCAACTCACCAAATTACCCATTGATGCTGTTCCTGATATTACCAACAATCAAGTTCAAGTAATTACGGTAGCTCCTTCATTTGGAGCAACTGATATAGAAAGGTTAATTACTTTTCCGATAGAACAAGCCAATAATAATATTGCTGGCTTAAAAGAAATAAGAAGCTTTTCTCGTTTTGGATTATCACTTGTAACCATTGTTTTCGACGATGCAACAGACGTTTATTGGGCAAGGCAACAAGTAGCTGAACGATTACAACAAATACAAAACCAAATTCCTAAAGGAATTGGAACGCCTGAATTAGGCCCTGTAACAACTGGATTAGGAGAAATTTATCAATATGTTGTTCGCCCAAAAAAAGGATATGAACAGAAATACAATGAAACCGATTTACGAACCATTCAAGACTGGATTATAAGAAGACAGTTATTGGGTGTAAAAGGCGTTGCAGAAGTAAGCAGTTTTGGTGGCAAGTTGCAACAATTTTCTATTGAAATAAACACCAATAAGTTGGCTGCTTATCAAATTTCTATTCAAGATGTTTTTACTGCTTTAGAAAAAAACAACCAAAATACAGGAGGAGCTTATATTGAAAAAGCCTCTACCGTTTTATATATAAGAAGTGAGGGATTAATTGGCAGTATCAACGATTTAGAAAATATTCCAATTAAAACAGTGCAAACAGGAACGCCTTTGTTTATTAGAGACGTAGCCTCAGTAAAAATTGGTGCAGCCACAAGATATGGAGCACTTACCTACAACGATAAAGGAGAAGTTGCAGGAGCAATTGTAATGATGCTAAAAGGTGCAAATAGTAGTGAAGTAATCAAAAATGTAAAAGAAAGAGTTGCAAAAATTCAAAAAACATTACCTGAAGGCATTGTTATAGAACCATTTTTAGATAGAACAAAAATGGTGAACAATGCAATTGGAACAGTTGAAAAAAACTTACTTGAAGGTGCCTTAATTGTAATTTTTGTTCTAGTAATGTTTTTAGGAAATATAAGAGCTGGCTTGTTAGTAGCATCTGTAATTCCATTATCAATGTTATTTGCCGTAATAATGATGAATCTTTTTGGTGTTAGTGGCAATTTGATGAGCTTAGGAGCATTGGATTTTGGATTAATTGTAGATGGTGCTGTAATTATAGTTGAAGCCGTTATGCATCAATTAACACATAGCAAAAGATTTAACCACATTCAGCGTTTAACACAATCAGAAATGGACACTACTGTTCAACAATCTGCCAGTAAAATGATGAATAGTGCCGTTTTTGGCCAAATCATTATTCTCATCGTTTATTTACCCATATTTACTTTACAAGGTATTGAAGGTAAAATGTTTAAGCCAATGGCTCAAACGGTAGCATTTGCATTGTTAGGAGCATTTATACTTTCACTTACATACATACCAATGATGAGTTCTATTTTTCTAAGTAAGAAAATACAACATCAACCCAATTTTGCAGATAAATTAATGGGAAAAGTGGAGAGAAAATACCAAGCAGCTTTACAGTTGATTTTGGGTTTTCCCAAATCTATTTTAGGAATTGCAATTACACTTTTTATAACATCGTTATTTATTCTTTCAACATTGGGTGGTGAATTTATTCCTGCTTTAGAAGAAGGCGATTTTGCTGTAGAAACAAGGGTTTTATCTGGAAGTAATTTAAACACGACTATTGAAAATACGACCAAAGCAGCAGGCATTTTAAAACAACAATTTCCTGAAGTTCAAAAAGTGGTCACAAAAATTGGTAGTGGTGAAGTACCAACAGATCCAATGCCAATGGATGCTTGTGATATGATGGTTATTTTGAAACCAAAAAGTGAATGGACTTCTGCTTCTACCTTCGATGAATTGAGTGAAAAAATGACGGAATCATTGTCTGTAATTCCTGGCCTTTCTGTTGGGTTTCAATATCCTGTTCAAATGCGTTTCAACGAGTTGATGACAGGTGCAAGACAAGATGTAGTTTGTAAAATTTTTGGTGAAAACTTAGATACGCTTGCTAAATACGCAACAATTTTAGGAAATATTGCAAATACAGTAAATGGAGCTACAAACTTGTTTGTAGAACCTATTTCAGGACTGCCACAAGTTATTATTGAATACAATAGAAACGCATTGGCTCAATACAATTTAAACATTGAAGAGGTAAATAAAGTAGTAAATACTGCATTTGCTGGTGAAAGTGCAGGACTATTGTTTGACGGAGAAAAGCGTTTTGAAATTGTGGTAAAATTAGCTGGCGAACAACGGAAAAATATTGAAGATGTGCAACAATTACTAATTCCTACCAAAAATGGAACACAAATACCCTTGTATCAAGTTGCCAATGTTGTATTAAAAGAAGGCCCAAATCAAATTCAACGTGAAGATGCCAAACGTAGAATTGTTGTTGGCTTTAATGTAAGAGGAAGAGATGTTCAAAGTATTGTAAACGAATTACAAGAAAAAGCAGAAACAAAATTAAAACTACCTGTTGGTTATTATGTTACTTATGGTGGTGCGTTTGAAAACTTAAATGCAGCAAAGCAAAGACTTTTAGTAGCCGTACCTGTATCGTTATTGTTAATTTTCTTACTCTTATTTTTTGCTTTTAATTCAGTTAAACAAGGTTTATTAATTTATTCAGCCATTCCACTTTCTGCCATTGGTGGTATTTTGTCGCTTGCGGCAAGAGGAATGCCATTTAGCATTAGTGCAGGAATTGGTTTTATTGCATTGTTCGGTGTTGCTGTTTTAAATGGAATTGTATTGATTGCAGAATTTAACAGATTAAAAGAAGAAGGTTTAACTGATGTAAAACGCATTGTTTTAATGGGTACGAAAGTACGTTTAAGACCCGTCTTAATGACAGCATTTGTGGCTTCACTCGGCTTTTTGCCAATGGCTTTAAGCAATGGAGCTGGTGCAGAAGTACAACGACCATTGGCTACTGTGGTAATTGGTGGCCTATTAATGGCTACATTTTTAACCTTGTTTGTTTTGCCTGTATTATACATTGTTTTTGAAAATGGCATGAAATTCAAAAAAATAAAATCTACCATTTCTACCGTAACAATTTTTGTATTGATGGGCTGTTTTGCAACATTTACTCAAGCACAAAAATCAATTGGTTTACAAGCAGCTATGGATACTGCTATAAAAAATAACCTTCAGTTAAAAAACGAACAGCTAAAAATAAAATACCAATCGTTATTGATTCAAACGAGCAAATCGATTGCCCCTACTGATTTTACATTTGAAGCTGGACAAATGAACAGCGTTTTTACAGATACCAAAATAAGTATTGCACAAAATTTGACTTTGCCCATTGTTTATAAACGCCAAAAAGAGTTGTTTAAATCTGAAATGCAACAAAGTATTTTGCAAGCATCTGTAAAAACCAAAGAACTCAAACAACAAGTTGCACAAGTATATTTTGAATACCTTTTTTTATTGCAAAAACAACAATTGCTTTTTGAAACAAAGCGATTATTCAATACTTTTTTAGAAAGAGCAACAGAAAGATTGGCAAAAGGTGAAACCAATGTTTTAGAAAAAACATTTGCTTCCAATCAATTGCAACAACTGAATATACAATTGCATCAAGTAAATGCAGATATTGACATTATGCAGTTACAAATGCAATTATTATTAAACACAACTGAAGTGTATCAACCCATTTTTGCTAAAGTAAATAATCAACAAAAAGTAGAAATAATTGATACAGCTCAGTTATTGCAACATCCAGTTTTGCAACAATCACAACAGCTTCAGCAAATTGCCAATGCAAATACTCAATTAGCAAATGCACAGCTTCTACCCTCTTTTCAGGTTGGTATTAATAATACAAGTATAAGAGGAGTTGGTGCAGATGAAAAATCATATGCAGGAACGTATCGTTTCAATTCTTTTCAAGTAGGTGCTTCTATACCTGTTTTTAATAAATGGTTAAAAGCAAAGGTTCAAGCTGCAAAAATGGCCGAACAAATAGCTGTAGCAACACATCAACAACAGGTTCAAGAGTTTACAACGGCTCAAAAAATGGCGTTTATAAACTATCAACAACAGCTAAAAATGCTAGATACTTACAGCAAAGAATTGCTTCCAAAAGCAAAGAATATTGTACAAACTGCAGAAATACAATTACAAAGCGGTAGTATTAATTATTTAGAGTGGGTACAATTAATGCACCAAGTAATTACTATTCGTTCAGAATACATTCAAACAGAGTTCAATAAAAACAAAGCATTCATTCAATTACAATATTATAACCAACCTTAATAGTGTAATTGATTTTTTGATGATTCCTTTTAAATTATAATTATGAAATATTCCTTTTTAATACTAATCATATATACACTTTTGTTTGTTTCATGCAGTTCTAAAAAAGAGACTACTGAAGAAACAAAAGCTACCACAAACATTGAAAACGCAATTACTTTATCAAAAGAACAACGTAAAAATGTTGGAATAATTACCGACACTTTACAACAACAACCAATTGTTACGATACTTAAGTTAAATGGCAAAATTGATGTTCCTCCACAAAACATGGTTTCAATAAGCATACCATTGGGTGGCTATCTTAAAAACAGTAAATTGTTGCCAGGTGTACATGTAAATAAAGGAGAAATTATAGCCATTATAGAAGACCAACAATACATTCAATTACAGCAAGATTATTTGATGGCAAAAGCAAAGATTTTGTTTTTAGAAAATGAATTTAATAGACAAAAGCAGTTAAACGAAACAAAAGCTAGTAGCGATAAAGCACTACAACAAGCAGAGATAGATTTAAAATCGCAACGAATTAATTTAACAGCTTTATCCGAAAAATTAAAACTTGTAGGAATTGTTCCAGAAAAACTAAACGAAAACAATATCTCTAGAAGTATCAATGTGTATTCTCCTATCAATGGATATGTTTCTAAAGTGAACGTGAATATTGGGAAATATGTTTCTCCAACCGATGTGTTATTTGAATTAATCGACCCTACAGATATTCATTTGGCTTTACAGGTTTTTGAAAAAGATATTAATCAGGTATTTATTGGTCAATCGCTTATTGCATTTACCAATAATAATCCCAATAAAAAATATAATTGTGAGTTGATTTTGATTGGAAAAGATTTAAACCAAGAACGCTATGCAGAAGTACATTGTCATTTTGAAAAGTACGATCCAACGCTTATTCCAGGTACTTACATGAATGCTGAATTGGCCGTAAACAATAAAAAAGCTTTGGTTTTACCAGAAGATGCCATTGTTCGTTTTGAAAATAAAATGTATGTTTTTATTGAAGAAAAAAACAATCAGTACATCATGCAACAAGTAAATATTGGCGGCACTTACAAAGGATTTACAGAAATATTTGATGGATCTCAATTAAAAGGAAAAAATATTGTTGTAAAAGGTGCTTACTCTGTATTAATGGCATTTAAAAACATAAGTGAAGAAGAATAATATTTGTATTTGAAAATATTATTTATTGAATAAAAGATTGGTATTTATTTGTTTTTAGTGTTCATGTAAAGCTGATTTTTCGAGTTATATAAAGTTTAAATTCAACATTTATGCTTTTATAAAACCATAAACTTAGCTTATATTGCACCCTAAACACAGACTTAATCAATCTTTCATATAACTATCAAAAACATGAAAAAATACAAACCGGGTGTTCTTTTCGGAGAAGAATTAGAAGCTTTATTAAAAGATGCTAAAGAAAATCAATTTGCATTGCCAGCGGTAAATACGATTGGTACAAATACTATAAACGCTACTTTAGAAACGGCTGCTAAAGTAAATTCACCTGTTATCATTCAATTTTCGAATGGTGGTGCTCAATTTATTGCTGGTAAAGGCATGCCAAACGATAATTATCAAGCCAATATTGCTGGTGGTATTTCTGGTGCATTACACATTCATAACGTTGCTAAATATTATGGTGTACCTGTGGTTTTACATACAGACCATGCAGCTAAAAAATGGTTACCATGGGTAAGCGGTTTAATAGATGCTGGCGAACAATTTTACAAAGAAAAAGGTCAGCCTTTATTTAGTTCTCACATGCTAGATTTAAGTGAAGAAAGCCTAGAAGAAAATATTGCTACTTCTGTTGAGTTTTATAAACGCATGAAGCCACTTGGTATGGCCATTGAAATTGAATTAGGTGTAACTGGTGGTGAAGAAGATGGCGTTGATAATAGTGATGTTGAAAACGATAAATTATACACTCAACCTGCACACGTTGCTTACTCTTACACCGAATTAAGCAAGGTAGGAAACTTGTTTACTGTAGCGGCAGCTTTTGGTAACGTACATGGTGTGTATAAACCAGGTAATGTAGAATTAAGACCAGAAATTTTAAAGAACAGCCAAGACTACATTGAAAGAGAATTAAAAACAGGACCAAAACCAGTTTATTTCGTATTCCATGGTGGAAGTGGTTCTCCTCAAAATCAAATTAGAGAAGCCATTAGTTACGGTGCAATTAAAATGAATATTGATACCGATTTACAATGGAGTTTCTGGGAGGGAATTTTAAATAACTACAAGAAAAATGAAGGCTATTTACAAGGTCAATTAGGAAATCCTGAAGGCCCAGATAGCCCTAATAAAAAGCATTACGATCCAAGAGTTTGGTTGCGTAAAGCAGAAGAAAATTTTGTTAAACGTTTAGAAGTTGCTTTTGACGACTTAAATTGTATTAACAGAAACGCTTAATTGTAATTATACATACTAAAAAGCCTTTTCAATTTTAATATTGAAAAGGCTTTTTTATTGAGTTTACTGTTGCAATTTATCTTGGTAAAACGTAAGCTTCTACATCTTCTACAGTAATATTTTTTCCTGAGAGAATAATTAAGCGTTCCACCACATTTCTCAATTCTCTGATATTGCCTGTCCAATTGTGTTTTTGCAAAGCGTCTACAGCATTTTTATCAATCTGTTTTACTTGTTGACCATATTCAGCAGCAATATCAATTAAAAACTTATCTACCAATAAAGGAATATCTGATTTTCTTTCGTTTAAAGAAGGAACATGAATTAAAATAACACCTAAACGATGGTATAAATCTAATCGAAAATTTTTCGCTTCCACCTCTTCTAAAAGGTTTTTATTGGTTGCAGCAACTACACGTACATCTACATTAATTTCTTTATCGCCACCAACTCTTGTTATTTTTCCTTCTTGCAATGCTCTTAGCACTTTTGCCTGAGCAGATAGGCTCATATCTCCTATTTCATCTAAAAAAAGTGTACCACCATTGGCTTGTTCAAACTTGCCTATTCTTTGTTTTATAGCCGATGTAAACGAACCTTTTTCATGACCAAACAATTCACTTTCTATCAACTCACTAGGTATTGCAGCACAGTTTACTTCTACAATTGGTTGTGTGTTTCTATTGCTTTTCTCATGTAGCCAACGAGCCACTAATTCTTTACCACTTCCATTTTCACCTGTTACTAAAACCCTAGCATCGGTAGGTGCCACTTTATCGATGGTATTTTTAATTTTCTGAATGGCTTCACTTTCACCTATAATTTCTTGTACTTTACTAACCTTTCTTTTTAATACTTTGGTTTCTTTTACCAAACTATTTTTATCCATTGCATTACGAATGGTAATTAATAGTCGGTTTAAATCAGGTGGTTTTGGAATAAAATCAAAAGCTCCTTTTTTTACAGCTTCAACGGCAGTTTCAATATTTCCATGTCCACTAATCATAATAATAGGCACTTCAACATTGGCTTCACTTGCTTTTTGTAAAAATTCTAATCCATCTATTTTGGGCATTTTTATATCACATAAAACCAAATCAAAATTACCGCCAACAAATTTTTTCAATCCATCTTCTCCATCAACTGCTTCTTCTATTTTGTAGCCTTCATTTGTAAGAATATCTTTTAATACGCTTCTAATTGCACGTTCATCATCAATTATTAAAATATTTGCCATGATTTTTTATGTTTTAAAAACAGAATTACAAATGTAGCAGGTTGCCAATTACCATGCCATTTTGATTCCACCAAAAAAGTTGATTGTTGGTGCCGCATTAAAATAACGACGACCCACTGCATTTATATCATTACCTAAACTGTATTTTTCGTTGAGTAAATTATCTACACCTACAAAAAAATGGTATTGCTGTTTCTTATTTTTTAACAGATATCCAATTCGTATTTGCAATAAATGGTAATCATTGGCAAAGCTATCATTGGCATCGTTTAACGGAATTTTATCTGTGTATTGATGCGAAATTTCTGTGTACAAACCATTGTTCAGCTCAATTAAAACGGTATTTACGTAGTTTATAGGAGCAACTCCTGTTACTTTCTTTCCATCATAAACAACCGCTGCTTGCTGATAATTTCGAAACAAATATGGTTGATAACTGCTAGCATTCGAAATACTAATCTGTTTTAAAAAAGCAGTTGATTGTTTCAGCATATTCCATTTCGCAAACAATTCAATGCCTTTTTGTTGAATACTTCCCGCATTGATAAAAAATTCAGTTCCTGTTGTTGAATTTCTTCTAACAATAGCATCTTTTAGCAAAAAATGATAAAAATTCACATCGAATTGAACTTGATTATTGAATAAAAAACCTTTAACACCAAATTCAACATTCCAACCATTTTCTGCTCTCAATTGATTGTAAAAATTGCCATCTGATGGTCTTACTTCAGCCAAAGAGGGTGGACTAAAGCCTTTTGCCACACTTGAATACACAGCAATAGATGACGATTGAATAGGAAGTAATACAGATAAACGAGGCATTAAATGAATAGGAGTTTTTTTATGGGTAAATGATTGAACACCATCAGAAACTCGTTTATATAATATGTTTTGCTGGTTTAAACTTGTTCCAAAAACGAGTTGAAACCGATTGAACTTGAATTGTAATTGTGTATATAAAAATGATTGAATTGCTTGTACCTTATCTCTCAGTTGAAGAGTATCTTTTTTACCCAATTTGTTGCCATAGTTTGCAATATTTGAAAAGTTGTGTAGATATTCAAATCCATTTATCCATTCAAATTGAACCGACTTTAGATTTTTTTGAACAATAGATTTTGCATGTATGCCTACATTCCATTCATTTCTTGTTTCATAATTTGTAATGAAAGGATTATTGATGTTAGAATTATTGACAACTACAGCAATACTCGATTGATGATTTCTGGAAAATTGATATTGGTGATGTATGCCAGCAAATAAAGTGTTATTGTAAATGGCTGCTTTTTGTGTGGCTGCACTAGGTAAAGTGTTGGTAGCAAAACGAGATGCTTTCGGATTTTGCAGCCATTGAACTTCTGTAAGTGCACCAGGTGTTTGATAATACAAATGTGTATACCAAACCAAACTTTGAATTTGATGCTTTTGATATGTATAATCATTTATCCAAGTAAAATTATTCTTTTGTGATGCAGCATGATGTCGATAACCATTCGATTGTTGATGACTTTGGGTAAAGCTGCCACTACTTTTATTAGATTGATATTTCCAAGCTAGTTGCTGTTGAATGCTGTTATAATTACCAACGCTTAATTGTGCATTAAAAGCGTTTTTAGAAGTATCTTTTGTAGCTGTTTCTAATAAAACTACACCACTTGTGCCAGCTCCATACATACTAGCTGCTGTACCTTTTGCAACTTCCATTTCACTAATTTGTGTAGCATCAATCAAATTAAAATAGGTATTACCACTTCCATCTGAAATGGGAATATTATTCCAATAAATTTTAATATTTCGTACACCAAATGGCGAACGCAACACTGAACCTCTAATAGATAATCGATAACTTAAAGGGCTTCTTTCTTCCATTCTTACGCCTGCAATAGCATTTAGAGCCGGTAGCAATGAGGGAATTGCTTTAATTTGTAACTGTTTGCTTGAAATTAAAGAAACCGAAACAGGAGCTTTTAACCAATTGCCATTAAAGTGAAAACTTTTTACTACTACTTCAGAAAGGCTATCTGTAAACACCGTATTTTCTATGGTTTCTTGTGCATTGATACAGAAAAACGAATTACAAAAAAGGAGTAGTAGAATAATTTTTTTAGTCATGGTTTTATTGTAAAAAAAATCCCGAAACAATATTTTGCTTCGGGATAAAATAACAGACTTTAGGGCTAATAGTTTATTTATTTTCCAACTACTTCTTTTACCAATTTCACGGTTCTTGCAACATCAGGAATAGCTAAAGCCGCTAAGTTTGGTGCATAGTGCATTGGAGCATCGGCACTTGTAATTCTACGAATTGGTGCATCTAAATAATCGAATCCTTCTTTTTGAATACGATAAGTAATTTCAGAACTTACAGAGGCAAAAGGCCATTGTTCTTCTACAATTACCAATCTATTTGTTTTCTTAACGCTTTCTAAAATGCATCTCCAATCAAGTGGACGAATGGTGCGTAAGTCAATTACTTCTGCACTAATACCTTCTTTTTCTAATTCAGCAGCAGCACCTAAAGCTACTTTCATCATTTTATTGAAAGAAACGATGGTAACATCTCTACCTTGTTTTTTCACGTCTGCTTTACCTAATGGAATGTAATATTCTTCCTCAGGCACTTCAGATTTATCACCATACATTACCTCACTTTCCATAAAAATAACAGGATCTTTCTCATAACGAATGGCTTGCTTTAATAAACCTTTTGCATCATAACCATTTGATGGAGAAACTACTTTTAATCCAGGAATATTTGCATATAAACTTTCAAAAGCTGTTGAGTGTTGTGCACCTAACTGACCAGCACTTCCATTGGGGCCACGAAATACAATTGGACAACCAATTTGTCCACCACTCATTGCCAACATTTTAGAAGCGGTATTTAAAATTTGGTCTAACGGTAAAACTGCAAAATTCCAAGTCATGAATTCTACAATTGGCTTTAAACCATTTTGTGCTGCACCTACTGCTATAGCGGCAAAGCCAAGTTCTGCAATTGGTGTATCAATAACACGTTTAGGTCCAAATTCTGCCAACATACCTTGACTTACTTTATAAGCACCGTTATATTCTGCTACTTCTTCACCCATTAAAAAAACCTTCTCATCTCTTCTCATCTCCTCATTCATGGCCTCACGTAAAGCCTCTCTAAAAGCAATGGAACGCATATTAATATCTTTTTAATTTTGAGTGGCAAAAATATAGGTTTATACACTAAAACAATCAAAATAATACGAAGAACTACAAGAAGTTTTAAGAATATTTTACTAATGCTAAAAATTGCAAAAACAAACTTGGTTAAATCTTACTTTATTAATTTATAACACCAACGTTTCAATTTTCCCTCAAAATCAAAAGGTGTTGTTGCCCTAGTTATATCTTTTATGTTTGTGGCTTGTATAGCAGCAGCCTCTAATACAAATTTGGTAAAGTTGGTGCT
>Ga0209398_1001475_pt1 | contig 11982 bp, 9 predicted proteins | sample AshMeaBigSpring_FD_184125 | JGI IMG/M metagenome (GOLD analysis project Ga0209398, IMG submission 184125) | Groundwater microbial communities from Big Spring, Nevada to study Microbial Dark Matter (Phase II) - Ash Meadows Big Spring (SPAdes)... | ecosystem: Environmental > Aquatic > Deep... | reverse complement strand
GCCCGCTTGGTCGCCTCGCCTGGCTGCTATCCGACGAGCATCCTGCTGCCGTTACTGCCGCTGCTGCGGGGAAACCTGATCGATCCGGCGACCATCGTGGCGAATTCGATGAGCGGAGTGAGCGGGGCCGGACGCAAGGCCGATGTCTCCCTGCTATTCTGTGAGTGCAACGAGAGCGCCCGGGCCTATGGAGTGCCCAAGCACCGCCACCTTTCCGAGATCGAGCAGGAACTCAGCCTCGCCGCCGGGAAAAACGTGACCATCAGCTTCATTCCCCACCTCATCCCGGTAAACACCGGCATCGCCACCACCACCACCGCGATGCTGCGCGAAGGCATCTCCGCCGCGGCGGTGGGCGACGCGCTGGAAGCGGCCTACGCCGAAAGCCCCTTCGTGCGATTGCTCGGCAAGGGGGCCTGCGCGGACACGAAGAACGTCACGCGCACCAACTTCATCGACATCGGCTGGCAATACGACTCGCGCACCGGCCGGGTCATCCTGATGAGCGCGGAGGACAACCTCGGGAAAGGTGCCGGCGGCCAGGCCGTGCAGAGCTTCAACCTGATGTTCGGATTTTCCGAGATTGACGGGTTGCAAAATTTCTAGCGCCAGCCCACGCTCCGCCGCTTTCCCTCTCAAGACATGGACTTTCCGTTCACCCGCATCAAAGGAGGCGTAGGCGCGCCCCTTGGATTCCTGACCAGCGCCGTCAGCTGTGGCATCAAGAATCCGCAGGCGGAGCGCCTCGATCTCGCGCTGGTTTTCTCTGACCAACCATGCAGTTCCGCCGGAGCCTTCACCACCAACCGCGTGAAGGCGGCTCCCGTCCGCGTATCGCAGGCCCATCTGCGCAAGGGAGACCTCCGCGCGATCGTCGCCAACTCGGGGAACGCCAACGCATGCACCGGCGTCCAGGGAATCCGCGATGCGAACGCCATGTGCGACGCGGTCGCCAAACCCCTGGGCCTCAACCGCACCGAGATCGGCGTTTGCTCGACCGGTGTGATCGGGCTGCCGATGCCGATGATGCGCATCGAGGAAAAATACGGGGCGCTCCTGGAGGGACTCGGTCCGAAAAACGGATCGGACGTCGCATCCGCCATTATCACCAGTGACACGCATGCCAAGGAGATCGCCATCTCCTTCGACCTCGGGGAGCACCGGGTCCGTCTCGGCGGCTGCGTGAAGGGCGCGGGCATGATTTCCCCGAGCATGGCCACCATGCTTTGTTTCATCACCACCGACGCGAACATTCCCACCGTGGCCCTTCGGAAGGCCGTGCTCGAATGCGTCGAGGAAAGCTTCAACCGCATCACCATCGACGGTGACATGTCCACCAATGACACCGTGCTGGTGCTCGCCAACGGCGCATCCGGCATGCCCGCCATCCGCCGTAACGGGAAACGCTGCAAACAATTCCGCCACGCCCTCCGCTGGCTGATGCTCGAACTCGCGAAAGCCGTGGTCCGCGACGGCGAGCGCGTCACCAAATTCGTCACGGTCCATGTGAAAGGCGCCCGCACCTATCTGGATGCCAAGAAAGTCGCGGAGGCCGTCTGCAAGTCCGCGCTCGTGAAATCCTCCTGGAACGGCGGTGATCCGAACTGGGGCCGCATCATCCATGCCGTTGGCTACTCGCGCGCCCGCATCCGCGAGGAGCTCGTGGACATCCACATCGGCGGGAAGGCCGCGTGCCTCGGCGGCCTCCAGGCCGCCACACCGATGGGCGAGCTCCGCGCAATCGTTGCCGATCCGGAGTTCGGGATTGAAATCAACCTCAACCAGGGAACCGCCGACTACACGATGTATTCCAGCGACCTTTCTCCCGAATACATCGACTTCAACCGCTCCGAGTACGCATACTGGAAACAGGCGCGCAAAGACGGGCTGGTGTGACGCGCGATCAGCCGAGGCTCTCGATGCGGAACACCACCGGCGCGCTGTTGATGCAGTTGAGCGTCTCGATTTCCGCCAGGGCGGTCTGGAGTTTTCCGAAGGGGCAGGTGTGGAGAAGAAACACCATGTCCACGAACTCCGCATCCGGGTTCGCGGGATTCACCGGCGAGTGCGTGCCGGAGATGCCGATCCGGTGATCGGCGAGGATCTTCGCAATCTCCGCGATCACACCCGGGCGGTCCGTCACATCGAAGCGCACGTAATACGCAGTGGATGTCTCGCCGACCGGAAGAATGCGGCCGTTCTCGCGGTAGGGCAGGAAGCCGCGGTGTCCGGAAGTCTGCTTGAGCGAGCGCGCGGCCTCCACCAGATCGGCGACCACCGAGGAAGCCGTGGGATCCTGGCCCGCGCCACGGCCATAAAAGAGAGACTCGCCCGCGGCATCGCCGTGGACGGCCACCGCGTTGAAGACGCCGTGCACGGAGGCGAGGATGTTGGATTTCGCAATGAACGACGGCTGGACCCGAAGCTCCACCGCGCCATCAGAGTGCTCGCGGATCACCGCCAGAAGCTTGACGACATAGCCGAGGCTTTTCGCGAAATGGATGTCGGTCGGGCGTACCTGCTCGATGCCCGATACATGGATGGACGCGGGATCGATCGGGAAGCCGTAGGCGAGCGTGGCAAGCAGGATGGCCTTGTGGGCGGCGTCCCAGCCGTTCACGTCGAGCGCGGGATCGGCCTCCGCATATCCGAGCGCCTGGGCTTCAGCAAGGGCGGCCTCGAAGGTGAGGCCGGCGTCGGTCATGCGGCCTAGGATGTAGTTCGAGGTGCCGTTGATGATTCCGGAAAACGAGAGGATGCGGTTTCCGATGAAGGAATCCTGGACGGTTTTGATGATCGGGATGCCCCCGGCCACGGCGGCTTCGAAGTGGATCGGCGTGTCGTTCTCGCGGGACAGCGCGAACAACTCGACGCCGCGCTCGGCGAGCAAGGCCTTGTTTCCGGTGACCACCGGTTTTTTCGCCCGCAATGCGGCAGCGACGATCTCGAACGCATCCGTCGTGCCGCCGATCAGTTCGACGACAATGTCCACGGCCGGATCCGCCACGAGCGCCTGCCAATCGGTGGTGAAGATTTCCGCCGGCACTTCGCCGGTGGTGGCCCGGGTCTTGGCGGGATCGCGGACCAGGATTTTCGCGATCCGCAGACGCACGCCGCCTCCGGTGCGGCCGGTGATCAGATCGCCGTTGCGCTCGAGTGTGTTCCAGACGCCGGACCCGACGGTTCCGAATCCGGCCAGGCCAATACCAAGGGATGAGCAGGAGTTCACGGCGCGGACCGTATTCGCCCTCACCGCGTTGTCCAAGCCGGAAGAGGCGGAAATTTCCGCGTCAGCGGATGATGCCGAGCTGGCGTTCAGCCTCCAGCCAGTCTCCGTGAGAATCTCCGGGAAGCCCCAGTTCCACGCGGCGGCGGTAGTTGAGATAAGCCGCACGGGCGATCGCGTCGGTGGTCGGCTTGGCGGGGGCTTTCGCGGTCACCGGCTTGGCGGCCTTGGGAGCCGGAGCGGCCGCTTCCTTTGGCGCGGCCTTTTTCGCAGCCTTCTTTGCGGCTTTCTTTGCGGCGGGAGCCGCGGCCTTCGCGGGTTCAGGAGTGGGGGAATCCGTCGCTTTCTTCGCAGTTTTTTTCGCAGCCATGATGGTTGGGAGGTTGTTTGGATCAAAAGCACACCGGGTGCCAGCGCCGAGGATATTCGCCTGTTCCCGTGATTGCCAGCCTATTAGACGCGCGTATAGTGGCCGCATGGCCGACGGGTATTCATGGAGTGAAGTCCGGGATGGGGGAAACTACCGCCTCCCGGGTCCCGAGCACCTCGGATGGTGGGCGGCCGTGGCCATGCTGGTCTCGATCCTCCTGCACGTCGCCGTGTTTTTCGCCTTGGACCGGATGAACATCGGATTGAAATTCGGGCAAGCCAAGGAACTCACCACCGGCAGCATCAATGTCCGCCAAGTGGAGGTGCGGCCCATGGAACCCGAGGACACCGCGCCTCCCGAGGAGGTGATCGAACCTCCCAAGGACGCCTCCGCCCTGCTTGAGGAGGTGGAACTCCTCGCCGCCCTGCCGAAAGACCAGGAAATCGACATCAAGCCGGACATCCAGGAGGCGGAATACGCGCTGCAAATGAAGAACCCGGCCGCGGAAGGCGATCCCGCGGCCGTCGCGATGGACGCTTCCTCCGGACTGGAAGTGGACGCGGAGCTGCCGGAATTCGGCCGCGAACCGGAACGCCTCAAACCCGCCGAGATCGGCCAGGTGACCGTGGACCCCGGAGCCGTGGACACCGACGACACCGGCCTCGGGAAATTCACCGATGACCTCATCAAGCGCGGTGCCAGCGGCCAGGTCGAAAAGGGCGCGCTCGACGGCATCGCCTCGCTCGATGACCTGCTTGGTCTGCCTCCCAATGTCCTTCTGTCGAAAAAAACCATGCTGCCAAGCGACCTGCTGTTCGAGTTCAACAAGGCGGAACTCCGTGAGAGCGCCAAGGTGGGGCTCATGAAGCTGGCGCTGTTGATGGACCGGAACCCCAGCCTCCATTGTTGGATCGAAGGCCACACCGATCTCATCGGCGGCGATGACTTCAATCTTGATCTGTCCACCCGCCGGGCCGAGGCGGTGAAGAAACATCTCGTCGAATCCCTGCGGATGGACGCCTCGAAAATCCACACCCGCGGCTTCGGCCGCTACGAACCTCTGATCATCACCGGCACAGCCGAGGAGCAGGCCGCGAACCGCCGGGTGGAGATCCGCATGCGCAAAACCCCTCCCACCGGAGAGCAACTCAAACCCGCTCCCAAGAAAGCCACCGTCATCGAGGAAACTCCGCCGCCCAAGGCCGTGATGGTGAAACCGAAACGCGCCCTGCCGGTGGAGGAAGAGCCGCCTCCGCTGCGCGCCCAGCCGGTGCCGCCGCCCGCCCCTCCCAAGGCCAGTCCCGTCCCGCCTCCCGCCGTCGTTCCACGCGCCCTGCCGGTACAGGAGTGAGGGGAGGGAATCGCCCGCGGCGGAACACCTCAGCAGCCGCTTCCGGGGGTGGGCTGAACCTGGGGTTTCACGGGCAACCTGAGCCTGAAGCGGCTGCCGGAACCCGGTGAACTCTCGATTTCCAAACCTCCTCCCAACAATTCGAGCCGTTCACGGATTCCGAACAGCCCGATCCCGCCGGCACTGCCCTCACGGGAACGGACCTCCTCGGGATCGAAGCCGCTGCCCTCGTCGACCACCTCGATGCACAAGACTCCGTCAGGCGCGCTCCACATGCGAAGCGCGGCCTCCCGCACGCCCGAGTGTTTGATGATGTTGAACAAAAGTTCGCGCACGCACAGGGTGAGGCTGACTTCCGGCCCCGGGTCCGCGGCCTCTTCCACCTCGATCCGCACATCCAGGGCGTATTTCTCCCCATACCAGGTCCGCAGCCACTTGAGCGCGGCCTCAAGGCCGCCCTGCTGGAGAACCGGCGGGCTCAACTCAGCGCTGAGCGAACGGGCAGTCTTGATCGAATCCCTCAGAATGCCCTCGATGCGGGAAATATCCTCGGTCGCCTCATGGCAGGACGCTTTGGATTTCAAAAGGCTCACGTGAAGCAGCGCCGCCCCCAGCATCTGTTGGAGGTCCTCGTGGATCAATGCGGAGATCCTCTTCCTTTCCTGTTCCTCCGCATGGGTCAGTTGATTCGCCAGCGAGCGCAACTGCAGGGTGCGCTCGTGCAGTTGGGCCGTGCGTCGCTGCACCTGCGCCTCCAATTCCTCCTGCGCCCTTTCCAGAGCCTTCTGAATGCTCTTGCGCTCGCTGATGTCAGCGAAGGCCACCGCGATCATTCCGGGATGCGTTTGGAAAACCCGGACATCGAAGCACCCAGCGATCTCCCCGTCATCATAACACACCTCCAGCGAGCGGGGTCCCGAGACACCGTTCGCGACGGCTTGGTAGGTCTGAGGAATTCCGGTGGCCGCCAGCTGCGGAAACGCCTGCTCCATCCGCCTTCCGATCAATGCCCGGTGCTCGATTCCAAGCTCCTGGTCCGCGGCGGGATTGGCGCCGATGAGCACCAGCCCGCCGTCCTCCGCAATCTGATAGAGATGCATCGCCATAGGCGAGGACTCCACGATGCTGCGGAATTTCTCCTCCGAGACGCGAAGGGCATCCTCAGCCAGCTTGCGCCCCGTGATGTCCCTGGCGAGGGCGCAGATCAAGCCGTCCCCGTAGGGCGTGGCCCGCCATTCCAGCCAGCAATAGGAACCATCGGCACATCGGTAGCGGTTCACAAAATCGAGGACCTCCCTACCCTCCCTGATCTCCGACATCATCCGCACCGTGCCTTCCATGTCATCCGGGTGGACGAAATTCAGGAAATCATGGCCCGTCAGCACCTCACCGCCATGGCCCAACACCCGCTCGAAGGCCGGATTGATCCGGCGGAAGCGGCCGTCTTGCCCCGCGATGCCCAGTAGATCGTGGGACAGGCTGAAAATCCTCTCCAGGTCCTCGTTTTTTTCCCGCACCGCCGCCTCCACCCGGCGCAGCGCGGTGACATCCATGGCCGCCATGCGGCAGACCATGCCGTTCGGCGACAACCCGCCCGTCAAGCTGGCAATCACGGGATCCTGACCGTCACGGAGCAACTCCAGCTCACAAGGGTCAACCCTTGCGCCGCTGAAAACCCGCGCGAGAAATCCATCGAAGACCGGCCGGTCCCGCGGCGAGATGAACTCCGCGAACATGGTGCCGAGCAATGCCTCCCGTTCCCGGCCCAGCATCGTGGCACCCATGAAATTCAACTGCCGGATGAATCCCGCCGCCGACAGGGAAAAATATCCGGCCGGCGCGTAGTCATAGAGTCCCCCGAGCAGCTCCGCATTCGCCCGCAGCTCGTCCCTCGACTCGATGAGCTGCTCGTTCTGCAATTCCAGTTCCGCCTGATGGGCGAGCAACTCATGCACCATCCTCTCCATGGCGTCCGCTTCCGGGCGATGACCACCCGCCGTCATCACAAGGCCTGAGCGTGGACCCATGCATGAGTCCCGGAGGGAATCCGCCGGTGTCAAGGCAAGCTCCGCAAAACCACCGGAACCATCCCCTGATTCCTTCATGCACGGACGCTAGCACCGCGCGTCATGGCTTGGCCAATCAAATTCACCACCGCCGGACCGGAGCCCGCCTGTACGCGAATCACCTAGCCATGAACTCCCGATCACCCAATTTCCGGAACCATCCGACACCGCTACGGTTGCCGCCGTGAATGCCATCCCCTCCTCCCCAGTTGAAATCCATATGCCGGACACGATCCAAAACGGTATCCTCGAAGTCCCCCCCTCCGCCCGCTCCATCATCGTCTTCGCCCACGGCCCCGGAAGCAACAGCCACAGCCCGCGCAACCGCCTCGTCGCCCGCACCCTGCTTCAAAAAGGATTCGCCGTCCTGCTCCCCGATCTGACGGGCTATGACGCGGACGACTTCGATCCGGACTCCCCCCAGGATCCGGAATACATCGCCAGCGTCGCCGACCGTCTGACCACCATCATCGACTGGCTCACCGCGAATCCCGGGACGCGCGGACTGCGCATCGGCCTCTTCGGAGCCCGCACCGGAGCGGCGGCCGCCATGATCGCGGCCGCGCGCCGCCCCGATCACGTGCATGCCATGATCTCGCGCGGCGGCAGGCCGGATCTGGCCATGGATCTCCTGCCGGACGTCCATGCCCCCACCCTCATGATCGTGGGGAAAAACGACTCGGCCCACATCGACCACAACCGCCACGCCTGCGGAAAAATGCGCCCCAAGCCGATGCTCGAGCTGATCCATGGCGCGACCCACCTGTTCGGAGAACCGGGAAAACTCGAACAGGTGGCGTCGATCTCCTACCTCTGGTTCCAGAGAAACCTCGCGCTCTGCGGCTGAGAATCCCCAGCGGGCGACTCCAGCATTTGTCTTGATCCCCGTGCGGCGCTTCCCTTGAGTGCTGGAGACATTTCCCAACATCATCCATGAACTTGAAAAAATATCTCACGGAATTCATCGGCACCTTCTTCCTGGTCCTCACCATCGGCTGCACGGTCATTCCCGGAGCTCCCGGAGTGATCGCCCCCCTCGCCATCGGCTCCTCGCTGATGATCATGATCTTCGCCGGCGGCCATGTCTCCGGAGCCCACTACAATCCGGGCGTCACACTCGCGGTGTGGCTGCGCGGTCGTTGCGATACGAAGGACGTGGTTCCCTACATCCTCTCCCAGATCGCGGGTGCGCTGGCGGCGGCCGCCATCGTCGGCTTCCTCTACGGCTCCGGCAAACCGATGACCATCGCGAGCGTGCCGAAGGCATTCGTCGCCGAGTTCCTCTTCAGCTTCGCCCTCGCCTACGTGGTGGTCAACACCGCCACCGCCAAGGGCACCGCCAACAATTCCTTCTACGGCCTGGCCATCGGCTTCACCGTCGTGGTGGGAGCCTTCGCCGTGGGAGGCATTTCCGGAGGAGCCTTCAACTCCGCCGTGGCCGTCGGGGTGGCCGCCATGAAAATGGTCCACGCCGCCGACATCTGGATCCATATCGCCGCGAACCTCGCGGGGGGTGCCTTGGCCGCCGGCGTTTTCAAATTCGCCAATCCCACGGACAAGTGAGTGCCCGCCGCAGGAGCGCGCTCATGGGACGATCCTTGAAACCCTGAGCCGCTCCGCGGTGACCAGCGCAAGGAAGCGCGCGTAGTCCTCCTCGCGTGTCGAGGAATGCAGCACGTAGGTGTATTCCTCCCAATGGCGCATTTCATCGAGCGCGTTGGCCATGCGCAGCGCGATGGTTTCCGCGCTGTCCGTTCCCCGTCCGGCAAGGCGCGCGTGGAGTTCGCCTCCGCTCGGCGGCATGACGAAAAGATCCACCAGCGCGCGCCGGATGCCCGGATCGCCGCAGCGGCGCACCTGCTCCGCACCCTGCACGTCGATGTCCATCACCACGTCCAGCCCGTGGTCCAGCCGCCGGAGCACCTCGGATTTCAATGAGCCATAGAGGTTCCCGTGGACCTCGGCGTGCTCCAGAAAATCCCCCGCCGCGAGCCTGCGCTCGAATTCCGCCCGGCTGAGGAAATGATAGTCCCGGCCATCCTGCTCGCCGGGCCTCGCCTGCCGCGTGGTGCAGGAAACCGAATAGCACGCCTCACCGGCATCCGCCAAACGCCGGCACAACGTGGTTTTTCCCGATCCCGAGGGACCGGATACAACAAGAAGCATTCCTGAACGCGCGGACATGCGAGGATCATGAAGGGTCCGAGCCCGCGGGCCAAGAGCGATTCCGACAGAGCGATGCGGCGCAGACTTTCCACGGGCAGATTGCGCATCAAGTGCTCGACCGGTGTCACCGCCACTATGCCGAACTGGTGGCCGACATCCCCCTTGGCATGCTACCCACCGAGCATGACGCGGCCACCTACTTTGACGAAGTGCAGACCGCATTACGCGCACATGGCACGCGCCCGGCCTCACGGCACATGGCCGGTGGGCAGATGCTCGCACGGTCGAATTGCTTCGCGAAGGTTTATTTCCGCGTAATTGTGGCTACATTGTGGCGACGGCTCCTTCTATTGTTAGGGATTTTCCCAGTCAACCGTACTCACAAATCATTGATTATGAGAGTGCCGCCGGGGGGACTCGAACCCCCACGGTCCTTGCGGACCAACGGATTTTAAGTCCGTGGCGTCTACCATTCCGCCACGACGGCCGCGTCCGGCATGTCTGCCGCGCTGCGCGGCGCAGTAAGACCCATGGCACCGGCCGCCGTCCAGTCCCACTTTCTGCCGGTTCCCACAGGGCGATCAAGCTAGTGGATCACGCTCCTACGTTCGGATCGTAGTCCTTCGGCGCGCGCACGATCTTCTCGATGCCGTGCTTGGTGACGAGGTTTCCGCCGGAAGAGCGGCTCTTGATGCCGAACTCGGCGAAATGCAGCGGGCGGATCAGGTTGCGGATGCGCAGGCCGGACTTGAGGTGGACGAGCAGCATCTGGGCGCTGCTCTCCTCGTTGGTCTTGTGGACGGCGAAGTAGAGGACACGGGTGCCGGGCTTGCCCTTGGTGAGGTCGTATTCCTTGTCGCGGGTGACGCCGCCCACGGTGAAGCGCTTGGCAAGGACGGGGCCGTCGCGGCCGTCCCGATAGATCATCGAGTAGATGAGATCCTCGTCCTTGCGGAAAATCGCGACGCGCAGCGGCTTCTGGCCGACAAAGACCTTCTCGGCCACTTTCATCACGCGCATTTTCCCATCCTGGGTGAAGGAAATGATGTCGTCGATGGTCGAGCATCTCTCAACCGGTTCGCCGTCCTTCTTGAGCCCGTAACCGGCGAAACCGTTCTTCGCGTCGAGATAGAGCGTCTCGGTGGCGGCGACCACCTGCATGCGGTCCACGCGGTCGAAGGAGGCGATCTCGGTCCTGCGCTCCTTGCCCTTGCCGTATTTCTTCCCCAGCTCCTCGAACCACTTGATGGTGAACTTCGTGAGGTTGCGGAGATTCTTCTCGGTCTCGTCGATGGCTTTCTCGAGACCCTTGATCTCCTCATCGGCCTTGAAGGAATCGAACTTGGAGATACGTTTGATTTTGATCTCGGTGAGGCGGACGAGGTCCTCCTCGGTGACCTCCCGCTTGAGGAGTTTCTTGAAGGGCTTCAGTCCGTCGTCGATGGCCTTGAGCACGGCCTCCCAGGTGGTGCACTCCTCGATGTCGCGATAGATGCGGTTTTCAATGAAGATCCTCTCCAGCGAGCTGAAATGCCACTTTTCGGCAAGCTCGCCGAGTTTGATCTCCAGCTCCATCTTGAGCAGTTCCCGCGTCTGATGGGTGGAGCGCTTGAGGATGTCCGAGACGCCCATGAACACCGGCTTGCCATCGGTGATGACGCAGGCGTTGGGGGAGATCGTCAGCTCGCAATCGGAGAAGGCGAAGAGCGCGTCGCGGGTGGTCTCGGGATCGGACCCGGCGGGCAGGTGGACGAGGATGTCGGCGTTCGCGGCGGTGTTGTCCTCGATCTTCTGGATCTTGATCTTCCCCTTGTCTGCGGCGGCGACGATCGAATCCATCAGCGCTCCGGTGGTGGTGCCGAAGGGAATTTCAGTGATGCGCAGCATGCCCTTTTTCTCCGTGGAAATCCGGGCCCGGACGCGGACCTTGCCGCCGCGCAGGCCGTCCTTGTAATCGGAGGCGTCCATGATGCCGCCGGTCGGAAAATCCGGCAGCAGGGTGAAGGGCTCGTTCCGCAGCACGGCGATGGAGGCCTCGATGAGTTCCAGGAAATTGTGGGGCAGCACCTTGCAGGCGAGACCGACGGCGATGCCCTCGACGCCCTGGGCGAGCAGCAGCGGAAATTTCACCGGCAGCGTGTCCGGCTCCTTGCGTCGACCGTCGTAGCTGGGCAGCCATTTGGTGGTCTTCGGGTTGAAAACCACCTCGTTGGCGAACTTGGTGAGACGGGCCTCGATATAGCGCGGGGCGGCCGCGCCGTCACCGGTGAGGGTGTTTCCCCAGTTGCCCTGGGTATCGATGAGCAGGTCCTTCTGGCCGAGTTGCACGATGGCCGCACTGATCGACATGTCGCCGTGCGGGTGGTAGTTCATCGTGTTTCCGACGATCCCGGCCACCTTGTTGTAGCGGCCGTCGTCGATTTCATCCATGGCGTGGAGGATGCGGCGCTGTACGGGCTTGAGACCGTCATGGAGGTGCGGGACCGCGCGTTCGAGGATCACGTAGGAGGCGTAATCGAGGAAATAATCGGAATACATCGCGCCGAGCGAGGCATGCTGGTCCGGATCGTGGGTCATCGTGGGGCGGATGCTTAATGGCCGGGCGGGGCGGGCGCAAGCCAGACGTGAGACGGGGCGCCTCCGGCCCATGAACGACGAAGCCGCGGCCCGGAAAACCGGACCGCGGCCGCTGGAATCGAGACCTGATCGACGAAGGGGAGGCAATCGTGCGCGCCTGCATCCGGCGCGGTCAACCCGGGCCATACCAACTACAAGCAGCCATCCACGCGGTGCACTGCAACGC
>Ga0209398_1001474_pt1 | contig 11983 bp, 7 predicted proteins | sample AshMeaBigSpring_FD_184125 | JGI IMG/M metagenome (GOLD analysis project Ga0209398, IMG submission 184125) | Groundwater microbial communities from Big Spring, Nevada to study Microbial Dark Matter (Phase II) - Ash Meadows Big Spring (SPAdes)... | ecosystem: Environmental > Aquatic > Deep... | reverse complement strand
GGCGCCATTCTAAAGGAATACGGTCTGCTGTTGGGGCTGGTCGGTGTACTGCTGATCGTTGCGATCCTGATCAGCGTCATGTAGAAGGATCGGTGGGAAAGGGTGGAAAGACGCGGCGCCGTTCGGAAGGCGCCGGCTCAGGCGCGATGACGGTGTGGGGCAGCGTCGGTGTCTCGGCGGCGGGAATGGCGGGGGCGGTGCGCGCACTATGCTGCAAGCCCCAGAAGAGCAGCCCCAACGGAATACAAATGAGCGCCCCCGTCAGCACCCCCCACGCGATCAGCGCCGCTACGCCGATCAACTGCGCCTGCATCTGCCCAGGAAAGTCCGGCTGAAAACCAGCGGCGACGAAGAGTCCCGACACACCCTGCCCACCGATGCCCAGATAGCTGCTGCTGCCAGGCATCTGCCAGCCCACGCCCGCCGCGCCGTCGGCAAAAATGCCCGCCAGCAGCAGCCCGATAATCGCCGGCGCACCCGCCGTTACGACCAGCCCCGTGGCGTCGTCCAGCCGCAGCAGGCCGTCGACAACGTAGGCAAGCAGCGGCGTCAGCAACCCTGCCAGCGTACCAGCCAGCAGCGCCGCGCCGGGCGCCGTGAAGGGCGCCGCAGCCAGTCCAGCGACCGCGCCGGCCACCAGCCCGCGCGCAACCAGCGTCGGGTGACTCTCACCGGCGACAAACCAAGTGTAGAACAGCGGTGCGATTACACCCGCCGCCGCCGCCAGCAGCACGTTGACGCTGCCGCGCATCATGCCCAAGTCGCCCGCCGCCTCGACATGCAGCGGGTTGGCCCACAGCCAGCCGATCAAACCGGCCAGCACAAACAGACTGCCCGCCACCGTCAGCAGCGGCTGATAATCCGCGGGCAGTTCCGCATTGGCGCGCCGCGGCGCCCAAACCACCAGCGCCACCAGCCCAAACGCCGCCGCCAGCAGAAAGACCGTCCCCGCGCCGCCCGCGTCGACAAAGCCGTGCCCCAGGTTCAGGTTACGCCCCAATGCCGAAAGCCAGCCGCCGCCCTGCACCCAATTCCCGGCCAGCGGATAGACGACGCCGCCCATCAGCAGCGCGATCACCAGCGGCGCCAGTGCGGGTGCGCGCCCGCGCAGCGCCATGACCGGCAGCAGCGTCACCACGAAGAGCCAGGGCAGGTGCGCCAGAAAGAGCGCGTAGACATGCGCCGTCATCTCACGACCCGCCAACAGCCAGCCGCTCAATCCGGCGACGCCCCACCCCACGCCCCACTCCGTCGAAAGTGGACTCCATTCCCAGACCAGGCCGTGCAGTTCCGGGCGCAGGTAGACGAGGCCGACGCCGCCAAATTGCAGGGCAAAGCCGACCGCCCAATACGCCAGCGTCGCCAGCGCGATGGCGGCGACGGCGCCTAGCGCCGCGTCCCAGGCGCGCTCACGCTCCAACCCGGCCACGCCGATCAGCACCAGGCCGACTGCGGCCAAGATCGCCACCGCTGCGGCCAGCAAATACCAATAGATCGGCGCGGCCGCGGTGGGGCGCGCCGCATCCGTCTGCGCCAGCGCGGCCAGCGGCGTCAACGCCGCAAACACCGCTCCCGCCGCCAGACACGGTCGGGTGAGCTGCGAGAATCGCGTCAGTCGGTTTGATTGTGGAACATTCATGCGTGTGTGACCATTGGTTTGTCGTCGGGGGAGAGATGTCGCTAACGCTGGCCGAATCGTGCGCCCATCATACCAAAGGCGATCCATTTCCCAAAAGTGCATGGCGACTGTGGTAGACTGAACCATGATGACGACATCATCTTTGCGCAATGAGCAAATAAGGCGCACACCAGCTACACACTGGGTAAATCGGTTGGATGTGGCCTTGCCCTGGCTCGTCTGGCTCGCCTTTTTGCTGCTTTACAGCAGCACGGCGGCGCCCTCCATCGTGGCGATCTTCGACGATACGCTCGAATTCCAGCTTGTCTTGCCGACCTTTGGCATCGCTCACCCGACCGGCTACCCGCTCTACACACTGCTGGGCGGGGTGTGGAGCCGCTTGCTGCCCTTCGGCAATTGGGCGTGGCGCACCAATCTCCTGAGTGCGTGCGCCGCCGCCGCGACGGTTGCCCTGCTCTTTGTGTTGACGCGCTGCTTGACGCGCACTGCCACCGGCTGCGGTGACGCCTGGGCCGGGTTGGCCGCCGCGGCTGCGTTCGGGTTCGGCCCAATTTGGTGGCTGCAAGCCACCGTCGCCGAGGTCTACGCGCTGCACAATCTGCTGGTCGTCGCCACTCTCTGGAGCGCAGTGACGATCCCCGATACGGCGGATTCAGCGCGCAACCGCCGCGTAATGCTGACACTGGCGCTGATCGGGCTGGGGTTGGCGCACCATCGCACCGTCGTATTACTGCTGCCGGGGCTGTTTGTCTATCTGTTGTGGACGGCGCCGGCGCTACTGCGCCCGCAGCGGGCGTGGCTGGCATGGCTGGCCGCGCTGCTGGCGCCGCTGTTGCTCTACGCCCACCTCCCTCTGCGCGCAACGCAGGGCGTCGCCGACCTGAACGGCAGCTATGCGAATACGTGGCCCGGCTTCTTGGATCATGTGCTGGCGCGGCGCTACACCAGCTTCTTTGCCGCCAACCCGCTCAGTCACAGCTACACCGCCGCCGATTGGTGGCAACTTTGGCTGGCGCAGACCGGCTGGCTTGGCGCCGGGTTGAGTGCGCTCGGTCTCGGGCTGCTCGCCGACCGCAGACTTCGCCCTGGCTGGGTGCTGATCTTGCTGACACTGGCCGCCAATCTGCTCTTCGCCTTGAGCTACCAGGTTGGCGACCCGGAGGTTTTCATGCTGCCGGCGTGGCTGTGTGCGGCGGCGCTGGCGGGCGGCGGTCTCGCTGTGATTCGGCGCCGGCTGCCGCACACGCGCTGGACGACAGCCATCTCGACGTTCGTGCTGCTTTTGTTGCTGGCCGGCGGCGGGCGCGGCGCGGCAGTCAATCGCAGCGGCGATTGGGCGACGCACAATTTCGCGGTGGACATGGCGAAGATCGACTTCCCGCCGAGCAGCCGCGTCATCGGCATTGAGGGTGAGATCACGGCGCTGAAGTATATGCAGCAGGCGGAGCAACTGGGTCTGGTCGCAACCGGCGTCGTCGCCAACGATCCGGCCGTGCGGCGCGATGCGCTGGCCGCAGCCCTGGCCGCAGGCGCGCCGACTTATCTGACGCGCGAACTGGAGGGCATCGCCGGCGACTACAGCTTCACCGGCGCAGGGCCGCTTGTACGCGTCTGGCCGCGCGCGGAAGTCGTCGAGCAAACGCCGGCGCTGCACAGCGATCTCACCCTCCTAGACGGGCGCCTGCTGCTGGAAGGCTACGATCTACAGCGGCTGGCGTGGGCCGGCGGCCCGGCGGCGCGGTTGACGCTCTATTGGCGGCCAACGACTACGCTCGACCGTGATCTCAAGGTGTCGTTGCGCATCGTCGATGCTGCTGGCAACCCGCTGGCGCAGGCCGACGGCAGCCCCGCCGTGGTGGACGCCTATCCCCTGCGCCAGGTCGCCGCGACGACCACCTGGGCGCCAGGCGTGCAGGTGCGCGATGTGCATGAAATCGCTCTGCCGGACAGCGCCGACGCGCATCTGCTGCTGATTATCTACGACGCAACCAGCCTGGAGGAGGTGGGCCGGCTGGAGGCGCCGTTGCCTTGAATCACTGCGCCGGATTGCGTGAAGGGTTTGGGGAATCCCCCGACATTGTGGAATAATGGATATGTTTGTGTCTGAGATACACTGATGCTCAGTGTCACGGCTGCCCGATGAAGGTGGCGTCGAGCTTATCAAAATTTCGATGCCAACAGCGGCGGGCAAGAAAAAAACAAGAGGTAATCAAATGAGTTTGAAGCGAATTCTGATCATTAGCACACTCGTCATGGCGGTGGCGCTGACGGCAGCGTGCCAGCCGATCACAGCGGAAGATATGCAAAGCGCGCTGGCCGGGGAGCCGGGCGCGCTTGTCCCCACGCCGCGCCCGACCGCGACCGAAGCGACCACCGAAGCGGTAGGCGGCGAGGCGATGGCGACGGTGACGGCGCGTTCGCTGCGTGTGCGCGCCGAACCGAGTGAGGGCGCCGAAGTCGTCGCCGGCATCCGCGAAGGTGAGCAGTACGAAGTGATCGGGCGCAGCAGTGACGGTCTGTGGCTGGAGTTGGCAATCCCGCAGGCGACGCAAGGTTCGGGTTGGGTCTCCGCCAACTTTGTCACCGTCGCCGGGTCGATCACCGACGCCGAGGTCGCCAGCGCACCAATCGCCACCGAAGCGCCAGCCGAAGAAGCGGCGACGCCGGTTGCTACCGAGGCGCCAGCCGAAGAAGCGGCGACGCCGGTTGCTACCGAGGCGCCAGCCGAAGAAGCGGCGACGCCGGTTGCTACCGAGGCGCCAGCCGAAGAAGCGGCGACGCCGGTTGCTACTGAAGCGCCAGTGGAAGAGCCGGTCGCCACCGAGGCGCCGACTGAGGAAGCCGCCACCGTGACGCCGCCCGCCGCAGGCTTTGCGCTGGTGACGGCGGAAGGCGCCCGCCTGCGCGTGCGCGCTGAAGCGAGCAGCGACGCTGCTATCGTCGGTTGGGTGCAGCCGGGCGAAACCGTGCCGGTGGTCGAGGTCTCCGCCGACGGGTTGTGGGTCAAAATCGGACCGATGCCTGACACGCAGAACCCGGATGGCGGCTGGGTCTCCGCCGAGTTCCTGGTGCTGGGTCAGTAAGCAAACAATTATCACGAAGGGTAGGCGCTTTGTCTGCCCCTCGCTAGGAAGCCGAGACGGGCTGGCGCACGCACAAAGTCGCCAGCCCGTTCTTTATTGAGTGAGCCGGTTCGTGAGTACTGAAAGCCGTCTGCACGCACAAAGAGCACCGGGCAACGGCGCGCGTCGCCTTGTCGCCGCCCTGCACGTCGTCGCCCTCATCCTGCTAGGGCTGCATCTCTACGTGCGCACCTTGCCGCCGACGCCGGAACCGATCCCGCCGCCCGATAGCGCCGAAGCCGCGTGGTGGGGCTTCTGGCCCGTCACCTACCTGCCGGCGTGGGCGGTGCTCGCCGGCGTGATCGCGGTAGTTGGCGCCATTGCGGTGTACTGGTTCGTGGGCGGGAAAACAAATGCCGGCGGTGTAGAGCGGGGTTTCACGCGCCTGCTGTGGCTGCTGCTCTGGTTGATCTCGCTGACGCTAGTCGTGGCGTTCTTTCTGTTTCCCATCGGACACACACGCTGGGGTGATGCGTTCATGCTGGCGAAGGGGATCGCCTATCCCGACCCAGCGCTGCGGCTGGTCGATTCGTGGCAGGCACCGCTCGATGTGGCGCTGCACAGCCGCCTCTGGGCGAATTTTCACGCGGGCTTTGGCTGGGAAGATGCGATGCCCGTCTACCGGCTGCTCAGCCCCATCGCCGGCGCACTTTATCTGCTGGTGCTGCTGAGGTTGAGCCGCCGTCCGCTACTGGCGCCGGGCTGGCTGCCCTACGCGCTATTTGCCACGCTGGGGCTGATGCAACTCTTTTTCGGCTACGTCGAGAATTACAGCTTTGCGGCGGCGGGCGTGCTCGCCTATCTGTGGCTGGGGCTGGCCGTGATCGAGGGGCGACGACCGCTCTGGCTGGCGGCGACCGTCCTGGCGCTGACCCACGCCACGCATCCCAGCACCATCGTCCTGACGCCGAGTTTGCTCTATCTTGGGGGGCATCTTCTGTACGGAGCGCGAGGGACTGCCGTAACCAGCACCTCTCGCCCCTCGCCCCTCGCCCCCCCTCGAAACCAAACCTTTCTCGCCATCGTTCTACAGATTGCGCTGCCGATGGTGCTGATAGGCGGCGCAACATTTTTGTGGATGGAAGCGAACGGTCACGGCGTGGCAGCGCTGTTGAGCACGGATCGTCCCGGCGGCGGCGACGCACGTTGGTTCGTGCCACTTTTTGCCACGACGACGCGCTGGGAGCATTACACGATGTTTAGCTGGCCGCACCTGCGCGATTGGCTCAACGGCCAGTTGCTGGTGGCGCCGATCGTGCTGCCGGCGCTGGCGGTGGTGGGCGGGGCGTGGCTGATCGATAGGATGAAGAAGCGGAAGACTGGGAGATTGGAGATTGGAGATTGGAGATGGCGCCCCCACCCAATCTCCAATCTCCAATCTCCCAATCTCCGAATCGCTTCATTCCTGCTGCCCGCTTTCTGCTCATCGCCGCCGTCTGCTACCTGCTCTTCACCTTTGTGTGGAACCCGGATTATGGCGGGCAGCGCGATTGGGATTTGTTCAGCCTGGCCGCGCTGCCGGCGACGTTGCTGCTGGCGCTGCTGTGGCCGAGGGCGCTGCGTGGGCGCGCCTTGTGGGGCGCCGCCCTCCCGCTGCTCCTGCTGCAGGGCTGGCACACGCTGGCGTGGATTTACCAAAACACGCTGCCGTGGCAGTGGCCGGATTGATCGTTCCTCGATTCGTTGATGGCAGATTCTACTGTACTCCGCCGCCCCCTCCATGACACAAACTCCGGTAGGATTTGTAAAATCACGCCCTTGAGACTTACAGAAATGTATGCTACGATTTCTTCAGAAAATCATTGCTCTGTTCTTCACAAGCCGTCCGTGATTCCCGGTTGACGGCGCACCTTACCCGTTGACGCGCATCCCTGGTTCGAAAGACGATCCCGATGCCCAGCGTGTTATCTGTGCAGCCGCCCTGCCCGGCGTAGTTCCCGACGTAAACGACTGTACACCTTGCCATCAATATTGATTCAGAAAAAGGAAATCACCGTATGAAGCTCAAACCGCACCGCCCACGTTCCTGCTTAGGCTGGTTTGCCTGGATATTTGGCATTCTGCTCGCCCTTTTTGCCATTAGCTACACCATTGACATGGCGCGCCTGGCTAATGCCTGGCGCGAGGCCGATGCGCTGGCGGCTCAATTAGGCTACACCCCGGAGCGCCATTTGGACGATCTGGTGTGGGGCCAGATCAATCCTATGATAGGTACTTCGCGCTGCCAGGTTGAAGTCTTTTTTACGACGCCGCTTGACCCGGCGGACTTCGCCTCTCACCTGGCGCAGGCTGTGTCTCCCCTTGCAGATGGTAGCCCTACGGATGGCTTAAATATGTATGTGACGCTCTATCCCACTGTCGATGGCAATCCTATAGACACGCTTCCTTGGGATCAGATAGAAAAATTGCCGCCAGTGTATGAACATTCGTGGCTCGTTATAGATGAAGACAACCAGATCAAGAGCAAGGTTTTCTACTCGGAATTCTCGCAGGCGAATGTCAAGATCGAATACGCTGGTCGGCCGATCACAGAGAACGTTGCCTATGTGGGCGTAAACGCAGGCATATTTCCTATTTGGATACAGTGCAAGAATTTGTGGCGGTAAACTCAAGAGACGGTTCAACCAAAGCGACAGTGTACATAAGAGAAAGGAGAGGTGCCAACTATGTTTCCCCGTCCTGTCTCCTGTCCCACGCTTCGATTGTTGTACTGCAACCTCGGCAGGTTTTTCGTCTTTTCTGCCCTGATGCTTTTCTCCCTCGTCTTCTGTGTGCCGCAGGCACAAGCCTACGGATCACAGAACAAGCAAAGACCTCCAACTCAACAAGCGCCCTCACCGCAGAGCGAACCGGGCGTACAGCTTTTTCTGCCACTAATTGCGGGCAGTGCATCGCGGCTGGATCATGACGACCGCCCATCCCAACCGCCCATGTATGTAGCCAGCGCCGCCGATCACACTGGCGATTCGGATACACCGCCGCCAGAAGGCAACCGCCACACTTTTGCCACTGACTCTGGTGGGCATTTGGATGGGTATTGGTTTCGCAATGACCTGCCTGCACACTGAGAACACGACCGATGTATGCTTGGAATACGCAGCATACATGACCTGACAGGTCAGCCACCAGCTACATTTCCCGACGTAAGCGACTGTCTGCCCTACCGGACCATTTGATTCAAAACAAGGAAACCATCCCATGAAGATCAAACCGCACCGCCCCCGTTCCTGTCTAGGCTGGTTTGCCTGGGTCTTTGGCATTCTGCTCGCCTTTTTTGCCATCAGTTACGCCATCGATATGTGGCGTTTGGCAGATGCATGGCAGCAGGCCAATGCGCTGGCGACCCAATTGGGCAACACCCCGGAGCGTCATCTGGTCAGCAAGGTAGAGCGAGACATCTCCATCATACCGATTGATGGGGCTTGTGAAGTCCGTGTCTTTTTCACGACGCCGCTCGATCCTGAGAATTTTGCCGCCCATTTGGCTCAGGTCGCTGGCTCCCTTTGGGGTGGTAACCTAATACATGGACGGAACATGTACCTGCAGCTTCCTTTCATTGTCGATGGTCGCAATACCCTCATGCTCGCTTTCGACCAGACGGGCACACTGCCATTAATCCGTGAACAGGATTGGTATGTTGGTGATGACATTTTTTCGAGTCGGGTGAAGGTTTTCTACTCAGAACTTTCACAGGCGAATGCCGAGATCGAGTACGCAGGCCGGCAGATCACGGAGAATGTCGCTTATGTCGGCGTAGACGCAGGCAGATTCCCCTTATGGATATGGATAAACAAATGCTAGATTCACAACGACAAACCTGACGAATGTCCCTCAAATGCCAAGAAAATTTCACAGAAAGGAAGGTATCGATCATGTTTCCCCGTCCCGTTTCTTACCTTACACTTCAGTTCTTGTGGGGCAGACCTGGCAGGATTCCGTGTCTTGCTGTCATGCTACTCTGTTCTTTCGCTTTTTGTGTGGCTCAAGCCCAAGCATACGGGTTTGAGAACGGTCAGAATCCCCCGATTCAGCAGGCGCCACCAGCACAAACCGAGCCGAACAAGCCAGCGCAACTCTTTCTGCCCCTGATTGTGGGTGGGGCATCGCGGCTGGATCATGATGAGCGCCCATCCGAACCGTCGACACACGTAATCAGCGCTGCGGGGCATACTGGTGATTCAAATACGCCTCCACCTGAAGAAAACCGCCACACGTTTGTTACCGACTCTGGTGGACATCTAGATGGATTATGGTTTCGTAGCGATCTGCCTGATGGACAATTGAAGTTCACCATCGAAATCACTTCTCCAGTCGTCAATCAATCATACACTGACGAGTATGGCTTTTTGTCACCGGGCGGCGCTGCTGTTCTTGCGCATAAAGGCGTCATCCCACACGAAGCTGTGCTGACCCTGCAGGTGTATGACGTGGATCATGATGTCGAATCGGTCTGTCCTGAAAGGGACTACATTCGTATCAATGGAAAGCGTATCACCACATCAAACGACAATGTCCCTGCCTTCTTGCGTAGTGGTAATGACCAGTGGGAAACTTGGAAGGCCTCTGTTCCTGTCACCTTGCTCAGATTTCCAATTGCAAATCCTCTTGGCGGGGAACTGATTCCGGGACTCAACGAAGTCGCAATCGAGGTAAATGCGGGTTGTGAAAATGACGGCTGGGCCGTAAAGGTCGATTGGGGGAGCATCACATTGCGTCCTAACCTGTCCAACCCGATTGTCTTTGTACATGGATGGACTGGGGATGTAAGCACGTTTGATAAGTTCACAAAGCAAGCAGAAGCGGATGGATATCAGGCTTTTAATATAAAAGAGCCTAACGATCTATCCAGAGGGGTTGCGACGCCAGAAGAAACTACGCCTCAAATGGTCTCTTTGATAGAGCGTGCGCTAATGACTACCGGGGCTGACAAGGTGTTCCTCGTTGCACACAGTCGGGGCGGGATCTTTGTCCGGCAAGCCTTACGTGAATATGAAGACTTGGCTTCAACAGTTGCTGGCTATTTTACAATAAGCACCCCACATCATGGCGTCGATAACCTGGATATACTTGGTCTGGCAAAGTGTTTGGACTGGGAGTTTTTGGGTCAAGGAAGATATTGGCAATGTGTTGGGGCGGCGAATTCCTTGAGCTCTGAAGCAATACGCGAGTTCAACTATGGGAAAAGTTGTAAGCAACAAAGATGGGATTTTACACCGCTTTTTGACATGACAACAGACTATGCCAGTCAACTAGATAATAGCACAGAGCCATCGCAGGCGCTGCGAGGTGAATTCGCAGATTTCGACCCTGATAATCATGTACTGGCGTCAGACGCCCACATCGAAGCGAGACGACCAGGCAACGAATGGCTGATTGTGAGTGGTGCGAAGTATTACGTAATCAGCCGAGGATGCGCCTTGGGGGGATGTTTAGCGGTTTTTTTGCTAACGCCAATCAACGAATCTACTGATAGACCATGGGTGCCATCCGCCTCAGGCCCCACGATTCAAGACCTTGACTATTGGGTAAACTGTGAAGCTCAGTGGAAAAACGGTGAGGCCACCGTGCCTTCGTATTCCGTTTCTAGCCCCAAATGGTGTATAGACGTGGGCACGACGACAGCTACCTTTCCGTGGCGTGCGGACAAGGTGCCTGTTCCCGATTTACCCAACCTGGACAAAGAATGGTGTATACGTCACGAGGACAGCAATTCCGCCCCTGAGATCTATACGTATGTCCTCGACCGCCTCGCATCCACCGAACAGCCGAGCAGCGCCCAGGCCGCGGCGTCGAGCCAGAACGAACCAGAGCCGCTGGCGCAGCCCCTGTTCAGTGTGTCTGGCATCCTGGCGCCTGGCGCAGCGCCGACCTTCACCGTGCCTATCGAGAGTGTGCTCACGGCAACCTTCCACGTCTTTGCCAGCCCGCAGGTCTCGGTGACGCTGCTCACGCCGAACAACGAACTGGTCGATCCCTCCACGCCGCTCACCAACCCGCAGATCACCTACACCGTCCAGCCTGGCGACGAGTTCACTTTCTATCAGTACCGGGTCGATGCGCCGGCGGATGGCCTGTGGCAGGTGCAGCTTCAGGCGAGCGAGGTGGTGACCTACGGGCTTAGCGCCGCCATTGTTTCGCCTGTCTCGTTGGTGGCGGAGCGCGGGGAAAGCCTCTATCGCCCTGGCGAGACGATCCATCTCTACGCGGCGGCCGTGGACGAGGATGTGCTGCAAGGGGGCTTCACCATTACCGGCACGGCCGCGCTGGTGGATGGCACGACCTTTGCGCTGGCCTTCTATGACGATGGGACACACGGCGACATCACCGCCAACAACGGCATCCACACTGCCCAACTGACGGCGCCGGCTTTCACCGCTAGCCTGGCCGTGACGGTGTGGGGTGAAAAGGGCAACCTCGTCCGCACCACCGATCTGCAAGTTCCGGTCGTGGCGCAGAGCGCCGCCATCCTTCAAGTCGGCAATGAAGCGACGCTCGACACGAACGGTAACGGCTACTTCGACGACCTGGCGATTGAGGTCAGCGTCGAGATCACGACCGCCGGCAAGTACGACCTCTACGCTACATTGACCGACAGCAGCGGTCAGCGGCTCGATGACAGCGTCTACTCGTCGGCCGAGCATGGCGTCTTTGCCACCGGCGTGCAGAGCGTCACCCTGCGCTTCGATGGCAAGACGCTGCGCGCCGCCGGCGTCGATGGGCCGTACCTCCTCGACGACCTGCGCTTCGATTCCTACGTCCCCAACGAGTCGTATGCGTTCACCGTCGATACCCGCGCCCAGGTCTACACGACGACCGCCTATCTTGCCCAGCAGTTCGAGGGGGAACCGCTGACCCTGGTCGCCGCCAGCGACGCCGCCGCCGACCTGACCGGCGACGGCCTCTACGACAGCCTGACGATCAGCGCCACCTTCGACGTGCTTGTTCCCGGCACTTATGACTGGAGCGGTCTGCTCGTCAGCGCGGCGGGCGCACGGGTCGCCAGCGCCAGCGGGCGCGGCTGGCTGGACGCGGCGACGCCGGCCGCCTTTGTCTTCCCCGGCGAAGTGCTGCGCAGAACAGGCATCGACGGGCCGTACACGCTGACCGACCTCTACGTCACCAACCTGGAGCGACGCCCGGAGACGATCTTCTTTGTCGATGTGCATACGACCGCACCCTATCAGGCGGCGCAATTTGGCGCCACGCCCATTGCCCTCGAACT
>Ga0209398_1001470_pt1 | contig 12022 bp, 5 predicted proteins | sample AshMeaBigSpring_FD_184125 | JGI IMG/M metagenome (GOLD analysis project Ga0209398, IMG submission 184125) | Groundwater microbial communities from Big Spring, Nevada to study Microbial Dark Matter (Phase II) - Ash Meadows Big Spring (SPAdes)... | ecosystem: Environmental > Aquatic > Deep... | reverse complement strand
CACCGACCTCCGCCCACCCTCCCCACCCGAGGGGCAAGAGACGACGGTGTAGTGACTAACAAGAAATTCAGTCCTTACGCCCCAAGGACTTACGTCGACTCCTGTTAAACATGGGCTAGCGCCCTCCGGCTGATTTGCCGGGTGCACCCCAAGGGGTCAGTCACATTTTTCGGCGGGACCGTTGCACGACGCCGAGCGATTTTCTCGCCGAAAAATGAGCCAGACCCCGGCCCGTGGACGGTTACCCGCGGAGGGAGCCGGCCTATTGCGCGCCCGGCGGGACCCACAGTTTCGAGGCGCTGGCCACCGGCTGGTCCTGGTCGGGGGTCCAGAGCCGGCCGGCCGAGGACTCGTCGTCGTCGGCCGTTGCGGCTTGCGCGAGCGTCGGTGCCGTGGATGCCACGGACCGGCCTTTGGAGTCCACAAGGCCCAGGTGGTAGAGCATCTCCAGGAGGGCCTCGGCGATCCCCGGCTCGTGGAGATACCGCTGTTGGATCGTCGCGAAAAGTTTCTGGAAGATGGCCGACTCGCCGCGTTCGAACCGGAGCGCGAGTTCCTGGATCAGCCAGGGGGCGACGGACAAGCCGTGCTCGGCGGCGAACTTCCGGCCTTCAGCCAGGTAGCGGAGGGCCTCATCCGTATTCTCGGCCAGTCGCGCCAGTAACTGGTAGGCGCGAATTGTGTCGCGGACCGCGTCCAGGTCGGTGCGCTCGATCAGGATCAGCGCCGCCCTCCGCGCAACGGTTTGCAGCCCCAACTGGCAGGAGCGTCGGAAGAGCCGAAGCAACTGGGGGGTGGCGAGCCTGTCCAGCGGCAGCCGGAGCAGCCGCGCGGCCGGCAGCTGGTCGACGTCGACGCCAGCCGGATCGATCGGTTCCGGCACCGCCAGCCCCAGCTCGCGGCGAAGCCCGTTGAAATCGATCTCCGGGATATTCATCGCGGCAAATTCGACTTCTCGCAGCAGGATCAGGGCCAACACCCGCACGCGGGCTCCCGGGTCGGCCGCCGCCGCGCGGAGCGACCTGCCGTCCAGGAAGGGCGTCGGAACCTCCGGCCAGCGCCGCAAGACCGCATCGGCAAAGAATTGGCGATGAAAACTTTGCGCCTCCGCCTCGGGCAGGCCCAGGGGCAGGGCATGCGCGTCGAACACGCTGGCGGTCCACGCCGGTACGCAGGGCTCGGTCGTCGACTCATCTTCCACCGGTCCGAGATAACTGCCCACCAACTCCTGCAACTGCTGCTGCTTGAGGTCAGCGTCGTCCGTCCGGAGCGTGCTGAAGACCAGCCGTCCCCCGCGGTCGGTCTGCCGCCCGTACAGGCGCAGCGTTCCCAGCACCCGGGGGACATCGTGTGCGGACCGGCAACTGTCGGCGTCCGGCATCGCGCGGTCCAGCAGCTTGAAAACTCCCTTGGGCGGCGGTCCGTCGTCCGGCTCGCCCTCGTGCGCGGTGATCCGGTACACGCGACGATCCGACAGCAGGTGTTCCAGGGCGGCATCGACCTGCTCCACGCCATACGTGACGTCCACCGCGCCGACCATTTCGTCCCGGTCGCGGTCGTCCATCAGACAGGCCAGGGCCTCGGCCTCGACCCGCTGCTCCAGCGGAACCTGGCGCACGGCCGCGTACTGGCGCCAGGCAGCTGCGGCGCCCGCGTTGTCGCCCACCCGGCCGCGGAACACGGCCAGGTTGTGGAGGATCGCCGGTTCATCCAGCACGCGGAGCGACATGCTGTGCAGCCGTTCCGCGGCCGCCAGCCAGCACCAGCGCCGGTCCCGCTCGATGACCGCGTCAAACTCGCGCTTCCAGGTCGCACCGCCTGGGGCCGGCATAAGCGGGAGCATTTCCTTCAGCAACGGGGAGACGTTCGGCGCGAGATGAATCTGTCGGTGCAACTGCTCGAGCTCAGCCGTCAGCTGCTCGTCATCGCCGGCCAAATGCACGAGCATCGCCAGATGCGCCACGGCACCCTGCACACAGCCCTCCTCGTACAACCGTCTGGCCAGGGGCTGCAGCGTGCCGTGCACGGTCGCCGGCATCTGCGTGCCCAGCTGCTCCAGGGCCAGCTGCACCTGCCGCACGGCGTCGTGCAAACCGTCCTCGCGCGACAGGCTCAGCCAGGCGGCACAGCTGAGGGCGACCGGGTTCCGCGGGGCGTGCGCCACGAAGTGCTGGACCGTCTTCGCCAGATCTTCTTGCCGGTCCATCTCCACTTCGAGCTGGACCTTCAAGGCCAGCAAGGCGTCCCGGGAAGGGTACTTGGCGAGCAACTGCTGCAGCCGATCCAGGGCCTGCTGACGCTGCTCGCCCTCGATCATCCGCAACACGCGGTCCAGGTCGGGCAGGATGTCCTTGCAACAGCAGAACTTGAGCTTCTTTCCACTGCCGCAAGGGCACGGCTGATAGATATCCAATTCCATGACGATGTCGATCCTTCTTCCGCTCACGGCGGCCTGAGTCAGCCTGAGTCAGGCCGCCGCGTGCGGGCGAGTCCGGCCGGGACCATGCCGCCTGCGGGCAGGAATGACCTGCGGGCAGGAATGGGGACTGTCCCGATTTTTGTGGCATGGATGCCAGAAAAATGGGACTGTCCCCTTCGGCAGAGCCATTGACACAAAAATCCGTACAGGCCCAGGAATGAGACGTTCCGCGATTTCCCCCCAACGCCACCGGCGGGGCTGTGCCGGCCTGCCGTCAGGCGCTCGGGGCCAATGCCAAGCGCTTCTCGGAAATCAGCGCCAGGAGCGCCTTTTGCGGATCGGCGAACTTCGCCACGCCCTCCTCCATGAGAACCTCTTCGAGCCGAGCAAAATCGACCAGCTCGTCGATCTCCTCCAGCACGTGGTGCGGCGGCATCTGATCGACGCGCCGCGTGAGGGCCAGGCCGCTCTGCTGAACCGCTTCGTTGGTGGCCGGCGGATTCGTCTGGATGTCGCTGCCGGCGAACGCCTGCACGTACTTCCAGGGCTCGTCCTCGGCGTTCTTCGTGCCGGTGCTGGCGAAGATGATCTCCTGCCGCAGCGGCAACTGCTTGTCGGCCCAGAACTCCTGATTCTCGCGCCAGATGCGCTTGGCGTTGACGATCCCCACCCAGCCTTGCGCCGCGGGCGACAGTTGCGGCAGATCACGGCGGGTGTAGGCGTCGATCCGCGACACAAAGATGCTGTACACACTCTTGAACCGGTCCAGGTTTCCCCGCCGCTGGGCGCCCCGCCAGACGGCTGCCTGGGCAGCCCGGTACTGCCGCGAACTGAAGATCAGGGTCACGTTCAGCGTGACTCCGGCGGCCGCCAAACCCTCCAGCGACGCCAACCCCGCCGGCGTGGCCGGCACCTTGATCATGCGGTTCTTGTGCCCCCGCGACCACGAGAGGCCCAGCTCCTGATAGCGCCGCACCCGCTCCTCGTGCGACGGACCCCGACGCGGATCCTCCAGCAGCGGATCGAGTTCAAAGCTCACGTAGCCGTCGTCGCCCCGCGTCTCCTCCCACACGGGCAGAAATACCTCCTGGGCCTCCTGCACCAGCTGATCGGTCAGCGCCCAGGCAATCGACTCATCGTCCAGACCGGTGCGGAGCTGCTCCTCGATCCGGTCGTCGAAGCGACCCGTGCGGATCAAGTCCGAGATGATCACCGGGTTCGAAGTGGCCCCCGTCGCCCCCAGGGCCCGGTTCCTCCGCACCAGGTCGGGATCGATCGAGTCCAACCACAAGCGCGTGCCGCTGGCCACCAGCGACTCGAGGGGCGTCGTCATGCGCGATGTACCTCCAGTATTCTCGAATGCCTCGACCCGCGGGCCGAGCAGACGGGACGCTTGCGGCAATTGCGCACCGGGGGGACTCGTCGTATTACACCCCAGCCAGTCCGGCCACAAACAACATTGCCAGCAGCCGACTTTTCCGATTAAGGCGGCCAAGCAAGCTTGGGGCACTTTTCGGATTTTGACGATTTTTCCTGTTGCGTAGACAGGAAACAGCCGATCTGGCAGTTACTCGTCCCGTGAAAGGCATCAGGCCGTGTCACCGGGCATGGTAGCGGTTCGGGTGGCTGATAGCAAGGGAGTCGGTGGTGCGACCAGCGTCCAGTCGAAGTCTGTTCATGGCCGCCGCCGCGCTGGTCTTTTGCGCGAGTGTGGTCCAGGTCGGATGGGGGGCCGGTCCCTACGCGGGGGGACATGCGGAACGTCCACGCCATGGAGTGCCGCCCACGGCCAGGCCGCGAGCCGTCAGCTCCCGCAGCCAGGCGGCGAACGGCCACCAGTTCGCCGCGCGGCAGCCGGCCGCAGCGCGTCAGGCCGCGGCGTGGCATGACGATCAGGAGGTGATCCTGAACGGACCCCAGGCGATGCCGGCCGGGGACCTGCTTGCGCCCGGGATGGAGGAGGTGTATGTGGACGGGGGGCTGGAGCCGCTGGCACCCGACGAAGCCGGGCTGGTCGAGGGCGGATGGATGCCAGGCCCTCCGGCGGGACCGGGCTGCGCCGACGATCCCGCGCCGGTCTACGGCAGCGGCACCTGGTTCTGGAACGGCTGTTGGTACACGCAGCTCGATTTCGCGATGATGCTCTGGACCAACATCCCCGACCGCAGGGTGGCAACGGACACGACCACCATTCTCTTCAACGGCCAGTCGCAGACGGTGGGGACGGGGGCCCGGCTGAGCACCCAGTCGCCCGCCCCGCGCTACAAGCCGGGCAGCCGCCTGACGGTGGGACACATGCTGGGGATCGACGACACGAATCGCATCCACGCCGTCGAGTTCACCTTCTTCGGACTGTTCGATTACGACGCCACGGCGGCGATTGCCAGGTCGGATGAAGGGCTGGAGACCTTGCTTGGACAAAGCGGTACGATCTCGGACGACGTGCCCGGGTTTGACGATGCGGAAACGCAGGCCGTCGAGCTGAGCGGCGACCTGGACAGTCTCGAGCTCAACTATCTCGTGCGCAGCAGGCCGGCAGCCGACCGCCTCGCGATGCATCCCAGCGGGGACTGGGTGCGGTACGCCACGCCGAGCAAGATCAAATCGATGCTGATCGGGGTGCGGTACGTGTCGTGGGACGAGGCGTTTGCTTATGAAAGCCGGGGCGCCGATCCGACCATGGACCGGGGCCGCTACGACATGCAGGTCGGCAACGAGCTGATCGGCCTGCACGTGGGCGGCAGTCTGCTCGACAAATACGACCTGTGGAGTTGGGGTTTGCGCGGACGGCTCGGCGGGCTGGTCAATTTCGCCGATCGTCGGAGCCGGGTGGACCTGGTCTCCGACGGCGCGGCGAGCGCACGGTCGGAGAGCAGCTCGGACGAATCGCTGGCGTTTCTCGCCGAGGCGGGCCTGTTCGGCGCCTACCAGCTGCGCCCCCGGCTGGCCCTGCGCGCCTCGTACGACGTCCTGTACCTGTCCGGTGTCGCCACCGCGGCGGACAACCTGGGGCTGGGACCGGTGTTCCGTCCGCTGGACCTGGAGGGCGGCACCCTGCTGCACGGCGCCTCGATCGGGTTGGAGAAGATCTGGTGATCAGCTCTCCCGGCGCGGGCTCGAAAATCCGCGCCCGGCTTCCCGCGTCGGATCTGCGCGGACGAGGCTGCCTGGCGCGGCATGGCGGAGCTGGGGGTTGGCCGACCCCCGTTTGATATAGGCGCCTGGGGGCGGCTGGGTTACCCTTGAGCGGTTTCCGGCCTGTGCGTGTGCCGGCGCGCTGCCCCCATCTGTTGCCCCGGTACGCTCCGCGCTCTTGTCGCGCTGGTGGGCCGACCGCGCGCCGAGGGCGGCTTGCCGCCGATCGACGCGATTCCGCGGGGTAGACCCCGGTCGGGAGGGCGGCCTGCCGCGGAGAGCCGGGTGGCTGGATCTTGCGGGCCGTGTCCCATGAAGCCGACCTTCTTTGCCCGCCGCGCGCTGTTGGTGCTGATGATCGTCTTCTTCTTGGTGCCCTTTGCGCTGCGCGGCGCGCGGAAGGCCCTGGAGACGATGCGGAACGACGTGAAGGACTGGCTGCCCGCTGATTTTGCAGAGACCGCGGAATTGGACTGGTTTCGCGAGCAGTTCCTGGGCGAGCAGTTTGTCGTGGTCAGTTGGGAGGGCTGCACCGGCTCGCAGGACGACGAGTCGTTCATGACGCTCGTCGACAAGTTCTTTCCCGAGACACCGCCCTCGCAGCGGACACCGGAAGCGGAGCCCGCGGACCGCGCGGAGCTGGACGCCGCGGAGGAGCCGGCGGAGAAGTTCCCCGCGCGGGCCACGCGCCGGACGTTCCTGGACGAACGGACCGGGCTGTACGCGCGCCAGATGCGGCCCCAGGATGTTCCGCCGCCGGAGGAGTTCATCGGCAACCGCCTGGAGCTGTTCGCGACCGGTGACTACCACGAGAACTGGGGCGGCCAACACGAGCGGTGGCTCAAGGGTCGCGGCGATTTCTGGTACTACCTCACACCCGCGGGCGAACTGTACGAGTGGCGCGGCGGCTCGTCGATGCTGGCCGGCGGGCTCAGGGTTGTGCGGCGGCTGGTTACGGGCGGCAATCGGCTGGAAGGCCGCTACGTGATGTCGTTCGGTCCCGTGGATGGGCCCTGGTACTATGCCGATCCGCGGAGGCTGGCGGCGCGTCTGTTCAAGAGCGTCACGACCGGCCCGGGTGTGCTGGTCGACCTGGTCCGCCCCGGCGGGTCGCTGGAGAACGATCTGCCCGAGGCGCGGCGCCGCCTGGCGGGGACCTTGTTTGGTCCCGACGGCAAGCAGACCTGCCTGGTGGTCACGCTGACCGATGCGGGCAAGCACGACATGCGGCGGGCGATCGGGCGGGGCATCCTGGGCAAGCCGCGCGGCCAGCTGCTGCACATGGCCGAGGAAGCGGGGCTCCACGGCCCGCCGCGGCCGACGCTGGCCCCGCCGCCGCTGTCCTGGTGGTTCGCGCCGTCGCCGACGGGGCTCGGCCCGTCCCTCAAGCTGGGCGGGCCGCCGGTCGACAACGTGGCGATTGACGAGGAGGGGCAGGTCACGCTGGTCCGGCTGGTGGGGCTTTCCCTGTTGCTGGGGTTGGCCCTGATCTGGCTCTGCTTCCGTTCCCTGAGCGTGACCATCATGGTCTTTCTGGTGGGCGGCATCAGCGCCGTGGGCAGCGTATCGGCCGTCTTCTGGACCGGCAGCAGTGTGGATGCGGTGCTGATGTCGATGCCCTCGCTGGTCTACGTGCTCGGGTTGTCCGGCGCGGTCCACATCATCAACTATTACCGCGAGGAGGTGCACGACGGCGGCCTGCGCGGCGCCCCCGAGCGGGCCCTGGGGCATGGCTGGCGCCCGTGCACGCTGGCCGCCCTGACCACCGCGCTGGGACTGGTCTCGCTCTACGCCAGCAACATCCTGCCGATTCGCAAGTTTGGTCTCTATTCCGCCCTGGGCGTGCTGGGCACGCTGATCCTGTTGTTCACGTTTCTGCCCGCGGCCCTTCAGCTCTGGCCGCCCCGCCGTTACCGCCGCAAGCGTCCGGTGGAAGAGGCCGATGACACGGCGGTGCACCGCCTGGTGCAGGGCTTCTGGCAGCACGTGGGCGGCTGGGTCGTCCGCCGCCCTACCTGGGTCGCCTGCGGGTGCGGCCTGGTGATGGCGGTGGCGACGGTCGGCGTGCTGCGGTTGAACACCTCCGTCCAGCTGCTCAAGATGTTCGATGCCGATGCCCGGATCATTCGCGATTACGAATGGCTCGAGGCGCACTTGGGCCGGCTGGTGCCGATGGAGCTGGTCGTGCGCGTCGCGCCGCGGGCCATGCGTAACGAGGTTCCGCCGGAGGCCTCCCCGGCCTCGACACGTCCCGCGGAGCACCGCTACAAGTTGAATTTCCTGGAGCGGATGGAAATCGCCGGCCTTGTGCAGCAGGCAGTCGAACAGCAGTTCGGGGATGAGGGCGAGGGGATTCTGGGCCGGGCGATGCTGGCCGCGACCTTCGCGCCCCCGCTGCCCGGTCCCGGCGGCAGCCTCTCGCAAAGCGGATTGCGGGGCGGTTTCAGCCGCCGCCTGGAGGCCCATCGCGAGGAGTTGCTGGCCTCCGACTATCTCCGCGTCGACCGGGACACGGGCGACGAACTGTGGCGGATCAGCCTCCGCCTGGGAGCCCTGCAGGACGTCGACTACGGACAGTTTGTGGGCCGTCTGAAGGGCGTGGTGGAACCGGTCATGGCCGGATATGCCTTTCGCGAGGCGATCCTGAAATCGCTGGACCGGCAGCGGGGCGACCGCGGCTTTCGCGGGGCCAAGGTCTATTTCGCGGGTGCCCCCTTTGGCAAGTCGCGATCGGCTGGCAGTCCGTACGAGGCCGCTTCCAAGAACAAAGCCTGGCCGGATGCCGATGCCGTGCTGCAGACGCGCCTCTTTGCCGGCACCCTCTGGCGGCTGCTGGTCAACGCGGGCGTCAACGTGCGTGATTGGCACGACCCGTCGTTCGCCCTGCCGGCCAAATGGCCCGAGGTGCTGGCCGAGCACGATTGCGTGGTCTTGTTGGCGGACCACCCGCAGTACGAGCTGGCCCAACTGCAGGCGCTCGGGCCCCGGCTGATCGACGCCCGCGGCCACCGTTTTCACGCCACCCGTCCGGGCGACACCGCCGCCGCGCAAGGGGCGGCCGTGTCCACCATTTACACCGGGCTGGTGCCGGTCGTGTATAAGGCCCAGCGCACGTTGCTCCACAGCCTGATCCAGAGCACCTTCTGGGCCTTCGTCATGATCGCCTTCGTGATGATGCTCCTCCTCCGCAGCCTGCGGGCCGGATTGTTGGCGATGGCGCCCAACGTGTTTCCCGTGGTCGTGATCTTTGGGTACATGGGCTGGCGCGGCACCCTCGTCGACATCGGCAGCATGATGACCGCCAGCGTGGCGATGGGCGTGGCGGTCGACGACACGATCCACTTCCTGACCTGGTTCCGGGAGGCCCTGGACAAGGGGCTGGATCGCAAGCAGGCGATTCTCGCGGCCTACTCTCGCTGCGCCACGGCGATGACCCAGACCACCGCCATCGGGGGACTGGGCCTGGCGATCTTTGCCCTCAGCACCTTCACGCCCACGCAGCGTTTCGGGACGCTGATGCTCACGCTGCTCCTGGTCGCCCTGATGGGGGACCTGATTTTTCTGCCGGCGTTGCTGGCCAGTCCCCTGGGGCGCGTCTTTCGCGGTGAGGGGCGGCCAGGCGGCCAGCCCGCGAGGGACGAACCGTCAACGGCGCTGGCTCCCGAGCCCCATGCGCCGCTTCCCGCCCTCCGCAGTCCGGCCGACAGCGGCGCCCCCGGCGAGGTCCGCTCCCTCCGCAAGGACGCGTCGCACCGGCCGCGAAAACATTGACCGGACCTGGTCGATCCGGCGCGGTTCAGGGGTCGCAGGTCCTGGGTCGCGGTCAGCTCGCGCCCGTCGGGATGGCACCGCCGACAGCGCCCCGCGGATCGCGGAACGCGACCCTCCGTCGCGCCGCGGGGCGGGAGCCGCGACACCGGCAGTTCGTGTGTCTGCGTGCTGCCGCCCGCGCGGCGGAGAGCGATCCGGGAGGGCGCGGGCTCGGAGGGGCTTTACCGAATCTCGTGCCGAAGTGCCATCTACCTCAATCGGGTTGCGTGACTCCGGGAGGGCGAGGCTCCCGCCGAGCCGAGAACCCGCTGGTGGCAGCGGCTCGGCGGGACCCTCGCCCTCCCACACGCGTGCAACTCGGGTTAGCTCGTCCCGGATCTCCCAGGATCACGCAAGGCTATTTCGAATCTTGACCGTGATTCCACACAGACTGGAAGCCTGTGCCTCAAGATTCCTGACAGTCTCGCTCGTCTCGGAGGGGATTTCAGGCCGAGCCGATCACCAGCGCGGCGGCGCCTCCCGTTCCGGACTGATTCAGGAGCAGCGCGGCCCTGCCCCGCGCTGCTTGCGGCGTCCCCGCCACCACGTGGATCGGGCAATCCGGGTCCGGCTGGGTGTAGTTCCGCGTCGGCGGGACCAACCCATGGCCCAGTGCCAGGACGCTGATCACCAGTTCGACCGCCCCGCCGCCCGCGCCCAGGTTGCCGAAAAAGCTCTTCGGCGCGGTGACCTTCACGTCGCCCAGCGTCTGGCGGATCGCCTGGGCTTCCGCGGCGTCCTCGTCCACGGTACTCAGCCCGTGCGCATTGACATGATGAATTTCCTCGGGCTCGAGGCAAGCCGCCGCGAGGGCCGTCCGAATCGATCGGCGAATCGCCGCAGCGCGCCCCGGCCGACCATCCTGCTCGGTATCGAAGCTGGACCCGCTGCCCAGCACGCGGGCCAGGATCGGGGCCCCCCGGGCGGCCGCGTGCGCGCGGCTCTCGAGCACCACCGCCGCGGCTCCCTCGCCGTTGACCATCCCATCGCGGGCGGCGTCGAACGGGCGCGAGGCGCCGGGCGGATCGTCCTCCCGGTGCGACAGGTCGATGTCACCCCGGTAGACCAGCTGCGTGAGGTTCAACCGCGACCCGGCCCCCCCGCTGATCACCACGTCGGCGTGGCCGCGGTGGATATACGCGGCGGCTTCGCTCACCGCCAGCAGGCTGGACGTGTCCCCGGCTACCACCGAGTTGTTGGGACCCCGCGCGTCGTAGGCAATCCCCAGGTGACAGGCAGCCATGTTCGGCAGGTACTTGAGCATCCACAAGGGATACATGTGCACGGGGAACTGGGGGCCGAATTGTGCAAAGTGAAACTCCCCGTTCTCCCGGCAACTGCGATAGAGCTCGGTCAGCTCGGGGATGTCGGAATAGAGCATCTCGCTGCCGAACACCACGCCCAGGCGCTCCGGGTCGAGCGAAGGGATGTCCAGGTGCGCGTCGTCGACGGCCATCGACCCGGCGGCGAACGCCGTCTGGATCTCGCGGGACATCACCTTCAGGCTCTTGCGCGGCCGGACGTACTGCTTGGCATCAAAGCCCGGCAGTTCCGCCCCGAAACGCACCGCGAACCCGCCCGCGTCGAACCCTTTCAGCGGGCCGATACCGCTCCGCCCGGCCATCAGCGATGCCCAGACCGCCGGCATGCCGATCCCGATGGGACAGACCACCCCGAGGCCAGTGATCACAACTTCCGGCAGGTCCGCCATCCACCACTACCCATCGGTTGCCAGGCCCAGCCGTTGGCGGGCACGACCCCGCCCGGCCGCGGGCCATTCCCGGGCCACTCCACAGATTTGCACGATCCTACATAGCATCGCGTGATCCCCGGGTAACCGTTCACAGGGCGGGGTCTGGTCCATTTTTCGGCTGTAAAGCTCTGCCAGACCCAAACGCGCTGGCCGAAAACATGGACCTGACCCCCTGGAATCGCCCGGGGTGTGAACGGTTACGATCCTCGGAAATCCGTGGTTCGAGGCATCCGCCGCAGGGTGCTGACCAAAGTTGCACGAACTTGGGAGGGCGAGGCTCCCGCCGAGCCGTTGCCGCAAGCGAGTCTTTTTTTGTAACCGTTCACGGATCGGGGTCCGGTCCGTTTTACGGCCAATGGACTCGACCTCGCGAATGCGCGCTGGCCGAAAACAGGGACCTGACCCCCTGGAATATCAGGGAAGGAACGGGTCGGGGTCTGGTCCATTTTTCGGCCGATCAACTCGACCTCGCGAATGCGCGCTGGCCGAAAACAGGGACCTGACCCCCTGGAATATCAGGGAAAAACTTCCACCGGGCTGTGAACGGTTACGTTTTTCTTCGGCTCGGCCGCGCCAGGAAACGGTGACCCCTTGGCAGCGGTAATCGTAACGCTGGCGCCCCAGGCCAACAAGGACAAGGCGGGGCCGCCGTCGGGCCCGACGGCCCATCCGCGGTGCCCGCCACCGCCGACCGGTTCTCCCGCTCCGCCGCGCGCAGGATTCCGGTGGGTCGGGCCCCAGCTATCGGCCGGTGCTGCGGGCGTGGTCGAATCGGCCGGCCGAAAAAAGGGGTCTTCGGCAAAATTTGTGGGTGATTTCGTGGACGACGGGGTGCGTTTTCAAGGCATGGCAGGGCAAAAAGAATGCCGCTTCCATGGGGGGAGCCGACGGGAGTGGCGTGGGAG
>Ga0209398_1001469_pt1 | contig 12026 bp, 11 predicted proteins | sample AshMeaBigSpring_FD_184125 | JGI IMG/M metagenome (GOLD analysis project Ga0209398, IMG submission 184125) | Groundwater microbial communities from Big Spring, Nevada to study Microbial Dark Matter (Phase II) - Ash Meadows Big Spring (SPAdes)... | ecosystem: Environmental > Aquatic > Deep... | reverse complement strand
GAGCCTGATCAGCTCCTACCTGGCGAGCGTTGATCGTGCGCTCATCTCCGAAGTGCCCTTCGATGTCGAGAAGCTGGCCAGCCTGGTCATGAAAGACAAGAAGGGCAACCCCAGCAACTACGCGATGGTCACGATCAGCGAAGGCGCGCACTTCCTGGGCGGGCAGGTCGTCGAGTACGGTGAGGCGGACGCCTACGGCCACAAGAAGTTGGGCGGCATCGGCCAACTCACCGGCGAGGCGCTCAAGAAACTGACCGGCGAGGACATCATCTACCAGCAGGTCTCCTACCTGATGCGCTCCGGCGCGCCGGACGCGCTCGACCTGATGGTGGGCGTCAACTACGCCAACCTGGCCGTGTCGTTGATTGCCAGCGGCGTCAGCGGGCGCATGGTGGCCCTGCGCGACGGCACCTACACCCACATCCCGATGAGCACCGTCACCAGCGGCGTCAAGCGCGTCGATGTGAGCGAACTCTACGACGTGGGCGAGTATCGCCCGAAGGTGCGCCACGTCCTCGGCAAGCCGATGTTCCTGTACTAAAGATATTCATCCGCAGATTTCGCAGATTTCGCAGAAAAAGAGGGCTGTTCTCTCTGCGAAATCTGCGAAATCTGCGGATTATTTTGCTGTTGATATTCGATTATAGAAGGAAGGCAATAATGATTTACGAAAGCACTTATGAGCTGCGCCAGGATCTGAAGGGTTCTGTCGTCGTCAAGGGCGACCGTGTCGAGGTCGTCGATCTGACAAAATTGCAGGCGCATGGCATCGACATCCTGGCGCGCTCCGCCACCTTCGGCGCCGACGCCGTCAAGGCGTATGCGCGCTGGATGATCTGGGAGATCGGCCAGACGCTCGGCGCGCGCCCGGCCAGCATCCACGAGTTCTACATCGCGCGCGGCAGCGACGCGTGGAAGGACGCCACCGTCCCAGCGATGAACATCCGCTTCACCGCCTACGACACCGTGCGCGCGGCCCTGCGCGCCGCCAAGAAGACCAACGCCGGCGCGCTCATCTTCGAGATCGCCCGCAGCGAGATGAGCTACTGCGAGCTGCCACCCGCCGAGTACAGCGCGATGGTCATCGCCGCCGCGATCAAGGAAGGCTACTTCCACCCGCTCTTCATCCAGGGCGACCACTTCCAGGTCAAGGCTGCCAAGTTCAAGACCGACCCGGAAGGCGCCATCAAGGAAGTCAAGGACTTGATCAAGGAAGCGATCCCGGCCGGCTTCTGGAACATCGACATCGACACCAGCACGCTGGTCACGCTCGAACCGCCGACGCTGGAAGAGCAGCAGTACCACAACTACACCCGCTCCGCCGAGATCACCAAGTACATCCGCGACCTGGAGCCGGCGGGCGTCACGATCAGCCTCGGCGGCGAGATCGGCGAAGTTGGCGAGAAGAACTCCACGCCGGAAGAACTCGACGCCTACGTGCTCAACTACAACAAGGCGCTGGCTGCGATGGGCGACTACGCCGGCCTGAGCAAGATCAGCGTGCAGACTGGCACCAGCCACGGCGGCATCGTCCTGCCCGACGGCAGCATCGCCAAGGTGGCGGTGGACTTCGACACGCTAGGCGTCCTCGGCCAGCGGGCGCGTGAGCATGGCTCCGGCGGCGCGGTGCAGCACGGCGCCAGCACCCTGCCCGAAGACTTCTTCAACAAGTTCCCAGAAGTGCAGACGCTGGAAATCCACCTGGCGACCGGCTTCATGAACCTTTTCCTGGATCACCCCGCCTTCCCGGCCAACCTGACCGAGAAGTTGCACAAGTTCCTCGACGTGGCCGCGGCCGACGAACGCAAGCCCAACATGACCGATGCGCAGTTCTACTACAAGTCGCGCAAGAAGGCGATGGGGCCGTTCAAGCCTGAGATGTGGGCAATCTCCGGCGCCACGAAGGAGACGCTTTATCAGGCGCTGGAAGACCAATTCACCTTCTTCTACAAGAAGCTGAACATCGTCGATACCCGCGAGCTGATCGACCGCATCGTGACGGTGGTCGAGTATCACCAGCCCAAGCCGGCCAGCACGCGCGTCGCCGGCGACGATCTGGGTCTGGCGGACTGAGGTTGAATTGCGAGGGGCGACTTGTTGTGACAGCCCTGCGTGAATAAAAATCGGTGCGGCGTGTCGCCGCACCGATTTTTTGTTTCGCCGATTGTTGAAGGTATCTTGCAGCTATTTGGCGGTCGGCAGCGTTTGTCCTTCGCAGTCGATGGCCGTCATGTCCTTCCGAAAATAGCGCCGGCCCAGCCAGAATGCCACGCTCACCAGCCCGATCATCACCGGCACCTCGATCAGCGGGCCGATGACAGCGGCGAACGCCTGCCCCGACGTGATGCCGAAAACAGCGACGGCCACGGCGATCGCCAGCTCGAAGTTGTTGCTGGACGCTGTGAACGCAACCGTGGTCGTCTTCTTGTAGCCGGCATGCATCCACACGCCCATGAAAAAGCTGATCAGGAACATGATCACAAAGTAGAGGATCAGCGGGATGGCGATGCGCACCACGTCTAGCGGAATCGTCAAGATCAACTCGCCCTTCAAGCTGAACATGACGACAATCGTGAACAGCAGCGCGATCAAGGTGATCGGGCTGATCTTGGGGATGAAGTGCGTGTGATACCATTCCTTGCCCCGGGCGCGCACCAGAAAGAAGCGCGTCAGAAAGCCGGCAATGAACGGGATGCCCAGGTAGATAAAGACGCTCTGTGCGATCTCCCACATGCTGATCTGGACGACAGCGTTCTCCAACCCCAACGCCGCGGGCAGCACCGTGATGTAGAAATAGGCGAAGACGCTGTAGAACAAGACCTGGAAGATGCTGTTGAAGGCCACCAGCCCGGCCGCGTATTCGGTGTCGCCCTTCGCCAGATCGTTCCAGACGATTACCATCGCGATGCAGCGCGCCAGCCCGATCAGGATCAGCCCGACCATGTATTCGGGGTAGTCGTGTAGAAAGATCACCGCCAGCACGAACATCAGCAGCGGGCCGATCACCCAGTTCTGCACCAGCGAGAGCAGCAGAATCTTCCAGTCACGGAAGACGTCGCCCAGCTCTTCGTAGCGGACTTTCGCCAGCGGGGGATACATCATCAAGATTAAGCCGATGGCGATGGGAATGTTGGTCGTGCCAACCTGAAAGCGGTTGATAAAGCTATCGACGCCGGGGAAAAAGTAGCCCAGTCCGATGCCGACCGCCATCGCCAGGAAAATCCACAGCGTTAGATAACGGTCGAGCAGCGAGAGGCGGCGCGTGACGTTGGCTGGCGGCGCGGCCATGCTTCCCGGCGCCATCAGCCCACCGCCTGCCGGATCATCTGGATGACCTGGCTCTTAGCCGGCACCTTGCCCATGCTGACCACCTTCTCGTCGATGACGATGGCCGGCGTGCTCATCACGCCGTAGGCCATGATCGATGGGATGTCCTGCACCTCAGTCAGTGTTGCCGCGATGCCCAACTCCCGGATCGCCTCGCCAACGACCGCTTTGGTTTTCTTGCAGTTGTTGCAACCCGTACCCAGCACTTTGATCTCCATGATATGATGCCCCTTTTTGTGACAGATTCCTGTCAAAGAATGAGATTGAACAGATAGCCCGTTAGCATGATGCCAACGGCCACCACCAAGACAAACAGCACGATGAGGGGGAGTTTGAGGACGCGACGCAGAATGATCATTTCTGGCAGGCTGAGCGCCACGACCGCCATCATAAAGGCCAGCGCCGTGCCCAGCGCCGCGCCCTTGCCGATCAGCGCCTCGATCACCGGAATCATACCGGCGGCATTAGAGTACATGGGGACGCCAATCAACACTGCCAGGGGTACGCTCCACCAGGCGTCCGCGCCGAGGATGCCGGCCAGCGCATCTTCTGGCACGTAGCCATGAATGAAGGCGCCGATGGCAATGCCCACCACGACATAGAGCCAGACTTTGCCGACGATCTCGCGGGTGCCTTCCCACGCGATGGTGAAGCGCTCCCCCCAACTCATCTTCGCGCCAGCGACCGCCGTGCTGCTGCCGACAGGCATCTGCCAGACAAAATCCTCGACCCCGCGCTCGATATTGGGAATGCGCCCGATGAACAGGCCAGCCACGATGGCAAGCACCAACCCCGTGCCCATGTACAGCAGCGCAACCTGCCAGCCGAACATAGCGAAGAGCATGGCCAATGCCACTTCATTGACCATAGGTGCTGAGATCAGGAAAGAGAAAGTGACGCCTAATGGAATGCCAGCCTGCACAAAACCAATGAAGAGCGGCACAGCCGAGCACGAGCAGAAGGGGGTGACGACGCCCAACGCTGCCGCCAGCACGTTGCCCACGCCGGTGCGCTTGCCGCCCAGGAACTGCCGCGTGCGTTCGGCGCTGAAAAAGGTGCGCAGGGTTGTGATCAAGAAGATCATGGCGGAAAGCAGCATGAGAATCTTGGGTACGTCATAGAGAAAGAAAGCCAGCGCCAGACCAAACTCCGAGGTGGGCGACAGACCCAGCAGATCGAACGTGATCCATTCAGCCAAAGGCAGCAGATTGGAGTACACCAACCACCAGCCCACCGCGGCTGCGCCGAGCAAGAGCCAGGGCCGCCAGGCTTGCCAACCGCCAGGCGTCGGTTGGTCCGTCGCCGGTTCTTCGGAGTTGGCAATCAGGAGATCGTTACGCATCGTTTACACGCTTTCCAGCACAATGGCGGCGCCGGTCGGCGCCACTACGTCGTTGCATTTGGGACAGACACAGGCGATCACGCGTTTGTGCTGCGCCATCTCTGAATGCTCGCCCGACACGGGGCCAAGCACGACATCCAACCAGGCGCGCATTGCGTCGTCGCTGAGCCGATAGAAGACATTCTGTCCCTGCTTCTCGTCGATGATCACGCCGGCGTCGCGCAGCAGGCGCAGTTGCTGCGACACATAGGGCTGCGGCTTGCCCAGCAGCGCCTCGAGATGGCAAACGCACTCTGGCTCGTGGCGCAGCGCGTCCAGAATGCGCAGCCGCTCGGGATGGGCGAGCAACTTCAGCCGCACACTCAATTCGTCATAGTTGGAGTTTTCCATCGGTGCTCCCCCTCTTTGCAAGCTAATGTAATTACATGCAGAAATTATCATATATTATTTTCTGCATAATAAGCAACAACGAATGTCCTGAGTTTCAAGGGACATTTCCTGGCGATTGTCGTGCCTGCCCGCCGCACTTGAGCAAATGTCGATTTCCTGCTAAGGTGTCAGCTGCGCGTAGCTTGCAAACACACAGACACCAAGCAGACAGGAATCAGCATGGCATCGGCCTCCCTCACCCGTCTTCAGGCGTTCTTTCGCACACTCTTCCAGTTCGACCTGGCCGACCTGGACTTCGGTCTCTACCGTCTCTTCCGGCTTGAACAGGCAGCCATCACGACGTTTATCGACGAGGACCTCCCGCGCGCGGTGGACGACGCCTTTGCCCACGAACTCGCCGCCGAAAACGCCTACCTGCACGACGAACTGGCCGCGGCGACCACCGCCATCCAGCAGCAGCTGGCCGCCGACGCCATTCTGCCCACGGGCGAACTCAAGCTTGAATACCAGCAGAGTCAGATGCATTTCGTGCGCGAACTGGCCGCACGCTACGAAACGGCGCGCACGCGTGTCCAGGCGATCCAGGCGAGCGAGGGGCACAAGGCCGAGGTCTTCAACCACCTGGTGACCTTCTTCGACCGCTACTACGACGCGGGCGACTTCATCCCCAAGCGGCGCTACGGTGCGCGGCCAGCCTACGCCGTGCCCTACAACGGCGAAGAGATCTTCTTCACCTGGGCCAACCGCGACCAGCACTACGTCAAGAGCGCCGAACGCTTCCGCGACTATGCCTTCACCGTGGGCGATCTGCTGGGCGAGCACCGCGTGCGCTTTACGCTGGCAGAGGCGGCGACTGCGCGCGACAACACCAAGGGCAGCGCCCGCTACTTCTTTCCACTGCCCGGCCAGATGCACCACGACGCCGCCGCGCGTACACTGACGCTGCCCTTCGCCTACCGGCTGCCCACCGCGACGGAAGCCGAGCAGTACGGCGCCCGCACGCAGGAGGCGATCCTGGAGGCTGCCCTGCCCGACCTGCTGGCCGCCGTACCCGACGCGTCGCTGCGCGGGCTGCTGGCGGCGCCGGTGAGCGACGAACCCGACGCGCCACCCCTGCTGCTGCGGCGGGTGCGCCACTTCTGCCGGCGCAACAGCAGCGACTACTTCATCCACAAAGATTTGCGCGGCTTTCTGACCGGTGAACTGGAGTTCTACATCAAGGAGCAGGTGCTCCACCTCATGGATCTGGAGGCCGACCTCACGGTCAAGCGCCGCGTCGTGCGCACCTTCCGCACGCTGGCCATGCGGGTGATCGAATTTCTGGCCGTCATCGAGGATGCGCAGCGCACGCTCTTCGAGAAGAAGAAGTTCGTGCTGGCCACCGACTACCTGATTCCCATCCAGCACATCCCGGCGGATTTCTGGGCCGAGGTGCTGGCCAACGCCGGGCAGCGCGGCGAGTGGCAGGCGTGGTACGGCATCGGCGCGGAAGCCGCTGCCGACCTCTTCAATCCGGCGGGGGAGGTCAACGCCGCCTTCCTGGCCGCGCACCCGACGCTGCCCGTGCATACGCGTCACTTCGACCGGGCGTGGGTGCAGCGGCTGCTGGCGGCGCTGCCCTTCCCTGATCTCGACGCGGCGACCGACGGGCTGCTAGTGCATGGCGAGAACTACCAGGCGCTCAATCTGCTGCTGGAACGCTATCGCGAACAGGTGCAGTGCATCTACATCGACCCGCCCTACAACACTGGCAGTGACGACTTCATCTACAAGGATCGCTACCAGCATTCGAGCTGGCTGGCGATGATGGAGGCGCGGTTGCTGTTGGCTAAAGAACTACTACATCCTGACGGTGCACTCTGGACTTCACTCGACGATCACGAGTCCGGCAATCTCAGGTTTCTGGGTGAGCTTGTCTTTGGGTGTGACAACTTTGTGGGTGATGTCGCCTGGCAGAAGGTATACAGTCCACGAATGGATGCCAAGCAACTTTCGACATCCTATGACCACACGTTGGTTTTCAGTAGGAATAATGATTGGCGTCCGAATCATCGCATCATTACTCCAAACCTTGATCAGTTTCCCCACACGGACACAGAAGGCAGACGCTACCGCAGTGATCCGCTTCGAAAGTGGGGAAAGAATTCGCTTCGTCAGGATCGTCCGAAATTATGGTATCCGATAAAGGCGCCTTCTGGAGATGAGGTCTGGCCCCTCAAACCTGATGGCACGCAAGGGCGTTGGCGATGGGAAAAAGCTACAGTAGACAAACGACATGAGGAACTCGATTGGCTGGACAAGGGTAACGGCCTACAACCCTATGTCCGGCAGTACGCCGACGAATCAGATCGGCGTCCCTTTGAGACGATCTGGTTCTACACCGACGCCGGATCTACCCACGAAGCGCAAGAAGAAATCAAGTCTCTATTCTCCAGTGCGGCGTTTACAACGCCAAAACCGACGAAGCTGGTGCAGCTTGTGCAGCAAGCGAGTACGCAGCACTCCGATGTCATCCTTGACTTCTTCGCCGGCTCCGGCACCACCGGCCACGCCGTCATCAACCTCAACCGCGCCGATGGCGGGCAGCGCAAGTTCCTGCTCGTGGAGATGGGCGACTACTTCGACACCGTGCTGCTGCCGCGCATCGCCAAGGTGATCTACACGCCGGCGTGGAAGGAAGGCAAACCGCAGCGCGCCGCCAGCGCCGAAGAAGCCGCCCGCACCCCGCGCCTGGTCAAGCTCCTGCGGCTGGAATCCTACGACGATGCACTGCACAACCTGGCCGCCACCGCCGCGCAGCGCGCCGCCTCGCCCGCGGCCCAGGCGCGCACCGCCGCGGTGCGCCAGCTTGCCGGCGAGGAAGCCTGGCGCCTGCGCTACTGGATCGAGCTGCCCTTGCAAGAGGCGGCCACCTGTCTGCGCACCTTCGACCTGGCGCAGCCCTTCGCTTACACGCTGGAGACGCTCACCGACGCCGGCCCCGTGGCGCAGCCGGTGGACGTGGTCGAGACCTTTACCCTGCTCTACGGGCTGCGCGTGCGCCGCTATCTCACCTGGCAGGAGGGCGCCCGCGCCTACCGCGTCGTCCAGGCCACCGACCGCACCGGGCGGCGGCGCATCCTGGTGCTCTGGCGCGACATGGCCGGCGTCGATCCGGTGGCGGAACGCGCCTTCCTGGAAAGTCAGTTGGCGGCCCTGGCCGAACAGGGCGACGTGTGGGACGAAGTCCTCATCAACGGCGACAGCGCCACGCCCGGCGTCGCCTCGCTCGACCCGCTCTTCAAGCGGCTGATGATGGGAGAGGGGGCGTGATGGCGGCAATGCTTGCGGCAGATGCATTGACGGCCGAGCTTGCGGCGCACGGGCTGCACTTCGTGATTGGCACGGAGCCGGCCCCGGTCACGCCGCGCCTCACGCCTGCCGAGTTGCTGGCTGCCCTGGCCCAGCAGCGCGATGCCCGGCTGCGCGCCGCGCTCATTGCTCTGCTCCTCGACCAGCCGGCGCTGGCTGACGCAGCCCCGGCCGCCCTCGCGTTGCTGGACGGTACGGCACAGCAGATGTTGATGCTCTACTACACGGCGGCGGTCATCCTGCAAGGCAAATATGCGGCCCGCCTGCAACCGCTGGTGCCGGAGTGGCGGATTCTGCCCGACCGCTACGCGGCGGCGCTCGACCTGCCCGCCGAGCCGAATCCAGACGCACGGCTGGCGCAGTTGGGGCAGCGCCAGCGCGAAATCACAGGTCTGGCCGCCAACTGGGTGGGCACGTACGAGAACACAGCGCAGCGGTTTCTGCGCCGGCGGGAAAAGGAGGCGCAATGGGCAGCCTAGATACCGATTCCGATGTGCGCTCTCGTTGAATCAAGGGTATGATAATTCAAAAGGAACTAGATACGTGCGAACCGGAGTGTCGCTAAGACATCTCAGGAGGAGATCATGAACGGGCATCCTTCCTTTGCCAATCCCCAAATAAGAGAGGCGCTCTGCGAAGTGCATTTTGTATTGCCCAAGGATACCGGCTGGGAACCTGCCATTTTTGGCAGGTTCTATCGTCACATTCAGGATGATTTTCCAGAAATGGAGCCTGTGGCAGAGACGGCCATGAGACTTCAACTTCAGCCAGGCAAGGTGGAGTTCATGCAAGGCCAGAACCGGATGCGGTACAAGCACAAGTCGCGGAACCTTTTCCTGCAACTAGCGGCCGGTGTATTGACCGTCAACGTGCTGGATGAATATCCTGGCTGGCAAGTCATGAAGGAAGACATTCATCGTGCATGGGCATGGGCAGAAGAAGTTGTCCGTCCTATCGGCATCAATCGGATTGGGCTGCGGTATATCAACTTCGTGCCGCGCACAGAGCCTGCGGAGCGGCCCATCGATTGGTTCTCGCCAAACGATTATGTGGCCCGCATGGCTATGGATTCGCTGCCTGGCGTATTGTCGAGAGTGGAAGTCCACACCGACATCAACCGTCGCTCGATTGTTACTATGAGCGAAGCCAATGATGAGGATCGCAGCTACTTCGTACTTGATATTGATTGCATCGCCGAGCGACTGAGTGAAACGTTGCCGATTGATGCGACTATCGAACAACTCCATGATAGTGCATGGAACATCTTTGCCAGCTTCATCGGCCCAAGGTTGAGAAGAGTGTTGGAAGGAGATGGAGCATGATCGAAGCAATTGCTGTAGTGCAATACAACGGCGCTCCGCGCAGAACTTCCATTAGCAGGAAGGTACACCCCTCTTCATCAATGAGTTCCATGAGCTTGTTGCAGGAAGAGGCCCTGATCCGCAACGCAGCAATCGATGTTGAGTTGGAAGGTTGGAGTCTCTCGTCGCCGGCGTTGTACAAAAGACTCCTGCTCGATTTTCTTCGCCAAAGCGAAAGCTCGGTAACTGTATGGATGCGGGAGCCAGCGGAGGAAGCCAAGGTGACTTCGACATCAACTACTGTTGCGATGTCTGCCGAACAGCGCCAGGCGGCAATTCAATTGATCGATGAGTGGCTTGCCGATGACAGTGGCTATGATCAGGCGGTCTGGCCAATACTTCAGCAGAGCATTGAAGACAATCGTCTTTCCTACCGACGTCGCTTCCATGAATAAAGTCATTGTCTTGGATACCGGCCCAGCCGGGAGGATTGCCCACCCCAATGTAGATGATGCGCTCGCTGCGTGGCTAAAAAATGCTCTCGCTGAAGGTGATACGATTGTTCTCCCAGAGATTGTCGATTACGAATTGCGTCGTAGCTTTCTTTTCGAGATCAGCAGAGGCAGAGCTAATTTCAAGAAGTCACTCGCCCGCCTCGATCAGCTTCGACAAACGCTTGTGTTCATACCATTGAACTCCGAAATCATGGTGAAGGCTGCCGAGTTGTGGGCAGCCTCCCGCCGTCAAGGCAAGCCAACGGCTGACCCCAAAGAACTTGATGGGGATGTCATTCTGGCGGCACAGGCACTATCTGTCGGCGGTGTAATTGCGACTGAAAACATCGGTCACCTGAGTGCATTAGTTGATGCCAGGCATTGGCAGGACATCTGACACGCTGTCCGGAACTCGTTCGCTTTTCATCAATCTGAGCATTTATATGCCCAACCTCGAAACCCACCTCGTCCTCAACCGCTACTGCCATGCCCTGCTCGGCGCGGCCGAGTTTGCCAGCCTCAAGAACCTGCTGCGCCCGCTGCCCGAAGGGCCGGACGGCAGCGGGCAGAGCCACTACTTCGCCCGCCTGGCCACGCAGCCCGGGCTGCGCGTGCCGGTGGAACGGCTGATGATGGGAGAAAGGGTGTGATGATCCTATTCCATATTGACGAGAGTGGAACGGGATTGAAGGATCCACAAAGCCCGTATTTTGTGCTCGCCGCCATCGGCATACCAGCGTCAGAATGGCAGACCGCCGATGACCAGATAACAGCATTGAAACGTCACCTTGTGAGTTGGGCCAAACCGGATGACTTTGAGATCAAGGGTCGTGACATTCGGCGCGGCGAAAAGTTCTTCAAGAACCAGCGCTGGGAAGAACGCGTTGATGCCTTTCGCCGCGTGGCGCGGGTGCTCTTGAATCTGCCTTGTCGTGTCCTGGCCGTGCAGGTAGACACGCGCGATTTACCTGAGTACGTGGCTACGGACAATGAACTCTATCGGCTGGCATTTTGGCGGCTCCTCGATGCGATCAAACAGACACTTGAGTTGCAAGCAGAGCAGGGTATGCTGCTCGTGGATGCACGCTCCGATCTTCACTCCAGCATTCAGGATCGACGGTTGGTGGATGCCTACCACGATTGGGCCGCGGCAAGATCGACGACGCCGCGGATCGTTGGCATTCCCTGGTTTGGCTTCTCGGCATTCTATGCGGGTCTGCAGCTTGCGGACTTCGTCGCCTACCTGATCGACATGGCGGCCAATGACTTGCACAAATCGGAACGCAATCAGCCGCTTTACGCGATCTATGCAGAACTTGCGCCGCTAATCAGATTGATGCGGATTCCATAACAAAAGAGTCCTATGACCGTGACAGCCATAGGACTCCATTTGTGACGCTGGCAGGCGCTTGGCATTTCAGCCATGCTATTCATCCCCGTACTGTCCGGGGCACCTCACCAAAGACAGTATACCTGAGTCGTATAGAATGGTCAAGCGATTGCGAGATGCAAAACCATGCCCAACCTCGAAACCCACCTCGTCCTCAATCGCTACTGCCATGCCCTGCTCGGCGCGGCGGAATTTACCAGCCTCAAGAACCTGCTGCGCCCGCTGCCCGAAGGACCGGACGGCAGCGGGCAAAGCCACTACTTCGCCCGCCTGGCCACGCAGCCCGGGCTGCGCGTGCCGGTGGAGCGGCTGGCGCACTACGACCGCCAGGTGATGGCCTACGCCGCCCGCCTGCGCCAGGCGCGCCGCGACTTCCAAGGCTTTCGCTACTTCCAGCACCTGGCCCTGCTCTACAGCGAGCTTTTTCTGGA
>Ga0209398_1001466_pt1 | contig 12049 bp, 11 predicted proteins | sample AshMeaBigSpring_FD_184125 | JGI IMG/M metagenome (GOLD analysis project Ga0209398, IMG submission 184125) | Groundwater microbial communities from Big Spring, Nevada to study Microbial Dark Matter (Phase II) - Ash Meadows Big Spring (SPAdes)... | ecosystem: Environmental > Aquatic > Deep... | reverse complement strand
AACTGAGCCGAAAACTGGGACTTAGGCAAAAAACCTGTTGGCTTTTTAAGCAAAAAATAATGCAGGCGATGAATGAAACCGATGCCGAAAAGCTCAGTGGTGAGGTAGAAATAGAAGAAATTGTCATGGGTCCCAAGAGAGCTGGGACATCGGAAAAACCGCGGGATAAGGAAAAGCTGGTAATATTAGCCATAGAAAAAAGGGGCAAAGGTGCCAGCCGGATTACGGCTAAGGTAGTAGAATCCTCCAGTAAAGAGGAATTAGAAGCATTTTTAGAAAACAAAATAGAAAAGGAAAGCGAAATTCTGACTAAGAAATGGCCGGTCTATGAAAATATAAGCCGAGACTATCCTAATATGGTCTGCGGAAAATCAAAGAGGGGAAAAAAAACCTTTACCTTAAAAGACCGTGTGATTATGGGCTTAAGGGCTTGGATACGGGGTACGCACCATCATATCACCTTAGTACAGAGCTATTTACATGAATATTGCTACCGATTTAATCGGCACATACAAAGGACCGGCATCTTTGAAGAAATGGTGGAGCGGATGATGCATCACGGGCCTGCACCGTATAAAATAATTATTGCCTAAAGGCCTAATTCAGTAATTTTAACAATGTATGATTAATCCGTACAACAGTAAACAATAACTGCCTCGCCGCAAATAATTAATAACACAAAATGTATGATCAATCCGTACAACAGTAAACAAAATCCTACTCCATCCACCTCCGCACTGCCTGAGTAAGAAACTAGCTCTTTAGATACTAGCCTATTCATTTATTGAAAGCGGAAAACTATCCTGATAACTAGGGCTTGATAAATAATTGCAAAATCCTTTCTATATTTGGGTTGCCGAAAAATAGGTGCAGATTTTATGCAGGGAAAAACACACAAAATCGTTCCTGAAGCTTGCATCCTAAATAGGAGATGTCGTCATTTATCTAATGTCCTTTCAAGTTGTATTCGCGATAGGGATCGCAGCGACACCCCACAGCGGTTCCCTGATGAGGGCTGAGCGCAGTCGAAGCCATCGCAGGGGGAGCGAGGAGTATAGCGAAGAGCCCGGGCCTGTAAGGCATCGCCAAATATTTTATAATTTTAAGTTAATTAGCAGAGCCTAACTACACGATATCTACTTTAAGGGCATTGGTTTTGCCCATATCTTTTATAGGCATAGAACTGGTATGGATGATGATATCGCCTCGGCTTACAAGTCCTTTTTCCAGGAGCATATTCTTCGTTTCCAGATAGCCTAGGTTTGTGCTTTGTCGCTGATCATAAAAGAAAGTGCGCACCCCCCATACAAGGCTGAGAGCATTGAGGAGATGTTCGTTTTCGGTGAAAATAAAAATCCGGCAATCGGGACGGAAGGAGGATAGTTTTAATGCAGTGTAGCCGCTCATAGTACTTCCCAGTATGGCTTTTGCATTGGTTTCCTGGGCTATCATCACCGCATTATAGCAGATGGCATCGCTGAGGAAGCTGCTACTGGTACGGAGTATCGGGCAATAGCGATAGTATATTTCCGGTTGTTTTTCTACGTGATCGAGAATACGGGTAAATGTTTCTATAACGCGTATGGGATAGGCGCCTCGAGCTGTTTCGCCGGAGAGCATTACAGCATCAGCGCCGTCATAGATGGCATTAGCTACATCGGTTACCTCGGCGCGGGTGGGCATAGGATTTACGATCATAGACTCCATCATCTGGGTAGCTATGATCACGGGTTTAGCAGCGAGGCGGCATTTTTCTACTATTTTTTTCTGGATCACGGGTACTTCTTCGAGTGGCAGTTCTACGCCCAGATCGCCCCTTGCGATCATAATAGCATCGGTGGCGGCGATGATTTCATCTAGGTTTTGGATGGCCTCGGGTTTTTCTATTTTGGCTATGATACGTGCCTGGTGATTAAAAAGGGATATGATTCCGCGCAGTCTCTCCAGATCTGTGGCATTGCGTACGAAGGAGAGGGCTATCCAGTTTACTTTTTCCTCCAGGGAGAGAATAAATTTGAGGTCGAAGAGGTCTTTTTCGGTGAGGGAAGGGATGGTAACCCTGGTATCGGGCAGATTTACGCCCTTATGGCTTTCCATAAGTCCATCATTGAGCACCTGCGCCTGCACAGCGTGACCATCCTGTCCGGTAACAATGAGGCTAATCGCGCCATCGTTTATAAGAATGCGATCTCCCGGCTTAGCATCTTTAACCAGATCAGAATAAGAAACATAATAGCGCTCCGGGCCATTTTCGGCTTCATTTTGAGTAAACCACAGGGTCTGTCCTGCTATTACCGGGATTCCCGGTTTAGGTACATCTCCTAGTCGAATCTTAGGACCCTGTAGATCGGCTAATATGCCCACATTTGTGCCTAGTTCTTCATTTGCCTCCAGAATGAGTTTTATTTCCTGGTGATGGGTGCGGTGATCACCGTGCGAAAAATTGAGGCGAAAAACATCTACTCCGGCTTTTATGAGGCCGATGATGGTTTCTTTAGTATTACTAGCCGGACCCAGAGTGGCTATTATTTTGGTCTTATGGGATAGTAATACCATACATGATTTTTAACTAGCGAAATGGAAAATTAATAAATATGAGGGCAAAATACGTTCATTTTAAAAAAGAAAACTATTTTTGCAGAAAACATAATTTATTAACAAACCTTTTATATGTCTGAAATTGCAAACCGCGTAGGTAAAATTATCGTAGATAAATTAGGAATAAATGCTGCGGACGTAACCTCTGAAGCACACTTTACTAATGATTTAGGTGCCGACTCACTGGATACAGTGGAGCTGATAATGGAATTTGAAAAAGAATTTGGTATTTCTATACCGGATGAAGAAGCCGAAAAAATCCTCACTGTAGGTGATGCCATCCATTATATAGAAGCACAAAGTAAATAGGACTACATACTTTTTTTAGCGTGAAACGCAGAGTAGTAGTGACCGGGCTCGGTGCCTTGACGCCTATAGGAAACAATTTCCATACCTACTGGGAAAATCTCCTGCGGGGTAAGAGTGGTAGTGTGCTTATCACATCTTTCGACACTGCTTCCTTTAAGACCAAATTTGCCTGTGAGGTAAAAGGTTTTAATATAGATGAGTATCTGGATGTAAAAGAAGCCAAGCGATTAGACCCATTTGCACAATATGCGATCATATCCAGCGATGAGGCCATCACCGATAGCGGGATCAATGATAGTGACACAGACAAAAACCGGATAGGAGTAATCTGGAGCTCCGGCATAGGAGGTATCAAAACCTTTCAGGAAGAAATCGCCTCAAATACACAGGAAGGCAGAGTAAATTCGCGGTTCAATCCATTTTTTATTCCGAAAATGATATTAGATATAGCCGCCGGGCAGATATCTATCCGTCATGGTTATAGAGGTCCTAATTTTGCGGTGGTATCTGCTTGTGCTTCCTCTACCAATGCCATCATAGATGCCATGACCTATATACAGCTGGGCAGGGCCGATGTTTTTATCACCGGCGGATCCGAAGCCAGTATCGCCGAGGCCGGCGTAGGTGGTTTTGGAGCGATGAAAGCACTCTCGCAGCGAAACGATGATCCCGCCACCGCATCACGCCCATTCGATCTGGACAGAGATGGATTTGTGATAGGTGAAGGAGCCGGTGCACTGGTACTGGAAGAATTACAACACGCCCTCAGACGCGGGGCTAAGATTTATGCTGAAGTGGCAGGGGCAGGTATGAGTGCCGATGCCTATCACCTGACGGCACCCCACCCCGATGGGTTGGGTGCATCCTTAGTGATGAAAGATGCCCTGAGAGATGCGGAGATGCGACCGGAAGATATAGATCATGTAAACGTACATGGCACCTCTACACCGCTGGGAGATATAGCCGAGGCCAAAGCCATACAAGCCCTCTTTGGCGATCACGCTTATAAACTAAATATCAGCTCCACCAAGTCTATGACCGGTCATCTACTGGGCGCAGCCGGAGCTATAGAAGCCATAGCCACTATTATGGCTGTAAAAGAAGACATCATACCGCCCACCATCAATCATTTTACGGATGATCCGGCGTTTGATCCTAGACTTAATTTTACCTTCAATATCGCACAAAAACGCTCTGTACGCGCTGCACTGAGCAATACTTTTGGTTTTGGAGGTCATAATGCAAGTGTAATTTTTAAGAAATATATATAAGCACCTTGCCATCTCATTCCGGAAGACGGCCTTGTAAATAACTGTCCTAGCTTGTCCTGGTTTATATGAGAATGAGCCTCTTATTTCTATAAAATAATTAGGGATTTCTACATAACTTAGCATCTTGCGATGATGGCGATGCCTGCCCTTCGACTATTCATAGCTGAGCTCAGTGAATTATGGGCGGCCACTGTGTGAAGTAGAAGGGGCGGTCACTGAGCGAAGTAGAAGGGCAGGCCCGGGCTATCCGCTACTATCTTTAAGGGTGTTTTCCATGGTATATTCGCATTACAAAGCATCCCATTTACTCCTCATTCTTCCTTATTTCACCATTTTACCTCACACCCTTAAAGGATATTCGCTCCTATCCCTATCGCATATACAATCTAGCAGGCTAAGCATAGACACTACTTTATCAATTAGGATATGTAACTATCGCCTGCTAAAGAGCTTAAAACAGGGTTTAATAGGCTGTTTTTTTGATATTGAACCCGGCATCGGCGTTAGACTTTACAATGAAAGGAAATGATACAAAATAGCTAAGAGGCACGAAATTTTTCGCCCGCAGACGTAGTAAAAACTACATTGAGGACAGAAAAATGAGTACAGAAATAAATAGGAAGTAGAATTTTCTTGCCATAAATTTCTAATGCCGATTTTGGGTTGAAGTGTAAGCTAGTTTACATTTACTCTTATTTATAGGTACCGTACTTTACTTTGTAAAAGAAAACGATTCCTGTTGTCTATAGCAAGGGCTTTATTAGTTATTGGGCAGACCCTAATTACAATATATTATGCTACTAGGTAAATAGAGAATAGGATTTAGTAAAATACGACTAAGCGAGCTGCTGGAGTAGCGATGAGATGAGCTAAACTCAGCTACCAAGGTGATTTTTTCATAGCTAAATATTTATTAATCACATCAGCAGAAATATCGCCGGGGGCAGTGAGTAGGGCAGATATTCCCATTTTATTGAGCTCCTTTACCAGGAGTACTTTTTCATACATAAAACGGGCGACAATGGTATTAATATATATTTGCTCTATATCTTCTGTAGGCCGCCTGCTAGATTGTCGCAATTCTGTATCATCGAAGATAATGACCACTAGGCGATGTCTTTTAGAGAGGCTGAGCAAATAACTGTATTGTCTTTTCATACCGCTAAGGGATTCAAAATTAGTAAACAAAAACAAGAGGCTTCGGTGATTTATTTGATGATGGAGAGAGAGAAACATCTGTTCGAAATCCGAATCTGCAAAATCGCAAGTGGCATTATAGAGGGTCTCAGAAATGAGTTGTAGCTGTCCGCTCCTACGGGAGGCGGGTACAGCGGCGTCTATAGTTCGATTAAAGGTAATAAGTCCGGCGAGATCATATTTGATCAGGGAGAGGTGGCATAAGGCTAGGGCGGCATTTATAGCATATTCTAGCAGGCTCATACCATCGAAATGCCTTTGCATAGTGCGTCCCTTATCTATGATACAATAGATGGACTGGCTGCGCTCTTCCTGGTATTGATTAACCACCATCCGATCGGTGCGGGCAGAGGCTTTCCAGTTTATATGTCTTATATCATCGCCCAGGGCATATTCGCGCAGGGATTCAAATTCATAGGATTGTCCGTGTCGGTTATTGCGGTGTTCGCCTCCTTCCTTTAGTTGGGTGGTTTTTACCATCATAGCCTGATCTGGCAGGTGGATAAAGGAAGGAAAAGAAGGGGCCGAAGCCTTCAGATCATAGGAGAGCGGCTTGCGAAAAAAATTTATGGGTGTGCTTATATGCAGGGTGAGTGTGCCGAAAGTAAGGTCGCCTCGAGTAGTGGGTCTAAAACGGAATGCACATATTTTTTCGCTACCCGGGATAAGTGGGCCGGGCAGTTCCTCCTCCGGGCAGGGATAACCGGCGGGCCACTCGTCGAAGAGCCAGCAGTGGAGCGGCAGGGCAAAAGAGGAAAGCAAATGGAGGCTCACAGGATTTTCATCGCCATTAGAAAACTGCCGGGGGAGGATACGTCTGGCAGTAATCACGCCGCCCTGTAGATATAGAAAATAAATTTCTGCTAATGCGCCTATCCCCATCACCGTCAGGGCAGCGGAAGCTATCCAAAAAAGGAAGGGCAGGAAAAAGGACAATACAAATAATCCCGCTATGCCCAGCATAAGGTATAAAAAGCGGTGGGTAAAAAACAATATGGGGCGAAAGGCGATCAAACTATTTAGGCACTTCTATCTGATTAAAAATCGCTGTGATGACATCATCTGTGGTCTTGCCTTCGAGCTCTTTTTCCGGACTCAGCTGTATGCGGTGGCGCAAAACTTCTTTTCCAATGTTTTTCACATCATCTGGCACCACAAAATCCCTTCCCTGAAGCACAGAGAAGGCCTTAGACGCATTTAAAAGGGCGAGCGAGGCACGGGGAGAGGCTCCCAGAAAAAGATGCTTATTTACCCGCGTATGGTGCACAATGATGGCGATATAGCGAATCATTTCGGGGCTCACTTTTTGCTGATTAACGAGGCTACGAAGGCTCAAAAGGGCATTGCCATCTACTACTGAAGCTACTTTATCCAATAATACCTCCTGCCGGTTTTGGTGAAAACGGTTTAGTATTTCTATCTCCTCTTCCAGTTTCGGATAGTGAATATTTATTTTTATGAGAAACCGATCTAACTGTGCTTCCGGGAGCCGATACGTGCCTTCATACTCTACGGGATTTTGGGTGGCTACGACCATAAAAGGGGGCGGCAATATCCAGCTCTGCCCATCTATGGTGATCTGTTTTTCTTCCATCACTTCGAATAGTGCCGACTGGGTTTTGGCCGGTGCTCGGTTTATCTCATCTATGAGAATAAGGTTACTGAAAATAGGACCTTTATTAAATTGAAATTCTCCTAGTTTTGGGTGAAAGATAGTGGTACCCAGGATATCTGCGGGCATAAGATCGGGGGTAAACTGTATGCGGCTAAAAGCGAGATGCATGGATTTAGAAAGCAGTTTTACCATCAGGGTTTTGCCTATACCTGGCACACCCTCTATGAGCACGTGACCATCGGCTAGGAGGGCAGTGAGGAGGAGCTCTACCATCCGCTCCTGCCCCACCATTACACTGGCTATGCCTTGCTTTATACGATCAGAATAATCGCGTATAAGGGGAATATTGCTATTTACTTCATAATGTACAGGATCCATTTCATCTTATTTAGTGAGGTGATAAAAGCGGTTAAAGATATGATAAGCCGTGCGGATCTGCTCATCGGTGAGCGCACTGCCACGGCGGTATTCTTTCACAATGACTAGGAGGGGTTCCAAGTCCTCAAAAGGGAAGGAAGCAAGGTCTGCGAGGTCGCGCAGGGTGGCTTCATTAGCTAGGTCTGTGCTTTGGTAGCCATATCGCTGATGCAGCCAGGCGGAGAAATGCCGGAGCTGGTGATTAAAAAGAGTATTGTGATGCATGTGGGAATAATATAACTGGGCTACTGCCTCAAAAAATTCTGCCGTCTTATTTTTAGTTTCCGGTGCCGGGGCAAGTATAGGTTTGCGACGACGGGCTTGGAATAAGAAGGTGATTACAAATAGAAAACATAGCACGAAAAAGGCCCAGCGGGTAGCCCGATGTGCGAGGATAACCCTGAGGGGATTTCCCTGGCTATTATCTTCCCGATCCATCGAGGTGTAATAATCATCCCAATACACCTGCCCAAAATCCTGGGGAAGGAGGGAAAACACATCTGCTAGGTATCGAAAATTATCACCGTGAAGCAGAAAAAAATTAGTGAATCGGTAGAGATCACAATGTTCTATCAACCTACCCGTCCCCACATTGGAGCTCACAAAATGAGGCTTGCCCAGACTATTATAACCCATTATGCTTCGCTGGCCAGTGGTATCGCTAAAGTACATAGACGAGCCCGCACCGGGATATGAATAGCTATGCCATTCGGCGGGCGTATAGATACGAATAAGGCCATCGGCCTCACGATCTATGACCGGGGCATAATCCAGTGCCATACTATCTCCATAGTAAGCAGCTCTAAATGCACTACCTATAACCAACACATAATTTCCATGCATCATAAACTGTTTCAGGGCTTCTCGATCCGTGCTGTCCATTATTACATTCTCAGAAGCGATAAGGTAGAGGGAAGGCGAATTGCTTATAGCCCCTTCCTCCTTTGGAGCCGGCTGTTCCAGATCTTGTATGGGACGGCGGTTTATCTTCACTATCTCATTGCCATAATGATTGCGCAAGGCATAATATAAAATGGAGAGGTCATAAGGCTTATTCCCGGTGCGTCGAAAAGAGGGCGTTTCATCCAATTCTTTAGAATTATCACACCCTATAACCATCCCCATAGCAATAAGAAATGGGAGGCCCCTTGTATAAAATGATAGGTCTTTGATTTTTTTCACGAAGGCGGGTTTTTATCCGGTAATCTGAGCACACGTCCCATAAGTCCTTCGAATAGAGAGACAAGCCCATTAAATTCCCCGTTTTGCAGCGGATGGGAGCCATAAATCACGATATCGTGTGATCGGGTGAGTATATCCATCTCCGGTTTTAGTTCTCCCACGGTAGCCAAGCGAGCCAATATTTCTGAGGAAGTAAGGCTATCACTAAGGGGCAAGAGACCTTTTTGCTGCAGGGTCTGTAGGGTGGCCCGGTAATAATATTTTATGGCTAGCTCATATCGCTGATTTTCGGCGGCATCTCTGGCCATCTGCAGCCAGGGTAGCGATTTGTTATCCTCCGCTATCACCACCTCCGATCTCTCATAGGTACGAGCTACTCCTAAGACTTGCCAGATACTTTTTATTAAAAAATATACTACCCCTAGCGATACGATAGCTATGAGCAGATAGCCCAGGTACTTAATAAAGATGACCAAATAGCGAAATGCGTCAAAATTAAATAACGGTCTGGAAGATCTTGCTTCTTTTTGCTTCCAGTAGTCTGGGTCATTGGCATAGCGATGCACCCGTTCTTTTCTTTTACCGGCAAAATATTCGGCATCCAGCTCTACTGAATTATAATAGATAGCGGTATCGGCAGAAAATACAGAATCGGAAACAGCAGGGTTAGCTTCTGGTGAAAACACATTGCTGCTGAGGAGGCTATCACCTGCCCAAAGAATAGGGAGCGAAGGAGCCATCCAAATGCCCAGGCAACCGCATAGTAACCAGTGAAGGCTATATGAACATACTCGTTTCAATCTGCCAGGTTCTTTGCTTTCTGTATAGGGAAAACGATATAGTACCAACCTATCAGGGCAGCACTGGCCACCAGAATGAAGAGAGCCAGGGGCACCGGCATACCGGCATAGCGGGTGATATAGCCTTCTATAAATGCCGCCAAAATAATGATGGGCAAGATACCTATCCCTATCTTTATAGCATCCTTCGCACCAATAATAAAACTTTGCTTGCGGGATAGCGTACCGGGAAATAGCACGCTTAATCCTATCACAAAACCGGCCATAGAACCTATGATCATAGCCGATATTTCCAGGGTGCCGTGCAGCCAGATACATAGGACACTATCCCAGCCTAGCCCTTTCTGAAAAAACATTGTTTGAAAAGCTCCTACCATAGTGGCATTGATAAACAGGAGATAGAGTGTACCCAGTCCCAGGAATAGCCCCCATAAAACCATCTTCAGCATTACGGTCACATTATTATACGCTATAAACAAAAACATAGTGAGCGAATTGCCCTCTTTATAAACGCCAAAGGGATCGCCGGCACTTATGTTAGATTCGGTCATATCCACATAGCCATCACCCAGTATGCCGCGAATGTAGGATGTATCTTGCCAGGAGGAAAAAACAGACATCGCTATAAAGAGCATAAAACATAGAAAAGTAAAAAGAAGGACTGGATGATGCCGCCTTATAACCCTGGGCAATTCCTCCAGCCAAAACCAACTTATACGACTCCTGGTTTCTTTTTTCCGAGCAAAAATATCCAGATAGATACCCGCGGCTTCCTCATTTAAATACGCCGCAGTACGGCTGCCGGGGTAATAGGTTTTGGAATAACTGAGATCATCTACGATATCTATAAACCGTGCCGCCATTTCATCCGGTTCTTCTGTGGGTAGATGCCGGTATCTTTCCCATTTCAGGCGATTTTTACTAATAAATTTTCCTTCTCTCAATGGTGGCTATTCTGTGGGATAAAGGTATTAATAAAAACCTGAATGAAGATTCCTTTTGTAAAGAATATGATATTAATCGCTGCACATACCTCCTTTTTTTTCTTTCCATATCAACTAATGACCGTTCTTTTATGAGGGTGGCTATTAGTTCTTAGCAGGGCGAAATATCCGCTCCATGAGCGGAGGACCTTCTATATAGCATTTATAGCACAAAATGAAACTGATTACTCCACACGGATCTGCCCTTGCATACACTCACTCCTTCACTACCCGCAGTACCTGGATGGTCTTATGATCTACATCATAAGCACTGATGTGATATATGCCTGCTGGCCAGCCTGTGGTAGGTATGGATACCTCTCCCGATCCTTCTATCTGCCTAGTCAAGAGCTTACGCCCATTCACATCATAGAAAGAAAGGTGTAGGATATCTGCATCATTTATAAGGAGCATACAATGATCTGAAAAAGGATTATAGCGGAGGCCTATCCTGGCATTCGGCGGATCATCCATCCCCACACTCTCCTCCACCCAGAGCTCAAATTGCGTACTCACCTGCTCCCCCCCTTCGTCTTGTACGATGAGGGTGAAGCCATAGCGGCCCAGCTTAGTAGGGGTAAAGAGATTATCCTCTCCCGGCCCGCTGAGAGCAAAGCCATCGGGGTCCTGTACTACCCAGATATAATCATAGCAGGGGCTGCCATTGATGGCTTGGTAAGGGGGTAGGATATATGGCTGATTTATAGTGAGGGTATCGTCTATAAAATTATGCTGGAGGGAGAGGGGTTTATAGATATTGCCGGCGGTATCCATTTTTAGGATCCAGGGGTCGTTATTATAATAACCCTGTCCATCACTACCGATAAAGGTTTCGGTGGTATATACATTGCCGCTGATATAGATTTCATCATTTTCGGTGACTACTATATCCGTAAATTCATCCCAATAAGTAGTATCGTTATAGACATATTCCTTCGTCCATTTATGCTGTCCTTCCGCAGAGAACTTGGCTAACCAAGCTACTTTTTCATATACATAAGGACTGTCATTATCATCGGTAGAGCCACCTAGCAGGATATCTCCATTGCTTAGCTCTGCAGAAAATACAGCATAATCTCTAAATGCATTGATATCTAGGATATATTGCCATATAATATTATCAAAATCAGGGGTAATTTTGGCCATCCAGCAATCGCTATTATTATCTCCATAAATAATTGGTCCTGTAATCAAAATATTAGAATCCTTCAATTTGAAAATTCTTGGCTGACCAACTTTAGGTTCAGGAATTAAAAATTCTTGACTATCCAATTCATTTAAGTTATAATCGAACTTTTTCACCATCATATTTTCATTGAAACTATTATCTGGAGAATGCATTCCACCTGATACCAAAAATTCATCATTTTCAAGACATATTATACTATAAAAATTATTATGTTTCTCCCCCCCTATATCATATATAACCTCCCCCATAAAATTACCCTCCAAATCTGTCTTAACTAAATACCCATCTGATGAAGTATTGCTACTATAGCTATAGGTATTGCCAGCTATCACATACCCATCACTTACCTCTAAAACTCCCCATCCATTTTCTAAATTATAACCCCCAAAATGATTCCACCATTCTAATTCTAAATCCGCATTGAATTTCATTAGAAGGGCGTCTAGATATAATGAGTCGCTGATAAAAATATTGCCTGAGGCTATATA
>Ga0209398_1001465_pt1 | contig 12055 bp, 18 predicted proteins | sample AshMeaBigSpring_FD_184125 | JGI IMG/M metagenome (GOLD analysis project Ga0209398, IMG submission 184125) | Groundwater microbial communities from Big Spring, Nevada to study Microbial Dark Matter (Phase II) - Ash Meadows Big Spring (SPAdes)... | ecosystem: Environmental > Aquatic > Deep... | reverse complement strand
CCAGTCGCGCAAGTCCTCTTGGGGAAGCCGTTGCATCCCCACTAGAAGCCGACACGGCGGTAGGGTTCCTTCTCCACTCGGCACCTCCCATCCTCCAATGACCGAATCAATGCATCTCCAGCCGCGAAGGTTGAAGTAACCCACACAAAAGTCGCCTCGGAATGCAACCTTGAGCGCGTCCTTCAAACCATTCCCATGCTCGTTTTCGAGAAAAGGAGTGTCGATATTGTCGAAAACAGAGGGCATTGCGATGAACCGTGTAACCTTTTATGCCAGAGCAGCCCGGAGGCGTCCAGCGACGCGCTTTCTCAATTCAACCGGTCCCAAAATCCGCACGTGCTCACCCCAAGAGAGAACCCATGGCTCGATCTCATGGAGGGAGGAAAGCTGGAGGGCCAGCTCTAGACCACCATCGGCGAGTTCCTGAATCTTTTGACTGGGGTGCCAGATCCGTTCTCGGACGAGCTGGCCGGCGAAGGGGTCGAACTTGAGGCGGACGGCGTGACTGCCTTTGGCGGAAAAAACGCCGAAGCTGTCCTTGAGGTGTTTCTCGATAGAAAATTCAGCCGGTCGCACGAATGTCGCGGTGCCGAGCGCAGCGTTTTTCATCCGGGCGAGAACAAAAGTGCGGAGCGCGCCACGTTTCAGGCAGTGGCCGATGACATACCACTGATCCTGCACGCAGGCGAGGTGGTAGGGCTGGAGCCCGCGCTTCTCATACTTCGTAGAATCGAGCTTTTTGTAGTCGAAATGAAGTTCCACGCTTTTGCGAACGGCTTCGCTGGTGGTCTGGAAGGTCGTGATGTCCACCGGGGCGATCTCGAAACTCCTGAACGACACCAGCGCGTCGAGATCGCTCCAAGCCAGCGTCAGGCGTCCGGCGAGATTGGAGGTCAGTTTTTCGAAGGCGCTCCTCAGGGGGGCCTCGAAGGGGGTGCCCTTGTATTGGGCAAGGGCCTTCTGGCCAATGAAGACGGAGACGAGTTCCGCCTCGGTCAACTCGACCATTGGGAAGCTGGAAATGGGTTGAGTGAACCGGTATCCGCCCCCCTCCTGATCGTAGGCAATGGGCAGGCGAAGGCGCTCCCGCATGAAATCGATGTCGCGCTGAATGGTTTTGGTGGTGACTTCAATGTCGGCTGCGAGACGGTGGCGGTTGGGAAACTCCCCGGATTTGATCGCCTGAAAAATCTGCTGCATCCGGTCCAACGGGGGGCGGGTGTGCAATTGGCGCTTGGGTAGAACGGTGCGCCGGGAATTCAACCGGGGACGCGACATGTCCCGCTGTTTTACCCGACCAACTGGAAAAGAGAAGCTCATGTTTCCCGAGACGGACTATTTTTGAATCCCCTCGACAGCATCTGCGATTCTCTGGGTGAGCAGGGCCATCACCGGGTAGTTCAATTGCTCCGGCGTATCCGACGGCCGATGGTAGTGGATATTCCGGCACATGGCGGTATCGGTGAGCATGATGGCCGGATAGCCCTCGTCCCAGTAGGAGAGGTGGTCGGAGAGGCGGAGAAAGTCGCCCATGAAGTCGGTCGAGAGCGCCGGGAGATCGGCGTCGCACTTGAACGCCGAATCGAACGAGCGCAGGAAATCCCGGGAGGCATCATTGCCGACAACCGCGAGGAAGTTGCCGACAGTCGGGTCAATGCCGCACAGGCGGCAGAGGCGGTCGAGTTCAGCGGGGATGTCGAGAAAGCCGAGTATCCCAAGGGATTGGGAGGCCGGTTCGCTGGTGAACACGCCGAGGCTCTCCAGACAGATCATCCCGGAAATTTGGTCGCCTCGCTGCCGGCAGGCTTTGGCATGAACGACGCTGCCCATGGTGGGCGTGCAGAAATGGGGAGGCTCCTCGTTCGTATAGGCGACGAAACGCAGCGTTTTTGCGCAGGGCTTCCCGGCGAGCAGTCGGGCCAACTCCAAAAGGATCGCAACGGCGGAGGCATTGTCGTCAGCTCCTGGAGTTCCGGGTGCCGAGTCATAGTGCGCTCCAACGATCAAGTGGGGCTTGTCACAGCCGACGAACCCGGGCGGCAGAGCCTCGACATTCGCACTGGGAACCCCGCTTGCACGGAATTCCTGGCGTATCACTTCGTAACCCAACTCCTCAAACGCTCCCCGTATGTATTTCTCCGCCCGCTCCAAGCCCTCGGGACAATTGCCCGTATTGCGCTCGGAAGCGCACAGTTCGGTGACATGGGACTTTAGAGCGAATTCGAGGTCGGTATGATCCATGGTTCTTTTTGTAGCCGTCAGGCTACGATGGAACACCCGCTACCGCATTCAGCCAACGAGAGCAGGTTGTTGTTCCATTTCCCGTCGGCATGAGTGCGAAGATACGGGGCCTTTCCAGGCTCCCGGACCACGCCGATGTATGCCCTCTTCCCGGTTGCCGAATCGACCGTATAAAAACTCTCCCGTTTCGATTCGATTCGCTCAATTGCAGATTCCCGGGTGATTTTCCAACCCCCTGCAATATTCCCGATGTGGGTGATGTGTTCGTGAGTGCTCTCGCGATGTGGTTTGTTGATGCAGGTGACTTGGAACTCCTTCATGTCCCCATTCAAGCGACCCTCGGGGACAACGGCAGTCCCTGCCAAAAATGTTTAAAACTTCTAGGGCCGCCGCGCACTAGACGCTCGGATTACCGAATCACCGCAAATGGGCGGGATAGGGCACTCTCAATCCGATCTGAGGTCGACTGCTCTTGCCTCAAGAGGTCCAAATCACCGCTCGCATGGCTGGAAGCCAGCGAGAGTTCAGGGCTCAGGCGGATAAAACAGTTCTTCGCATCCGCTTGAGAGAAACTTGCGTTCCAGCTTCTTGACCAGATCTCGGAGGACACCGGTCTTTTCTTTCAACACTTTTACCGCGACCTCTAGAGAGTGCTCGGGATCCTCATAGGCTTTGATGGCGGCAAGGTCCGACGAACTCAAATCGTCTTCGCAACAATTGAGCATGTCCATCATGGTCACCCATATGTCTTCTTCGCTGAGATCATCGTCCAGTAGCACTTTTCCAATTTCACCAGACCAACCGATCACGCTGCGCTCGAAGGCATCGGCATAGTCGAATTGGCAGTTCCCGATGACCGAGGTCTTAGCAAGGCGGTCGCCATCATCAGCAAGCCACACACGGATTTTGGCATCGCCTCCGAACGAGGTTGTCGCGAAGTAGTGGCCGAGCTCATGGGCGAGCGCATTCTTCAAGTCAAAGATGAGAATGCGTTTTTCTTCCTTCTCGAGGGTTGCCAAAGATGCCTTTGTATTCTTCCGTTTCGTAACGTGCTGTTGGGGGTCGGATTTACCGCCGACCGCACGCCGTTCAAAAATTGAAGAGGTCGGCTGCTTCTGGCGCGAGGCTGGGGATACGAACGAAGCCAACGCACTGTTTGTTTGCATCTTGCTGTTACGTTTGTTTCTCTTTTTGGGAAAACCAGATTTGGATTTTTGGGATTTTGTTTTCATAACTTAGGGCGTTTGGTTGATCGTCAAGAACTGCGTCAAATATTTCTGCAAGAGACTGCATAATCATCAGTGAGCTTCATCGGGTGGCACCTTGAAGGCCTGTGGCATTTCACGCACCCGCAGATCAACCGGCCATTCCGACCAATCTCCCCCGTGGTTGTCTCGCAGGCACAACTCGTGAGCGTTCTCCGTTGGCCGGCGTCCAAGTTGTTTCATAAAGAACGCCACGCCCTGATCGTCGCACACGTCCCGAAGTTCTCGTGCCCATGAAAGATCGAACCGGTGAACGGCGTCGTAGCGGCCGCTTTCTCCCCCTGCGATGAGCCAGTCAATCCCACTGAGATCCAATGCCGCAGCAGGAATCCGTTCCCAAAGCGGTTCGACCGAAAGACCGCGGACGGCTGCCGGGACCCGACGCAGTTCGTCCATACGGTGGAGCCTTTCCGGGCCGGTGAGTGTGGTCATCGCGCACACGTTGTCCGGAAAGCCGCCGATGCGGCCCCCAAAGCGCACCATACGCTCAGGGCGCTTGGTGAGCCAGAGCCAGAAGTGCCGTTGCCCCTGCGGAGAGCGGATCGACGCGATGACTTCCTCCTCGAGGAACGTGAAGTCGCTATCACGGGAGAAGGCATCGCCCATGTCTGAGACGAAGATCAGTCGCCGGCAGCCATCGAGCCACGGCTTATCCGGGTTTCGGATTCCATAAAGGTCGCGGGCACGAGCCATTTCCCACACGCGGCCATCGAACCGCTTCACAGTTTCGAAGTTAGGCGCATATCCGGAGTTGATCCCGCGGGTCGGATTCACGATGGAACGACCCTTGTTGAGATGCAGGTGCGCTGCATAGCACTTCACGGCTTCGGCGATTGCCAACTCGGCGACTCGTCCTGCCTTTCGACCGAAGCGATCGGTGACGCATTTGACGAACGATCTCCGCAAGTGCCAGATATTGGTCGTTGTCAGCGCGGGAGAATGGCCTTGCTCGGGATTGTTCACCTTCTGGAACGCATCGGTGATCAGCTGTTTGAACATGGATCGTGCCGTACCCTCCGTCCATTCGGGGACGATCTTCAGCGCCCGATCAATTTTGCCGAGGAGCTGGCTTGGACTTGGAAACAGTTCGCACCCGCTGCAACCCATGATCGGGTTAACGGTCGAGTGACACCATTGAATAGATGTATTGAGCATATTGATTTTGTCCCCCGTAGAACTCCCGAGCTTTTCGGGGACAAAAAAAGCCGGGCAGTTGATTTGCCCGGCGGCTCCAGTAGCTAACGAAACCCGGAATGTATGACCCGGATCTCAGCCCGCGGCCTACATAAAGCCTTCCTCAGATGCCCATTTTTGCAAGGGACATTTTTATCGCACGTTCGATGTCCCTCATTTGAGAGAAGCTCTGCATCCCCTTCCCGCTTTCGCTGGGGAAGGGTCAGTAGAGGGGAATCTTCTTCATGCAGACAATCAAAGGGAACGGAAGCGGAGCTAGAATCCGGTTCTTGAAACTGTCCCGGAGGTGTCAGGAAAAATACGCAAGAAAACACATGAAAAAGAACACGGAATGGTCGAATGACGACGCAAACAATGAACACAACCCCTGGGAAAATCGGAAGAGACCGAGCTTTGAAGATCTGATCCTCAAAGAGGAATTCCAGAACCGGAGGCTCCTTTTCGAACCCGGACTCACTTGGCTGCGCATTCTCCCGGCCTACAGCTCCAGCCCGTTTGGGTGGATGCTCGGCGTGCACGCGCTCAACTTCGTCACAGGTCAATTTGCTCACCCGAAGACGCTGCACCCGAATGCGAAGAGCGTCTTCGACCACGCCTACCGCTGGGCCAAGGAGAATCACCCGGAAGCGCTCTTCAGCAAGACGAACAAAGCTGGCATCCGCCTTTTGACGGACCCGGTGTGCGTATTCTGGGCGCTTGTCGAGCAGAATGGGAAATACGTCGCGCGCTTGTTCCAGGGTTCGGGCTATGACGGCAGTCGCGGCGGTGCGCCAGGCCTGGGTCACCAGATCTGGAGGCTCACGCGCGACATCGACGAGAACGGCAACCTGGCCGCTGAACCAGCCCACCCCGAGCGCGGGGTGCTGATCGGTGTCGAGAAGACGAAGACGAAAGGCTCGAAATACCCGAGCTACGCCCTGCGTGTTGGTCGCCAACGCATGCCGATCAGTGAAGTGGTCGGAAAAATGGACGATGAGGAGTTCGATGTCCTTCGGCCCCTTGAGCAGGTGATTCGCCAAGTAAGCGCGGAAGAAGAATGGACGTTCCTTGCAAAGATTATGGCAGCCGATCACGTGGCCGCCGTCCGCGCAAGCCTCGGAACCAAAGCATAAACATAGGAGTTGGCTGGTCGGGTGGGGCGGGGTTAACCCCGCTCCACCTTGCCACCCCTCTTTTCAACAGACATGGATCCATTACCTCCCGCCACCGGGGCGGAAAACGGGGAGAGCCCTGCTCCCAAGGCTCAAATTCTCCCACACCAGCAGAACGTTTTTGAGCAACTGCTCGAACTCACCCAGATCGCGACCTGCACCCAACACGGATGCTTCCCGATCCGACCGCGCACAAGCACTCTTGTAATCGGCCCTTCAGGATCAGGTAAAACATTCATGCCGAAGGCATTACAAGAATGTCTAGGGCTGCCACTCTGCCTCGTCGCAATTTCGGATTGGATCCTGCTTGGTTGCGCAAGCCGGGGGGCCAGCGTCACATGGCCAGCCATCGCCGGGTTTCTTGCCAAACACTACACAGCCCCGGGTGTCATCATCGCCATCGATGAAATCGACAAACTGAGCCGACGCACCTCTTGGGAAGTCTTTATCACCGCCGAGGTGTTCGCACTTTTGGACCTCCGAATTCCCGACAACCTGCGCGATCGGGATGATGATTCAAGCATGAGCGAGACCCTTCTTGAGAAAGCCAAGGAAGTTCTTTCCTCCCGCACGATGATAATTGGTATGGGGGCCTTTCAAGACATCTGGGAGGAGCGACAAGCCCCGACAATCGGCTTTCAGACGGAAGATACAGATTCGGAAATGCCGGGTCTTCGGTCCCTCGCCGAGATAGTTCCGCCGGAACTCGCCAACCGCTTTCGCTCTCAAATCCTTGTGCTACCGCCGCTCACGGTTGGCGACTATCACGCAATGCTTGATAAGTGCGCCCAAGGCATTCCGGGCAACTTCCGTCTCCGGTTCCTGGCCATGGGACGGGCTGCCATCCCCGAGGCCTTCACGAATCGCAAGGGTCCGAGGTTCCTTGAGGAGTTGTTGGTTGATGTGCTGATCGCTGAGAGGAGGGAAATACGCGCGCCACTTCCACCGATCACCACGACGGAGGACCAACTCACCATCTGAGCGAGTTTCGAGATATTAATCCGAGGATTTATGCGGGAAGAGGGGCCAGTCATTGCCCTTCCCCTCCTCCCTGCACCCACCTCCCCGCGGCTAGGGGGGAACGGGTTATGCGATCAGTTGAGGTGAAAAGTCGATTGGATGGTCGGTTTGCCCGGCCTGGCGTGAACGGTCTGGACCTTCACGTTTTCGGTCACCTCGAGGGCGGCGCGCGAATGGGTGTGCCCGCAGAGCACGGTGACGTGGCTTCGGCGAAAACTCCCCGCGATCGCTTTGATCGCGCCACCCGCCGAGATGTTCGTGTAGTGCGGGAGATGGTGCCCCCCGCAGGGTTTCCCGTTGTAGAAGGCTGCTCCTGTGAATGGCGGCACGTGCGTCGCCATGATGACGTGCTTGTAGCACTTCATCGAGTAGGGCAGCACCTCCCGGAAATACCTCGCGGATGCCCGGCCTAGCTCCGCCATCTTTCCGAAGAAGGCTCTCTTCGACAGGTTCAGTAGATCCTCGATGGCGAATTGATCCGGGTTCCTGAGCTTGGAACTCCATCCCCAGCCCGCGCGCCCGTCCGCCCAGCCGCGGTGTCCGATGAGCGCGGTGCCTTCTGATAGCGGCACGACTTCGCCTTGGCCCAGGTGGAGGAGGTTTGCCTCATCGCGACACACGGCGGCGACTGCCTGATCGACCTCATCGAGCGACGATCCGTAGAAGTCGTGATTCCCCAACACGAAATGGACCTTTCTCGGACCACAGGCCCGCGCCAATTCGCGCAGGTGGGCCGCGAGATGCCCGGCGTCGGAGATGTCTCCGGTAATCACGGCAGCGCCGAAGTCTTCCTTACCCAACTGTCCGTAGAAAATCTGTCGCTTCTCCTCAGACACCCGGTCGAGGTGGAGATCACTCAGCCACGCCAATTTCATGGGAGCTCCTTCTGCGGTTTGAGCAGGGTCATCCACTTTGCCTCGGGCAGAAAGGCGAAGCAGAGGTCCCCGATGAAACGGCGACCCAAACGGCAGGGCTCGGCCCATTGCTTGCGCATATCGGGGTCGGTGCCACGCCGGAAGGCGGCGATCGGTTCGACCTGGCCACCCACATGGATAAGGCCCCTGCAATACCCGCGCAGAAAATCCACCCTTCGGTGGCACGCATAGATCCCGATGATCTTTCCAGGCGGCGGCCGCAGCAGGAGGATTTCCGCCTCGATCCCGCCCGCATCGATCCGGATGTTCATTTCCCCTCCCGGGCATCGAGTTCGTCCGTGACCTTTTCGACCCGGTAGCAGAGGTAGCGGGCGAGAGGCGGCGCTGGTTCCGAGATAATAGAGAGCGTCAGGAAGGCCTTGCGTCGCTGGGTCAGGTCAGGGTGGAGGCGGCGGAGTTCTCCCCGCCAGAGCGCGGCATCGTCCTTGATGACCAGTTGAAGGCTCCTGCTGGTTTGGACGAGAGCGTCGTAGCGCGCGATTTCGTCTTCTGTGAGATTTGATTTCATAATTATCCCTTTCATGGGGAGAAGCGCGAAAAGGCTCATTTGTTAAGGTGCTATTTTTAAAAATCTTCACCCCGCCTCAGTTGGCGGGGCGGGTGCGCGGAATACGCCCGGCCTTTCGGCCCGGCGGTCGGCGCGGGGAAGATCTCTGCCTGGTGTTATGTCTACCGATACCAAATCGTCCGTCCCCCGGGCGGGGACGGGTCACAATGAACTCGCCACCGCGTGGCTCGATTATTGCGATCACCCGGAAAATCGAGAGGCGAGCGAGGCTTTCGGCCGCCACCTCGATCGCCTCTTCAGAAAGCGGCTGCCCGACCGGCGCTGCTCCGGCGTTCTCGAGGGACACGAAGCAGAAATCCGGCAGGAGGCCTACCTTCTATTGGTAGGGAGTTTCCTCGCAGGCAATCGCGAGCTGATCTCCGCCACCCAGGCTCGGGATCACGGGAGAATCGCAGGAGAAATCCTCCGGTCGCTCTCCGGCAGCATCAGCGCCATCTCCCGGACGCTGGCCCGTCACACAATCCGCTACCGTCAATTGCACGTGGGAGATCCCGACCTCTGCCCGGAGGCGGCCTGCCTGCACCCGGCATGCCGCAAGAGCCTCTGGGAGCTGCCATTTGAGTTGCAGCGCGAACTCGTCTTCGCGGTCCTGGAGCTGGCAATCCGCAATAAACTCCTCGCGGCTCGCGGCGTGAGGATCGCCATGGAGATGGTTGATGGGAATCTGAGCCAAAGCGAGGTGGCCGCTTCGCTCGGCATCTCCCGACAGGCGGTCCACCAGCAGCTCGCCCCGGTGCGGGATTACCTGGCAGACCACATCGAGGAGGAGGAGCTCCCGTCATGAGAACCAACAAGCCAGGGCTCACTACCCGATCGCTGCTGCGCCATGGGGGCAAGGTCAATTTCGAACTCAACCGCCTCGCCGCGAGGGGGAATCGCGGGAGAATCGTTTATGTCACGACAAAAGCGGAGATCGAAAACCTCGATCTCTCGCGCTTCGTCATCACCTTCGGGCCGCGGATCCAACCGGAGGAGGCGCTCAGGATGCGCGCGAGGATCCTCTTCGTCGTCGAGGGATACGACGCGGATTCCGCGGAACTCTTCGAGATCCCGGCGGTCAGACGCTACTACGCGCAGGCCGACAAGCGCTGGCCGGCCTGGTGTTTCTACGCCGATCTCGCGAGCGAGTGCCTCGCCATGGTGGCCGCCTGCATCATCCCGAGGGTCGTTGCCACGCGCAGGACCCGGCGGCGGCGGAACGACGTGCATATCCTCCACTCCGACCTGACGGCCTTCTTCGCGCGCGGCCTAACGCCGGTCGCCTTCCTCCACAAGAAGGTCGGCATCTCGGAGCAGGAGGGCGCAGCGATGCTCGGTGAGGCCGCGCGCTACTTGAGGCTCCCGGAGGCCTGAGCGAAAGGCAGAGGGTGCGGTGGGGGCCGACGGCTTTCGCCGCGCGGCTGCACCGACAAGGAGGGGGCTGGTGTTATGAAGACATCGAGTCAAACAATGGCCGAGGCGTGGCTTGCCGCTGCGCGCTCGGGGGAGTGGGAGGAGGCGGAGGCATTTGCCGGACTTCCGCGTCACGCGGGGAACCTTACGGCAATTCCCCACGGCCGAACCTGCAACATCAACTAACCATGACATTCCTCATCTCAGCTCTCCTCGCGCTCTGGCTCGCCGGGGCTTTCCTCAAAATCCTCCGGGGAATCCTGCATATTCTCTTGGGCGTTCTCGCACTCATTCTCGGCGGCGCGCTCTACGCGCTTGCCACTTTGGCGGACGTCTTCGGCAGGATTTTGCGCACGGCGTTTTCCTCATGCAATTGAACTTCCACAAAGATTTCTTGGAGGTGGTGCTGAAATGAAAACCATGACGCTCACCCTTCCGCGGCACGCGGGAAAAGTGGAGGCCTACCTTGCGAACTTCGAAGGGCTCAAATTCCGGAGTTTCTCAGGGGAGGTCGTTCAAGCCATTCTGCACGCCATAGGCCGCGACGAGATCGAATCCTGCAACGTGCGCAATCTGACCGGGGCATTTCTCTTGCAGCGGGGCCCGAAGCAGCTCCGAAACTCCGCGGGTCGCTGCATTTTTGCCGTCATGGGTTATGGAGCGGAAGAGGAGGAACTTTACCTCATCCCAGAGGCCCGAGAATACTTCAAAGGTGTTACGGACCTGTGGGCGCATTGGCTCTTTTCATCCTGCGTCTATTTCCCATCCGCGATTGTCATCGCTCTCTGCACGATCGACAACCTGCAAGTGTTTCGTTCAGGCAACCTTGTTCAGATCACCTACGACACCGAGGCCATGGAAACGTTTTTTCAAACCTGCCTTGAAACGACTGCCGTGTTGGATTCCATGGCCGGCATCTCCAGGCAGGAATCCGTCCAACGGCTCGTGCATTTCCGGCAGTCCGTAGGGCTCTCAAACTGAAAAGCCGATTTTTCCATACACCGACCACAATGAAAAACCAAAAGAACCCTCCACCCACCTACTTTTGCATGCTTCCAGGCGGGGACCATCCGGCCTGTGCAACCATTGAGAAACCCTTCGAGAATGCCACAGTCCTCTACGGGATCTCGCGACACGAGGTTGAACACTGCCTGACCGACCGCATTGTCCACGATCTCCGGATTGCCCCGGACAATCCGTTTTGCGGTTGCAAAATGGACGGGATGCTCTTCTCGGTCGAGGGATACGACGACGATCCGCGTGAACTCTTCCAGATACCGGAGTTTCGGAACTTCGTCCGAAAGCTGAGCAAACACCGGATCCCGTGGCTTTACTTGACTTGCCTTGAGACGCGGTGGCTCCAAGTGATCGCCCTCTGCCTGGTCTCCAATGCAGCCGCGATCACCGATACCAAAAGAGGGCGAACCCGGATGGCCTTCGCTGGCCCGGGGCTCTGCGATTTTCTCCTGTCGCAGATCGATCCTTTCATGGCGATCTGCGAAACGTTGGGTGTTTCCCAAGAGGTAGCGGAAACGCGTATCCGTGCGATCTGCAAGAGTTTCGGCATAAATAATCCGGAATAAGGAACGCGCTGACCTCGGAGTTCCGAAAAGGAAAGTGCAATCCCCCACGGCCTAACCTGCATCAACATCAACAAACCATGACATTCCTCCCCTGAATTTCGAGGTTGTTACCGGCCGACCGAGGATCGGGTATCCCGCCATGGAGCGTCGGATTAATCCAAGCGCAGGGTTCTAAATCGACTTTGGAATTAAGGACAGCGGCGGCTTTCGCCGCACGTGGGGCCCTCGGAAAAAAGAGGGTTGTTGATCTGGGAAGGGATCCTGGGGGCAAAAATCCCAACTGCAGTCGCTTGACAGAATCATGAACCCGTGTCGCGATCATCGAGGAAGCGCTTCACCTCGCTCTCGCGAATTCGATAATCGCCTCCGGGCAAGACGATGTAGCGGAGGTATCCCCGGCGGATGTAGCGACGCAGGGTGCTCGTGCCGATTTTCAGGTAGTCGGCGACCTCTGGAATGGTCATGAGTTTGTCCATGCCATCGGCTTGGTTGACCGCCCTGGGGGATTTCAAAAAAATCTTTCCCCATTTTTCCCCATCGAAAAACGGCCCCCAATGGCTAAAAATGACCACCAACGACCCCCAAAAACAATTTTAGTAAAAAGTCCGCAGAGCCTTTATTTATGCGGTTTCCAGAGTAAAACTGGGGGTTGGGAGAATGGCGACCCTAACGGGATTCGAACCCGTGTTACCGCCGTGAAAGGGCG
>Ga0209398_1001463_pt1 | contig 12081 bp, 9 predicted proteins | sample AshMeaBigSpring_FD_184125 | JGI IMG/M metagenome (GOLD analysis project Ga0209398, IMG submission 184125) | Groundwater microbial communities from Big Spring, Nevada to study Microbial Dark Matter (Phase II) - Ash Meadows Big Spring (SPAdes)... | ecosystem: Environmental > Aquatic > Deep... | reverse complement strand
CGCGACTGTGCTGTTCATGACGCAGTCGCCCGGCACCGACGCACTGAAGGCTGCCAACACCGTCAAGCGCACGATGGCGGAGCTGTCGAAGAGCTTCCCCAAGGGCCTCGAGTACCGGATCATCTATAATCCGACCGAGTTCATCGACGTCTCGATCCGCGCGCTCTACAGGACGATGCTCGAGGCGGTGGCGCTGGTCGTGCTGGTGGTGCTGGTCTTCCTGCAGACGTGGCGCGCGACGCTGATCCCGGTTGTCGCCATTCCGGTCTCGCTGATCGGCACGTTTGCCGTGATGCTCGCGTTCGGCTTCTCGATCAACATGCTGACGCTGTTCGGCCTCGTGCTGGCGGTCGGCATCGTGGTCGACGATGCGATCGTGGTCGTCGAGAACGTGGAGCGGCGCCTCCGCGACGGCCGGTCGCCGGTCGAGGCCTCGCGGGTGTCGATGGACGAGGTGGGAACGGCGCTGATCGCGATCGCGGTCGTGCTGTCGGCGGTGTTCATCCCGACCGCATTCGTCGGCGGCATCACCGGCCAGTTCTACCGCCAGTTCGCGGTCACTGTCGCGACGGCGACGATCATCTCCGCGTTCGTCTCGCTGACGCTGAGCCCGGCGCTGACCTCGCTGCTGTTCAAGCCGCACGGTGCCCACCGGCGTGACAGCGCACTGATGGCGCCGGTGCATGCGCTGTTCCGCGGCTTCAACGCGGCGTTCGATGCCCTGGCGCGCGGCTATGCCCGGCTCGTGCGCGGCCTCGTGCGCATCGCCGTGCCGCTGCTCGCCATCTATGTCGGACTGATCGGTCTTGCCGTCTGGCTGGTCCAGCGCACGCCAGCGGGCTTCATCTCGCAGCTCGATCGCGGCTTGCTGATCTGCGCCTTCCAGCTGCCGCCCGGCGCCGCCCTCGACCGCACCAACGAGATGATGAAGAAGGTCAACGAGATCATCCTGGCGACACCGGGCGCAGCCTACACCAACGTCAACGTCGGCCGCTCGGGCGCGACATTTACCAATGCCTCCAACGCCGGCGGCGTCTTCGTCGTGCTCGAGCCGTTCGAGGTACGCCAGAAGAAAGGGCTGACGGTTCAAAAGATCGCGGCTGACTTGCGCGCCAGGTTCGCCACCGAGATCGACACCGCGCAGAGCTTCGTGTTCATTCCGCCGCCGGTGCGCGGCGTCGGCTCCTCGGCCGGGTTCTCGATGCGGCTCCAGGACCGGGCCGGCGTCGGACCTGCCGAGCTCGGCCGGATCGCCGGTGAGCTGATCCGCGAGGCCAACACCACGCCAGGCCTCGTCAACGTGTTCACAACGTTCCAGACCGCCACACCGCAGGTCTTCGTCGACGTCGACCGCACCAAGGCCCAGATGCTGAAGGTGCCGGTGCAGGCCGTGTTCGAGGCTCTGCGCATCTACATGGGCTCGGCCTACGTCAACGACTTCAACATGTTCGGCCGGCCCTACCGCGTGCAGGCGCAGGCGGAAGGCGCATTCCGCCTCGATCCCGACAACGTCAGCCGGCTGCGCGTGCGCAACAGCGACGGCCAGATGGTGCCGCTCGGCAGCCTCGTGATATTTCGCGAGACCGCGGGGCCGGACCGCGTGCCGCGCTACAATCTCTTCCCAACCGTCGAGATCAGCGGCGCGAGCGCGGCGGGCGTCAGCTCCGGCCAGGCGCTCGAGCTCATGCGCGGCGTCGCGGCGCGAACGCTGCCGGAAGGCATCGGCTACGAGTGGACCGACCTCTCGTACCAGGAGGCCAAGGTCGGCCGCACCGGCTACTATATCTTCCTCCTCTCCGTCCTGTTCGTATTCCTCGCACTCGCCGCACAGTACGAGAGCTGGTCGCTGCCGCTCGCGATCATGCTGATCGTGCCGATGTGCCTGCTCTCGGCCGTCCTCGGCGTCTGGATGCACGGGCAGGACATCAACATCCTGACCCAGATCGGCTTCATCGTGCTGATCGGGCTCGCCGCCAAGAACGCAATCCTCATCGTCGAGTTCGCGCGGCAGAAGGAGGAGCAGGGCATGGGGCTCGTCGATGCGGCGGTCGATGCCTGCCTGTTGCGGCTGAGGCCCATCCTGATGACCTCGCTCTCCTTCACGCTCGGCGTGCTGCCGCTCTATTATGCAAAGGGCCCGGGCGCGGAGATGCGCATCGCGCTCGGCACCAGCGTGTTCTGGGGCATGATCGGCGTGACACTGTTCGGGCTGATCTTCACGCCCGTGTTCTACGTCGTGGTGCGGCGCCTTGCGATGCGCAGGCGCAGGCGCACCGCGACAGGCAGCGGCCCGAGCGGCATTGCGCCCGCCCCGCAGCCGGCGGAGTAGCGCCGCTCACGTCGCGCGCCTGCCTTCGACGATCCGCTTGCCCAGTGCGTGCCGGTGCACCTCGGAGGGGCCGTCGTAGATGCGGAAGCCGCGCACGTCGCGGAAGATGCGCATCACCGCCGTGTCGCCGGTCATGCCGGTGCCGCCGAGGATCTGCAGCGAACGGTCGACGATGCGCATGATCGCCTCCGAGCAGATCACCTTCGCCATCGAGCTCTCGGTGCCGCCCCGCCCGCCACGGTCGAGCACCCAGGCGCAATGGCGGATCGCGAGGCGGGCGACGTGCATGTCCATGGCATTGTCGGCCAGCATGAAGCTGACGCCCTGGTGCTCGCCGAGTCGCTTGCCGAAGCTCGAGCGCTTGCGCGCATAGTCGGTCGCGATGTCGTGGCACCGCTCCGCCGCGCCGAGCCAGCGCATGCAATGGGTGAGGCGCGCGGGCGCGAGCCGCACCTGGGCATAGCGAAAGCCCTTTCCGACCTCGCCGAGAACGTCGTCGCCCGCGACCTTGAGGCCATTGATATCGACCACCCAGTGGCCGCCCATGAGGCTCGTGTCCATCGTCTCGGGCAGCCGCGCGAGCTTGAACGCAGGGTGCGGCAGCGGCGCGAGGAACATCGTCGCCTCGCCCGGACCCTCGCCGGTGCGCGCCATGATGATCGCGAAGGCGGCGCCATCCGCGCCGGTGATCATCCACTTCCTGCCGCGAATGACCCAGCCGTTGCCTTCGGGCACGGCGCGCGTCGCGAGCATCGCGGGGTCGGCGCCGGCGCCGCCGTCGGGCTCGGTCATGGCGAAGCAGGAGCGCACCGCGGCCGTCGCCAGAGGGCGCAGGTATTTCTCGCGCTGCGCCGGTGTCGCCACGACATCGAGCAGGTGAATGTTGCCTTCGTCCGGCGCATGGCAGTGGAGCGCGATCGGCCCGAGCATCGAGTAGCCCGCGGCCTCCAGCACCGCCGCCTTGCCGACGTGGTCGAGACCGTGCCCGCCGAGCTCCTTCGGCACGTGCACGCCGAGAAGGCCGGCGGAACGCGCCTTCCCGTTGAGCTCGCGCCGCAGCTCATCGGTCGGCCCGTGCTGGCCCCAGCGCGGATCGGCCTCGAACGGGATGACGTCATCGACGACGAACGCGCGCACCCGCGCCGCAAGCGCGACAACCTCGTCGGGCAGGGTGAAGTCCATCGCGGGCTCCTCGTCCGGTTGCCGCAACGGGCTCGACCCGCTGCCCCGCGACGATGCCTCGCGGGGCTGCGGGGCACAAGGCTCGTCCGGCCGCCCCATCGGCCATGGCACGCATGCTTTCGCGCACCTCGACGCCATGGCGCCTAGCTTGGCGGTGGCCGTGACGGTCGCGGCGGACCGGGCGGCAAAGCCGGACTGGCCGGCACCGCTCCCTACCCTTCGCGCCCCGATCTCAGGAGAATGCGGGCGGCCCCTACCGCCCGTCCGACATTGGACGGTTCATCTAGTCCGCTGCATGCGACGACATGGGTTCAGTAGCGGATAACCGGCGCGAGACCCTTGGTGCCTGCCCCGAGGAGTTGCGGCAGCAGACGCGGCGCATCCTCGAACGCAATTTCCGCAGTCAGCAGCGTGTCGAGCCGCGGGTCGGCGAGGAGCGCGAGTGCGGCCTCGAGACGGCGGCGATGGGACCAGCGGGCGCGGCGGCGCGCCGCAACCGCTCCGACCTGCGAGGCGACGAGCTTGAGCCTCCGGCTGTGGAACGCGCCGCCGAGCGGCACAGGCGTCGCCCCCGCGCCGTACCAGCTCAACTCGACGATCGTCGCCTCCTCGCCCGCACATGCGATCGCCGTGGCGAGGCCCGCCTCCGTCGCAGACGTGTGGAACACGACGTCGGCTTCGGCGGGCGCCGCCTCGGGCGTCGCAAAGGCGATGCCGAGCGCCTCGGCAAGGCTGCGGCGCTCCCGGACCACGTCGACCAGCGTGACCTCGGCACCTGGGAGGCGCGCCGCCAGATATCCGACCAGCAGCCCGACGATGCCGCCGCCGACGACCGCGATCCGGTCGGCAGCGCCCGCGCCGGCATCCCAGAGCGCGTTGAGTGCGGTTTCCATATTAGCCGCCAGGACCGCGCGCCGCGGCGGCACGCCATCGGGCACCGGCACGGCCATGGCCAGCGGCGCGAGAAACCGCGTCTGATGCGGGTGCAACACGAACACCGGCCGGTCGCGAAGCTTTTTTGGCCCGTCCTCCACGATGCCTGTCGCGCAATAGCCGTATTTGACCGGAAAGGGGAAATCGCCGTCCTGCAGCGGCGCACGCATGCGCTGCCACTCGCACTCGCCGACAAGCCCGGCCGAGACGAGGCGTTCCGTCCCGCGGCTCACTCCGCTAAAGAGCGTGCGGACGAGCACCTGGTCCGCGGCGGGGGGGCAGAGCGTCTCCTCGCGGATCTCGACCTTGCCCTTGGCGGTGTACCAGAGCGCGCGGGCGGTTGATCGGGTGGCGGCCATCGTCGTCGATCCGGGTGCGGGAGCGCCCACGAGGAGCTGAGCTGGGGTTTCGATCGCATGCAAGAAAAGACTAGCACTGCCCCATCGGCGAGCGCCAACGCTGCGGTCAGCGTGGTTACGACGCCGGCCGGCCTGCAGGCAATGCCCGAACTCACACGGCGCCGCCGGATCGTGATCGCGCTCAACGTCGCAACCTGGCTGCTGCTCATGTGGGCTGCCGCCACCGTGCTCGCGGCTGGCGGCTGGACGCTCATCGACACCGTACTGCTCGTCGCTTTCGCCATCGGCTCGCCGTGGACCGTGCTCGGCTTCTGGAATTCGGTGATCGGGCTCTGGTTACTCCACGTCCACCCCGATCCGATGGCCGAGGTCGCGCCCTACGCGGCCGCCGGCGACACGACCGTTCCGATCGGCGTCCGCACTGCCGTGTTCATGACGCTCCGCAACGAGGATCCGCAGCGCGCCTTCCTGCGGCTGAGGACCATCAAGCAGAGCATCGATGCAACCGGCTCGGGCGAGGAGTTCAGCTACTTCGTGCTCTCCGACACCAATCTGCCCGAGGTCGCCGCCGCCGAGGCGACCACCGCCGAGGTCTGGAAGAAAGAGCTCGGGCCGGGCGAAGCCGATCGCGTCAACTACCGCCGCCGCACCGACAACACCGGATTCAAGGCCGGCAATGTGCGCGACTTCTGCGAGCGCTGGGGCAAGGACTACGAGCTGATGCTGCCGCTCGATGCCGACAGCCTGATGAGCGGCGAGGCGATCGTCGGGCTCGTGCGCATGATGCAGGCCCACCCGCGCATCGGCATCCTCCAGAGCCTCGTCGTCGGCATGCCATCGGAAAGCGCCTTCGCCCGCATCTTCCAGTTCGGCATGCGCCACGGCATGCGCACCTACACCATGGGCCAGGCCTGGTGGGTCGGCGATTGCGGACCGTTCTGGGGCCACAACGCGCTCGTGCGCATCAAGCCGTTTGTCGAGGAGTGCCATCTGCCCGTGCTGCCCGGCGGACCGCCGCTCGGCGGCCACGTGCTCTCCCACGACCAGGTCGAGGCGACACTGATGCGTCGCGCCGGCTACGAGGTGCGCGTGCTGCCGGTCGAGAACGGGAGCTGGGAGGAGAACCCGCCGACCATGCTCGACTTTGCAAAGCGCGACGTGCGCTGGTGCCAGGGCAACATGCAGTACATCAAGCTGCTCGACACGCCGGGCCTGCTGGCGATGAGCCGGTTCCAGCTCGTCTGGGCGATCCTGATGTTCCTCGGGCTCCCGGCCTGGACGCTGATGATCGCGCTGCTCCCGGTGGCCGGCTGGCAGCATTGGATGGTCTACGATTTCCCGCACGGCCTCGCGATCGCGCTCTATGTCGGCTTCTTCCTGATGTACCTCAGCCCGAAGATCGCGGGCCTCCTCGACACCGTGTCGACCAGGGGTGGCGTCGACCGCTACGGCGGCGCGCTGCGGTTCGGCTCGAGCGCGGCGATCGAGCTCGTGTTCTCCTTCCTGCAGGGTGCGGTCTCGACCATCCGCACGACCATCTTCATGCTCGGCCTGCCGTTCGGGAAATCGGTGCTATGGGGCGGTCAGTCGCGCGACGCCTATGGCATCTCGTGGCGGACCGCTTGGGAGAACCTTTGGCCGCAGACGCTGTTCGGCACGGTCGTGTGCGGTCTCATGTGGCTCGTCGAGCCGCAGCTCTTCTGGTGGAGCCTGCCGCTGACGCTCGGCTACCTCGTCGCCATGCCGTTCGCGGTGGCGACCGCCGCTCCGGCAGTCGGGCGATGGTTCAAGCACGTCGGCCTCTGCGGTATTCCCGAGGATTTCGCGCCGCCCGAGGAGGTGCGGAAGGTGATGGGGACGTAGCAGGCCCATGGCGGCCACCGCGCGTGCGGCTGCAGCTACTCATCCCGATTGTCGCGCTGCAGGTCTGAAGAGCATCATCGGGCAGCACTCCCTGGTACTCGAGCACCAGGCGATGCTCGGATCGCTCGTGGAGACCTGCAAGCTCATCGCCGTTGATCTGCTGGCACCGGCGCCGGATCGTGTCGGTCTGCAGGCAATGCTGCAGCATCCGCAGTGCGGTGGCACGAGTGTCGCCTAGAGCGCTTTCCACGAGCGTTGCATCGTGGCCGGTGTGCCTCCCCTCCCATCGCGGGGAGGGGTCGGGGGTGGGGGGACAATTGAGCGTCATACCAACGCATCTCGCTCGGTTCATACCCCAGTCCCACCCCACCCCTGACCCCTCCCCATCAAGGGGAGGGGGATGCGCAGTTAGCAAGGGGAGGGGGATGCGCAGTGAGCCACATCAACTGGAATCTGCGCTAGTCGTGGGCCTTCTGGCCGTAGCTCGTGAATCTTGTGAGGACCCGCAGCATCTCGGCATCCGAGAGCAGGCTCGGCGCGCCGAGCGTCAGCACCTTGTAATACTGTTCTGCCAGAACCTCGACCTCGAGCGCGAGTTCCAGCGCTGCAGAAAGCGACGGCCCCATCGCGATCTGGCCATGGTTCGCCATCAGGCATGCATTTCGATTGCGCAGACCCTCCGCCACGAGTTGAGCCAGGTCATCGGATCCGAACGTGGCATAGGGCACGAGCGGAATGTCGATCCCGCCCGCCGCCGCCACCATGTAGTGAAACGCCGGGATCGGCTTTTGTGCGCAGGCAAGCACGGTCGCGTGCAGTGAATGGGCATGAACGACCGCATGCATGTCGGGCCGCGTCTGGTAGACGGCCTGATGGATCTGCCATTCGCTGGACGGCTTGCGCTGATTTGGCCGACCGCCGCCGCGATTTTCGACGAGCACGATGTCGGCCGGCTCAATCTCCTCGTATCTCATGCCGGTTGGCGTGATCAGCATGCCGTCGCGGAACCTTGCCGAGACATTGCCTGAGCGACCGGGCGAGAGTCCCGTGCGGCTCATCTCCAGAGCCGCTGCGACGACGGCCTTGCGCAACTCCTCTTCGGCGGCTTTCGGGTTCGCGGTCTTGTTCGTTCTGCTCATCGCCGGCCTGCTGCCCTCATCGCCTGCTCGGGATAGAGCGAGAGTAGACCAGCTCGCGTTGCCGCGCAGACCCCGCGCTCGGTCACGAAGCCCGTCACCAGGCGGGCGGGGGTCACGTCGAAGCCCGGGTTGCGCGCCGGTGAGCCGGGTGCCGCAATCTCGACGGTGATCACGGTCCCATCGGACAAGCGGCCCGGCATCTCGAGTACCTCATCCGGTGCGCGCTCTTCGATGGGGATCTTGCGGCCGCTGTCCATCGTCCAATCGATCGTGGAATGGGGCAGAGCGACGTAGAACGGCACATCATTGTCCTTGGCGGCGAGCGCCTTGAGATACGTGCCGATCTTGTTCGCCACGTCGCCGTTTGCCGTCACGCGGTCGGTGCCGACAATGCACATATCGACCAAGCCCTGCTGCATGTAGTGCCCGCCGGCATTGTCGACGATGATCGAATGCGGCACGCCATGCTGGCCGAGCTCGAAGGCGGTCAGTGAGGCTCCCTGATTGCGTGGGCGCGTCTCATCGACCCAAACATGCACCGGGATGCCCGCTTCGTGCGCCTGATAGATGGGCGACGTCGCGGTTCCCCAGGCGACGCACGCCAGCCACCCGGCGTTGCAATGGGTCAGAATGTCGACCGGCTCGCCCCTAGCCTTTTTCGCGGCGATCCTCTTGATGATTTCCAGGCCGTGCAGTCCGATCATGCGGCATGTCTCAACGTCCTCGTCGCAGATTTCAGTGGCACGCCTGTAGCCCGCAGCAACACGCTTCGCGGGCGGGAGCTGGCCGACCGCCTTCTGCATCTCGTCGAGCGCCCACCTGAGATTGATGGCCGTCGGCCGCTGCTCGGCCAGATCGGCGACGGCCTTCCTCAGGTTCGCGTCCGATGGGTCCTCGTGCAGCGCCAGGCAGACACCGTACGCCGCCGTCGCCCCGATCAGGGGCGCACCGCGCACCTGCATGGACCTGATGGCATGGGCGGCGTGCGCCGCCGTTTGCAGCACCTGCGTCGCGGTCCGATGTGGAAGCTGCGTCTGATCAATGATCTCGACGCTCCATCCATCCGTGCGGATCCAGATCATCCGCTGCTTCTGACCGTTGAGCTTCATTGCGCGTGAACCTCTTCAGCGTCGTCGAACGCGCCATCGCTTGGCCGATCGGGTGCGGCGAGCGGGCATGAGGCGCCGCCTCCACGTGCGTCGAGCCGGATGCATTGCGTCAAGTGCGCCATTGCGGACCGTCCGTCCGTCGACTGCCAGGCGTCGACGGTTCGGCCGGCGAAGTCTCGTTAAAGGAAGCTATACGGTTCCACATCCACCGTCAGCCTGAGATCCCCCTTGATATCCGGCAGATCCGCGAGCCAGGCGCGGACATAGCTCTGCACGTCGGTCTCGCGCGGCGCCTTGACCAGCAGCCGCCAGCGGTGACGGCCGCGCACCACCGCGATGGGCGCCTCGGCGGGGCCCAGCACCTCGATCCTCGCAGCCGGCGGCGCGCGCCGCGCGACCTCGCGCGCGAACGCCTCCGCGATCTCCTTCTGGCGGAGCGAGACGACGAGCGCGACGAGCCGGCCGGAGGGCGGTGTCCTTGGACCACCCATTCAGCATCGGCGTCATGCTTGACAACGACGTTAGTTGCAAATAATTCTCAACAGCAATTAGCTTCCAAGCCAACTTTGAGGCTGCGCCATGGGAAACTGGCTACTGCAACGGTTCAGCCGGCGCCACGCATTGACGAGCGGGATCGCACTCGCGGGCGGCGCGGCGCTCGGCGCCGCGACCTTGCCGGATCGCGTGGCTTCCCAGATCGCATCACATGGCGATCATGGTGCGACTGCTCGCCCCAAGGCATCGAGTGAGACGGGGCATGGCGCCCACGGCGACATGATCACGGTTGGCGATGTCGACAGCGCCAAGAACGGTTTCGATCCGTCGAAACTGCTGACCGACTGGGACACTGGCAAGGTCTCAAAGCTGCCGGATGGTCGCACGTTGCGCGTCTTCGAGGTTGCGGCCGAGGACAAGGAGATTGAAATCGCTCCCGGCATCACGTTCCCCGCCTGGACCTACAACGGCAGGGTCCCCGGGCCATCGCTGCGCGCCACCGAGGGTGATCGCCTGCGCATCGTCTTTCGCAACAACGGCTCGCATCCGCACTCGATGCATTTCCACGGCATCCATTCATCCCGCATGGACGGAGTGCCGGGAGCAGGGTTGATTGGTCCGGGCGAGCAGTTCGTTTACGAGTTCGATGCCAAGCCGTTCGGGTGCCACCTTTATCATTGCCATGCGCTGCCGTTGAAACGGCACATGCACAAGGGCATGTATGGTGCCTTCATCATCGATCCCGACCCGGCGCGCCATCCCGAGCAGGTTGCGACTGCTCGTTCGCGGTTGCTCGGCTCGGCCGAGAACAACGGGTGGCAAGAGTTCGTGATGGTGATGAACGGGTTCGACACCAACTTCGATGGTGAGAACGAGTTTTACGCCGCCAACACCATCGCCCACCATTACGCCAAGCATCCAATCCGGGTCATCCGTGACAAGCCGGTGCGCGTCTACCTCATCAACGTCACCGAGTTCGATCCGATCAATTCGCTCCATCTGCATGCCAACTTCTTCGACTACTATGACCACGGGACGACATTGACGCCAACGCTAAGGACGGTCGACACCGTGATGCAGTGCCAGGCGCAGCGCGGCATTCTCGAGTTCACCTTCAAGGATCATGAGCCCGGTCACTACATGTTCCATGCCCATCAATCCGAGTTCACCGAGCTCGGCTGGATGGGGATGTTCGATGTCGTGGAGGCAACGACATGAACGATGTGGCCCCCCCCGCAGCCGATACGCAAAATCGGTCCGCTATCTCCGCACAGTCACCACAATCCAGCCTTCTCTGGCTGGCGGTGCCCTTGTTCCTTCTTGGGCTGGCTGGAGCATGGTTGTTCAAGACCGATCCGCTGCAGGTCTTCAACACTGGTGCCCCGCCAATCGAAAAGCTGACCTTCGAGCGCCGCGTTCTCGATGACAAGGGCATTCGACTGAAGGTGCGCGCCGGCGGCTCCGAGCCGATGATGATCGCGCAAGTGCAGGTCGACGAAGCCTATTGGCAGTTTACGCAAGACCCGCCCGGCGAGTTGGCGCGCATGTCGTCCGCGTGGATCCAAATTCCATATCCCTGGGTGGTCGGCGAGGCGCATAAAGTCGTCCTCGTCACCAAGACCGGCACGACGTTCGAGCACGAGATCGCCGTCGCGGTCGCGTCTCCGAAGGCCACGATCAACCAGCTGAGGCCGCAGGCGCTTGTCGGCGCCTTCGTCGGCATCCTGCCGGTCGCGATCGGACTGATGTTCTATCCCGCGCTCAGACGGCTCGGACGCGACGGCATCAATTTTGTCATGGCGCTCACCGTCGGCATGCTCCTGTTCCTGCTGTTCGATACCGTGGAGGACGCCATGGAGATCGCCGGCAAGGCTGCCGCGGGCTTCCAGAGTCACGTCATGGTGGCGTTGTCCTCGTTGCTCGCGTTTGCCGGACTGATGGCGATCGGGCGGCGGCATGGTGCTCCGACCGGGCTGGCCCTGGCAACTTACATCGCGCTCGGCATTGGTCTGCACAACCTTGGCGAAGGGCTCGCCATCGGCGCGGCCTTCGCTACGGGTGCGGCCAGCCTCGGAACATTCCTCGTCATGGGTTTCACTCTTCACAACATCACCGAAGGCGTCGGAATTGCCTCGCCCCTGCTCAAGGACCGCCCGAGCTTGCCGGTTTTCGCGGGTCTTGCCGTGCTGGCGGGTGCGCCGGCGATCCTCGGCATGTGGCTTGGGAGCCTTGCGCTTACGCCACACTGGGCGGCGTTTGCGCTCGGTGTCGGTGCGGGTGCCATCCTGCAGGTGATTGTCGAGGTCAGCGCGTATGTCGTGCGTGGCCGTGACGGCAACACCGCCGCGCTACTTGCTCCGCAGATCGTCGGCGGAGTGGCGCTCGGTGTCGTGCTGATGTTCACGACCGGCATGCTGGTGAAGGTGTAGGCTCCACGCAGGTCATCAGGGTTGCAGCATGCTGGTTCGCTGAGCGGGTAGCGACACGCACGACTGTCGCTACGGCGCCAATGACCAGACAAACCACTCCATCACAAGAAACTATACGGATCGACATCCACCGTCAGCCTGAGATCCCCCTTGATATCCGGCAGATCCGCGAGCCAGGCGCGGACATAGCTCTGCACGTCGGTCTCGCGCGGCGCCTTGACCAGCAGCCGCCAGCGGTGACGG
>Ga0209398_1001459_pt1 | contig 12107 bp, 9 predicted proteins | sample AshMeaBigSpring_FD_184125 | JGI IMG/M metagenome (GOLD analysis project Ga0209398, IMG submission 184125) | Groundwater microbial communities from Big Spring, Nevada to study Microbial Dark Matter (Phase II) - Ash Meadows Big Spring (SPAdes)... | ecosystem: Environmental > Aquatic > Deep... | reverse complement strand
ACAATTACCTACCGGTTTTGTGGATCAGCCGCGGGGCGCTAGCCCGCGGTCTTTCGCGGATGAACCGCGGGCTAGCGCCCGGCGGCTGATGAGTGATTTCGGTAACTTATTGTTGAACAGCGCCTTACCTGCGTTCGGGGATGGTGTAATGGCAGCACTGCGGATTTTGGCTCCGCCAGTCTAGGTTCGAATCCTAGTCCCCGAGTTGGTAACCGTTCACAGCCCGGTGGAAGATTTTCCCTGATTCCAGGGGGCCAGGTCCATGTTTTCGGCCAGCGCGTAGCCGCGAGGTCGAGTTGATCGGCCGAAAAATGGACCAGACCCCGACCCGTGAACGGTGACCCGAGTTGCCCGAACGAGAGGCCGTCGGGACGCTTAGGCGCTGTTCAACAATAAGTTGCCGAAATCACTCATCAGCCGGCGGGCACTAGCCCGCGGTTCATCCGCGAAAGACCGCGGGCTAGCGCCCCGCGGCTGATCCACAAAACCGGTAGGTAATTGTCGTGCAGCGCCTTATCCCGTTCTCTGTCCGACGGACGCGGGGTAACCGTTCACACCCCGGCCGAGCATTGAGCGGGATTCGAGGGGGTCAGGTACATGTTTTCGGGCTGCGCGTCTGCGCTGGGTCGGGCGGATTGGCCGAAAAATGTACCAGACCCCCGCGCGTGAACGGTTACCACGCGGGCCGTCCAGTTCTCCGGTTGCGGTGAGGCACGCCGTGCGGGTGCGGGCAATCGGGGCGGTCGTACGCCGCGGCCCGGGCTGAATGAAGCGCCGCCCGCAGGCGGGTCGATAGTGCGATTCAGGGATGCTGCGCGCCGATCGCCTGGTTGGGCGGGAGAGGCGGCAGGGACGTTCCTGGCAACCGCGTGCTTCCGGCCGTCGGCGGTCCCGGATCGTGGTCGTGAGCGGTCGGGCATGGTGGCGGTCGAGTCGTGCGTCGCGCAAGGAGGTCGAGGCAATGACACGAGCTGAGAACGAAGGACGTGGGCGGTGGGGTACCGGGATCGTTGCGCTGGTATTGGCTGCCGGCCTGGGCGTACCCGCGGCTGGGCAGCCGCTTCCCGACTTTGGCCCGCCGCCCGTGGAAGCTCCGCCGGCGGCCGCGGACACGCCGATTCCCGGCACCGGCTATGTGAACCCCGAAGCCCGGGCGGCCTACGATCGGGGGAAGCAGCTGGCGGACCGGGGCGATGATGAGGCGGCGATCGAGCAGTTTTCTCAGGCGCTGGCGATCGACTCGCGCTTCCTGCCCGCGTACCTCGAACGCGGCAAGAGCTTCCGCAGGCTCCAGGCCTACGATCTGGCCCTCGAATCGCTGTCCCAGGCGACGATCTACGGCGCACGGTATCCCGAGACCTTTGTCGAACGCGGCCAGGTCTACATGAAGTTGCGACGATATCGGGAGGCGGCCGCCGATTTTCGCGAGGCGGTCCAGCTGCGGCCGGCCGATTATGAGAGCCAGCTGCGCTACGCTCGGGCGCTGGTCCGCCTGGCCGCCGCCTCGGGCGGGGCCGGGAGTCCCGACGCCACGGCGGACCTGCAAACTGCGGTGGCGGCCTTGGACCGGGCGATCCGCATGCGCGGCGACGACCCGGCGCCTTATTTCGAGCGCGGGCTGGCCAGGCTGGAGTTGGGCCAGACCGACGACGCGATCGCCGACCTGCAAGGGGCTCTCAAGCTGGCGCCGGATCGTCCGCGCTACCTGGTCGAAACGGGGCTGGCCTACCTGCGGCGAGCGCATCGCCGAGGCGCCCAGTCCGAACCGGATGATGGCCAGGTCATCGCCGACTACGAGCGGGCGATCGATGCCCTCACCCGGTATCTGGCAGCTCCCGCGGCCGGGGATGGCGGCACGCTGCCCGGCGCGGGAAACGGTTCAGCCAGCGACGAGGATGACGACGCGCCGATCCGTCGGGAGGACGTGTACCTGGGTCGGGCCGTGGCGCGCATCGCGCTGGCCGGCCAACTTTCGGATTCCGGCACTTCCGCCGTCCACTATCGCGCCGCGATCGAGGATTGCGAGGCGGCCCTCCGGGCCGACGCGACCCTGACGACGGCCTACTTCCATCGCGGCCTGGCCCAGCGGATGTTGGACGAATACGCCGCCGCGATCGACTCCTTTGGCAGGGCCCTGGCGCTGTCGCCGGAGTTCGCCGAGGCCCTGCTCCGCCGGGGCATTGCCTGGTTCTACCTGGGTGATTACGAGCTGGCCCTGCGGGACTTCGCGGCGGCGCGGGTGGTGAGCCCTGACAGTCGATCGGCGTTCTGGGCCGGGGCGGCTCAAGCCCGCGCGGGGCGGCACGCCGAGGCCGTGCAGGAATACTCCCGCGCGATCGGCGCGGATCCCGAGTACAGGCACGCCTACCTGAACCGCGGCCTCGCCTACCTGCGGCTGGGGATGGGCGTCCAGGCGGCGCGCGATTTCAACGAGGTTCTGCGGCGGGAGCCGAACCACGCGCGGGCCTACTACTGGCGGGGGCTGGCCTATCGCCAGGCCGGCCAGTTCGAGGCGGCCCGGAAGTCGTTCCGCGAGGCCCTGCGGTTGGATCCGAACCTGGGGCCAGCTCAGCAGGCGCAGGCCAGCCTGACGGGTGGCTGAACCGCTGCATCTCCCTCCGCCGCAGATCACCGCGCGCGGCACGCCGCGTCGGCACCCCGGCCACGATCGCGTGCCGCGGGGGCGATTCGGCCGGTGGTCGGCCGGTCGATACTTGCCCGGTTTACCACCCATCGCCGTAACCGTTCGCGGGGTGGACGCCAGATCTGCCGCACCCCAAGGGGGCAGGCACATTTTTCGGCGGCAGCGTCGCACGACGACGAGCGGTCAACCCGCCGAAAAACGAGCCAGACCCCGGCCTGTGAACGGTTACCCAATTGACCAACGATCGGCAAGCTGTTAAGTTTCCCGGTTTGCATGGGCCTGGGCGCGACGCGCGTGGCCGGTGGGGCTGCGCGGCGACATGCGCCGAGCGGCCGGGCGCGGTACCATCTGGTGGGGAGACGTCTGCGTGGCTGAATCCTTGGTCAAGAATCTGATCGAGTCGGGGGTCCATTTCGGCCATCGGGCCAGTCGCTGGAACCCGAAGATGGCCCCGTTTATTTACGGCCGGAAGAACCAGATTCATATCATCGATGTGCGGGAAACGGTACGCGGCTTGTTGCGGGCCAAGAAGTTCCTGCGGCAGGTGGCGGCCAACAACGGATTGATCCTGTTCGTGGGAACCAAGCGGCAGGCCAGCGCCACCGTCCAGCAGCAGGCCTTGCGCAGCGAGATGCCGTTCGTGAGCGAGCGCTGGCTGGGGGGCACGCTGACGAACTTCCGCACGATCCGCAATCGCCTGGGACGCCTGGAGGAACTCGAGGCGTTGCGGGGCAGTGACGAGCTTTCGACCTACTCGAAGAAGATGCAGTCGGCGCTCAGTCGCGAGTATCGCAAGATGTACCGCAACCTGAACGGCCTGCGGAAACTGAACCGCTTGCCGGAGGTGCTTGTCGTGATCGACCCGAAAAAGGAAAAGAACTCGATCCGCGAGGCACGCAAGCTGGGCATCACCACGGTGGCCCTGATCGATACGGATTGTGACCCGGATCTGGTCGACCTGCCGATTCCCGGCAATGACGACGGCATCCGTTCGATCGAGATTTGCGTCGGCCAGCTGGCCGATGCGGTGCTCGAAGGGCGGCGCGTGTCGGCTGGTCAGCGGAAGCAGGTTGAGGCCGCGGCGACCCCGCCGGCGGGCGGCGCGGTCGAGTCTGAAAAGGGCGTCGAGGCGGCAGCCGATTGATCGGCGGCCGAACCGCACCCGGCTGCTGCCCGCCGTCTCCCGGGACGGTGAACTGGGCGCGTCGGATGGCGGCAGCGGACGACGCATGACGGGCCGCGCCTGTCTTTCCCGCATTCCCCGAGACAGAGGCATCGCCGGGTAACCGTTCACACCCGGGCTGAGCGTTTCGCCAGGTTTGAGGGGGTCAGGTAAATAGCCTTGCGTGATCCTGGGAGATACGGGACGCGGCCAGCAGAGCTGCAAAATCTTGGGAGGGCGAGGCTCCTGCCGAGCCGGCGCGTTTAGCCGGTTTTCGGCTCGGCGGGAGCCTCGCCCTCCCAGAATCACGAAAACCTATTTGCATGTTTTCGGCCTGTGCGTTTCGTTTGGTCGGGCGGATTGGCCGAAAAATGTACCAGATCCCGGCCCGTGAACGGTTACATCGCCGGGAGCGACCTCGGCCGGGGCGGCCGTAGCGCCCCACAACTTACCGCCGCTGCGACAGGTTAGGCGGCCCCCCCCGTCCCGCACCGCATTGGCTGGCGGGTGCGGGCGGGCAGGAATCCAGAGCCTGCCTGCCGGCAGGCGAGCAACGAAACCCTCAGGAGACTTGGGCGGATGGCTGGAATCAGCGCGGCGGATGTGAAGCGACTGCGTGATCGCACGGGGCTGCCGATGATGGACTGCAAACAGGCCTTGCAGGAATCGGGCGGAGACGAGGAGGCGGCGGTCCATTGGCTCCGCAAGCAGGGCCTGAAAACGCTGGAGAAGCGCGGCGGGCGAGAGACGACCTTCGGGCGGATGGGCCTCTATTCCGGCCTGGACGCCTCCGCGGGCGCGATGGTCGAACTGAAATGCGAGAGCGCCCCGGTCGCGCAGAACGAGGAGTTCATTCAGCTGGCCAACGATCTGGCCCGGCAATTGGCCACGGGACCGGGAGCCAAGACGGCCGAGCAGCTGTTGGCGCAACCGTCGCCCAGTCGCCCGGGGACGTCGCTCGAGGAGCAGAAGAACGAGCTGTTCAACCGCATTCGCGAGGTGTTCAACGTGGGACGCTTCGTGCGCATCAACGGACCCTGCCAGTCGTACGCCCACAACGCGGCGACCGTCTCGGGCGTGCTGCTCCACGTCCAAGGCACCCAGGCCGACGCGGCCCGCGATATCTGCATGCATATTGCGGCGATGCGGCCGAAGGCGCTCCGCGTCGAGGAGCTGGATGCCGACGTGGTCGCCCGCGAACGGGAAATCCTGACCGAAGCGGCGCGGAAGGAAGGCAAGCCCGAGGCGTTTCTCGGCAAGATGGTCGAGGGGCGGCTCAAGAGCTTCTACGCGGAATCGGTGCTGCTGGAGCAGCCCTTCGTGAAGAACGACAAGCTGACCGTGGGCCGGTACGCGGCCGACAGCGGCCTGGAACTGATCCGCTTTGTCCATTGGGAGTTGGGCAAGGATTGAGCGGGGGCACGGCGGGCCGGCGGCTGCGCGTCGCGGGGACGCGAGCGGTGAACTATGCCTCGCGCGGCCAGGAGCAAGACGTTTTTGGGGAGGGCGAGGCTCCTGCCGAGCCGATGCGTTGACCGCGGTTTCGGCTCGGCAGGAGCCTCGCCCTCCCAATCTCGTGCCGCTCGGGTGAGATCGTCCCGCACTCTCAGGATTACGCAGGGCGATTTAGCCCGGATTATTCATCAACCGAACGAGTAAAGTTGCCAGGTGAAGCGGAGAAACAGGTTGTGGCTATCTTCCCAAAAGCACCGCGCACATCAGCCGGCACGCGCCAGCGTCCGGTTCTCCCCAATTCCACCAAAACCGGACGCTAGTGCGCTGCGGCTCATGAATAATCCGGGTTAGCGAGGAGACACGTCATGGCCACCCAACCCGCCGCGGGCGAGTCGGTGCGCTATCGCCGCGTGGTCCTGAAGCTGTCGGGCGAGAGCTTCGTCTCCTCGGGCCAGCGGGGGATCAGCATGGACGAGGTCGTCCATATCGCCCGGCAGGTGCACCAGGCGCAGAAGCTCGGTTGCCAGATGGCCCTGGTCATCGGTGGCGGGAACATCCTGCGGGGGGCACAGTTCCGCGGCAACCACGCCAGCATCCAGGAGGCCACGGCCCACTACATGGGGATGCTGGCGACGGTGATCAACGGGCTGGCCTTGCAGGATGCCCTGGAATCGCTCGGCTCCGACACGCGGTTGATGACGGCCATCCGGATGGATGGGGTGGCCGAGCCCTATATCCGGCGCCGCGCTCGGCGACACCTGGAGAAGGGACGCATCGTGATCCTCGCCGCGGGGACCGGCAGCCCGTTCGTGACTACCGACACGGCGGCCGCCCAGCGGGCGCTGGAGTTGGAGGCCGAGGTGGTGCTCAAGGCGACGCGGGTCGACGGGGTGTTCAGCGACGATCCGGAGAAGAATCCACACGCCGTGCTCTACCGCCAGCTGGACTACAACGCGGTCCGCGAACAAAATCTCCGGGTGATGGATCATACCGCGGTGACCCAGTGCATGGAGCACGGGATGCCGATCCTCGTCTTCAACTACCGCCAGGAGGGTAATATCCAGCGGGCAATCCGGGGCGAGATCGTGGGAACACGGATCTCTTCGGAATCGGGGCATGCAGGGGCAGGCGGATGAGTGGTGAAGAGTTGTTGCTGGACGCCGAGGAGCGGATGGAGAAGGCGGTCGAGGTCCTCCGGCACAGCCTGGCGGGCATCCGCACCGGCCGGGCCAATCCGGGCCTGGTCGACTCGCTGCGAGTCGACGCTTACGGCTCCACCACCCCGCTGAAACAACTGGCCTCGGTGGGGGCCCCCGAACCGACGCAGATCGTGATCCGCCCCTACGACCCCGGTACGATCAAGGAGATCGAAAAGGCGATCATCGCCAGCGACCTCGGCATGACCCCCCAAAGCGACGGGCGCGTCATCCGGCTGAACATCCCTCCCCTTTCGACCGAGGTCCGCCGGAGGCTGGTCAGCCGCGTCAAGGAGCTGGCCGAGGAAACGCGGGTGGCCATCCGCAACATCCGCCGCGATGCGAACAAGGCCGCCGATCAGGCGGAAAAGGACAAGGCGCTCAGCGAAGACGAGCGCGACGAGATCAAGGACGAGGTGCAGGAGCTGACCAAGAGCTACGAGGCCCAGGTGAACGAGCTGGCCAAGGCCCGCGAGCACGACGTCCTGGAGGACTGAGCCGCCTTGGGCCAGGACCCCTTGGACCAGGCACGCGAAGAACAGCGGCCCCCTCGTCACGCCGCCCGCCGTCCCACGCCGGTCGATCGCCCGCCATCGCTGGCGTGGGGGCTTGTCTCAGCCTCCCAGCATGCCGCTCGCCCACCAGAGATAGCCGACCGGCGCGGCCACCAGGGCCGAATCCAGGATGTCCAGGGCACCCCCCAGCCCTGGCAGCCAGCGGCCGGAATCCTTGTGCCCCGTGTCGCGCTTGAGCAGCGATTCCGCAAGGTCGCCCACCAATCCGGCAAGCGTCAAGGTCGCCCCGTAGGAAATCCAGGCCCAGGCGGGAACCGGCCGCCAGGTTTCCCAGGCCCGCGGAGCCAGCACGCACAAGGCCAGCCAGGAGGCAAGGCATGCCGCCAGGATGCCGCCGACCAGGCCCTCCACCGTCTTGCCAGGACTGATCCACGGTGCCAGCTTGTGTCGCCCGCACGTCTTCCCCGTGAAATAGGCCCCCGTGTCGGCCAGCTTGACCACCAGCACCAGGGAAAACAGGGCCAGCAAACCGCGGCGGTCGGCATACAACAGCCGCAGGTGCAGCAGGAACCCGAGCAGCAGGCCCACGTAGGCGATCACCAGCATGGCCAGGGCCACCCGCACCACCGATTGTCCAGGTGCCTGGAAACGCCACGTCTCCACCGCCAGCGCCAGGACCAGTCCGCTGGTCAAGGCGAGCACGGTCCAGCCGAAACGGCCCAGCGGGCAGTCGGCGGGATACGATCTCCACAGCATCGGCGCCGCGGGCGAGAGCGTCGTGAGCAGCGCACCGGCGAGCACCACGAGCCGCGAGGGTTGACCCGCCTGCGGGGCAAACATGGCGAGCAGTTCAGCGCAGGCCGCCGCGCACAACACGGCCGCCAGCGGCAGCAGCCACAGGCCGGGGCGGCCGAAATGGGCCTGGTCGTCCAGCCAGAACAGGCCGAGCACTGGCACCAGGATCACCGCGGACATGATCAACCGCCAGCTGAGCAAGGCATACCCCTTTCCCTCGCGGGTGGCCACGTGCCGCCCGCATCCCTGGGCTTGGCACCCCAAGGGGTCAGGCACACTTTTCGGCGGCCGCGTCGCACGACGACCAGCAGTCTCCCAGCCGAAAAATGAGCCAGACCCCGGCCTGTGGGGACCGTCATGATCGTGGGAGGGCGAGGCTCCCGCCGAGCCGCAGAGGCTCAGCAGGAGCTTCGCCCTCCCCAACCAACCTTCGCCCCCAATCTTGGCTCGACGGGATCCTCGTGCTCCCGCAGGCGCTGACGGCCTTCGCGGCCGCCTGGCCGCAGGTCACGGTTTCAGTCCGCCGAAGCGGCGATCGCGGGTCGCATAGGCGCGAATCGCCTCGTCCAGGTCCGCTTCGGTGAATTCCGGCCAGCACTTCTGCGTGACCCACAGTTCGGCGTAACTGATCTGCCAGAGCAGGAAGTTGCTGATCCGCATCTCGCCGGCGGTGCGGATCAGCAGGTCCGGATCGGGCATTCCGGCGGTGTACAGGTAGTCCGCGATTACCGTCTCGTCGATCGCGGCCGGGGCGAGGCGCTCCGTCCGCACCTCCTCGGCGATCCGCCGCACCGCGTCCACCATTTCGGCCCGCCCGCCGTAGTTGATCGCCAGGCAGAGCCGCGTGCCGGTGTTCGGTCCGCTCAGGGCCACGGTCTTGTCGATCTCTTCCAAGACCCCCGTGGGGATGCCGTCGCGGCGGCCGATGACGCGGACCACGATGTTCTGCCGCATGATCAGGGCCCGCTCCTCGATCATGTACTGTTCCAGCAGGTGCATGAGGAAGTCGAGCTCCCGCGGGGGCCGTTTCCAGTTTTCGCTGGAGAGGCAGTAGAGCGACAGCTGGTGCAGCCCGATCCGGGCGGCCTGTTCGACGGTTCGCCGGACGCTGGCCACGCCGCGGCGGTGTCCCTCGATGCGGGGCAGGCCTTGGGCCTGGGCCCAGCGGCCATTGCCGTCCATGATGATCGCGATGTGGCGCGGCATTGTCTCGGGCGGCAGGCCCAGGGCGAGACGCGCGGGGGAAGTGGCGAGTTCCGGCACGGTGGCAGGACCTCCGGGACCGGGCGCAGGGTCCGCCCAGCCTGCCGGTACGGCGCACGGGAGGCCGGTCACGCGGCAGCGGGCTCGACAAAAATCGTGGCACCACGATCGGGACCGACCGAGACCACCTCGACCGGCCGCTCGACCAGTTGGCTGATGCGGTCAAGGTATTTTCGCGCGGCAGCCGGCAGGTCGCTCATCCGCCGCGCGCCCCGGACGTCCTCCCGCCAGCCGGGAACGGTTTCGTAGACCGGCTGAGCGCGGCGCAGCTCCTCCACCTGGCTGGGAAATCGCTGAGTCCGCTGGCCGTCGATCTCGTAGGCGACACAGATGCGGACCTCCGGCAACTCGCTCAACACGTCCAGCATCATCACCGCCAGCGTGTCAACGCCGCTCAGCCGGGCCGTGTAGCGGACCGCCACGGCGTCGAACCAGCCGCAGCGGCGCGGACGTCCCGTCGTCGTGCCGTATTCCCGGCCCCGGTCGCGGATCTGCTGGCCCGTCGCATTGTCCTGCTCGGTGGGAAACGGTCCACCGCCCACCCGCGTGCTGTAGCACTTGATGACGCCGATCACCTTTTCGATCCATTTGCCCGGCACGCCCGAACCGGCCGACACGCCGACGCCCGAACTGTTGCTGCTGGTCACAAACGGAAAGGTGCCGTGGTCGACATCCAAGAGCGCACCCTGAGCACCCTCGAACAGCAGCCGCCGGCCCGCCTCGACCGCATCCAGCAGGTAGGACGTGGTATCGGCCACCAGCGGATGCAGGCGGCGGGCGTAGCCGGCGTATTCGTCACAGATCGCGGCCGGGTCCAGCGTGCCTCCCCGTCCGTTGGATGAGAGGGCCGCCAGCAGCTGCTGCTTGCTCGCCGCGATCCGCGCGACCTTGGCCCGGAATTCGGGGCGCTCGATCTCGCCCAGCCGGATCGCATTGGTCCGGCCCACTTTGTCGCGATAGCATGGTCCGATGCCGCGGAGCGTCGTCCCGATCGTCTCGCCATCGACGGCGCTCTCGTTCAGCAGCCGGTCCTCCTCCAGGTGCCAGGGAAAGACGACGTGCGCCCGGTCGCTGAGCATCAGGTTCTGACGGACTTCGACGCCCCGGCCCGCGAGCATATCCAGCTCGGCCAGCACCGTCGCAGGGTGGAGCACCACGCCGGGCGTGATGACGTTCATCACCTGGGGATTGAGGATGCCGCTGGGGATGTGGTGCAGCTTGTAGGTCTGGTCGCCGACCACCACGGTGTGGCCGGCGTTCGCACCGCCCTGGTACCGGACGACGATGTCAAACCGGGGGGTCAGCAGGTCGACCAGCTTGCCCTTGGCCTCGTCGCCCCACTGCAACCCGACCACGCACGTACCAGGCACCGGAATCTCCTCGCAGCAGCCAGCGGGCCAGCGGCCAGTCTATCCAACGCGGCCCCCAGCACGCAGTCGGTCGGGAGGTCCGCCAGGAGGCGGCCGCGAGCCGGCACCGGGGACTCCGTCAACCGAGCCAGAAAGGTCGCCCGGGCCAAGGCCCCAGTCTAATTAAAATCGCACGGGCATGGGAGGGTGAGGGTAACCGTTCCCGGGCCGGGTTCTGGTCCATTGTTCGGCCGACAATCGCCGCGACGCCCGCACGCGCTGGCCGGAAGCACGGGCCGGACCTCCGTGGCAGTGCGTGGAATTGCGGCACTTCCTCTGCCGGACTGAGACCGAAAACGGGCGAGGCTCCTCCCGGGGGGCGCGGAGCGCATCCCGAGACGCCGGCTCGGCGGGAGCCTCGCCCTCCCAAACGTGTGGACGACGATACACACCGCGCATCCCGAGACGCCGGCTCGGCGGGCGCCTCGCCCTCCCAAACGGGTGGACGACGATACACACCGCGCATCCCGAGACGCCGGCTCGGCGGGAGCCTCGCCCTCCCAAACGGGTGGACGACGATACACACCGCGCATCCCGAGACGCCGGCTCGGCGGGAGCCTCGCCCTCCCAAACGTGTGGACGACGATACACACCGCGCATCCCGAGACGCCGGCTCGGCGGGCGCCTCGCCCTCCCAAAGATGCGTGTACGTCGATTCAACCCGCCGGATACTGCCGGCAGTATTCATACATGGCGATCGAGGCCGCCGTCGCCACGTTCAGGCTGTGAGGAGGCCCGTAAACCGGGATTTCCACCACCACGTCGAGCAGGCCCAGCACGTCGTCGGTCATCCCCTGCCGCTCGTGGCCCAGGACCAGGGCGGTCCTGTGCGGGAAGCGGAACTCGTAGAGGCTGATCGAGCCCGTTGTCTGTTCCAGTCCAACCAGCTGAAAGCCTTCCTCGCGGAGTGACCTCAACACGGGTGGCAGGCTGCGGTGCGTCTCCAGCCGGACGTACTCCACGCTGTTGCGGGCGATCTGGCGGTCGATCCGGGGCCGCCCGCAGGCGATAACCCGCCGGACGCCGCAGCAGCCCGCCGTGCGGACGATGCGCGACAGGTTCACGTGGCTGCGCAGGGGCGGCACGGCCACCACCAAGGGACGCGGATGCGGGAGGGGTGTATACGCCTTGTGGCGCTGATGCGTGAAGCCGGACATGCCCCCGTCCTTCTACAAAATCGATCCGTGCAGGCGGGATTCTCCGCCCGCGGATAAGTGTAGGCAGGCGGTAACCGTTCACGGGCCGGGGTCTGGTACATTTCTCGGCCAATCCGCCCGACCAAGCGAAGACGCGCAGCCCGAAAACATGAACCTGACCCCCTCGAATCCCGCTCAATGCTCAGCCGGGGTGTGAACGGTTACAGGCAGGCGTCACCCAAGGCGGTAAGTGTCGGCGGGGTTCTCAAAACAGGGTTTCCTGCTTCCGGGAGGACGACGATACACACCCCGCATCCCGAGCGCGGCGGCTCGGCGGGAGCCTCGCCCTCCCAGACGGGAGGACGACGATACACACCCCGCCTCCCGAGCGCGGCGGCTCGGCGGGAGCCTCGCCCTCCCAGACGGGTGGACGACGATACACACCCCGCCTCCCGAGCGCGGCGGCTCGGCGGGAGCCTCGCCCTCCCAGACGGGTGGACGACGATACACACCCCGCATCCCGAGCGCGGCG
>Ga0209398_1001457_pt1 | contig 12110 bp, 6 predicted proteins | sample AshMeaBigSpring_FD_184125 | JGI IMG/M metagenome (GOLD analysis project Ga0209398, IMG submission 184125) | Groundwater microbial communities from Big Spring, Nevada to study Microbial Dark Matter (Phase II) - Ash Meadows Big Spring (SPAdes)... | ecosystem: Environmental > Aquatic > Deep... | reverse complement strand
ACACGCCGCTTCGCGCGGCTACACCGGGAGCATAGCCTCCCGTCGCTCAACCGGGGCCGCCCCACAGCGCAGACCGCACCCCATGCCTCGTCGGTCTGAGGCGAAGCCTCGCTAGAGGGTTAGCCTGCCTAGATGCTTTGTCAGGTGTCGGCGCCGGCGTGAAATTGGTTCAAATTGGCCGAGGACAAACGGGACCGCTAGGCAGCGTTGGAGCGTCGTCGGCACGGCGGCAGGGCCTGGAGAGTCCGATGACCTGGGATGCCACACGGCGGGCCAATGAGCCGCCTGTGCGACCTCGCCGGGTCGGGCGGTAGCGGCCTAGGCGAAGAACACCGAAGTAGACCCCAGCTGGAAAGAAGACGCCAGGACGATATCGCTTTCAGGAGGAAGAAGACCAGCAAGAAGGGCCAGTTCCACATCTGCAGATTCAGACCACTTTCAGGTCGGCCGCGACAGTCAGGCGCCGTTCCCACGCTTTTGGGGCTGTTAACGTTGGGACAGGAGATCGACATGGGTGTGGCGTTGTGGATTTCCCCTGCACTGCAGTTTGGGGGCCTTGCGCCGGGGGATGCACGTCAGAGTGCGTTGCGACAAGCCGTCGCGCAGGCTGTCCGCGGGCACTTGTTTGCGGAGACAGCACCGGGTTCTGAGGCCGATTCCCCTTACCTCCGCGCGCTGTTGTCCTTCTCAGAAGTACTTTCGGCGGGCTTCACCGCAGAGCGTGCTGGGGCTCAGACCCTATGGGCGGGTTTGGTTCCCGCGGACGAGCTCGCCGCCGCCGCGCAAGCGGAGGAGGTGCCGGAGCAGATTGAAGGGGCCTTCTGTCTCAGCGTGCAGGCGCTGTGCGCTGCGCTGGCGATCGATTGGGTTGGGGCACCCGATTCCCGGGGGGAGACTGAGACAGACGATGAAGGCGCGGAGGACTCTGAGGAGGCCGCTGAGTCCGCCGGCGGTGAATGGCGGGCCGACTACCCCCGGGTGGTGGGTGCGTTGGTGGCCCTGCTGCGGCAGGCGACATGGCGCTGGGTGCGGGACCGCGGGCTCGAAGGGGTCGGGACGAACGAGGATCTCCGCCTCATCGCAACCCTGTTGCTCGATACGTTGCTTGGTACCCTAGGAGATTGGTTCACCGTTGAGACCGTCGAATGGGACGCGGACGATGGCCAGCGGCGTACCCGCAGGGAAGTCGTGCTGCGTCAGCCCGAGCTCGGTGGACGCATTGGGCGGCTGCTCGCCGAGCTGCCCTTCCGGTTTACGCTGCACCCGTTGAAAGAACCGGTGGCCTACAGGTTGAGCGACCGAGGACCCCCGGACGGTGACGACACCGAGTACTTCCGCATCGATCTGATCGGCTATCGGCGTAGTAACGGGTTTCTTCGTCGTCTACATGCCGGCGCCACGGCCCTGGGTCACTGCGCGCCGGAGTTTCAGCGTTACGTCGACGCGGTGAACATCCAGCAGGCCGTGCCTTGGCGCCTCAACCTTGGCATTCTGCACTGGGCCCGCTGTCTGGTGGCGGTTGGCGGCGGGGGGTCAGAGGGTCACGAAGGCGAGCCGCCGGAGGTGGCCGGGCTCGATCCTGACGCCCGCGCCAATCTGGTCCAGTGGGTCCGCGAGGGCTTCTACCGGCCCCCGGGTACGGGCACGCGGAAGGCAATCGAGCGGCCCGGAGAGTTCCTCGATAGTCCCCTTGCGAGCGCGGTGATCAAGGATCTGTGCCAGGAGGGCCCGGACGGTCAACCGGTGGCCTTCTATCTCCCGTGGAAGGCCGATTACCGGGGCCGGATCTATGCCGAGACGCCTTGGCTCACGCCCCAGGGTGGGGATCTGCAGCGGGCGCTCTTCGAGTTCGCTCGGGGCAGACCGCTCGACGAGGCGGGTGTGCGGGCGCTGCGGCGCCACGGGGCCAATCTCGTTCGCCGTTCCCGACTGTTGCAGGATCTAGGGATCGATGATCGGCAGGTCGCTACCCTCGATGAGCGCGAGCGTTGGGTGGTCGCGCACGAACCAGAGATCCTCGCCAGCGCCGCGTCGCCCCTGAGGGAGCCGTTCTGGCGAACGGTGGCGGGGAAGCCGATGCAGTTCCTTGCCTTTTGTCTGGCCTACCGCCAGTGGACGTTGGAACCCTCCGTGCCCGTGCACCTGCCGGTGCAGATCGATGGAACCTGTAACGGCCTTCAGCATATTGCCGCCCTGACGGGCGACGCGGGTTTGGCGCGTGCGGTCAATGTCCTGATCCGCGAGGGGGGGCTGCCCGGGGATATCTACAGCGAGCTGGCTGTCTCTGCCGTAGGCAATCTCGGGCAGCTCGGTGTTGGGCTTGAGAAGGATCCGAACGCCATGGGGCTCGCGCTTGCCGACGCCTGGTTGGCGGCGTCATCGACCCGCAGGGCCTGGTTAAACCGCGAGACGGCGAAGAAGGTCGTCATGACCGTCCCCTACGGTGCGAGTCGGGGGGCTCAGGCGCATCATATCCTCGAGGCGATCACCAACAACTTCGAGGGGGAGTGGCGACAGGACGCTCCACCTCTAAGCAAGCTGGATGAGTTGGTCGCTTGGAAGGACGAGGACAAGAAGCGTCGAGTCTTCGTCGCACGCTGTACCCGGGGTGCGTTCGGCAAACCACCGAAGGCCGCATTCTCGGGCGCCGACGAGCTCTCGACGCTCCTGGCGGGGCAGGAGTGGGAGCGCCGGCGTACCTTCGCTGCCTACGTGGCGCTGGCCCTGGTTCGACACCTGCACGATGCGCTTTCCGCGACCTATCCCTCGGTCAACGCGTTTTCGCTGTGGCTCAGAAAGACCGCGAAGGCCTGCGAAGGACTCCCGTTGCTGTGGCAGACCCCGCTCGGCTTCCCGGTCTGTCAGGACAAGTTCAAGCTCCGGCGCACGAGTGCGTCGGGGCGGCTCGGCACCGAGCGGGTGCGTATCGATGTGCTGCGGCTCGATGAGGCCGTCGCTCCCAGCAAGCAGGGCAGCGCCTTGCTGCCCAACCTCATCCACAGTCTGGATGCGACCCATTTGGCAATGACCCTGCTGGAGGCAAACGCGGGCGGAGTCGTAGATGTCGGCTCCATTCATGATTGTTTGCTGTGCCACCCGAATGACGCCGTTGCGCTGGGCCTGGCGGTGCGAAAAACCTTTGCCCGGCTCTACCGGACAGGCGTCAATGGCTGGCCGGAGGTGCTGACCGATTGGAGCGGCTGGATGCAGGGGATTGCCCGGATCAACGCGCTGCGCAGCCCGGCAACGGTGCTGGGTGCCCTCGATCATCCCGACGGACTGGGAGAGCGCACGCTCGCGGCGTTCGCGTCCGATGAGGGCGAGGAGGGCGCGGCGGCGCGTGATGCGCTCACGGTCATCGAGGAGCTGCGCCGTCTGTCTGCGCCGCGGCTCTTTCTCATGCGCAGGCTGCTGGAACTGATGCGAGACGGGCCGGAGCGGCAAGAGGAGCAGAAGGGGCGCAAACCAGCGCCGAAACCCGCCCCGGACTTCGTCCCCACGGGGGATTTCGCGCTATCCGAGAGATCCTTGCTGTCGGAATACTTCTTTTCCTGAGCCGCCATGCGACGCTTGATCGTTTCCTTCATCGGCAACGCCGATCTCAAGTACCTGCCGCCCCAGGCCGAGAACGTCAGTCCGATCTTACGGCTGCTGATGGGCCTGCCCGGCGGTCTGCAGCCGAGTCGCACGCGCCTACTCCTGTTGGATGAACAGAGCCGTGGGACCGAGCGCCAGATGTTCTGCTCACGACTGGAGGCTGTGCTTCCTGAGCTGGGACTCGGGGGCCTGGAGGTCAAGCGCCACCCCATCGTTCTCCCGGACGGACCGACGGACCTGAATGCCCTCTACGAGCAGGTATGGGCAGCCATCCCGACATCCGGGCCTGACCAGGCCGATGAGATCTTGTTTCACATCAGTTCCGGCACTTGGGCGATGCAGTCCACCCTGCTGCTCGCCGCCAACTGTCTGCGGCTGGAACGTGTACGCCTGATCGAGACCTCACGCGAGCAGGGTGTGCGCGAGGTGCGCCCGCCCTACGTTTTAGCCGCGCGCGACCGGCGGCTGAGCGAGCGTATGCGCGGGAAGGTCCAACTGCCCGAGAAGGCGCGGCGCGCCCTGTTGCCCGACACCGTGATCAGCGATCCGGTGGTGCATGCCGCCTATGCGGCGCTCCACAAGGCCGCGACCAACAGGAAGCTGCCCCAACGGTTGCTGCTGCGCGGCCCGGTGGGCAGCGGCAAGTGGCATGCGTGCCAGCAGTTTGCGCGCTGGCGGCGGGCCGCGACGGCCACTTGGCTCGAGCCCGATGCTCTCCCTGAGTTGCCGGTGGGGGCGACCCTGCTGATCCACCGGCTCGATGCTTGGCCGAAAAAGTCGTTGCAAGGGCTGGCGCTGCTGTCGGCCCAAAGGCCCGATGTCGCCATCGGCGCCAGCTTCCGCACGGACCTGCCGCCCGCCGTTCCGTTGGACGTGCTGATGCGCGACGGCCTGCGGGGCGCGGCTCAAGTCGATCTCCCGTCGCTGGGGTCGCGCTCGGATGTGGTCGAGATCGCCGAGGCTCTGGTCAGAAACCTGGGCGCGCTCGGGGGTAAGGTCAAAGCGCGCTTTCAGTATGAGCTGCTGACGGACGTCTACCCCCACAACCTGCACGACCTCAAGGCGCTGCTGGCAACTGCGGTTGTTCGCAGCCCCGGTGGCCACCCGGAGCGCAATGCCTACGTCCAAGCGAAACAGATCCAGCATTCCCAGGTCCTGCTCACCGAGGCCTGGCAGATTCTCGCCGGCATGGATTTCGGCCCGGGAAGACACAGGCTCGAAAACGTGCTGGACGTGATCCGTGCCGCCATCGTCCGCCGGGCGCTTGTTGATGGCCGCAGTCAGGAAGACGCCGGTGAGCTGCTGGGCTTCAGCCGATCAAAGGTGTCAGCCATTGAGACGACGCCGCTCGATCTGAGCGGCTGGCGGACCTCCGTTGAGCAAGTCGATGGCTCGGCCTGAGCGTGTCCCTGATGCACGCGGTGGGCGCGATCTTGTGGCCCTGTGGCGGGCCTTACCGGTCGCGGTGCTGTGCTACCCTGGCTCAGCGCTGCCGAAGGGGCTCGGGCTGGCTGAGATCAGCGGCACGCTGCGGGGCTGGGCCTGGCGCGATCATTGCGCCGCGCCGACGCTCGCGAGCTGTGCCGACTTGGGCGGCACTTGCGCAAGGGCTCAAGGTGGCGATTGTCGAGCCGACGTCTTGTTTCCTATGAGTGTTGGGGGGGGATCCCCATCCTGGCGCATGGCTACCCTGGCCGTGCAGTGGCGGCCGTCTATCGAGGAGCTTCGGTTGATCGCGCTCGGAGATGTCGCCTGCGGAATGCTTGGGTGGGCAGCTCGTCGCCTCTACGACCGACACGGGTTGCAGGGTGCCGAGACGCCAGACTTCGCGGTGTTTGCCGACTTGGAGCTCAAGGGGGCTGCTTCCTGGAATTTGAGTTTTGTCACGCCCTGGTTGATCGGCAAGGGTTCTCGCCAGGTGTGCGTCAATCCGGATGCGGCCGGTGTGGCGTTTGAACTCTGTAAGGCGATGCGCAGCCGGGCCCGCAAGCTTACCGCCCTGTGCGTCCGCGACGAGACCTGCCAGCGGCTCGGATCGCACCTTACCGACCATGTCGCGCGTGCCCTCTTGCCGAGCGGGATCGCCGTGGATGAGGTGCGCGTTGAGGCAGAGATATTGAGCTTGGGGAGCCGCGGCAATGGTTCCGCGTTTCAGGCGCTCGCATGGAGCGGGGAAGCGATCCTCCGGGTGGAGGCAGACGTGCTGCCCTGGCTCAGCCTGGTGGCGACCTGCGGCGGGGGGGAGAATGCCGATAAGGGTTTTGGCGGGATCGAGCTGACCCCGCTGCCATGAACGACTTGTCTGGAGGATCATCATCGTGAGTTGGCTATGGCTGATCTCGGTCGGCGTGACGGATGTGCAGTTCCCGGTGTGGAGCCAGGATGAGTACGGTCAGTGGACCGTACTTCGGCGCTTCGAGACCGGCCGGGCCGGAGTCCGTGCCATGCATGAGGGGCTGCTCGTCTTGCTGCACAATGGGGATATCCGCTTCGATGATAAGCTGCCAAGATCGATCGACCGCAACGTGGCGCGCGATCTGCGCCTCGAGTTCGTCCAGGACGATGATGCCTTCCTGGCGGCCATTCGGCATCCTGGGTATCGCATCTCGGACCAAGCCGACACGATACCCAATGCTGCAGAGTCACAGCTCCCCCTATACTGCCCCAAGGTGGAGGCTTTGCTGCCCATCGCACGTCAGACCTTTGGCCAGGAGCCGGTCAGCGTCCTTGTCCTGAACACGCGCCGTGCGGAGAGCTTCAGCGAAGCCGCGTCAGAACCGGTAGCCTCCGGCCCGTTGGTCGCTTGGAGTTTGGCGGAACGCCTCGGCCTGGAATGGGGCGATGGCCAGGGTCAGGTGCCCGAGCGTCTCGCCCCGTGCACCAGCACCTGGATCGATATCTTGACGGGCGACGAGGCCATGGAAGACCCCGAGGCCCAGGCGAACGTGGTGCGGCGGATCAACGACGCGATGCGGGCCTGGATCGGGGTAACCGGCGCTGACCAACGCGTCGCCGTCACCGCCGGCGGGGGTATGCCGCCACTCAAGCCGCTGATCGAGCGGGTGCCCGCCACCCGCGTGGGCCAGCGCAATGTCTGGCTGCTCGACCAGCCGGAGCGTGGGCCGGCTACGGCGGTCGTCTTGAGTTACGACTCCCGAGTTACCGAGAGCGAGGCGTTGCGCTTTCACTGCGCCGAGGCCCTGCGCACCGGCGACTACGCCGGTGCTTACGGTCTCGCGAGTCGTATTGCGAATCGGTCATGGGCAGCGAAGGTCTGCGCTCTGCTGGGACCGCTGCTGGATCTCCCAGGCGCACCGTTGAGAGTTGCGGATCGCCGTCTTGAACCGTTCGCTCTGAGCGCCTGTCGGATTGAGACCCGCCTGTGCATGAATGATGTCGCCGGTGCGCTGGTGCGGTTCGGAACTTTCATCGACTCGTTGGTGTGGGCGCTAATCAAGGGGGATGCGCGCATTCGAGACCTACGATTGACGTGCGACCGCGACGATGAGTGTCTGGAGGGGGTTGTACCAAATGACAACAACTTATTTGCTCAGAAGCTGCTCGAACGTGACTCGAAGGGCCGAAACCGCCACGGCGTGACTGGGCTGGCTTGGCGCTGGCCGCCTTGGCTCGCGCAACGAGCAGGCGGCCAATTGTACGCGGCTCAAGCGCTCGACCGACTCCGGTTGGCCTACAGCGGCGAGCCGCGAACCTTCCGCAATCTTCTCGTTCATGGGACCGATACGCCTGTTGACCTGGGCCGGGTTCAGACGTGCCTGGTGGGCTCCGGTTTGATCGATGCGGTTGCCCGGCCATTTGGCCAGAACTTTTTGCCCGCTGCCAGAGTATCCGCCTTGCTGACCGGACTGGGCGCGTCGGACCTCAGCACAGCAATCGGGAAACAGTTGTCGGATGTGCTCGCTACAGTGATCGAGGGATAGTCATGTTCAAGCTGGAAATTAGCCTCAAGCGGGTACAGACGTTTATCTTTGAGGTGCCGCGTCTCAGGGCTATGCTCGGGGCCAATGCCCTGATCGGGCAGACGATGCGCTATGAGCTACCCCGGCTGCTTGGAAACAAGGGGCTCAGGCTTGACTGGCCATCCGGGATCGCAAGCTTGTATGACGAGGATCCGTTGGACAAGACAGATGATCTGGACAATGCAGACAATCCTGCGGCGCTCTATGAAAGGGGGATACTCGCCCGTGACGGGGGCCATTTCATCGCAGTCTTCAAGGACGACGCGGATGCAAAGGGCTTCTTGCGGGAAGCGGAGGAAAAGCTGGCCGAGCTGCTTCCTGGCGTTCTATATGATGCGCGGCTAGAGCCCGGAGAGCCCGAGAAGATCGGGCCGCGGGAGACACAGCTCCTCGATCTTCCGGTGCTGCAGGTCTGTCAAGAGACTGGCAGAGGACCGGCGTCCGACAAAGAGGGTGACGACTGGCAAGCGTGCTCGGTGACACACCGAGAGAAGTGGGGGGACCGATTCTACGCAGAGCGTTCCGAGGACGAGGAGGGCACGAAGGACATCATCGGCCTCTTGCGTCGAGAGCTCTATCCGGATGGAGACAACAATTGGCACAGGCCGCATGACCTCGCGCAGCTCGCAGCCGGTAGTTACCTAGCGCTGATCCACACCGATGGTAACGGCATTGGTAAGCGCTACAAAGAGTGGAAAGACAAGGCACTGCCCGGGCTGGACGAGCTAGGAAAGGAGGCTCACGGAGAGGCATTCTTCCACAGCATGCGGGTTGCCGTGCGCCGGGCATTAGTGAAAGCCCTGAAGGAGACATTCGCCGAGGCCACAGAGACCGACCCCAAGGCGAAAACGCCGCGTCCCTATGAGGTGCTGATGCTCGGTGGCGACGACCTGCTGCTGATCTGTCGCGCCGACAAGGCACTGCCTTTTGCCAGTACCTATGCCGCCGAGTTGGAGAAGTACAAGCTCGCGGATACGACGGACGGTGAAGAGGGCCACCCGCTCCATGTGGCAATCGGCGTCGCGATTGCCCAGAAGACCTACCCGCTGCACCGGCTCAACGAACTGGCCGAGAGCTTGGCCTCCAGCGCCAAGCGGCTGTACCGCGCGCTGCCGGAATCAGAGAAGGCATCGGTCATCGACTGGCAGGTGGTGACGCAGTCCTGGTTCGAGGGGGTCGCCGACGCTCGCAAGGCGAGCGAGTGCCTGGCGTACACGGTAAACGGCGACACCGAAACTCTACTGCTGACCGCGCGGCCCTGCCGCGTCGCCGGCGAGGATGGCCTTGACGGTCTCCTGGCCGCTGCGAAGAAACTGGATGGCACGGGCGGAGACAAGGCGGCGCGCTCACCGCTGCGCAGCCTGCGCACCACGTGCGAGCGGGGGAGGTTGATGGGCGAGATGGCCTTTACGCGACTCCCGAAGGAGGTCCGGGCGGCGCTGGCTTGGGACAAGGATAAGGGCGGCCTCTGGCGAACCTTTGACAGGACCAAGGCCGAAGAGAGCAAGCCTGAAGGCAGGGACTCGATCCACATTACCCGCGCCTTCGATATTATCGGGATCTGGGAGATCGCCCGTCTGGGGGGAAGGAAGCATGACTGAGGCGACCAACGCACCCGTGTTTCTCCAGCTCGACGTCGAAGCACTGGAGGACCTCCACACCGGCACAGGCACGGGCAACGGCGACATCGACGCGGTGGTTCAGCGGGACCGCCAGGGTCGCCCCGTCATCCGCTCCAGCCACCTTAAGGGCCTGCTGCGCGAGGCGGGTGAAGATCTCATTGGGTTTGGCCAATTGACGTCGGAGGCACTGGACTGTCTGCTCGGTAAGCCTGGCCAGGGCCGGTGCGCTTTGCGCCTGACGTCGTTGCGGGTGCGCGAGGGTGGCAAGACCCTGACTTGGGGCTCGACCAAGCGGGTCGAAAAGGGGCGGGCGCCAGAGGAGGATACCCTGCGCTATGTTGAGTACGTGGCCGCGGCTACGGTTTTCAGCGGGGAACTTCGGCTTTCCGACGCCCAGTACCAACCCTTGTTGGAACGTCTTCTCAACCGCGTCGACCGCATCGGCGGCGATCGCAACCGTGGCAGCGGTCTGGTGAGGCTCAACTGGGCAACGCGGTCCGCACCCACTGGCGAGCCAGTTAAGACAGTTGCCGGCCCTTGCCTGCGACTCGTGCTGCGGAACCTGGAGCCCCTGTCCCTGCCGACGACGGGGCATCCGGGAAATCTGATCCAGGGTAATTCCTTCATCCGTGGCCCCACGCTGCGGGGCGCGTTGATGGCCTGGGCGATCCGCCAAAGGCGCCTAGACGATCTCGGGCTGTTCCAAAAGGTTTCGATCGGAGATGCGCTGCCGTTGCCCGAGGGCTACGATGCGGTGGGCGGCCTAATGCCCATACCTTTGTCGATTCTGACTGAAAAGCCGAGGGCTGCGAGCGCGGACATTCCCTGGTGGGCGACCGGTTCTGCCGGAGCGCAGGAATTCGACAGCTTGGGCGAGACCAAGGACCCGGACGAGAAGCCCAAGCGCCCCGGCGTGCATGAGTATCTGTGCCGGCAGGGAGGTAAAGGTCCCTGGCTAAGGTACACACCGACGATGCAAGTGCGGTTGCGCAACGCGACCCCGAAGAAGGGGAAGCAAGCGGATGCTGAGCTGTTCAGTCTGGAGGAGATCGCCGAGGACACCCGCTTCCAGGCGGAGCTGCGCTTCCATGACGACGCCGCTGCGGCTGAGTTTATCGTCTGCCTTACCCCGCTACTGTGCAGGGGCGATTGGCTGGCGATTGGGCGCGGCGGTCAGCCGGCGATCATCGAGTCCATCGCAGCAGTGGATGCCCAAAGCGCGACGCATGCGATCTCCACGAACGATTGGGGGGACGATTGGTGTCTCACCCTGGTCAGCGACCTGATCGTTCGCGGGGAGTACCTAGGCTTTCTCGACGGCCTCGATCTCGATTGGCTGTGCAAATGGACTGGGGTGCCTAAGCAGGGCGGGTGGTCGATCAAGAAGGCCGTGGTGGAGACGGAGACCATCCACGGATTCAATGCCGCCAGCGGGCTGCGGAGTGCGCCGGTCCTGGCCATTCGCCGCGGCTCTTGCTGGCGGATCACGGGCGCGGGCAGTGCAGCACTGGCCGCCGCCCTGGTACAGAAGCCGGCCATCGGAGAGCGCATTTGTGAGGGCTTTGGTCGTTTTGTGATCGATGCACAGCCCATTCGCTTGATCGCCAGACCCGACCGCCTAAAGGCGGAGCCGCTCGGGAATCGTAACGAGGAGCTACTGTCGCTCGCCCGGCGGCTCGCAAAAAAGATCGCCCACGACGGACCCAGTCTCAGCCAGTTGCAATGGCTGCGGGAGCAGGTGATGGCAGCACAAACGGACAGCGAGCTGGATGACCTGATAAAGGAAGTGGAGACCGCCCCGGACCGCCGGCCTCAGGGGGGTAAGGCATGGAGCGCCATGCAACCCCTAAAACTAAGACAAGAGATCGACAAGCTCCAGAGTATCAGCGAAAAGCGTACGCTGATTTCCTATGTCGTCCAGTGGCTTGTACCGTCGGCTAAGGAGAAGCGCAAATGACCCGCCCCTATCGCACCCTCTTTCTAGGCACCTTGGTGCAGGAGTCCTTTCTCAGCGTCGGCGGCACCGATGATCAGAACACCACCGTGGACAGTCCCTTTTGCCGCGATGGCCTCGACCAGCCGACCTTGCGTGGCACCGGCTTGGCCGGCGCGCTGATCGCCACCCTTCGCCGCTGCCTGGACATGCCCGTTCCTGCGACGATCTCGGGCAGCACCGACGGCCGTCAGCCATCGGTCTGGCGTTTCTTCAATAGCCACCCCGCGACAGGCGGCAGCCCGGCCTACCGTCAACATGTCGCGATCGACGAGCGCACCGGCGCGGCGGCGACCGGCATGCTGTTCAACGTGGAGACCTTGCCACCCGGCACAGGTTGGCCCTTCCTGCTGGAAGTTGACACCTTCCGCGACCGCTACGCTGCTGCGCACGCGCGGGAAACCCTGAGCCACTGGGTGGCCGGTCGCTGTCTGCTGGGCCGTGAGGTTGCGCGTGGCCTCGGATGGATGCGCCTGGAAGGGCTGCGCGAGTATCCGCTGACGGAAGAACATCTCGATCTCTGGCCCTGCGCTCAGAGTACAGATGATTATCCCGCTTACATTGAGGAGAAATTCGCTGGCATTGCGAAAGGTGTTCCTGCCGCGGACCAGCCTCTCCCCGGCTGGATCGAGATCACAGGCTCGGTAAGCGCGGGCGAGTACCGACCGGCTTGGAGCAATGTCGCCGACAAAGACGATGTTTATGGCATCGACAGCCTGTCCATTGGGGGGCACGCCAGCGAGGAACTGGCTGCCGCCTGGGATGATCGCTTTCTCGCCCCTGATGGGATGAAGGACCCGGGGGGCGCGTTCGACCCCGACTTTGCCGTCATCACCTTCGAGCAGCGGGATGGGAGCGGGAAGGTCACGCGCGTCCCCTACATCCCCGGCTCCAGCCTGCGCGGTCCGCTGCGCCATG
>Ga0209398_1001455_pt1 | contig 12127 bp, 10 predicted proteins | sample AshMeaBigSpring_FD_184125 | JGI IMG/M metagenome (GOLD analysis project Ga0209398, IMG submission 184125) | Groundwater microbial communities from Big Spring, Nevada to study Microbial Dark Matter (Phase II) - Ash Meadows Big Spring (SPAdes)... | ecosystem: Environmental > Aquatic > Deep... | reverse complement strand
AAAACCGAATCGAACATTGCACCAAAGCTGCTGCTCATATTTCCTAAACGTGCAACTTGACCATCTAACATATCAAATAATCCAGCAAATAAAATCAATGCACCTGCCCACCCTACATAACTTAAATCGCCTCTATTGCCTTCTTCTGCTCCCGTAATAAAAATAATGGCAACACCAATATTTAAGAAAAGTCCAATTAACGTAACTGTATTGGGTGTAAATCCAATTTTAATTAATAGTTTAACAAATGGATTAATAATGCTATAAATGATTAATTGAAGCCTATCTCTTAAAGGGGGGTGTTGTTTCATTGCAAAAAAACATTTTTTAAAATTGGGTGGCAAAAGTAAACTTAAAAATCAAACTTAAACCTGCCTCTTATACCGATTGTAGACACATCAGGATTATTGGTATACGTAAATCTTTTCACCACATCAATTCTTATTAATTTAAAAATGTTACCAATACCAACACTACCTTCAATGTAAGGTTGGCTACCTAACGCAAAACTGTAAGGTGTTCCATTGGCATAAGATGGTAATTTATATACTGCATCTGTTTTTGCAGGATTGTTTTCATCTCTTAATCCACCATATAAAATTTTAAACGACATTCTTTCTCTCCATTTTAGTTTTTTCAATAATGGAATTTTATTGAAGAAAAACCCGTTGAAATTATAATCAATACTAACAGATGAATAGTGGTCGCTTACAAACTCTAAAAAGTTCATTAAGTTGTAAGAGTTTAATTGATAAGCATAAGTTTGATTGGCTCTATGAATGGTTAACAACGGAAAAGGAACTTGACCAAATGTTGCACCCGTTTCTGCTACAATATCTGCATAACCAAGTTGTGATAAAAAAAAGCGTTTGTAAAAGTTTAATGAAACCGATTGGTAATTGTATTCACTTTGCATCAATCCTTTAACACCTGCTGCTAAACGCAACGTAAAAATGGGATAACGATTGATGATTGGAATTCTATAAATTTTACCTTGATAAAATTGTTCTTTAGGAGCCCATCTTAACTCAGTAGAAAATTCTGAAATGGTTAAGTTTCGAACATCGAATGGTGTTCCATTTTCAATTTTGGTGTATTGAATAGCACCTGCAGGTGTTTGATTCCAATATTTAAATCCGAAGTTGTATGATAAACGGCTAGGAAATTCTCTTACATAATTCACCTTAAAAAATCGGTTGTACAAGTATTTATCGTTATTGCCTCTTTTAAATGAAAGTAAAAAGTTGTCTTCTTGCACAAACTGTAATTCTTGTCCAGGAATTTTGGTGTCTTGTTGATAGCTAACCTTTAAATAATTTAAAGGAAAACCATACACTGATTTTTTATTGAAAGAATAAGCAGCACTACCAAAATATTTTACTTTCTTGTCTTTAAAACCATAAGCAGCATACGTTTCTAAATACAAAGTTTTACTAAAAGCTTCAGTAGTTCTTCCACCAAATCTTAATTTAAAACCTTCTACAGGATTAAAACTATAAAATGCATTTGCAGGTCCAATTTCAAAATAAGGTGTTAATCGTTTATAGCCTGCTACTAAAAAAGTAATCCAATCGAGTGTACGTTTAAACGAAGTCATATTTTGTAAACTATCTACATTGGTATATACATTCGATTCAATTTGGCTTAAAGGCGTATGTCTGTATTTTAGTAAAATGCTATCCGATTTTGGAAGGTCGGCATTTAATTCTGTAAAAACAGGTTTGCTATTATAAACACTATCTGGTCTTGGTTGATTAATGATAAAGTCTTTAAACGATACACTTCTTTCTCCAAAAAAGCCTTTCGATTTGCTCAAAGCAAATTCTGCTTTCATGGTACTTTTCGATAAAAAATAACGATCGTCAGATGCTTTTTCAAATTCTTGATCTATTCTAAAGTTTCTAATAAAATTAATGTTGGCATATTTACTCATCGATAGATCTAACTTTTGAACAGCATAGTTACTGTCTAACGATATGTAGATATTTCCTTTAAACAATAAATCTTCAGGGTTACGTGGATAAAAGTTAAGCTTCACCAATTTTTGATTACCAACGGTAATGGTATCTTTTATAAAAAACATGTAGAAGGTAGGGGCTAAATCTGCAATTGGACTTAAAACCTGTTGTGTAAAAACATTGATATCGTTTTGATATACATCTACATCTTCATACAATCTGTTTAAATAAGCACTAATGCCTTTTGTATCAATAAATTCTCCAAAATTTACTTTTTTATCCGCTAGAATAATGGTGTTGTTTTTATCAGGCCTTTTTTTGAAATAGCTTTTAGATAGGTTTTCTTCCATGTACACAGGTAACAACGTTTTACCAGGAAAAGAAGTGGTGTCTAAATTTTCGAAAATAAATTTGTAGTTTTTTAGAGGTGCTGCCTGTGATAATTTTTCAGCCAAATTGCTAAAAGAAACTTTTACCTTCTCATACTTTTGATATTCTAGTAAATCGTATCTACCTGGGCTGTTTTTGCTTTTGTTGGCAATTACTTTTCTAATTAAATCAACAGCAGGATTGTTTTTGTTGGTATATTTTATTTTTTTTCTACTACTTACAACCACTACATCTGTATTGCTATCTTGCTCAAGGTTAACGGTAATTTCTTGTGCAATTTGTGGAACAATGCGTTTTACCACTGTTTTATAACCTACATACGAAATGGTAAGATTGGAGAAACTTTTGTTTACAGACAAATTAAAAAAACCATCGGCATTGGTGGTAGTTCCTATTTTGGTTCCGCTAAAAAATACATTTACAAATTGTATGGGTTTGCCTGTAATAGCATCTTTTACCACACCTTTTATAGCCGTAGTTTGTGCAATAGTTTGCACAGCAACAAACAACAGAAAAATTGGTAAACATTTTTTTATAAAAAACATAATCATTTATTTAAAGACGAATTTTTTTTGTAAGAAATAGTTATACGTAAAACCTACAAAAACAGATACGATTAATTTGGAAAAAAAGTAACGAATACCGATATAATTGGTAAACACAAATACGCCACCATTATTCAATAATACATTACCTATCCAAACAGATATATACTTGATGATTTGAGAAGAGAGATTGCTATTTTTCTTTTGAAATACCCAATTTTTACTGAGTGTAAAATGCGTAATTCCACCAAGTGTAGTTCCAATAATATTGGATGTTAAGTACCAAATATGTAAGATTTCTACACCGACCACCGTGGCAACATAGTCTACAATAGATGCTGTTAGTGATGCCGCTTGTGCTTTTAAAAAAGTAACCATGCTTTTACAAATTAGTAACCGCTACTATTATTTGAAGTAACAGATTTGCATAAATACCAGCAAGCACATCATCAAACATTACCCCTTTGCCTCCAGATAGTGTTTCTAATTTTTTGATAAACAAAGGCTTTGTAATATCAAAAAATCTAAATAATACCAACCCAACTAACACAAATTCCCATTTGTTTGGAATTGCAATAAGCGTAACACACATTCCTGCAACTTCATCTAACACCACTTTGCTACTATCTTTTCCCCACCATTTTTCTACCACATTTCCACTCCAAATTCCATATACGATAATAATAATAGTAATAGCCAGTGTTACAAATATGTTCGGTATTGTTGGGAAAAAAATGTACCAGCAAAAACAGGTAAGTATGGCTGCAAAAGTTCCGCCTCCTTTTAAGTAACCTATACCTGCACAACTGGCTATTACTTGATGTAGTTTTAGCATAAAGCGTCTACCACATCTTGATAATAATCTAAGCCAAGATGGGTAATTAAATCTTCACCCATAATGTGTCTTAAAGTATTTTGTAATTTAATTAATTGTTTGAAAATATCATGTTCAGGACGTAAGCCTGGTGCTGTTTGTGGCGATTTAAAGTAGAATGATAACCACTCTTGAATACCTACCATTTCTGCACGTTTTGCAAAATCCATAAACAAGGCTAAGTCTAATACAATAGGGGCTGCCAAAATAGAATCACGGCACAAAAAGTTGATTTTTATTTGCATGCCATAACCCATCCATCCAAAAATATCTATGTTATCCCAGCTTTCTTTATTATCTCCATGAGGGGGATAATAATTAATACGTACTTTATGGTATAAATCTCCGTATAATTCAGGATTAATTTCAGGTTGAAATATATCTTCTAAAACGCTTAGTTTAGAAACCTCTTTTGTTTTAAAATTATCTGGCTCATCTAACACATATCCATCTCTATTTCCTAAAATATTTGTAGAAAACCAACCTTTTACACCCAACGATCTTGCACTTAAACCTGGTGCTAAAATGGTTTTCATTAAGGTTTGTCCGGTTTTAAAATCTTTACCAGCAATTGGTGTACCTGTTTCTTTCGCTAAATCTTCTAAAGCAGGAATATCAACAGTTAAGTTTGGAGCACCATTTGCAAACGGAACACCAAGTTTTAAAGCAGCATAAGCGTAAATCATACTTGGTGCAATTGCAGGATCGTTATTTTTTAATCCTTCTTCAAATTTCCAAATGCTTTCATGCACTTCTGAAGGTTCAATGTATTTTTCTGTAGAACCACACCAAACTATTACAACTCTTGTACAATTATTTTCTTTCTGAAAGTCTTGAATGTCTTTCATTACTGCCAATGCTAAATCGTATTTAGTAGCAGCTTCTTTAATATGTGTACCATCTAAATTTTTTACATAGTTTTTATCAAAAACCGCTTTCATAGGTTTGATGCTCTCTAATTCTGGTTTAATAGCATCTAGGGTAGCAGTTTCAATAACTTTTGCATTTCTTGCAGCTTCGTATACATTGTCTGCATAAACATCCCATCCACCAAAAACAATATCTGTTAAGTTAGCTAAAGGCACAAAGTCTTTCACCTTTGGAAATCTATTTTCAGTTCTTTTTCCTAAACGAATGTTGCCCATTTGAGTAAGTGAACCAATTGGTTGTGTTAAACCTTTGTTTACTGCAATTACACCTGCAATTAAGGTGGTTGAAACCGCACCTAAACCTGGAATTAATACACCAAGTTTTCCTTCGGCATTTTGTACATTTTTGCTCATGCTCTATATTTTATAAACAGTTATTAATTCTGAAAAAAGTATGCAAACGTACAGTCTATTTAGGTATAAATACAACCAATTGTCATTCAGTTTGCAAAAGTTATGTTATATATATACCAATATTTTGCTGATTTTATTAAACATACACTAGTAAGTGATTGAATCATATACATTTTAGACGTATACAGACAACATTAAAATCTATTGGTTTAAACTAGATGTATACACATTTAATTCCTAAAATCGAAAGTGTGCATTAATCATTTTTAACAATTAAAGTGATGATTTAAAAGTGACAAAACATTGTAATAAATTATATTTTGATGATTTGGCGTTCTATTTTTCAAAAATTTCAAACGTATGTTCCTATTCAAATTGGCTTTCAATAGTGCATTAACCTTTCATTTCATTGCTTTCTATTTACTTTGCAGCTTATTATTAGCATCACATGCAATTATTGGTAATTAGAAAATTATTTTTTTGTTGGATTTTTGTATCGTTTTTTTCTGAGTTGTCGGCTCAAACAACCAACGGTTTAATGCGAACAGCCGGAAATAACGACGCTGCTGCTAACGTTTCTTACGATAGGCAAGGTAGGCCAATAAGAAGTAGTGGCGGTAAAGATTCTTTACAACGAAGAGATCGATTTGCCGATTCAATTACCATTTTTTACAAATATTTCGATTCTACTCGATTTAGAACCATCGATTCTTCTATCAATAATTTTGGAAATAGATTTCCTGTTCCTTATACTCACGACCATTTGGGCAATTTAGGAACTGCAGCTCGTTCTTTATTATTTTCACCATTCATGCAAGCAGGTTGGGATGCTGGTTTTCACCAATATGATATTTATAAATACACGATTGAAAACACTAAGTTTTACCAAACAACAAGACCGTATACAGAATTGGGCTATTTATTAGGCGGAAGAAGTGAACAGTTGATTGATTTAATGCATACTCAAAATAGAAAAAGCAACTTTAATTTTTCGTTAGAATATCGATTTATAAATTCTCCAGGATTGTATCGATTGCAAAATACCACACATAACAATTTTCGATTTACCACTCATTATCAATCAAATAATAAACGGTACGAAAATTATTTTATTTTTCTTTCTAACAAACATGCTTCTTCTGAAAATGGTGGATTACAAAACAAATCGGAATTAGATAGTTTAGCGTTAAATAATCCATACGAATTAGATACAAGATTAGGAATTGCTACTGTTTTTCGAAGTAATCCTTTTGCAACAATTATTAATACAGGAAATACTCACAGAGAAAATACGATTTTATTTCGCCATCACTACGATTTAGGACAAAGAGATTCTTTGGTTTCTGACTCTGTAACGTATCAGCTTTTTTATCCAAGATTTAGAATACAACATACTTTACAAATTGGTAGTAACGAATACCAGTTTTTAGATGTTGTTGCAGATAGTGCTTTGTACAAACAATATTTCAATTTTAATAAAACAGCCGATACCACTCAGTTTAAAGAAAAATGGAGTAAGGTAAGCAACGAGTTTAGTTTGATTTCTTTTCCTGATAAAAACAATCAAAGTCAATATGCTAAACTAGGAGTGATATTGCAAAATTTACAGTTTAGAAATTTACAATCTACGGTAAGTAACCGCTATTACAACATCTCTTTTTTAGGAGAATATAGAAATAGAACTAGAAATAATATTTGGGATATTATTGCCAATGGTGTGTTGTATGTAAATGGATTCAATGCAGGCGATTACAAAGCTTATGTGAGCCTACAAAGACAGTTAAGCAAACAAATTGGTAGCTTACAAGTTGGGTTTGAAAATGTAAATAGAACACCTTCATTTATTTTTGATGTTGCCACTACTTTTCCTATTCAAACACATGCAAGTTTTAAAAAGGAGAATACCGCTCATTTTTTTGCTACTTACCATAATCCTAAAAAAATGTTTACCCTAAAAGGTGATTATTATTTGGTAAATAATTTTGCTTACAGCGATAGTTTTTTTTCGGTAAAACAAGAAGCTACGCTTTTTAACGTATTAAGAATAAGTGCAGAAAAACAATTTAAACTAGCCAAACATATCAATTGGTACACACAAGTTCATATTCAGCAAGCTACAGGTTTAGCACCTATTAACATGCCGTTTTTGCTTACACAAAATAGAATTGCTTTTGAAGGTAATTTTTTTACCAATCTATTTTTATCTACAGGTGTAGAAATTCGTTATGCAACAAATTATAAATCTGCAGGATATTCGCCATTTACAGGACAGTTTTTTTATCAAAATCAATTCGTTTTACGTAATAGACCTGATGTTAATTTGTTTTTTCACTTTAGAATAAAAAGTTTTAAAAGCTTTATTCGTTTCGAAAACATCAACACATTAGATCTTTCTAAAGGCTTTAGTTTTACAAAATATAATTTTAAAGGAGAACAGTACGGTAATACAGGTCTTTGGTTTCGTTTAGGCGTTTGGTGGAATTTTGTAAACTAAAACCATCTGTCAATGCCATTTTAAACATTGTACAATTATAGTCGTTATACATTTATATGAAACAATTTACCATTCCAAATATTTATAGAAGCAATTTAATTAGTGCCATAAAAAGTAAGCGTAAACAAGAAGATAAATTAAAGAAAGATTTTACGCCTACTTTACTCGATTTTGGTTCGGTTCAGTTTTATTTGGCTAGGCATTTTGGATTTTGCTATGGTGTAGAAAATGCAATAGAAATAGCTTTTAAAACAATAGATGAAAACCAAGGGAAAAGAATTTTTTTATTGAGTGAAATGATTCATAACCCTCAAGTAAATGCAGATTTATTGGCAAGAGGCGTACAGTTTTTGCAAGATACATATGGCAAACAATTGATTGATTTTAATACCATAACAAAAGAAGATATTGTATTAATACCAGCATTTGGAACAACCTTGGATATTGAAAAAATGTTGATTGAAAAAGGTATTGCTATTGAAAAATACAATACTACTTGTCCGTTTGTAGAAAAGGTTTGGAATAGAAGTGAACAAATAGCCCAAAAAGGATACAGCATTGTTATTCATGGTAAACCCAAACATGAAGAAACAAGAGCAACATTTTCTCATGCAGCTCAGCACACACCAACGGTAATTGTAAACGATATGGCAGAAACCATAGAACTTGCTAAATATATTACAGGTGAAAAAGCAGAACATTTGTTTTACACAGAGTTTAAAGGAAAATATTCTGAGGGCTTTAATGTTACAACCGATTTACAACGTTTTGGTGTAGTAAACCAAACCACACAATTGGCTACAGATACACAAGCCATATCTGATTATTTAAAACAGGTGGTGATGCAGCATTTTCAGCTAACAGATACAACTATTGCAGAGCGTTTTGCCGATACAAGAGATACACTTTGCTACGCTACCAACGATAACCAAACTGCAGTAAAAGGTTTACTAGAAACGGAAGCTGATTTAGCTTTGGTAATTGGTGGATATAATAGTAGCAATACTTCTCATTTAGTAGAATTGTGTGAACAAAAATTACCTACTTACTTCATTGATAGCACCGAAAAAATAGTAAGTAAACAAGAACTTGTACATTGTAATTGGATTACAAAAGAATGTTCAACTGTATTGAATTATTTACCCGAAAAAACACCTGTAAAAATTTTAATTACAAGTGGTGCAAGTTGCCCCGATGCATTGGTGGAGGCTGTAATTGCTAAAGTTGCTAGCTTTTACAACCAAGAGCATTTAATAGAAAATTGTATTGCTCAGTTTCAATAAAAACAATAAAATTCAAAGGTTCAAATAAAGACTACATTTACAAAATGGGAGAATATAGCTTAGGTGATGCCATTAAAAATATGTTGGGTAAAAGCAATTTACGCAATGGCATAAGAGCAGTACAAATTGAAGAAATTTGGGAAGAAATTATGGGGAAAACCATTGCTAAATATACCGAAAAAATTCAAATCATTAATCAGACTTTATTTATTACCACACACGTTGGACCATTAAAAAATGAGTTGCAATATCAAAAGCCTCAAATTATTAATAGAATAAATGAAGCCTTTGGTGAAAAAGTAATTAAAGAAGTTGTGGTGCAATAATTAAGTTAGCTAATTAAACTTGTAAAGTCAGTATCGGTAAAGCTTGCATTAATTTGGCAGCGTTCATTTTTCAATAATTCTATAGCCTCTACCAATTGAAAATTGGTTTTTACTTCCAACGTTTCTTTCTTCACAGTTTGTTTGAGTTCTTTGCGTTTAATGGCTTCTAAAAAACGTCTGATATCTTCTTCTGTTTCAAGCATTAACGCAGGTACTTCTTGTGGTTTATTATTATCATCTTTTGCCACCATTGTAAAGTAAGATGTATTGGTGTGTTTTAAAGTCTCATCTTTTACATTTTCAGATTCTACACGAATGCCAACCACCATTGAGCTTTTACCTACATAATTAATTTTTGCTTTCAGCGAAACCAATTCTCCTACTTCAACAGATTGTAAAAAATCTACTGTGTCTATAGAAGCAGTTACACAATAAGCACCTGCATGTTTCGATGCACATACATACGCTACTTTATCCATTAATGAAAGAATAATGCCACCATGTATTTTACCGCCGAAATTTGCATACGATGGAATCATTAATTCTGTAATTACTGTTTCAGACTCTTTAGCCGATTTTATTTTTGAATGAGCCATACTATATACAATTGAATGAATGAAATTAATTTTTTTACCACTCTGCTCTTGCACTCGGATTTGCATCTAAACCTAAAAATTGCTGTTGTTGATATTTGTAAAATGCAGTAATAGCAATCATTGCAGCGTTGTCGGTACAATATTCAAATTGGGGAATAAATGTTTTCCAGCCATGTTTTTTTCCAGCCGTTTGTAACGCATTTCTTAATCCACTATTGGCACTTACACCACCAGCAATACACACATTTTTAATTCCTGTTTGTTGAATAGCCTTTTTTATTTTCTTCATTAAAATTTCGATAATGGTATATTGTATAGATGCACATAAATCGTTTAAATGCAGCTCTATAAAGCCTTTCTCTTGCTTTTGAAGAAAATACAAAATAGATGTTTTTAAACCGCTAAAGCTGAAATTTAGTTCAGGAATTTGTGGTTGAGCAAATGTAAAAGCCAATGGATTTCCGCTTGCTGCATATTTATCAATCAATGGTCCTCCAGGATAAGGCAACCCTAATAATTTAGCACTTTTGTCAAATGCTTCACCGGCTGCATCGTCAATCGTTTCACCAATAACTTGTAAATCTAAAGGTGATTTTGCCAACACAATTTGCGTATGCCCTCCACTAACTGTTAGGCATAAAAAAGGAAAACTAGGACAATTTTTTTCATCTATTAAATTGGCCAACACATGGGCTTGCATATGATGAACTGCAATTAAAGGCTTGCCAAATGCTAATGCCAAACTTTTAGCAAATTGTGTTCCAACCAATAAACTTCCAATTAGCCCTGGTGCTTGTGTAAATGCAAATGCATCTACTTGTTTTAAGGAGAAATGAGTGCCTATATTAGCAATAGCTTGTCGAACTGCACTTTCTACTACAGGCACAATATTTTGCATGTGGGCTCTGCTTGCCAATTCTGGTACAACACCACCAAACTGTTCATGCACTGTTTGATTAGCAATACTATTAGCTATAATTTTTCCATCTATACAAATAGATGCAGAGGTTTCGTCGCATGATGATTCTATTGCTAAAATGGTTGTCATTCAATGATAAATAAAAAGTGAATTTGTTGGCAAAAGTAGCACCTGATTATTCATTAGCCATAACTAGTTTAGAGCCAACTCATTTTTTGGTAAAACTTATTAAATAGATCCACCTTTTACAAATACGGCATCTAAAGTAAGTTCTTGCATAAAAGTGCTGCCTGCAATACAAGCCATCATTCTATTAAAAGCAAGTGATGCTAATTTTGAGCCACTAGTTTCTACATAACTAATAATAGGATGATATAATTGAGGAATAAAACCATTGCTAATAGCAATAATGGATAGTTGTTTTGGTATATCCATTCTTTTCTGTTGAATAGTTTTCATGGCACCAATTAATACTTCATCGCTCATGCAAAAAACGGCATCTACCATTTGCTTTTTTCCAAAATATTTTTTTGAAATAATTGTTGCTTCTTCAGATGAATGTGCATATTCAATATATAATTGTGCATTTGGAAATTGATTGTTAAATGTTTCTGTAAAACCCAATAAACGTTTTTTCGTAATCGACATTTTGGCATTTCCAAATAATGCTAAAATCTGCTTTTTCTTTTTTGAAATTAATGCTTTAGCGGCTAATTCTGCTGCCATTATATCTGCTACACAAACCTTGTTACACGATTCTAAAGCAGGAACTTTATCAAAGAAAATAACAGGTGTATCTCTATCTTCCATTTTTAAAAAATGAGTAGCATCTGTAGAATTTGGACTTAAACAAACAAATAAACCTGCTACTTTATTGGCTCTAAAAAGTTTTAAACTTTGTAATTCTACTAGAGGGTCTTCACACGATTGTACAATTAAAAGTGAGTATCCATTTTTACGAGCATCTTCTTCTAAGGTTGCTATAAATGCTTGATAAAAATTATTCGATAATGTAGGTACAATTACACCAAAAACCTTGCTATGATTGCTTCTTAAATTAATGGCATAAGTGTTAGGTTCATACTCTAAAGTATCTGCTAATTCTTGCACCCTTTTTTTAGTATACTCAGAAACATCAGGATGATTTTTTAATGCTCTTGATACAGTAGAAATACTAATGTTTAAAGCTGTTGAAATTTTTTTTAGTGTAGCTTCTGTTTTCATGTAGTTAAAAATGATAGCTGTAAACAATCGTTAAGGGAATAAATATAATACCATTTTGTAAAAGTTATGCACCACAAACATTTTCGCAAACATTTTCGCAAACGTTTGCAGTTCCTTGTAACTTTATTCTATATTTTTCAATAAACCCATAAGATAGTTTTGGACAGTCAAAATCAATTTCTTTCAAAACGATTAAAACTTAGCCAAATGAGAAAACATCTTCTCTCTCTAATGT
>Ga0209398_1001452_pt1 | contig 12136 bp, 9 predicted proteins | sample AshMeaBigSpring_FD_184125 | JGI IMG/M metagenome (GOLD analysis project Ga0209398, IMG submission 184125) | Groundwater microbial communities from Big Spring, Nevada to study Microbial Dark Matter (Phase II) - Ash Meadows Big Spring (SPAdes)... | ecosystem: Environmental > Aquatic > Deep... | reverse complement strand
GCGCTGGAACGCGAGCTGCTGGGACGACGCCTCCGTGCCTTTCGAGCCGAAGCCGGCGAGCGGCTGCAGCGGATTGCTGCGGCCCGAGAGCGCGCCCGCGAGCATCAGGATGCCGTAAACGACGGCGAGCCCGCCGAGGCCGCGGCGCACGGCGACCGCGCCGCGCTTCACGTCGCGATCCCCCATCGTGAGCAGGCAGTAGCCGGAGACGAACGCGAGCACCGCCCACAGCCCGAGCGTCACCGGGCCGGGCAGGATGCGGCCCAGCATCCACACAGCCACGGCGAGCAGCATCACGCCGAACACGGCCTTGACCGCGTCCATCCAGGGCCCGGCCTTGGGCAACAGTCGCCCGGCGGAGGCGCCTACGAGCAGCAACGGCGCGCCCATGCCGAGGCTGAGTGCGAACAGGGCCGCGCCGCCGCGGAACACGTTGCCGCTCTGCCCGATCACGGCGAGCGCCGCCACGAGCGGCGGCGCGACGCACGCGGTGACGATGAGCGAGGAGAGCGCGCCCATGATCGCTGTGCCGGTGAGCGTGCCCTGCTTCTGGCGGTTGCTCAGGTCCGCCACGCGTGCCTGGAACGCGGCCGGCACCTGCAGGTTGAAGACGCCGAACATGCCGAGCGCGAGCAGCACGAACAGCGCGGCGAACAGTACGATGATCCAGGGCTTCTGGAAGAACGCCTGGGCCTGCTGGCCCGCTGCCGCGAAGGCCGCGCCGGCGATCGTATAAGTGAGGGCCATGCCGAGCACGTAGGCGAGCGAGAGCGAGAAGGCCCGGCCGCGCGACACCGGCCGGTCGCGGCCCGCGCCCACGATGATGCCGGAGAGGATCGGCACCATCGGCAGCACGCAGGGCGTGAAGGCGAGCAGCAGTCCGGCACCGAAGAACGTCGCGAGCACCGCGAGCAGGCTGCCGCTGCGGATCTTCTCCGCGAGCAGGTCCTGCTCGGACCGCATGCCGCCGGATGCCGCGCCCGTCACACCGGCGACGTCACTCGATGCGGACGTATCTCCCTCGGCAAGCGATGCAACGGAACCGCCCGGGCCGTCGCTCGTCGCCGCGAGTGCCACGGTGAGCCGCTTCTTGATCGGCGGATAGCAGAGCCCCGCCTCGGCGCAACCCTGGTAGGTCACCTCGAGCGGAATCTCGCGGAGGCCGGGCCGGGCCGCGACGGGCACCTGTGCCGCGAGTTCGCCGTAATAGACGACCTGCTCGCCGAAGTACTCGTCGTGCTTCGTCTCGCCAGCCGGCATGCGCGGCGTGCCGAGCTCGGCATCGGGCGACAGTGCGACCACCTTCACCTTGTCGCGATAGAGGTAGTACTCGTCGGCGATGTCCCAGTGCAGCGTGATGCGGTCGCGGCTGTCGCTGTCCGCGTTAAGCACGAACGCCTTGTCCGGCGGCAGGAAGTCGCCGTCCGACTTCGGTCCGCCGCCGAGCAGTCGTCTCAGGCTGAAGCCGGGCTCGTCACCGGATGCGGCGGCGGCGCCCGCCGGCACGCTGACGCGCGTCGTCCAGTTCTGCGGCGGGTAGCACAGGCCCGCATCCGCGCAGCCCTGCAGCTTGAGCGTGAGGTCGAAGTCGCGGGGCGGCCCGTCGAAGCCGAGCTTCGTGGCGACGTCGATCGTGCCGCGGTAGATGACCTGCTTGCCGAAGTAGTCGTCCTCGTGGTCCTCGCCCACCGGCAGGTCGAGCGGGCCGACCGTGACGCCGGGTGTCGCCGACTCGAGACCCAGACGCTGGCGGTACAGGTAGTAGCCCGGCGCGATCTCGTAGCGTACGACCAGCTCGCCCCCCACAACGCGGGTCGAGTACTGGAAGGCTTGCTGCGGCGGCAGGAAGTCCTGTGCCCGCGAGGCCGTCGCAAGCAGTGCGAGCAAGGGCAGGGCGAGCAGCGCGGGAACCGGCTCGGCGAGCCGCGCGACGGCGCACGCCGCCGCACGGGCGAGGCGCCGGAGAGCCCCGTGCCCGACACGTATCGCCGGGCGCGCCGGGAGGTGAGTGCTTCTCATATTGAATGTGCGGTTCCGGTGGCCGCCGCCACCCAGCGAAGGTAGGCATCATGCCCGCCGGCGGCCTGGACGGCGACCACCTCGGGGACCTCGTAGGGATGCAGCTCGAGCAGGCGCGCGCGCAGGGCGTCGAACCGGGCGGCGGTGGTCTTGAAGATCATCAACACTTCGGCCTCGTCCTGCAGGGCCCCGTCCCAGACGTATATGGACCGGATCCCCGGGACGACGTTCACGCAGGCCGCCAGCGACTCCGATACGAGCGTCCGGGCCAGCCTTGCCGCCGTCTCCGGGTCCGGGCAGGTACCGAAAACGATCAATAAGTCTTTTTCGTTCATAGGGTTAGGTATTCTGCCAGAGTGTCCGCTGGAGCGCTCGGGCGGCCTGCGTAACTGCGGACCGGTTCCCGCCGCGGGGCTTGAAATCGGGCCGCGGCTCCATATCATTAGCAGCCGCCTGGGGTGAGTGCTAACACCCGCCCCGCGAATTCCCTTAGGGCTGAACATACCAAGACGGAGATTTCAGCAATGGCTGACAAGTTGAAGATTCGACCGCTCCACGATCGCGTCATCATCCAGCGCCTCGAGGCCGAGACCAAGTCGGCGGGTGGCATCGTGATCCCCGACACGGCGGCCGAGAAGCCGATCCGCGGCAAGGTCGTCGCGGTGGGCAAGGGCAAAATCCTCGAGAACGGCTCGGTGCGTCCGCTCGACGTCAAGGTCGGCGACCACATCCTCTTCGGCAAGTACAGCGGCACCGAAGTGAAGGTGGATGGCGAGGAGTACCTCGTCATGCGCGAAGAGGACGTGATGGCGGTGCTCGAGAAGTAATCGCCAGCCCTCGCACAACCCAACGAATTCCGGAGAACTACTGCCATGGCAGCAAAAGACGTACGTTTCAGCGATGACGCCCGGTCGCGGATGCTCCGCGGCGTCAACATCCTCGCGAACGCGGTCAAGGTGACCCTCGGCCCCAAGGGCCGCAACGCGGTGCTCGAGAAGAGCTTCGGCGCCCCCACCGTCACCAAGGACGGCGTGTCGGTCGCGAAGGAGATCGAGCTCAAGGACAAGTTCGAGAACATGGGCGCGCAGATGGTGAAGGAAGTCGCGTCCAACACCTCCGACGAGGCCGGTGACGGCACGACGACCGCCACGGTGCTCGCCCAGGCGATCGTGCGCGAGGGCCTGAAGGCCGTCGCCGCGGGCGCCAACCCGATGGACATCAAGCGCGGCATCGACAAGGCCGTCGAGACGGCCACCGACGAGCTGAAGAAGCACTCGAAGCCCTGCAAGGACCAGAAGGCGATTGCGCAGGTCGGCACGATCTCCGCGAACGCCGACGAGTCGATCGGCAAGACCATCGCCGATGCGATGGAGAAGGTCGGCAAGGAAGGCGTGATCACGGTCGAGGAGGGCACGAGCCTGCAGAACGAGCTCGACGTCGTCGAGGGCATGCAGTTCGACCGCGGCTACCTCTCGCCGTACTTCATCAACAACCAGGCGAACCAGACCGCCGAGCTCGAGAACCCGTACATCCTGCTGTACGACAAGAAGATCTCGAACGTGCGCGAGATGCTCCCGCTGCTCGAGGGCATCGCCAAGGCCGGCCGTCCGCTGCTGGTCGTCGCCGAGGACGTCGAGGGCGAGGCGCTCGCGACCCTGGTCGTGAACACCATCCGCGGCATCGTCAAGGTCGCGGGCGTGAAGGCGCCGGGCTTCGGCGACCGTCGCAAGGCCATGCTGCAGGACATCGCGGTCCTGACGGGCGGCACGGTGATCGCCGAGGAAGTCGGCCTCACGCTCGAGAAGGCCACGCTCGCCGACATGGGCCAGGCGAAGAAGATCGTCGTGGAGAAGGAGAACACCACGATCATCGACGGCCACGGCAAGGCGGGCGAGATCAAGGCGCGCATCGCGCAGATCAAGCAGCAGATCGAGGAGGCCACCTCCGACTACGACAAGGAGAAGCTGCAGGAGCGCATGGCGAAGCTCTCCGGCGGCGTCGCCGTGATCAAGGTCGGTGCTGCGACCGAGATCGAGATGAAGGAGAAGAAGGCCCGCGTCGAGGACGCGCTGCACGCGACCCGTGCGGCCGTCGAGGAAGGCGTGGTGCCGGGCGGCGGCGTGGCGCTGATCCGCGCGCAGAAGGCGCTCGAGAAGCTCGAGGGCGCCAACGAGGACCAGACCACGGGCATCAAGATCCTGTCCCGTGCGATCGAGGAGCCGCTGCGCCAGATCGTGGCGAACGCCGGCGAGGACGCCGCGGTCGTGCTGGCCGACGTCAAGAAGGGCAAGGGCACGTACGGCTACAACGCCGCGACGGGCGTCTATGGCGACCTGATCGACATGGGCATCCTGGACCCGACCAAGGTCACGCGTCTCGCGCTGCAGAACGCCGCTTCGGTGGCGGGCCTGCTGCTCACGACCGAGGTGATGGTCGCCGAGGCTCCGAAGGACGAGGAGCACAAGCACGGTGGCGGCATGCCGGACATGGGCGGCATGGGCGACATGGGGATGTAAAAGGGGACGGGACCCTTTTCGAAAAGGGGACGCAACCCTTTATGAACGAGGCCCGGGAGGCGACTCCCGGGCCTTTTTGCTGGGTTGATCCCGCCCGCGCTGAAGACCCGACGCCTGCACGGAGTTGCGGCCGGCGGACACGTCGAAACTGCGCCCTGCGGGCTGCCGTAAGGACGCCAGTGGCCAACAACAACGTACTGCTGACGGCGCTGCGCGCCGCCACTGATGCTGGGCGTCACACGGCAATCGCCAGCGTTTGCCATGCGTCACGTGACGCATTACACTCGCCTTGTGATAAGGACGTTTGCAGACCGTCGCACGCGAGAGCTTTACGCCAACGGCAAGAGCAAACGGGTCCCGACTGACATTGCGAAACGAGCCGCCCGAAAGCTGGAGTACGTTGACCTCGCCACGAACCTGGACGACCTCAGAGTGCCACCTGGCAATCGGCTCCATGCGCTTGCGGGGGATCGAAAGGGCCAGCATTCGATCTCGGTAAACGATCAGTGGCGGATCTGCTTTCGCTTCGTAGACGGCGATGCGTACGACGTCGAGTTCTGCGACTACCACTAGTTTGGAGTTTCGCTCATGAGTGTCTCGAATACAGGAATCAGTCGCAGGCCCACCCACCCGGGCGAGATGCTGCGAGAGGATTTCCTTTCCGACTTCGGCCTTACGGTTGCCGGGCTTGCGGAGGCAATTGGCGTGTCACGCCAGTCCGTGAACGAGTTGCTGCGAGAGCGCCGTGCTGTCAGTCCGGATATGGCTCTGCGTCTGGCACGTCTCTTCGGCAACACCCCCGAGTTCTGGCTGAATGCGCAGCGTGCCGTGGATCTGTGGGACACCGCAGAGGCCATCAGGAAGGACGTCTCTCGCATCAAGCCGCTCAGTGCCGCATAGCACGACTTGCGTAGGCACGCCTGGTTACTGCATTTCAGCTCGAAAGGAGCCGATTTGCAGGGCCCGCCGCGGCGCATCGCGGCATAGCCTGTTCCGTCCCCGCCCGTTGCAGGGACGCCCGTCATGTCCGTTGCCGCACGGGTGCGGCGACCGCGTGCGCCGCCTTTCCTCGATCCACCGGGCTATGCTCGCCACCGGCCGGAGTCGACGCTGCTGTATCGGCTCGTCGAGCGGCACTATCCGGCGTTTCGTGCACTGCGCTGTGAGTCCGGCAGGCCGCTGCCGGAGTACGTCGAGCAGGAGTTCGAGGCCTACCTGAAGTGCGGCCGCCTCGAGCACGGGTTTCTGCGCGTACGCTGTGAGGAGTGCCACGCCGAGAAGCTGGTCGCGTTCAGCTGCAAGCGTCGCGGGTTCTGCCCCTCGTGCGGTGCGAGGCGCATGGCCGAGGCCGCGGCGCTGCTAGTCGATGAGGTGCTGCCCGCGCGGCCGCTGCGCCAGTGGGTGCTGTCGCTGCCCTATGCGCTGCGCTTCCTGCTGGCGACGAACCCGGCCGCGCTCACGCAGGTGCTCGGTGTGGTGTACCGCACGATCTCGGGCTTCCTGCTGCAGCAGGCCGGGCTGACGCGCGCCACGGGTGCCACCGGCGCGGTGACGCTGGTGCAGCGCTTTGGCTCGGCGCTGAACCTGAACATTCACTTCCACATGCTGTTCGTCGATGGGGTGTACCTGCCGGCGGCGGGTGGCCCGCCGGTGTTCCGCCATCTGCCGGCGCCCACCGGCGCGCAGCTGCGGGTCGTGGTGCAGCAGATCGGAACGCCTGGCTTGCCGGCGACGGAGAGGCGGGTCCGCTCGATGACCTGATCGGGCCCTCGATCACCTACCGGATCGCGGTGGGGCCGAGGGCGGGGCAGAAGCTGTTCACGCTGCAGACGGTTCCGGCCCGCGACGAAGCAAGCGAACAGCAGGGCGAGCATCGGGGCGTGGCCAGCGCCGACGGATTCTCGCTGCACGCCGGCATCGGCATTGCGCCCGGCCGGCGGCAGACGCTGGAGCGACTGTGCCGCTACGTGAGCCGCCCGCCGGTGGCGACCGAACGCATGGTCATGATCTCATCCGGCTACCTGCGCTACGCGCTCAAGACGCCGTACCGCGACGGCACCACCCACATCGTGCTGGAGCCGCTGGACCTGATGGCGAGGCTCGCGGCGCTGGTGCCGCCGCCGCGGATGCACCTGACGCGCTACCACGGGGTGTTCGCGCCGCACAGCAACCTGCGGGCGGCGGTGACGCCGGCGCATCGGGGCGTGGGTGCGGTGAAGCATCCGCCCGCCGATCCAGCCAAGCCTGCGACGCCGCATCACGTGGCGATGCACTGGGCGCGACGGCTGAAGCGGGTGTTTGGGATCGAGATCGAGGGCTGTGCCCGTTGCGGCGGGCGGCTCAGGATCATCGCCAGCATCGAAGAGCCCGAGGTTATTGCGAAGATCCTCGCGCACCTCGAGCGCGTGGCGCCGGAGCAGTACTCGGCCGAGTGGCCGCTTGGCGCGCGGGCACCGCCGTCGCAGTCTCGCCTGCTCTGAATTCGACGGTGAGCGGCGTCCTGGCGGGCCGGTGATCCGAACGGGCAGGTGTGGTGCATGCCGGCATTGCAGTCGGCGGCAGGCGAGGGTGGTTTGCCCGACGGCCAGCCGGGACGAGCCGGGGACTCACGGGCCGGCGCCGCGTCGGCCGGGCGCCCAAGCCGCCGGAGTGGCGGGATTCAGCCTCGCGGCGGCAACCGCGGCCCGCACATCAGGCCCACTCTGCGAACCGAATCGGGCAGGGCAGGCGCTTTGAAAGTACTATCCGCGTGCAGCAGATCACCGACCACTGGCTCGTCGAATACAACGAGCTGCGGCCTCACGACTCCCTCGGGCGAGTGCCGCCGCTGATCTACATGCCGAGGGAATTACCCGCCGGAGAGTCCAACTTCAAACTGTCCAATTGACGGGGGGCTTACGTGGACCCTGTGGACCCGGAGTAGCGCAGCCGCCCGCCTAGCGATTTCCCCTGATATAGCGCGTGCCCGTGCGGGCGCAGACTCCGGCTGGACTTAGTCCAGAGCGCGGCCCACACGGCCGCGACCAGGGAGCATGCCATGCAGCGGACGACGAGCCTGTTCGTTTCGCTGGCTTCGGGACTGGCAGCGTTCGCAAGCGTCGCCACAGCCCACGCCGAGACCACGGTCCCGACCGACATACAGCAGCCCGGAACGCAGCCCGGGGACGTAGGCAACCTCGACACCCCGGACAAGTGCGACAACTGCCACGGCGGCTACAACCGGGCCGTGGAGCCTGCGTTCAACTGGCGCGGCAGCATGATGGCGAACGCGGGCCGCGACCCGATCTTCTGGGCGACGCTCGCGATCGCGGAGCAGGACTTCGATGGTGCCGGCGACCTGTGCATACGATGCCACAGCACCGCTGGCTGGCAGGCGGGCCGGTCGACGCCTACCGACGGCTCCGGCCTGACCGCAAGCGACGCCGACGGCGTCGAGTGCGATGCCTGCCACAAGGCGACCAACCCGAACGACAGCGAGCACCGCGGCGTGATGGTCCCGCCGTTCCTGGCAAACAACGAGGCGACCCCCGCGACCGGATACTACGGCTCCGGCATGCTGTCGCTGTGGGGCGGCTCCGACAAGCTCGGCCCGTTCAGCGACGCCGTCGCCCGTCACCAGTTCAAGCAGTCGAAGTTCCACCGCGACGTGAATTTCTGCGGGTCGTGCCACGACGTGTCGAACCCGGCGGTGGGCGACCTCGCGCACAACAACGGCGCGCAGGTGCCACTCGCACCCGGAACGTTCAGCGGCACGCCGGGCGCGCCCGTGACCGGCAAGGCAGCGTTCAACAACTTCCCGTATCAGTACGGCGTCGTCGAACGCACGTTCAGCGAACACTACGCGGGCAGCCTTTCGAAGACGCTGGTGTCGAACTACGCGAACCTGCCGGCCGACCTCAAGGCGGGCGCGATCAAGGCGGCATACGATTCGGCCGGCGGCAATTACAGGGATGGGGCTCCGCGCTACTTCTCCTGCCAGACCTGCCACATGCGCGCCACGACCGGCGTCGGCTGCAACAAGGCCGGCGTGCCGACGCGCGCCGACCTGCCCCTGCACGACATGACGGGCGGTAACTATTGGGCACCCGACGCGATCCTGCACCAGAACGCGAATTTCACGTTGAGGCTCGGGGGCGGCCTCACGACGACGCAGATCGACGCGATCACGGCCGGCAAGTCGCGCGCGCAGCAGCAGTTGCGGCTGGCCGCGTCGCTTTCCGTCACCGGCAACACGCTCAGGGTCACGAACCTGACGGGCCACAAGCTGATCTCGGGGTATCCCGAGGGGCGACGCATGTGGTTGAACGTGAAGTGGTACGACGCGGCCAGCGGCCTGCTGCGCGAGGATGGCAGATACGGCGTGGTCGCCTCCGTCAACGGCACGCCCGTCAAGTCGATCGTGAACCTCGCGGATCCGAACACGAAGATCTACGAGGCGCACTACGGCATGACCCAGGAATGGGCGGCGCAGCTTCGCGCGCTCGGCTACTCATCGGCCCTGCCGCTCTCGTTCGATCGCGTGACCGGCGCCGTGTCCTACACCCTGGGCGATCTGGCAGCTCAGGCGCCCGGCACGTACCACGAGACTTTCCACTTCGTCCTCAACAACACGGTGGTCAAGGACAACCGCATCCCGACCTACGGCATGGCCTACAACGACGCGCGCACGCGCAACGCGCTGCCCGTGCCCGCTGCCCAGTACGGCAGTCCCGCGGCGGGTGGCACGTACCGGTACTGGGACGAGCTGGGACTCAACCCGCCCGCCAACGCCGCGTACGCGCAGATCAGCCTGATGTACCAGCCGACCAGCTGGGAGTACGTGCAGTTCCTGTATCTCGCCAACAACCGGCAGAACGCCTTCCTCGCCGACGAGGGCGTGAATCTGCTGAACTCCTGGCTGGCCACCGGCCAGGCCGAGCCGTACGTCATGACTTCCACGACCTGGGGCAGCGCAGCGACACCGCCGTGCGCGACACCGGGCGCCCCGCAGACGCTGACCGCAAGCGCGGCGAAGAAGGCCGTTTCGCTCGCGTGGCAGGCCTCCTCGCCGGCGCCTGCAGCGGGTTACCGCATCCACTACTACCAGTCGGGGAAGCTGCAGTTCCGCGCCGGCGTGGGCGCGACGACGCTCACGTACAAGGACAGCGGGCTCACGAGCCGCGTTGCCTATACCTATGTCGTAACGGCCTGGAACGACTGCAACGGCAATGGCGCTTACGACGCCGGCGTGGACACGGAGCCTGATCAGCAACACGGCCACCGCCACGGCACAGTAATCGCCTCGGGTGGTGGCCGCGGCGGTCAGATCGCCTGGCGCCCGGCGAGCGCGTGGGCGAGCGTGCCGCCGTCCACGTACTCGAGTTCGCCGCCGACCAGCACGCCGTGCGCAATACGCGAGGCGCGCACTCCGAAGCGACCGACGACTTCCGCGAGGAAGTGAGCGGTCGCTTCGCCCTCCACCGTCGGGTTGGTCGCGAGGATCACCTCGCGGACCTCGCCCTCGGCGAGCAGCTTCTCGAAGGCGTCGATTCCGATCTCGGCGGGGCCGATGCCGTCGAGCGGCGAGAGGTGGTCCATGAGGACGAAATAGCAGCCGCGAAACCCTGCCGACTGCTCGATCGCCGGGGGTGGACATCGCCGCGAGCGAGCGCGAGCAGCTCGAGCGGCTGTGCCGCTACGTCAGTCGTCCGCCGGTGGCCAGTGAGCGTCTGGCACTGACTCCAACGGGCCACGTGCGCTACACGCTCAAGACTCCGTACCGCGACGGCACGATGCGCCTCGTGCTCGAGCCGCTGGAGCTGATGGCACGCCTGGCAGCGCTGGTGCCAGCGCCGCGCCTGCACCTGACGCGCTACCACGGGGTGTTCGCGCCCCACAGTCGGCTGCGCGCGGCAGTGACGCCGGCTGGCCGAGGGATGGGTGCGCCGCAGGCGTTGTTGGCCAAGCGTGAACCGGGCAGGCCGCGGTCATCGCGCGGATCCTCGCGTACTTGGAGCGCGCGGTGCCGCAACAGTACCAACGCGAGCGTCCGCTCGGGGCGCGAGCGCCGCCGGGGCAAGCTCGCCTGCGGTGAACTCAACGAGGCGGGGCACTTGCGCTGGTCGCCAAGGCGGCGGGCCTGGAGCGGTGCGCGCCGGGATGCCGGGCCGGGGCATTGGCGGGGCGGAGGTGGCGTCGAGGACGCGCTGCACGCGACCCGTGCGGCCGTCGAGGAAGGCGTGGTGCCGGGCGGCGGCGTGGCGCTGATCCGCGCGCAGAGGGCGCTCGAGTGTTCCCGCCGGCGGCAGGCTCGGGCGCGGCATGAGCTCGGCGAGGCCCGCCACGTGGGCCACTGGCAAACGGCGACGGAAGGATTCAGCGCTCGAACGCGAAGGCGAAATCTCCGAGCGCCTCCGGAACTGCGACGTGCCAGCGGTTGCGCGTGTCGAACCGCAGCGCGCGCTGCATCGTCACCAGGTCGAGCCGCCAGCGTGCGTCGGCCCCGAGCCGCAGCAACCACGGCGAACAGCTCCCGGACTCGCCCGGATGATCGGCGACAGCCACGTCGCCCTCGATCCGCACGCGAGGAGGCGGGCAGGCCCGGTAGGTGCGCACCAGGTTGTCCATCTGGGCCTTCGTGACCACGTGGCCAGCCAGCATCTGCCGGGTCTCGGCGGTGTACAGATCGAGATCGGCCGACGCATGGTGTGCCGCCATCGCCGCCACGTAGGCCGCGACCGTTTCGAGCGGGGCCGAGCGCGCGTGTGTGTCCACCACGGTTCGTGCCTGCGGCCGCTCGTAACCGCCACCCGCCTTCGCCTGGCTCTCCGCCCCCGCGCCGGCGCTACTGGCATCCACCGCGCGACCGACCAGTTCCCCGCCCTCAATCGCGGCCTCGGCTCGAGCGGCGATGAGTTCACTGGTGGCTACGATCCCATCGCCGGCGCGCCTGGCGGCGAAGAACGGCGCCATTTGCTCGCGTTCGACGAACGCCACGAAGGAGTCGACGAAGGCCCCCTCGAGTTCGCGGCTGACCTCGAGCCGCAAGCGCTCGCCGGCCGCATCGACCACGAGCATCAGACCGCGGCCCGTGCGTGATCGCCGCCCGACTTGCCCCGCCTCGAAACTCCGTACAGCGAGCGCACTGAGATCGTCGGCGGACTCCACCGTCAGCACGCGGTAATCGATGTCGTACTGATCGAGCAGTGCGGCATGCCAGCTCGAGATGCTGGACTCATCCGCCGCCGTGAGCAGGTCGGCCCGGTCCTCCACGTATGCCGTGACCGTTGTCTCGCTCGGTGCACACGCACCGACCAGCAGGCCAATCCCGACGATGGCCGCGCAGGGACGACGACGCTGTCTCCGGGCATTCATCATGATGGAAGGCTAGCGAACTTCGGCCGTCCGGGAAGTGTCGCAAGTCCCGTCCTCGAGGCCCGATGCGGCCCGATCCCAGAGGAGGGTATCGCCCCGAACGGGTTACGGCGACTTCCTGCTCGCGGTGCGCGCGCGAACCCGAGGTCGTGGCATCCTCGAAAACGTAATCTCCAACTGGAAGGAGCCAGGCCATGTCGGACCTGCAGGCAGCAACCACCGACCTCGCCGACGCCGCGGCGTCGCCG
>Ga0209398_1001451_pt1 | contig 12147 bp, 15 predicted proteins | sample AshMeaBigSpring_FD_184125 | JGI IMG/M metagenome (GOLD analysis project Ga0209398, IMG submission 184125) | Groundwater microbial communities from Big Spring, Nevada to study Microbial Dark Matter (Phase II) - Ash Meadows Big Spring (SPAdes)... | ecosystem: Environmental > Aquatic > Deep... | reverse complement strand
CTTGAGGACACGGCCCGCCATCTCCCGCGAGCAGCCGACGATGCGGCCAATCTCCTGGCGGGTGATGCGGATCTGCATGCCGTCTGGATGGGTCATGGCGTCTGGCTCGGTGCAGAGGTCCAGCAGGGCGCGGGAGATGCGCCCGGTCACGTCCAAAAAGGCGAGGTGACCCACCTTGTAGATCGTCTTGCGCATCCGCTGGCTGATCTGGCGGCCGATGGCGAAGAGAATCTCCTTGGCGTGGTCCTTGAGCTCGTTGTCGAGCAGATAGCTCAGGCGCTTGTAGCTAATCTCGGCGACCTGGCAGGGCTCGCGGGTACGGACGATGACGCTGCGCGTCGGCTGCGGCAAGAAGAGACCCATCTCGCCGACAAACTCGCCCTTGTTGATGTAGGCGAGCACGATCTCCCGCTGCTCCTCGTCCTCGATCACCGCGGCGACTGAGCCATCGATGAGGTAATAGAGGCTGTCGGCCGGCTCCCCTTGACGGATAAAGGCCACCTGCTTGCCGTAGCGCTTGACGTGGCAATGCAAGAGAAAAGGCTCCCGCCAGGCGGGTATCGGGGGAGGGACAAAGGCCATGCTCCGGTGCCTCGATGGCTGATTACCCCGACGATTCTAGGCAAGCTGCCTGCCGTTGTCGAACTGTGATAGTCTGCCGCGCGGCCCCGAGTGGCGGCGATCGACCGAGGTGCTCAGACCATGAAGGCTCGGATCAAGTGGATCGAGGGCGCGGCCATGCTCGCGGAGTCCGGGAGCGGTCATGCCCTGGTCATGGACGGGCCGCCGGATGCCGGGGGCCGCAACCTGGGGGTGCGTCCCATGGAGATGCTGCTCATGGGGATGGGCGGATGCACCCTATTCGATGTCCTGCTCATCCTGCGCAAGGCCCGCCAGCCGGTTAGCAACTGCGTCCTGGAGCTGCAGGCCGAGCGCGCCGCCGAGGACCCCAAGGTCTTCACCCGCATCCATGCCCACTTCATCCTCAGCGGCCGCGGGCTGAGCCCCAAGCAGGTGGAGCGGGCCATCCGGCTCAGCGCCGAGAAGTACTGCTCGGCCTCCATCATGCTGGGCGCCACGGCCGAGATCAGCCACGATTTCGAAATCCGGGATGTCTGACGAGGCGGCCGCCTTCGACGCCCTGGTCGAGGAATTCTTCTCCGTCTGGTTTCGCTATCACCCCGACCTCGCCGCCGCGCAGGGGGTGAGCGGATTCGAGCGCCTTCTCCCCGCCCAGGGCGACGACGAGCTCGCGGCCCTCGGCGCCTGGCTGGAGAGCTTGGTGGTGGCCCTGGAGGAGCTGGACTACCCCGCCCTCGACCCCGGCCGCCAATTGGATCTGTGCCTCATGTTCGGCGCCGCCCGGGTGGAGCACCAGGAGCTGCTGGAGCGCGACTGGCGCCGCCGCGATCCGCTGCGCTTCCTGGCCGTGGGGAGGATCGATCGCTTGCTGCTGGACCCTCCGCCCGACATTGGCGACCGGCTCGTCGCCCTCCTGGCCGGCGTACCCGACTACCTGCGCCTCGCCCTGACGCGACTGCGTACCCTGGCCGAGCTGGCGCCGCCCGCGCTGGTCGACGCGGCGGTTGAGGAGACCGAGCGCGGACGCTGCGCTCTGCGCGAGCTGGTCGCCAGTCCCTGGCTGCGGCGCAGCGGCGAGGACCTCGGTCGGATCGAATCCGCGGCACATGCGGCCTGCGACGCCCTCGCGACCTTCGGCGGTGCCCTGCGCGCCGAGATCGCCGGGCGCGCGGCGGGCCGGCTGGGCTGCGGCGGTAGACACCTGAGGTTTCTGCTCCGGCACCGGCACTTCATGGACCTGGAGCCGCGCCGCGCGCAGGCGGATCTCGAGGCGGCGCTCGGCCGCTGCCAGGACCAGCTCGCCGCCCACTGCGCGTCACTCGGGGTCGCGCCGGATCGGATCTTCGAGCGCCTGGGCGCCGATGCCATCGATTCCTCCCGGCGCCTGGATCGGTATCGGGCCGAGAGCGAGCGCCTGGCCGCCCTGGTGGCGAGCCACCAGCTCCTCAGCCTGCCGGCGGCCGAGCTGCGGATCCGGGAGCCTCCGCCTTGCCCCAGGCCCTTGGGTCTCGGCGCCGACGACTATGTCGCCGATCCCCACGCCGGTCGCGGGACCTTCTTCCTCGCCCCCCTGGCCTCGGGCGGAGCCGGCCTCGAGCCCCTGGCCTGCGTGCGCGCCCGTTGCCTGGACAGGACCTGGACCGGCGACCACCTGCTCGCCTTCGCTGCCGGCAACAGGGGCTGGCGCCTGCCCCGACGCTTGAGCGACGCGGCGAGCCTGACCGGCGCCTGGCGACTCTACGTGCGGGAGCGGTTGGAGGAGCTGGGATGCTTGGAGCCGAACGACCGCCTCCTGGCACTGACCCACCGCTGCGCGGCGATCCAGCGCGGCCTGCTCGATCTGGAGCTACACCTGGGCGAGCTGACCGAGACCGAGGCGAAGGCCCGTCTGGCCTCGATTCGGGGCGGCGGGACGGCCGATCTCATCCGTCTGGCGCGGCGCCCCGGCAATGCCCTGGCCGGCGTCCTCGGCTGGCGCGCCTTGAACGCGGCGCGGGAGCGGGCGCTGAGGGCCGAGGGCTTCAGCGAGGCGGCCTTTCACGATCGCCTGTTCTCGGCGGGGAGGGTCCCTTTGTCCTTGATCCTCGCCCGGGAGGCCGAGTCCTTGGGATGAAGGGTGCGCCAGGGGGCAGGTGAGAAGGCCTCGGGCCGAGCGTCGAGGAAGTGTGGGCGGTTAGGATTCAGATCCAGTAGACGGAGCGCGTCATGAGCTTGGAGGTCAGGCGCATCGCCAGCTTGACGGGCGCGGGCAGGGGCGCGCCGCCTGCGGCCTGGGCGACCTCGGCGTGACGGACCTCGTCGGCCTTCATACGCTCGAGGATGGCGCGGGTTTTTCCGTCGCTCGCCTTGACCTCCTCCAGATGCCCGTCCAGGTGGCTCTCCACCTGGCGCTCGGTCTCCACGACGAAGCCCAGACTCCACTTGTCTCCGGCCAGGCCCGCCAGGGCGCCGATGGCGAAGGAGCCGGCGTACCAGAAGGGATTGAGCAGGCTCTTGCGCTCGCCGAGCTCCGCCAGCCGCTGCTCGCACCAGTCCAGGTGGTCGTTCTCCTCCCGGGCGGAGCGGTTCATGCGCTCGCGGACCTCCGGCAGGCGCGCGGTGAGGGCCTGGCCCTGATAGAGGGCCTGGGCGCAGACCTCGCCCGTGTGGTTGATGCGCATCAGGCGCGCCGTGTGCGTGCGCTCGGACTGGCTGAGATCGGTTTCCTCCAGGTCCTCCGCGGGATTGGGTCGCTCCGTGGTTTCAGGCTTGCCGAAGACCGTCCGCACCGCTTGGTCCAGGCTCATCAGCAGGCGGTCCAGATCGGTGTAATCGCGTAGGCTCATGTCGGGATATCCTGGGGGTGGGCCGATCGCCCGATTGTGCTCCGGCGCGGGGGCGGGTTCAAGCCGGCCGCACTGGGTGCTCGACCTCATCCCCGAGCTGGCGCGCGATCAGCTCCAGGGGGTGCAGCACCTCCACCGCGAGCCCCGCCTCCCGCACCCCGGCCGCCAGGTGCAGCGCGCATCCGGTATTGGTGGTCACCAGGATCTCGGCGCCCAGCTCGGCGAGCGCCTCCAGCTTGGGCGCGAGCAGGGCGCGGGAGGTCGCCGGCTGCTGCAGCAGATAGGTGCCGGCGGCCCCGCAGCAGAAGGCGTTGTCCGGGAGCGCGACCGGCTCGGCGCCGGGGAGGCGGCGCAGCAGGTCGTAGGCGGCGGTGGCGTCGCGGAGCTGGTTGCGGTGTGAGCAGGGCTCGTGCACGGCGATCCGGCGCTCCAGGGGGCGCAGCCGCAGGTCCGAGGGCCAGGCGAGGTCGGCCAGAAAGCGGCAGATCTCACGGGCATCGATGTCGGGATCGGACTTCAGCTCGGCCACGCAGGCGCTCGCGATACCGATCATTAGGCGCCCGGACGCCGCGGACGCGGTGCGCCCGAGCAGACGGTCCGCGGCCTCGGGAAGGCCGTTGTGCCGGTGCATGGCGCCGCAGCAGCCCTGCCCCGGCGCCACTCGGACCCGATACCCGAGGCGTTCGAGCACCCGTTGGGCGGCCGCGAGCGCCCCCGGTTGCGCGGAGCGGGCGACACAACCGAGAAAGAGCTCGACCTCGTCGCCGGTCGCCTCGGCGGCGGCCCGGAGGGACGCCGGCCGGGCCGGCGTCCCAAGTTGCCGGGCGACCCGATGATAGGCGCCGAGGCCTGGCCACCGGGCGAGCCCGGTCCGCTCGGCCAGGCGCGCCAGGCCCGTGCGTCGGTAGAACGCCGCCAGCCGCGATGCGACGCGGGTTCCCTCGGGGCTGGCCAGGACATCGAGCCACGCCTTCGCCCGCCACCGGCGCCAGGGTCCGTTATTCCGATGGGTCAGGGCGCGGGCCCCGACCATCAGGGCGCCGACTTGCACCAGGGAGGGGCAGGCCACCTCGCAGGCCCGGCATTCCAGACAGCTCGCGAGATGGTCCCGCAGGCGCGGGGAGTCGGCGAGCCGGCCCTGCGCGAGCCCCTGGATCAGCGCGATCCGACCCCGCGGCGATTCCGCTTCGTCAAGACGCAGGCGATAGGTCGGGCAGTGCGGTATGCACAGCCCGCACTTGACGCACTGGTCCGCCAAGCGGTCGAGCCGATCGTTCAGCGCCTGTTGGTTCATTGGGTCGGTCGCGATGGGGGCCGCCGCCAGCACGCGCCGCAGCGCGGATTTTCAGAAAGACCCGAGCTCGGGGTCGGCCTCGGGAGCATCGCCCGCTCGCGGCGGGCGCCGGACTCGACGCCGGCGAGCCGCCGGGGCTGGCGCAATGGTACCCTGTCGGACGCTCGACGGCGGTTTGCGGGAGGTCCCTTCCACATGTCCTACTATCGGTATCACGTCTTTTTCTGCACCAATCGGCGCGAGGACGGCAGCCAGTGCTGCGCCCAATGCAATGCGCTGGAGCTGCGCGATCATCTCAAGAGGCGCGCCAAGGAGCTCGGGATCGCCGGCCCCGGCTGGGTGCGCGTCAATACCGCCGGCTGCCTCGACCGGTGCGCGGAGGGACCCGTCGTCGTGGTCTACCCGGATGCGATCTGGTACAGCTACGTCGATCGGGAGGACCTGGAGGAGATCCTGCAGGAGCACCTGATCGGCGGGCGCCCGGTAGAGCGCCTGCGGTTGCCCGGTTGAGCCCGCCGGCCGGTGAAAAGCGGCTTGCCTCCCGGAATCCCTTCCTGTAGCATTTCCGGTCTTTGCGAGCCCGAGCAACAAGACCTGGCCCTGGAGCGACGGACATGACGACTGTGAGTGCCAAGCCCGCCGAGGTGCGCCGCGCCTGGTACCTGGTGGACGCCGAGGGCAAGACGCTCGGCCGGCTCGCCAGCGAGCTGGCGCGGCGCCTGCGCGGCAAGCACAAGGCGCAGTACACGCCTCATGTGGACACGGGCGACTACATCGTCGTCATCAACGCCGAAAAGGTGCGGGTGACCGGCAACAAGCTGCAGGACAAGCTGTATCATCGTCACACCGGCTACATCGGCAATCTCAAGTCGATCAACCTCGAGAAGCTGCTCGCCAAGGCACCGGACCGGGTAATCGCCCAGGCCGTCAAGGGCATGATGCCGCGTAATCCGCTCGGCCGCGCCATGATGAAGAAGCTGCGCGTCTACGCCGGACCCGAGCACCGGCACCAGGCCCAGCAGCCTACCCCGCTCGATCTCTGAGCTTAGGAATTTCAGCAAGATGTCCGCAATGAAATACGCGACCGGGCGTCGCAAGAGCTCCACCGCCCGCGTCTATCTGACGACCGGGACGGGCAGCATCCAGGTGAACGGGCGCCCGCTCGACGAGTTTTTCGGCCGCGAGACCGCGCGCATGGTCGTACGCCAGGCACTGGAGGCGGCCAAGATGACCGACCGCGTCGACGTGCGGGTCAGGGTCGCCGGCGGCGGCACCACCGGCCAGGCCGGCGCCATTCGTCACGGCATCGCCCGCGCCCTGGTCGGCTACGACGAGGCCCTGCGCCGCCCCCTGCGCCAGGCAGGCTTCCTCACCCGCGACGCCCGCGAGGTCGAGCGCAAAAAGGTCGGGCTGCACAAGGCGCGCAAGAGGCCGCAATATTCGAAGCGCTAGCGCGCTTCAGTAGCGAGGGGCGAGGTACGAGGGGCGAGGAAGAGACCTGCCGTGCAGGCCCTTCGAAACCTGGAGGTTTGGAGGCGCGCCTGCCGGTTTTCTGTGAACGTTTATCGAGCCACGGAGGGATGTCGCGACAAGGGTTTTCGTGATCAGGTAACGCGCTCGGCGCTCTCGATTGCCTCGAACATTGCCGAGGGCTATGAGCGGGAAGCGCTGAAAGAGCGCATCCGTTTTCTTTTCATCGCGAAGGGTTCGTGCGGGGAGTGCTGGACACAATTGTTGATCGGCGTAGAGGCTGGCTTACTGAATAAGGAAAGGGCACAGCCTCTGATCGACGAGTCAGAAGAGCTCGCAAATATGCTGAGGGGGCTGGTAGGCTACTTCCAGGGCAAACTCGACTGACCCCTCGTACCTCGCCTACTCGAGACTCGACACTCTCCTTGGGGGATCGTCTAGCGGCAGGACAGCGGACTCTGACTCCGTTAACCGAGGTTCGAATCCTCGTCCCCCAGCCAACAAAAAACGCCGGCGTCGTGCCGGCGTTTTTTGTTGGCATTGCGTCGGACTCTCAACCCAAGGCAGTCAGCTCGGGTAGGCCGATGGCCTCGACGCCGGTCCCTTTGGGGTAGCGGTCCTGGCCGGAGTAGACGAGGAAGGCCTGGTCGGGTTTCAGATCGGCCAGGGCGGCCTGCGAGCCCTTCTCCAGCTTGGGTGCGGAGCCGCGCTTGACCTCGACCGCCCACAGCCTTCCGCCAGGCAGCTCCAGCAGCAGATCGACCATCAGGTCCAGGTACTTGGCGATCGTCTTGCCGTCGACGGCGAGCCCGCGGGCGAGCTGAGCCGCGTTCAGCAAACAGCCCTGACTGTCTAGATGTCTTACTGCAGGCGCCGTGCGAGCGTCGTCTTCCCGACCTGGCGGGGGCCGAGAAGGGCCACCGCCGGGAATTGCTCCAGGCGCGATCTCACCAGGGGGGCGAGTCGCCGAGGTATCATCCTTGCAATTATGGAGTGGAGGTCCACAAATGAAAGGAAGTGCTCAGGTCCTCGGCGGCTAATCGATCGAGAAGCAAGGGAGAGAAGGCCCGAAAGGCTGGATGTTGCCCGCCGGACGAAAGATCGGACCCGGGGGCGGTGGTGTATAGTGTGGTACGGGCTTTCACGTCGGGTTGCTTGCGATGGAGATTGAATCTCTGGTCCCTACCGGCAGCTACGAGACCGATCTGGTCGCCTGGTCCGAGCGGCAGGCGGCGCTGGCGCGCGCGCGCAGGGCGCATCGGCTGGACCTGTCGAATCTCGCCGAGGAGCTCGAGGAAATGGGTCGTAGAGAAAAGCGCGCGCTCGAGAGCGACCTCACCCGGTTGCTGATGCACTTGCTCAAATGGAAGATCCAACCGGAGCGGAGAGGGGGTAGCTGGCATCTCACGATTCGCGAATCGCGGCGCAGTGTCTCGCGCATTCTCGCGGACAGCCCCAGTCTCGGACCTTATCTGGACGCCGTATTCGACGACTGCTACGAGAACGCGCGCGGGGATGCCGCGGCGGAAACTGGGCTCCCGCAAACCGCCTTTCCCGCCGCCCCTCCCTTCTCCCGGCGAGAGACGCTGGACCCGGGGTACCTCCCGGACTGACCCAGAGATCCTCGAGGGCGCCGAATCCTGAACAAAGGCTTCAGGTCTTTGCCGTGCGGCAATTATCCGTGCTCTCGAAATCGCAATCGCGATCGGATTTCTTCGCCAGTGCTTCGATACCGATACCGATAGCGATAGCGATACCGATCTCGAACGTCACCGCCCGCCGGCACGAGGCGGGGCCCCGCCAGGCTTTTTTGTTTTCTCTGCGCAACATTCTCGGTATCCTCGGGGCGAGACGGCCCTCCGTGCCGCCCGGCGGGCGAGCCTCAGCCCCGAAGCTCGGTATCCCCCCTCGCCCCTCGACCCTCGAAACTCGCCCCTTCCCCTTGGAACAAACGCCCATCCGCCGAGCCAATCCTGTACCTAAAAAGCAACAAAGAAATTTTTTGTATCTTTTTTCAAAAAAAGTGTTGCATAAGGCTTCCCGTTGAACTAGTATTCAACTCGCAAGACGCATCGGCGTTTGGTTTTCGCGGTTTTTTGGTGAATCAACAACAGCGGAGAGCACGATGAACAAAAAGCTCATCAATCTGGCGGTCGCGGCCGCCCTGGCCGCCCCGGCGGCCGCCATGGCTGAGGCCACGCTCTACGGCGTGCTGCATCAGTCCATCGACTATATCGATCAGGACGACATCGAAGGTTTGGTTCTGGAGTTCGACCCCAATAGCCCATTGTTCGGGCAACAGCGCCTTGTCGTTGACCAGTTGGCAGAGGGCTACGACGGATGGAGCATCAGCCGGGCCGACGGTAATATCCTCGACTCGTATGACGCCCTGACGGTAGTAGGCGGACCGATACTGCTGAACTGGCTCGTGACCGGGGGTCTTGTCGAAGACCAATTCGATCAAATTGCTGCCGATCCGAACGCTCAACAAAGGGCACAGGATCTAGCCGATATTATTGATGGCGCAGTGGGGACCCCTGATCCAGACGCCGACGGCAACTGGGGTGTGGACGGTGTCGGTGTGCTGACCAGGGTATACGATCGGATCGGCGTTACCAACGCGCCGGTGGGACCCAGCAACCGGCTCGGCGTCAAGGGCTCCGAGGACCTGGGCAACGGCCTCAAGGGCGTCTACCAGGTGGAGTTCGGCATTCGGCTTTCGGACGGTGACTTCTCGGCCGCCAACGGCGATCGCGGCAGCGTGAGCATGCGTAACACCTTCGTCGGCCTGGGCGGTGACTTCGGCACCTTCCTGATCGGCCGTCACGACACGCCGCTCAAGATCTCCACCGGCAAGCTCGACCTGTTCGCCGACACCATGGCGGACTACAACGGCGCCCTGGGCTTCAACGACATCCGCGCCGACAACGTCGTCGCCTACATCAGCCCGAGCTGGAGCGGCTTCCAGTTCGCCGGCGCCGTGCACGCCGGTGGCAAGGCTACCGTCGACGGGTTGAAGAACAACGACTCCGACAGCCTCGCCGAGGCCTGGTCCGTCGCCGCCATCTACTCCAACGGCCCCTGGTACGCCAGCGCGGCCTACGAGGAGCTGCAGGCGGACATGAGCGGCGACGCGGCCGATCTGCAGGCGGATATCGACGACCTCGATGCGGCCATCCTCGATTACAACGCCGCCTACGGCGCGAACCTGCTGCCGCTTGGCATCACCGTCAACGATGACTTCCAGAAGTGGCGCGTCGGCCTGGGTATCCTGGACTGGAACGGCTTCAGCCTGACCGGCATCTACGAGGATCGGATGAACACCAACTTCGTCGAGGACTACGACACCTCGTCCTGGGAGGTGCAGGCCGCGTACGCCTTCGGCAACAACGAGATCAAGGCGGCCTACGGCTCCCAGGATCGTGACCTCGACGACCTTGTGGGTGGCGCCCAGGCGAATACCGAGATCGCCGGCATTGATCTGGGTACCGACATCGACGGCGACGTGACGCAGTGGAGCTTCGCCTACGACTACAACTTCAGCAAGCGCACGAAGGCGTATGTCCTGTACAACAACGTGGACGACGACTACCTGCCCGACTGGGATGGCTTCTCGCTGGGTGTGGTCCACAAGTTCTAAGCCCGCTTAGATCTTTCGTGGAACAAACGGGGCCTTCGGGCCCCGTTTTTTGTTGCCTGCTGCGTACGCCGTCCGTATATATGGACCAAACGACAATCGCTGGTTGGTGGTTGAGCTGAGGTTGAGATCATGTCCGTTCTTGTGTTTGACACCCACTCCTACGTCAAAAAGCTCAAAGCCGTGGGCTTTTCCGAGGAGCAGGCGGAAGTGCAGGCTGAAGTGCTTTCTACCTTGATTGAGGAGCAGCTTGCCACCAAGCGGGACCTGAAAGAGCTGGAGGAGCGCTTGACCTACCGACTGACCTTGCGTCTGGGCAGCATGATGGTCGCCGCGGTCGGAATTGTCGCCGCCTTGGTCAAGATGCTGTAGCGATCGCTGTGCGGATGCCGATCGGATTGGGATTGCGGCGAGCCTCTAGCCTTCCTCGCCGGGCAGGAAATCCGGATCGCGAACATCCTGCGCCGGATACGGGCAGGTCGCCGGGAAGGCCGCTTCGGCGAGCCCCGTCTCTTCTACGGCGTGTCTTCGCGCTTTCCTGTATTCCGTTTCCAGTAAACCGGTCAACTGTCGTTCGAGGCTGGGGCTCTCCTCCAGGATTTCATCGATCTGATCCCTGGCGTTGCGGATGGAATGCCGCCAAGAAGGGCTCTGGAGCATTGGCTGAAATTGCCATTTGAGGAAATGGAGCAAGAGTACGCGCAGGTGGCTTTTGAGCGACCGGCGCTCGCTGCGTCCCATGTCCTCCAGCTCCTCCGCGATATTGGCGGCGTCGATTTCGGATAGTCGTCCCTTTCTCAGCAAGCGGGCGTTCTCCAGCGCCCATGCGTACAGGTCTCGCTCGTAATCGGCGGGGGTCGGATGGTCCGGCATCGCGCGAGACGATTTGGTGTGCACGGTCGATCTCCGCATCGGTCGATCCATGAAGTAGGCTATGCGGGTCCTTAGAAAAACTCAAGACGGCTTCACGTCCTGTGAGCGGGAGGCATTGGAGTTGTAGCCTGGGCCAAGCACAGCGTGCCAATCGTCCCCTTCATTCCCAGTCGATGTTGCCAGACGCCTTCCTCGCGCTTGCGTCGTTGGGAGGCGGAGACCCTTGGTGTGTTCAGACTCGCGGAGAAACAACGCTTGATGTGCATCCAGCGTGTCGAGAAGTCGGAGTCGCCCTCGGGTAGTCGCCACAGGGTATGAAGGTGGTCGGGGAGAACGACGAGGGCATCGATCTGCAGCGGTCGGCGGTCGATTCCCATGCGGGATGGATGTTGTCGATCAGCCTTGTTTGATGGGCACGCTTCGCTTTGCCCATCCTACGACCTCGGGATCGGGATCGGGATCGCTATCGAATTTCTCGCGGATTGGTCCGATTTCGGTGGCGATACCGATCGCGACGCGCAGGCCTCGTCGGTCTGAGGAAGGGCCTGGCTAGATCGTGATCTGGTGATGGTGCAGCTCGTAGCCTTGGGCGCGATACCAGCGGAAGCGCTCGCGAGCGGCGGCGCGGGCGGCGGGATCCAGGTCGACGGGCTCGCACAGGCGCTGGAAGCGCTCGAGGAAGGCGGGTACCCCGGGGCAGAGGTTGATCAGGACCTGGCCCTCCTCGCCGGGATCGGCGTCCTGGCCGATGAGGATGGGGGTGAGCCCCGGATCGGCCCGTCCCGCCAGGCCGTGGGGAAGGAAGCTCTGCTCCTTGAAGGTCCAGAGCAGGCGGTCCAGGTGTTGGGCCTGCGCCGGGTCCGGGACCTGAACGAAGATGCGCAGCCCCTCTCCAAGATGGATGCGCTCGACGAGGCGGCAGGTGAGCAGGAAGCGGTCGCCGGCGCTGCCTTCCTTCAGGGCGTAGAAATCGATCCGAGTCACTAACCGTTAACCCTCATAATTCTCCGCTGCGTTTGAGCAGGAGCTGGGCGAGGAGGGCGACGGGCCGTCCGGTGGCGCCCTTCTCCTTGCCGTTGCGCCAGGCGGTGCCGGCGATGTCCAGGTGCGCCCAGGGGTAGCCCTTGGTGTAGCGCGAGAGGAAGCAGGCGGCGGTGATGGCCCCGCCCCAGCGGCTGCCGATGTTGGCCATGTCCGCGAAGTTGCTGTCCAGCTCTTCCTGATAGTCGTCCCATAGGGGCAGGCGCCAGGCGCGATCGTAGGCCGCCTCGCCGGCGGCCAGGATCTCGGCGGCCAGCTTGTCGTCCGGGGTGAAGAGACCGGAGGGGTGCTTGCCCAAAGCCACGACGCAGGCCCCGGTCAGGGTGGCCATGTCCAGGACCAGGGCCGGCTCGAAGCGCTCGCAATAGGTCAGGGCGTCGCACAGGATGAGACGGCCCTCGGCGTCCGTGTTGAGGATCTCGATG
>Ga0209398_1001450_pt1 | contig 12148 bp, 9 predicted proteins | sample AshMeaBigSpring_FD_184125 | JGI IMG/M metagenome (GOLD analysis project Ga0209398, IMG submission 184125) | Groundwater microbial communities from Big Spring, Nevada to study Microbial Dark Matter (Phase II) - Ash Meadows Big Spring (SPAdes)... | ecosystem: Environmental > Aquatic > Deep... | reverse complement strand
TAGCGAATACGGGATCCAAACCGATGCCGAGGGCTACTATGAACTGTGCCTGGCACCGGGGGTATATAATCTGCATGCTTCTTACTTAGGCTATGAAGACCTCACGATCTTTGAGATCATCGTGAGTAGAAATAAGCCGGCACAAATAGATTTTGCGATGAAAAGCAATGAAAGCGATCTGGGTACAGTAGTGATCATAGCCAATCCCTTTGTAAAAAAAGAAGAGAGTCCGCTCTCACTTCGCAGCATAGGCACAGCTGAGATACAGCGCAATCCCGGCGGGGGCCGCGATATTTCCAAAGCCATAAGAACCCTACCCGGTGTGACTCGGGCCAGCTCCTTTAGAAATGACCTCCTCATACGCGGCGGTGAGCCGGGCGAAAACCGTTATTACCTCGATGATGTAGAAGTCCCTAATATAAACCATTTTGCCACTCAAGAGGCCAGCGGCGGACCGGTGGGGATGATCAATGTGGACTTTATACGTAAAGAAATTTTCTATAGCTCAGCCTTTCCTACAAATCGCGGTAATGCCCTGAGTTCCGTAATGATTTTTCAGCAAAAAAATAGGCGCGACGACCGTTTGGGTTTTTCCACTACGCTGGGATCTAGCGATCTGGCCCTCACCGCCGAGGGACCTCTCACTAAAAACAAGAAGACTACCTTTATCGCTTCGGCGAGGCAGAGCTATCTACAGTTTCTTTTTGCCGTCCTGGGTCTTACCTTTTTACCCACCTACAATGATTTTCAACTCAAAGTGCGCAGCCGCATTATTCTAAAAACGAAATCTATTTTACCGGACTGGGTGCCATAGATAAATTTAAACTAAATCTGGAAGCCAATGATACGGAGGAACAGCAGGTTCTCCTGGACCTCCTGCCCGTATCGCCACAATGGAACTACACCAATGGACTCGTATATAAGCACTACGGAGAAAATGGATACTGGACCTTTATATTCAGCCGCAATATGCTCGATAACCGATCCTATAAATATGCTCATAACGTGGAAATTCCCGAAAATCTACTGCTGGACTACCGCTCCCAAGAAATAGAAAACAAACTGCGCATAGAACATACGATGAGCTGGCGATCCTACCAGTGGAACTATGGCCTAAACTATGAAAGAGCCAAATATAATAGCCGTATATTCCAAAAAATCGCAAGCCCCACAGAGCAGGAAATCATAGATGCCACATAAATACGGAATGTTTATGTAGGCTTCGCGAAAATTTTTTAAGGCGCCTTTTATCAGTTCTGCCGGTATGAGAATAGATGGCAATAGCTATAACTCCGCTATGCGAAATCCACTGAAACAATTATCGCCGAGGATATCTGCTTCATTTGCCATCAATAAACACCTGAGTCTAAATGCAAATACCGGCATCTATTATCAGCTACCCGCCTATACCATTATGGGCTATAGAGATAATAATGGCGTGCCGGTAAATATGGAATCGGGATTGCGCTACATACGCAATGATCATCTGGTAGCCGGTATGGAATGGGCCAGCTCTAAAAATAGCCGCATCACGCTAGAAGGATTTTATAAGTGCTACCACTACTACCCTTTTTCATTGCGTTATGAGATAAATTTAGCTAATCTGGGCAGCGATTTTGGAGTGATAGGCAATGAGCCCGTGCGATCTACCGGCCGCGGTAGAGCTTATGGAATAGAACTCATGGCTCAGCAAAAACTCTTCAAAGGATTCTATGGCATAGCCGCCTATACCCTGAGCTGGTCCGAGTTTACCGATAAAAATAATCTATACGTGCCCAGCAGCTGGGATACCCGCAATATCCTGAATCTCGTGGCTGGAAAACGGTACAAAAGAAATTGGGAAACGGGTATCAATTTCCGTTTTCAAACCGGACTGCCCATTACCCCCTACGATTATGACCGCAGTGCATTAGTGGCTAACTGGGATATAAATCCCGCACCATTGTAGAACTATGCCCTGCTGAATACCGGCCGTGGCCAAATAAACCATCAGCTGGATATACGGGTAGATAAGCACTGGTATTTTAAAAAATGGAACCTAAATATCTACCTCGATATAGCTAATCTATACAGTGGACCCTCCGGGCAGGAATACCCTACTGTATTACTGGCCAAAGATGATAATGGACAGCCCATTATCCTTAATCCTAGTGATCCTGCAGAGCTCCAGCTTTATTAGCTAAAGATAAAACCCGCTGTAAATACCACCACTGCCCTACCCACCCTAGGAATTATTATAGAATATTAACCCTTCTATAAAACTATCCCTCTACGTCATCGCTAATGGCTGCTACCGCCTCCCAGATAGCCTCAGCCACTGTGGGTATCTCGCGCATACCATCGAGGCGTACTATGTGTTCATCTTGATTTATCATCCTTATGGCTTCCTCCATCTTATCGCACACTAAGCCTAGGTTTTCGCGGGTTTCATAGAGCTCTGTGGTGCTGCGATCGCGATGTATTCGCTCCATACTTATCTCGGGACTTATGTCTATGACCATATGTATATCCGGTCTCAATATATTGGCACAGATAGCATTGGCCTGGATAACCCATTCCAGTGGTACGTGTGCTCCCTGATAAGCATAAGAAGAAAGATAATAGCGATCTGTGATAACCGTATATCCTTCGTCCAATTTTTTAAGAATGCCATCGTTTTTATTGAGCAGATGATCGAGGCGATCGGCTACAAACAAGGCCGTTACTGTGCGGGGATCGGCCTCTATATGGTGGGTAAATATCTGGCGGATGAGCAATCCTATGGGACTAGTGGTGGGCTCGGCCGTAGTATGAACTAATCTTCCTGTGGCGCGCAGGCGGGCGGCTAGCAACTTTACCTGGGTACTCTTGCCACTACCATCTATTCCCTCAAAAGCAATAAACATGTTTTTTTTCAATGCAGCTCTTTTTTCTTTGTTTTATTAATAGCATAACGTAGCTTACTCGCTAAGCGTCCCTGAGTCGGATCCACGATATAGGGCAAAGATAAATTACAATTGGGAAAAGGGGTATGTCCTAATATCTTACAAACTCATACGCAATCCCCATAGTTATCATTACTACGCGCCTTGCCGCGGTTCCGTGCAACAGAGGCTTTATTGCTTGACTTTCAGCCGCAACAAAGCCTAAGCTGTTATGGGATGCCTTTCTTTTCTGTCAATGCACTGCTATCACATTTACTTTCTCAATTCCTTTTAAATACAATTCAATATGTCTGTTGTGGGCTTTGTGGTGATACTCACTTATGATTTCAATAATGTCATAGTCAATAAAATTACATTCGCTTCCGTCAATTGTCAGCACGCTGTATTCAGGGACTTCGTCTAATGCTTTTCGTAATTTTACTTTGTTGAGGAAAGTTACATTGCTGTTGAGTTTGATGTAATGCGTTTCAATACCGTGTAGTCGTGTTTAGGTAATTAAATATTCTGCTTTGAAATTATTATGAACGATAAAGTAAATGGAAATTAAAAGTCCGATGGTAACGCCAATGAGTAAATCAGTTAAGAGAATGACAAGGATTGTAAGAACAAACGGAATAAATTGTTTCCATCCTAAACTCCATATATTGCGATAAAGTTTTGGTTTTGTCAGATTGTAACCCGTGATAAGAAGTATTGCAGATAGCGAAGCATAAGAAATTTTATTTAGTAGAAACGGAACAAATAATACTGTAAGCAAAAGAAATAGTCCGTGAGTAAAAGCAGAAAGTTTTGTCCGTCCACCTGCGTCCACATTTGCAGCACTTCTTACTACAACTGCTGTCATTGGTATTGCTCCCAAAAGTCCGCAAGTCATATTTCCAATTCCTTGTGCAATAAGCTCACGATTAACGGGAGTAATGCGGTTGTGCTTATCTAACTTGTAAACGGCTTCTATGCAAAGCTATGTTTCTAAAGTTGCAAGCAGTCCGATAATAAGTCCGTATTTCCAAAATTCTAGGTTGGAAAATAGTTTTGTAAAGTCGGGGAAAGTTATGCTTGCAAAAATATTAGAAGGAATATTTACTAATTGAGTTTGCTTGAGTGAAAAGTCGGAAGTTGCGTTTGTAAAAAGAATGTTGGTAATGATACCGACAACAACAACTAATAAAGGTGCTGGAATTACTTTTAATTTTTTGGCGAATGGTTGTTGAAGCAACATAAGAATGATTAAACAAACCACTGTTATTAAAATTGCCCCTCTTGCTATGTGATGATTGAAGTTTTCAAAACCACCAAGAAAGTTTTCGGGAGAAAATAATTTTAGAAAACCACTTGTCCAAAAGTCGGGTTGGTCGTAACCAAGTGCTAACGGAATTTGTTTTGAGATGAGAATAATACCGATTGCCGCTAACATTCCTTTGATAACCGATGAAGGAAAATAATTAGCGATGACACCAAGTTTTAGAAGTCCAAGTATGATTTGAAATAAACCGGCAACCATAACTGCAAGTAAAAACACTTTGTAGTCGACAAGTGATATGATGGATGCAGCAACCAAAGTTGTCAGGCCGGCGGCGGGCCCGGAAACTGCAAGCTGTGATCCGCTAAGAAGTGCAACGACAAGTCCGCCAATGATGCCTGATAAAAGTCCGGCATAAAGAGGTGCCCCCGAAGCCATAGCAATACCTAAGTAAAGTGGAAGTGCTACTAGGAAAACTGAAAGTCCGGCAGGTAAATCGTGTTTGAGCCAAATTATACGGTAATATTTAATTGTCCTTCTCATCTGATTGTCCTGTCAAAATTGTCTGGGTGAAATATAAGTGTTTCATAGTAGCACTGTCGTTGTATAAGGTTCCGCCAACGATTTCAGTATTTGCGAAAAAGCGGTTTAAAATGGCCTAACTTTCGAATAAGCACCAAAGGTAATAAAAAAAACTAAACTTCGGCTAAGTACTGAACTCGCTTTTTCGCAAATACAATTAATCCTACCATTAGTTTACAGTATTTTTTTAGTCCTGCTCTGCATTTACAAATGTAGTTTTTTTTTGATAATAATTTTTCCATAATTTCTCTGTTTTTATTTTTTGTCCATTTTTACATTTTTTTGTGTAAACCTATTTTAGCATGAGACAGGGTCGGAAACTTGCAAGCTCATTGACAAAGCTTTGTTTGTAGCGTTGGCTTGTGGGGCTTTGGCAATGTGCTGCAAGTGTGGGTTGGCTTTCATTCACAACATTTTTTGTCTTGTTGAACTGGCGGACATTTTATAGAACCATAGCTGCAATAAACACAGCAGTCGCTTTGCTTCGGTCTTAAAACGGTCATGCAGTTTTCACATTCATAGAAGTATTGGCAAGCGTTTATCGGCATTTCTTCTTCTTTATTGTGCCCGCAAGTCGGGCAAGTGATTATTGATTTTGTTATGATTTCCATATTCTTAAATTTTAAAGCATTTCCCCTTTCGCCACTTTTAAGGCAAACTGTGCTTTGTTGTATTCGCCTATTGCTTTCAAATAGTCAATTTGAGCTTGAAGAAAAAACTGTTGTGCCTGAAATACTTCAAAGGGTTTTACTGTTCCCAATTTCTGCCGTTCAATGCTTTGGTTTAATGCTTCGGTCGTTAATTCCAAACCTTCCTTGGCAATCTGAATTTGCTCCTTGCCAATTATCAATAATTGATTGGCATTTGCAATTTCTTCATTGATTTGAGCTTTGAATTGCTCCGATTTTATTTCCTGAATTTTGATTTGACTATTGTATTGTTTTAAGTCGCCACCATATATTAAACGCCCAAGCGGAATATTCCAAGTCAACGATACATTTAACATTCCTGTCGGATATAGTTGATTTGTTTCGGGATATTGGTTAGGAAACATTGGGCTGACTGCACCATTTATTCTGCCAAAATAAGAACCATACGTTCCTAAACTCAATGTTGGAATAAATAATCCAGTTGTTGTTATATTTCGTTCTGTTTGCAAGGAAAGAATGGTAAAATCTATTGACTTTATTTCTGGTCTCATTTTATAAGTTGTGTCATTTACCGATAAAAGTTTTTCCTCAAAATTCATAGGCCACATTACGCTGTCAACGCTTACTAATTTTACTTTGCTGTCAAGGTTGAGTAAACGCACCAACTCGGCGGATTTTTGATTGTATTCCCATTGTGCATTGAGCATTTCGATTATTAGATGATTTTGATTGCTTTTCGATAGTAACAATTCCGATTGATAACGTAACCCTGCTTCTACCTGAATTGCGACTTGTTGGGTAATGGTGTCGGATTGTGCTACTAAGTTTTTGTAAGCAATCAATTTCATTTGGGAAGTCTGCAAGTCGTAGTAGGCTTTTATAGTTGCTAAAAGAGTATTGTTTCTTTTAGCCTGTGTTTCAAAAACGGAGGCCTGAACTTGAAGTTTCGCAGATTTGGTTTTGTAAATACCTTCTGCAAAATTCCAATTGGCATTTAGTCCTAATCCAGCCCAAAGATTTTGCCTGCTTACATCTAAAAAGAAACGTCCATCTGCATTCGATGCTGCACCCCAGAGTTGGAAAGTTCTAACCCCTGCATATACATTGGGCAACCACCATTCTTTAGATTTTGAAAGATTGGCTTCCGCCAATTCCTGTTTTGCCAGAAATTCTTTAATGGTCAGGTTATTAGCACCACCTAATTCAAGAACGGTCTGTAAGTTAATAGGTAATGTTTCCTGTGCCTTGCCTTGTTGGCTTATCAATACAAAAATGACAAGTCCAACCGTATATTTTAATTTATTCATTTTGCTACGTTTTATTGGTTAGAAAATAAATTGGTTTGGACTGCTGCTCCGTCAAAACAGAACTCCTTACCCTTTATCACAATACTGTCTGTTATTTGGATTTCTCCGCTTAACAGTTCGGTATATTTTTCGTCACGGATGCCTGTTTTTATTTCTACCTTTCTCACAGTTCCATTATTGACAACATAAATAAAGGATTGTCCTTTGACATTGCCGATTGCTTCATTTGGTACGGATAAAGCGTCTTTATGTCCACCTCTTTTGATTTCTACTTTAGCATACATACCCGAACGGATTTTTAAATCTTTATTAGGAAGGTCAATTTCAACTTTCATAGTTCGGGTGGCTTCATTCAGTCCGTATGCAATACGGGAAACAGTTGCCGAAAAAGTTTCGTTAGGTAATTCAGGGAAAGTAACGGTAACTTTTGTTCCCTTTTCAATCAATGTGGCATCCGTTTCAGGCACATCAACAGTTAGGCGAATGGGTTGCAAATCCTGAATTTCAAACAAAGGCATTGCATTGGAATTATTTAATCCGCTTTGAATTATAGCTCCTTTGTCAATTAAGCGATTGACAACAACACCCGAAAATGGAGCTTTAATATTCAGATAACTGATTTGTGTATTAATCGCAGTTAACTGTGCAGCAATGCTTTGGTACTCTGATTCGATTCTTTCTGCATCTAAGTCAAGTAATGCTTTTGCAGTTTCGTAATCAGTTCGTGCTTTTTCTACATCGACTGCCGTTGTAAGCTGTGGTGTTTTTTCAGCAATACTTTTCAATCTTTCATAAATAGATTTTTTTCCGATTAAATCTGCTCCGGCTGGAGTATTCATTGGACTCATAGAATACCGATTATGTAAAAAGGTTTTTTCTTTTAACAATGCTTCCAACTTTGATTTTTCGCTATACAATTCAGGATTTATCAAGATCGCAAGTGTTTGTCTTTCTTTTACAAAATCACCAATATCGGCTTTTACCTGTTGTAAATAACCGTTGGTCATTGCAAAAAGTGTTATTTTCTGATTGGGTTTTGCTATTCCAGAAATTTGAAATGAGGCGTTAAATTCGTGTGCCTCTGGATTGCTTACCAAAACTGTTGGAACATTTCTGCTTTCCGTTTGTTTTTGCTGTTCTTCTGATTTATTTCCGCAAGAAGAAAGCAACATAATTGCAAGCAGAATTATTATGATTGATTGTATAGAGTTCATTTTGATTTGCGTTTTTTTGTTGAATAAATAAAATAAGATAGGCACAATGAACAGCGATAAAAATGTGGCTGCTGCTACTCCGCCAATGATTGCCCTTGCCAACGGAACATTTGCTTCACCTCCTGTTTCGTATCCTAAAGCCATTGGAAACAATGCCAATATGGCAACGATTGCGGTCATTAATATTGGTCGAAAGCGATTAGCAACACCTTCTTTAATGGCTTGTTCTAATGGTTTTCCTTCCTTAAAAAGGTTGTTCATTTTGTCCACCAACAAATTGCTGTATGCAACGGTAATACCCACCATCATTATGATGCCCATCATTGACTGAATATTGAGATACGTATTTGTTGCCAATAGCATTGCTGTCACACCAATAAGCCCCAAGGGGATTACGGTAATAATAATGAGCGGTAACTTGAACGAACGCAGAAGTGGAACGATAACCAAATAGACCAACAAAATGGCAAGCATCAAACCTAAACCAAGGTTGCTGAAACCTTCGTTCATACGCTGCACTTCTCCACGAATTATAATTTTATATCCTTCGGGTAAATCTTTCCGCAGGATTTCCAACTGCTCTTCAATTCCTGCTGCCACCGAACCAATATCCCTTCCTTCTACATTGGCATACACGTCTGTAACCCGTTGCAAATTCAGATGATTGATTTCTATCGGTGCAGAAGTCAAGGTGGTTTTTGCAATATTTTTCAGTTGCGTTACTTGTCCGTTCGTTCCTTTCAGCGAAATATTTTCCACCGATTGCGGATTATCCAATTCAATTTCGGGATACGTAACACCTACAAAATAATGATTGCCGTTGCGTGCATCAATCCAAAATGAGGGTTTGAAATTCACCGATGAATTAAGTGCAGAAACAATATTTTTCACGGTTTCTTCTGCATTCACTCCCACCATTGCGGCTTTAGTTCGGTCAATTTCTACCTTGATTTCAGGATGGTCGTAGCGTTGATGAATCCGAACATCTTCTGTGCCTTCCACATTTTGAATAATTTCCCGAACCTTTACTGCTATTTCGTGTGCTTTATATAAATCGTTCCCTATAACCTGCACATCAATAGGTGAGGGTAAACCGAAGTTCAAGGCACTGGTAATAATACCACCTGTGTTGAAAATAATCTGAACTCCGGGAAATTTTTCTTTGAGTTTCGGACGAAGCTTTTTTACATACTCAGCCGTTTTAGTTTTATGTCCATCTTTGAGCTGCACGGCAATAGTGGCATCCTGTGTTCCTGAATTGTTAGTATAGGCAGCAGGCCAATCATTCAACACGCCTATATTGGAAACTATCAGGTTAGTATCATCACCGATTTCCGTTTGTAGATAATGCTCGATTTCCGTTATGGTTTCTTCGGATTTTTCTATTCGTGTGCCGCTTTCCATCCGAACATCCATAGAAATTTGTCCTACGTCCATTTGCGGAAATAATTCTGTTCCGACTTTTGTAAATCCAAACATTGAAACAGCAAACAGAACCGCTACACTGCCTAATATCCACCAAAGGTATTTCAGAGTTTTGTCCATCATTGAAGCATAGCGATTCGTTAGCTTGTTTAATCCCCTGTCAAACATTCCTAAAAATCCCTTTGGCTTATATTCGTGATTGAACCCTTTGAAAAATGAAGCTGCCATTATAGGGACAAGGGTCATTGAAATCATCCTTGAACCAATCATTGCCAATGAAACCACAATAGCTAAAGGCGTAAACAAGTATTTTGAAATTCCCGTAAGAAACACAATCGGAAAAAACACAATAATAACAGTAAGAGTTGTAACCAAAACAGGTAGAGCCACTTCCTTTGCTCCGTCATAGGCTGCTTTGTCAGAAGGTTTACCTAACTTCAAATGCTTGTCAATATTTTCCAACACCACAATACTATCGTCCACCAAAAGCCCAATAGCCAAGGCAATACCTCCCAAAGTCATACTGTTGATGGTGTCGCCTGTGAAATACAATCCAATAAAAGCGAACATAACCGAAAGCGGGATACTCAATGCTACAATAAATGTGGAACGAATATTTCCGAGAAATAACAATAATGCTAACGAAACCAAAATCAATCCCAAAATTCCTTCCTTCATCAGTCCGTTAATACTGTTTCGCACATAAGTTGACTGGTCGAGAATTACATCAAGGTTTACCGATTTTGGCAAACGCTCTTTCAGGTCGGCTAATTTGTTTTTTACGGCTTCCACCGAAGCAATGGTATTACCGCCTGTTCTTTTATAAATCGGAATGTAAACCTGTCGTTTTCCATTGATATGCACCACGTTAGTTTGAATGGCAGAAGCATCTTTGGCATAACCAATGTCTTTCAAAAAAATGGGCGAGCCATTGGCATCCATTTTAATCACAATGTTATTGAAGTCATCCACATTCGGGAGCATCCCGTTGGCATTTACGCTGTAATTCATAGTGCCAATGTTCACGTCTCCTGTAGGTATCATAACATTGTTTTTTTGAACGGCATCCATCACGTCCATTTGCGAAAGGTTGTATGCCTGTAATTTGTCGGGATAAACATACATAAAAATCCTGCGAAGCTTACCGCCAAAAACGGCAGGGGCAATAATGCCTTCAACCGAACCCAAGAGATTTCGCAAATCGAAGTAGGCAATATCGTAAAGTTCCTTTTCGGTGAGTTCATCACTGCTTACAGCTAAAAGTGCCAAGGGGGTTGAAGCTGTGGGGTCATACGGCATTACCATAGGCGGAACTGTGCCTGGTGGCAAATAATAAAGGTCAGACATTGCCAATGAAGTAACCTGTGAAAGTGCAGTGTTCGGGTCTATTTCTTCACGGAAGAAATCTTTTACGATGCTTACCCCAATCATACTTTTACTTTCCTGCCGTTCTATGCCGTTGGCTTGCCCTGTCCAGCGTTCAATTCTTGAAGTGATGTCTTTCTCCATTACTTCGGCAGGCATTCCGGGGTAGAGTGTCAGCACCTGCACGGCTGATGTTTTGTATTGCGGTAGAATGTCCACCGGTAAACGCTCTAGTGCGACTATGCTGATAACTGCTATCAATAACGAAAGCACAATTATCAGGTATTTGTTTTTAAATGCTAATTCTAACATATTTCTCTCTTGATTCAATGAATAATTGATTTCAGGACATAGAATGTCTAAACTGATTGAAAATGGAGCAGGCATAAACACGAAAGCCCTTCTTCAAGAAGGGGCATAGTGAACTATACCAATCCAAAAGAAAGGTTAAACCAAAGGAGGTCCCCGAAGGGTATGTGAAGAAAGAATTGGTGCCGAGCGACACTTAGGGTCTGGTGGAAAAAAAATTGGCTCTTCGTGCGACGCAATACGAACCAAATCCAATAGAACTGCCGCTACAACAAGCGTTTGAATAGTCGGTTTAACTTTCTCCACCTGCGTTTGTTGGAAGTCGTCCACTGGCGATAAAGTGTGCTTACTGTACCAACCTGATAAAAACTGGACTTTTTTTAAATGGATAGCCTTGGCTCTTTTTAGGTGATTTATGCCTATACGCCAAGCCGAGGGGGTTTTCTTAGGCATTAGCAAAAAAATTGATATATTCTTTTTTAAGCCATTTTTTAATAAATATTATCATTCCCTTTGTTTAATCTATCCCTGGCAGGTTGCTCCCCAGCATTGCCTGTTTCCGCTTCGAATTAACGGCATAAAGATACAGCTTTATTTTCATTGTTTCTGCAATTTTTTTTTTTTTTTTTTTCTTTTTTTTTTTTTTTTTCTATCCCCTTAGATAGTAAAAATTCATAAGGGCTTCTATAGCCTATCCCACTGTGTATCCTCTCGTCATTATAGAAGCATTCAAAATCCCTCATGATTCCTCTAAGATCATCTATATCTTTAAACTCTATTCTTTGGCATATTACTGACTCCATAATCGAATGATAGGACACTATATGGGCATTCATCTGGGGGGTGGCTGGTTTGCTAAACTCCTGTTCTGCCCCTATCATTTGTGAGTGATTTTGAACCTCATGAGCCGTAAACTGACTACCATTATCACATCTTACAATGAATATTTTAGAAATTGGGTACTTCTCAATGGGCTCATTAAATATATTCACGATATGTGCTTTTTTGATTTCAAAACTAATATACTGGCCTATCACCAAACGGGAATAAACATCTATTATGGTCAAAATTTGAGCATTTCTATGCTTACCTTGAATATAAACAAACTGTATATCAAATTCCCAATAAGACA
>Ga0209398_1001449_pt1 | contig 12157 bp, 7 predicted proteins | sample AshMeaBigSpring_FD_184125 | JGI IMG/M metagenome (GOLD analysis project Ga0209398, IMG submission 184125) | Groundwater microbial communities from Big Spring, Nevada to study Microbial Dark Matter (Phase II) - Ash Meadows Big Spring (SPAdes)... | ecosystem: Environmental > Aquatic > Deep... | reverse complement strand
AGCGGCTCCGCGGGAGGCCCCGCCCCGGGCCGGGCTGGGGAGGCATCGTCCCGCGGCACAACGGGGGCCACGTGCAGGTCCTCGGCCAGCATCAGCAGCTGCATCTCGCGCGGGCTGCGCTGGACGTGCAAATCACCCGACCACCAACCCTCGTTCCGCATGTCGACAAAGCGCGGCAGCTCGACCTGCTTGTGGTCGTTGGCCCCCCGCTCGATCGTGAACTCACCCGTGCGCAGCCGGTATTCCAGTCCGCGTTCCATTTCAAACTGGTAGCGGCCGACGGGCAGGTCGAGCACGAGCCGGCCATCCATCACGAAGTGGTCGCCCCACGCGACGGCCCGGGGCACCCGCGCGGCGCGGCCCAGGTGGTTCCTCAAATGCACGCGGACGGCCAGCGGCTCGCCGCTCGCCGCGTCGATCACGCTCAACTCCAACGTGCCGCCCGCGGCCCGCACCGGCAACGGGCTCGGCCCCCAGGCCCAGAGCAGCCAGACGGCAGCCCACCAGGGGAATCGGGAGGAGCGACCTGCGACCATGGTCCATGTGCTCGGCGGGAGTCCGATGGCATCACCTGCGGAAGGTTCGGGGGCAAGACCGACACAACCGGCAGTTAGGCGCTGCACGACAATTACCTACCGGTTTTGTGGATCAGCCGCGGGGCGCTAGCCCGCGGTCTTTCGCGGATGAACCGCGGGCTAGTGCCCGGCGGCTGATGAGTGATTTCGGTAACTTATTGTTGAACAGCGCCTAATCCGTGTCGTCCGCGGTTCATTGCTTCCGGCGGCTGAACTGCCACCCATTTTCTTGCTGCGATTTACGACTTCAGTTGATCGCGGCGCTGCTGGATCGCGGCCGCAATCTGCGCGGCGCAGCGGGTGTAGGCCTCCAGCGGACCGCCGATCGGATCCACGATGTCGGTTTGATCAGGATTCAATAGCTGCGTGCGGGCGGCCGCCTCGGGCCAGTGCGACACGATCGCCTGGCGGTGCGCCTGGGTCATGGTCAGGATCAAATCGGCGTGCCGCACCAACCGGTCGGTGATCGGCTGCGTGACGTGTTGCCGAAGATCCAACCCCTGCTCGGCCAGGACTTGCACTGCCTCGGCCGACGGTCCGCCGCCGGACATGGCGGCGATCCCCGCCGACATCACCACGAGGTTGTGCTCCTCGACCGATTCCGGCCGGCAGCCGAGCTGGTCGGCCAGCAGCTGGCGGCAGAGCCACTCCGCCATCGGGCTGCGGCAGGTGTTGCCGGTGCAGACGAACAGGACCATGAGGCTGGCCAGCCGGCCCAGCGTGGCCTCGGACACGACACCCGCGCGGAGAATCTTCATCCCCTCGGGTCCGACCTGGACGACGGACGACGGCTGGGCAAACTGGCAGCGCCCGTCATCCAGCACCAGTTGGACCTGATCGTCCAGCGTGCGGATCACCTCGCTGGCCGTTACCGCGTCCTGCTCCCCGGTTCGGTTGGCGCTGGACAGGGCCAGGGGTCCCGGCAGCAGCCGCAGCACGTCCAGCAGCAGGGCGTGAGCCGGCACCCGCAGACCGATCGTCCCGGCCGGGCAGACGGCCCGCTGCACCCCGGGCGGCAGTTGCCGCGTCAGGCTCTCGCGGTGATTGTCGGTCAGCACCAGCGTGACGGGCCCCGGCCAACAGCGGCGTGCCAGCCGGTGTCCCAGCGGACAGAGAGACGGGACGTAATCCAAGGCATCCTCGGCGCTCTTGACCGCCAGTGTCAGCGGGTGCCCCGGGGTGCGCCCCTTGATCTTCAGCAACCGCTCGACCGCCGCCTCGTCCAGGGCACTGGCTGCCAATCCGTAGACCGTCTCGGTCGGCACCGCCACGACCTGGCCCTCGGCCAGTGCCTGCACCGCCCGGTGCACGACGTCGCGCGAATCGGGAGCGGAACGGACGTCAATGACCAACGGAGCCATGGTCGCCTGTCGACTGTGGCGGCGGACCCGGCCCTGCCCCCAACCGGGGACACGGGCGATCGGCACCTGCCCGGTTCGGTGTCGCGCCGCCGCTACGAAGGGCGCATTCGTTCTTTCGGCTTCCCGTGCCGGGTCCACCGTAAACCGGCGGGGGCGACGTGCCGGACCGGCAAGCGGCTTGACCACCCGTGGCGGGCACGGCTGAACAACTCAGCCCTGGCACGAGACGATTCCAACCGGGACGGACCACACGATCACGTGGGCCAGGCTACCAGCCAGCGCCACGGAGCACGAGGTTCGTGGGATTCCAGACCTTGCGCGGTCCCCTTGGTCGATTCGCGCGGGAGGCATCCAGCGGCGGTGCTCACCCCCGGTGGCTTCCTCCCTTGTCCTGAGTCTACCGGTCGCTGCGCGCGAGGGTCAAGAGGCGGCGCTGCGCGGCCTGGGCCAGCCCGCACCCTTGCCGGGCAACCCACGGCACGGCTATGGGCTGCCCACGGGAGGACCTACAATTTGCGCATCCCTGATGGCGTGCGGCTCTGGAGCCTGGCCACGGGGCGTGTTTTTTCTGACCGGCCAGCCGGCGCAGTACTGTACCTCTCTCCCTGGTCCCCCGACGTGAACCACACTCAGCCCGTTCCCACCGTGCCGGCGACACGCAGGCTGATGACGGGGGCCATGCTGGTGTGCCTGGCGATGTCCCTCTTGCCGGTCCTGGTATTGGCGCGTGGCGAACATGGGCGGGCGGACAGCGCGAGCGAGGTGGTCTGGGGGGGCCCGGGCATGGCGGAGGGACGGTTCTGCGTGCCGCGTGCCATGACGATTGACGCCGAGGATCGGCTGTACATCGTCGACAAGGCGGCGCGGATCCAGGTCTTCACGGCCGACGGCCAGTTCCTCCGCGGCTGGCGCACACCCGCCTGGGAAAATGGCAAACCGACCGGCCTTTCCATCGACCGCGGGGGAAACTTGCTGGTCGCCGACACGCACTACTACCGCGTGCTGGTCTACGCGCCCACCGGACAGCTGCTCGGCGAGCGCACGCTGGGCGGGACTCCCGGCAATCAGCCCGGCCAGTTCGGCTGGGTGACCGACGTGGTCCAGGATCCGCAGGGCTGTTACTACGTAGCCGAATACGGCGAGTACGATCGCATCCAGAAGCTGGATGCCCGCGGTCGGTTTCTCTGCCAGTGGGGCGGGCACGGCAGCCAGCCGGGGCAGTTCCTCCGGCCGCAGAGCCTGGCGCTCGATGGCGAAGGTCAGCTCTGGGTGGCCGACGCCTGCAACCACCGCATCCAGGTCTTTGACGTCCGCGGCGACGTCCCGCGCCTGGTGAGGCTGTGGGGGGGGGAGGGCAGCCGGCCCGGACAGCTGCGCTATCCCTACGACCTGGTGCTCGATCCGCAGGACCACGTCTACGTCTGCGAGTTTGGCAATCATCGCGTGCAGAAGTTCACGCTCCAGGGGGCCTCGCTCGGCACCTGGGGGATACGGGGTCGCGCAAATGGGCAGCTGAACAATCCCTGGGCACTGGTCCGCGACAGCTGCGGACGGATTCATGTGCTGGACACCTACAATCAGCGGGTGCAGCGCGTACGTTTGTGAAGGGCCTCATGTTCGGCATCGACGTCGCCTTCAACCGCCCGGGTTTCCTGCTGCTGCTGGCGGCCGTGCCGTTCTTGTGGGGTTACAGCTATCGCGGCCTGGCGGGTCTGGGCCGCGCGCGGCGCTGGATGGCCCTGTTGCTGCGCACGGCCGTGTGGGCCGCCCTCGTGCTGGCCCTGGCCGAACTGCAGCTGCTGCGGACGAGCGAGAAACTGACGGTCCTCTACCTGCTGGATCAATCGGCCAGCGTTCCCGCCGAAGCGCGGGATGGGATGTTGCGGTACGTGGCGGCGGAGGTGGCGCAGCGCCGCGATGATGCCCGCCGCGACCGGGCGGGCGTGATTGTCTTCGGGCGCACGGCCACGATCGAGGTGCCGCCGTTGGACGACGAGCTGCCGGTGGTCGGCCAGCTGGAATCGCTGTTGGACGTGCGGGCCGACGCGACTCACCTGGCGGCGGCCATGAAGCTGGCCCAGGCCACGTTTCCCGAGGATGCGGCCCGCCGGATCGTGATCATCAGCGACGGCAACGAGAACCTGGGCGACGCGCGGGCCGTGGCCGAGCTGCTGGTCAAAGACGGCGTGGGCATCGACGTGATGCCGGTGCCGCTCACCGCCCGGGCGGAGGTGGCGGTGGAAAAGGTCGTGCTGCCGGCGGACATCCGCAAGGGTCAGCCGTTCGAGGCCCGCGTGGTCGTGCAGAACACGGCCGCCCGGGGATCGGAGGCGGGCGGCGTGCGCGGAACCTTGCGGCTGGCGCGGCGGATGGGCCGCGACGTGCAGACCCTGGATGAGCGGCCGGTGGAACTGCCCCCCGGCAAGTCGGTCTACCGCTTCCAGCACGAACTGGACGAGCCGGATTTCTACGAGTACCAGGCCACGTTTGTCGCCGACGACCCGGCCGACGACGGCCTGCCGCAGAACAACCGCGCCACCGCCTTCACGCAGGTCCTGGGAGCCGGGCATGTCTTGTTGATCCAGGACTGGGAACACGCGGGGGAGTTTGACGAACTGGTCTCCCGCCTGCGGGCGATGAACCTGCAGGTCACCGTGCAGGGCAGCGATGAGTTGTTCTCGAGCCTGGCCGAACTGCAGCGCTACGACTGCGTGATCCTGGCGAACGTGCCCCGCAGCAGCGGCGGATCGGCCGACGCGGTGACGAACTTCAGCGACGACCAGGTCCAGATGCTGGTCCGCAACACCCAGCAGCTGGGCAGCGGGCTGATCATGATCGGCGGCCCGAACAGTTTCGGGGCGGGAGGGTGGTCGAACACCGAGCTGGAAAAGGCGATGCCGGTCGATTTCCAGATCCAGGATGCCAAGGTGGCCCCGGTCGGCGCGCTGGTGATGGTGATGCACGCCTCGGAAATGGCCGAGGGAAACCACTGGCAGAAGGTGATCGCCCAGGAAGCGCTCAAGGCGCTGGGCGGGCAGGACTATTGCGGCGTGATCCACTGGGATGGGCAGGAAAGCTGGTTGTGGGGCAAGCCCAGCGGACTGGCGCGGGTGGGAGCCAACCGCCCGCAGATGCTGGCCCGCCTCAGCCGCATGACGCCGGGCGACATGCCCGATTTTGATCCCTCGCTCAAGCTGGCCGCCGCCGGATTCGCCACGTTGACCGACGCGGCGATCAAACACATGATCGTGATCAGCGACGGCGATCCGTCCCCGCCCAGCCGCGGGGCCCTGCAGGCCCTCCGCAGTCAGGGCGCGCGCGTCACGACGGTGGCCGTCGGCACGCACGGGCCGCCGGGCAGCACGCCGCTGCAGCAGATCGCCACGTTCACCGGCGGGAAGTATTACGTGGTCAACAATCCCCAGGCCTTGCCGCGGATCTACCAGCGCGAGGCCCGCCGGGTCGCCCGCCCGCTGGTCAAGGAAGAGCTGGTGCAGCCGCGGCTCAAGTATCCCCATGAAATCGTGCAGGGCATCGGCCAGCCGCCGCCGATCCGGGGCTTCGTGCTGACCTCGGTCAAGGAGAACCCGCTGGTCGAGGTCGCACTGGTCTCTCCCGTCCCGCCCGGGGAGAAGAACGCCACGATCCTGGCCAGCTGGACCTACGGCCTCGGGCGGACCGTGGTCCTGACCACCGACGCCGGGAAACGTTGGGCCACCGATTGGACCGGGTGGGACCAGTACGACAAGCTGTTCAGCCAGATGGTCCGCTGGGCGATGCGGCCCACCGGGGACCAGGGCCGGTTCAATGTGGTGAGCGAGACCCGGGATGAGACCATCCGGCTGACGATCACGGCGCTCGACCAGCGCGACCAGCTGCTGAACTTCCTCGACATGTCGGCCAGCGCGGTGGCCCCGGACATGTCGTCGCGGGAGGTGCCGATCCGGCAGGTGGCCCCCGGGCGGTACGTGGGCGAGTTCCCCGCCGACCAGGCGGGCAGTTACCTCGTCAGCGTGACGCCCGGCGCCGGACGGGCACCGTTGCGTTCCGGCGTCACGGTCCCGTATTCCGCGGAGTACCGCCAGCGCGAGACGAACCGGCCGTTGCTCGAGGCGCTGGCCAGTCTCGAGCCGGTCGGCGGCCGGCCGGGACTGGTGCTTCCGTACTTCGACCAGGGCGGTCCGGCTCGGGACCTGCCGCCCGTGAACACCTTCCGCCACGACCTGGCCCGGGCGGTCAGCAGCAGCGACGTTTGGCCGCTGCTGGTGCTGGCGGCGGCCTGCCTGTTCTTCGGCGACGTCCTGGTCCGCCGCGTGGCGATCAACCTGGACGTCGCGCGTCCGCTGTGGGTGCGCGTTCGCAATTTCGTGCTCCGCCGCCAGGTGGAACCGGTGGCGGACGAGCGGATGCAACGGCTGCGCAGCGGCAAGGCCCAGGTGGGCCAGCAGATCGACCAGCGGCGGGCGGCGGCGCGGTTTGAGCCGGCTGCCGACCGGCCGGCGCCGGAGGAGTTGTGGGGGGCGGAGCGGCCGGCCGCGCCGCCCGCCGGCACCGGACCGCCTCGCTCCGCCGCCGGGCTGGAAACCGCGGAGCAAGCCGAGACCGAAACGTACACGACGCGGCTGCTCAAGGCCAAGCAGCGCGCCCGGAAGGACCACCCGCCACCAGACGTTCCGTAGGGTAACCGTTCACGTGCCGGGGTCTGGTACATTTTTCGGCTAATCCGCCCGACCCAGCGAAGACGCGCGGGCCGAAAACATGTACCTGACCCCCTCGAATCCTCAGCCGGGGTGTGAACCGTTACTCCGTAGGCGCCGTCCGATCCCCGGTCGCCGGCGCCCTGGCGGAAGCGAGCGGGATTCGAACCACGGCGAACGAAGAGACGTCTATTTCGCGGCCAAGGAGTATCCATGAGCATCGGCGAATCCCTCCAGCAGCAGGCGGAAGAGTTTCGTCAGCGCTACGCGGCGCTGCGCACCCAGATCGGGCATGTCATCGTGGGGCACGAGGAGATCGTTCACGGGGTACTGACCTGCCTGTTCGTCGGCGGTCATTGCCTGTTGGAGGGCGTGCCGGGGTTGGGCAAGACCCTCCTGGTGCGCACGCTGGCCCGCACCCTGGACTTGAAATTCGCCCGCATCCAGTTCACGCCCGACTTGATGCCGGCCGACATCCTGGGCACGAACATGGTCCTGGAGACGCCGGACGGCAAACGCGTCTTCGAGTTCCAGCAGGGGCCGATCTTCACGCAGATCTGCCTGGCGGACGAGATCAACCGGGCCACGCCCAAGACCCAGTCGGCGCTGCTGGAGACGATGCAGGAGGGAACGATCACGATCGCCGGGAAACGGTACGAGCTGGAGCAGCCGTTCTTCGTGATGGCGACGCAGAATCCGATCGAGCAGGAGGGGACGTACCCCTTGCCCGAGGCCCAACTGGACCGGTTCTTCTTCAAGCTGATCGTCGGCTACTCGGGCCGCGAGGAGCTGGCCGCGATCGTCGACCGCACCACGCGGGGGATCGACCTGGAGGCCCACAAGGTGATGGATGGGCGGGAGATTCTCCGCTGGCAACGGCTGATCCGCGAGGTGATCCTGGCCCCGCACGTGCAGGACTACATTGTCCGCCTGACGCTGGCCACGCATCCGCAGGGCGCCCTGGCCCTGCCGATCACCAACCAGTTCCTCCGCTGGGGCGCCAGCCCCCGCGGCGCGCAGGCCCTGGCCCTGGCGGCCAAGGTGCGGGCCCTGCTGGACGGCCGCTACAACGTGAGCTTCGAAGACGTGCGGCGGGTCTACCTGCCCGCCCTGCGGCATCGCGTGATCCTGAACTTCGAGGCCCAGGCCGAGGAGATGCCGACCGACCAGGTCTTGCTGGAAATCCTGCAGAAGGTCCCGGAGAAGGCCGACGACGCGGCGGTCGTGACCGCCGTGGCGACCTGACGAGAGCCCTCGCATGACCACCCCCAAAGCGACCCCGCCGCTGCTGACGCCGGAATTGCTCGCCCAACTGGAGCGGATGGAGCTGGTCAGCCGCAAGGTGTTCCGCGGGCGGATGAAAGGTGAACGCCGCAGCCCGCGCAAGGGGCAGAGCGTCGAGTTTGCCGACTTCCGCAGCTACGTCGCCGGCGATGACCTGCGGTTCATCGACTGGAACATGTACGCGCGGCTGGAAAAGCTGTTCCTGAAACTCTTCCTGGAAGAGGAGGACCTGCACTTCTACGCCCTGCTCGACACGAGTGCCTCGATGGACTTCGGCGATCCGACCAAGCTGCACTACGCCCGGCAGCTGGCGGCGGCGCTCGGTTTCATCGGCCTCTGCCGGGCCGACCGCGTGCGGATCGAGACGCTCGACCAGTCGCTGCACCAGCACGCGCCGGTCTACCGCGGGCGGCACAACCTGGGACGGATGCTGGGCCAGCTGGAGGCGCTCCAGCCGGGCGCGCCGCTGCCGCTGGCCCAGGGCGTGAGGAACTTCTGTCTCCGCAACTCCGGCAAGGGGATCCTGGTCCTGATCACCGACCTGATGGACAAGAGCGGCTACGAGACGGCCTTCCGCCTGCTGGTCGCGCAGCAGCTGGACGTGTACGTGCTGCACCTGCTCTCGCCCGAGGAGCTGGAGCCGCCGATCCAGGGCGACCTGAAGCTGGTCGACTGCGAGGACCGCGACATGGCCGAGATCAGCGTCAGCCGGCCGCTCCTGGAGCGCTACCAGCGGACGCTGGCCGCCTTCGTCCAGGGAGCGCGCGATTTCTGCACCCGCCGCGGCATCGCCTACCAGCTGGTCGACACGCGCCTGCCCGTCGAACAGCTGGTGCGCAGCTACCTGCGGCGCCGGGGATTGATTCAATGAGCTTTCTGGATCACTTCTCCAGCATGTTGACCCCCTGGCAGTGGGCCCTGCTGCTGGCCGTTCCCCCGGCGATCGTGGCCCTCTACTTTCTCAAGCTGCGGCGGCAGCCGTTGGAGGTGCCCAGCACATACCTCTGGCACCGCACGATCGAGGACTTGCACGTGAACAGCATCTGGCAGCGGCTGCGGCAGAACCTGCTGCTGTTCCTCCAGTTGCTGCTGCTGGCCCTCTTGATCCTCGCCTGCCTCCGGCCCAGCTGGCGGGGCACGCGGTTGACCGACAACCGCTTCATCTTCCTGGTCGATACCTCGGCCAGCATGTCGGCCCGCGACGTGGACCCCTCGCGACTGGACGAGGCCCGGCGGCAGATCGAAGGCCTGATCCAGCAGATGAAGCCGCGGGACGTGGCGATGCTGGTCAGCTTTTCCGACCGGGCCCAGGTCGAGCAGCCGTTCACCGACAACCGCCGCCTGCTCCGCCGGCGGCTGGCCGAGATCCAGCCGACCGAGCGGCCGAGCGATCTGGACGAGGCCCTCCGCGTGGCCGCGGGGCTGGCCAACCCGGGCCGCACCGGCGAGCGGGGAACGGCCGATGTCCCCGTGGCCGAGCCCCTGCCCGCCACGCTCTTCATCTTCAGCGACGGCGGCTTCCGCACCATCCCGCAGTTCGCGATGGGCAACCTCAAACCGGTTTACGTGCCGATCGGCGCGGACGCCCCGCGGAATGTGGCGATCGTCGCCTTCAGCGCCTTGCCGCACGCCGACCAGCCGGAGCGCGTGCAGACGTTCGCCCAGCTGGAGAATCACGGGCCGGAGGCGGTCTCGGTCGAGGTCGGCCTGTACCGGCAGGAGACGCTGCTGGATGCCGCCCGCGTGCAGCTGTCCGCCGGGGGCAGCGGCGGCGTGGAGTTCCAGCTGGACCAGGCCGAACCCGGATTCCTCCGGCTGCAGATCGAGGACGACGACGATCTGGCGATCGACAACACGGCCAGCGCGGTGCTCAATCCTCCCCGCCGCGCCCAGGTGCTGCTGGTCACGCCCGGCAACGAGCCGCTCGCGGCGGCCCTGGCGACCGAGGCGGCGGGCAAGCTGGCCGACGTCGTCCTGGCGGCCCCCGCCCTGCTGGACACGGCGGACTACCAGCGCCAGGCGGCGCTCGGGACCTTCGACCTGGTGATCTACGACCGCTGCGCGCCCCGCGAACTGCCCCAAGCCAACACGCTCTTCCTGGGCGCCCTGCCGGGCGACGACCGCTGGCCAGCCGCGCCCCGCCAAAGCGCGCCCCAGATCTTGGACATCGAGCGGGAGCACCCCCTGATGCATTACCTGGAAATGGGCGACGTGACGATCGCCGACGGCACACCGCTCACGCCGCCGCCGGGCAGCCGCGTGCTGATCGATACCGACGTGGGGCCGCTGGCGGCGATCGGGCCGCGCGAAGGCTTCGAGGACACCGTGCTCGGGTTCGAACTGGTCGGTACCGACCCGGAGGGCAAGACCTACGCCAATACCGATTGGCCGATCCGCGTCAGCTTTCCCGTCTTCTGGCGCAACACGCTGATCTACCTCGGCGCCGCCACCACTGAGGCGGCGCCGATCAGCATCCAGCCGGGACAGCCGATCACGCTGCGGAGCGGCAAGCCGGTCGAGGCCGTGCGCGTGCGCGATCCCGACGGCCGCTGGCACGATGTGCCGCGGGGGCCCCAGAACGCCTTTCTCTTCGGCGCGACCGCGCGGACCGGCGTCTACGAGGTGCAGACCGTCAAGGGACAACCGGTCGACCAGCGATTCGCGGTCAACCTGTTCGACAGCACCGAAAGCGATTTGCGGCCGCGGACGGAGCTGGAGACGCAGTACGAAAAGATTTCCGGTAGCGGCGAACTGGAGACGACCCGCCGCGAGGCCTGGAAGCTGCTGCTGCTGGCCGGCCTCGTGGTCCTGGGCGGTGAATGGTACGTCTACCACCGCCGCGTCTATCTGCCGGCCTCGTGAGCCGCCGCCGGACGTAAAGCGTGCGCGCCGATGGGAACACGGCCGCGGCAGACGCGGGCGGCACGGGCGCGGCCAGGTACCGCGCCTGGCCCGTCACGAGGGTGCGGCGCCTTGCAGGAAGCGCATCACGAGGCCTCGCCCCGCGGCCCGTTCAGCCTGGCCCGCGTGGTCAAGGTCACCGCCAGTGGCCAGGTGATCTACCGCGCCGAAAAACCTGGGTGCCGTCCCTTTCCCAAGCCAGCCGGTCGCGATCTGTTTGGTGGCGTGCCACGGAATTTTCAAGTCTTCGACGCCCTCGACTCTCTGGCCGAACTGACCCAGCACATCCCGGACCAAGGCGAGCACCTGGCGCGCTACGACGGCTGGTACTCCCATCGCGCACGGGGCGTGCGCGCCGGGGCTGGCTCTTTTTCTCGCCGCCCACAAACGGACGATCCGTCAAGCCACGACAGCGGCGAGAGAAGGTGCCTGACCCCTTCGGCCGACCTGCACATCGACCGGCAGCTGCTGCGGGCAGCCAAGACCGATGCCACGCGCCGCCGGCCAGCCCGCAGCTGGGCCCTGTTGATCCAGCGGGTGTGGGAGGTGACCCACTCCAGTGCAACCAGTGCGGCGGCCAAGTGCAGGTCGTCAGTTTCATCGAGGCCCGTCAGGAAGAAGCGATCCGGCGAATTCTCGAGCACTGCGGCCTATGGCAAGGACCGCTGGCCCGCTTGCCCCCGCCAAGACCTCCGCCAGTCCCGAGGCGACCGCCACGCGAAGTGCAACTGGTTCTGGACCCGGAGTTCACGGGCCGGGGTCTGGTCCATTTTTCGGCCGATAAGCGCGACCTCGCGGATACGCGCTGGCCGAAAACATGGACCTGACCCCCTGGAATCGGGGAAAATCTTCCACCGACGTAGCTGCAGCAGGTCTGGCGTCCACCCCGTGAACGGTTACGTAGGAGGCACCAGTGTAGACGGCACACTCCGTGTGCCGTCACCGGTTTGGCCGTCACCGATTGTTTCGTCGCCGATTTGGCAGCAACCGTAGCCGTGCACAGGCCGGGGTCTGGTCCATTTTTCGGCCGATAAGCGCGACCTCGCGGATACGCGCTGGCCGAAAACATGGACCTGACCCCCTGGAATCAGGGAAGATCTTCCACCGACGTAGCTGCAGCAGGTCTGGCGTCCACCCCGTGAACGGTTACGTAGGAGGCACCAGTGTAGACGGCACACTCCGTGTGCCGTCACCGGTTTGGCCGTCACCGATTGTTTCGTCACCGATTTGGCAGCAACCGTAGCCGTGCACAGGCCGGGGTCTGGTCCATTTTTCGGCCGATAAGCGCGACCTCGCGGATACGCGCTGGCCGAAAACATGGACCTGACCCCCTGGAATC
>Ga0209398_1001447_pt1 | contig 12162 bp, 14 predicted proteins | sample AshMeaBigSpring_FD_184125 | JGI IMG/M metagenome (GOLD analysis project Ga0209398, IMG submission 184125) | Groundwater microbial communities from Big Spring, Nevada to study Microbial Dark Matter (Phase II) - Ash Meadows Big Spring (SPAdes)... | ecosystem: Environmental > Aquatic > Deep... | reverse complement strand
CGATTTATATTTCATAATTTAATTATACAACTAGCATTTATCTAATGTCAATAATTAAAAAATATGCTTATATCACCATAGCTAAAGCAAGGAGCTTTACGCACAATTTGGTAATCAAGCACACTTTCAACCGAGTAAAATTTAACTTCAATAAGTTCTCTTCATATATGTTCTCTTCATAATAAAACTCCTCAGAAAACTGAGGAGTTTTATTATCTATTTCTGTCAATATTTCTTTAGAATTTAAATCTGCTCTCCACATCTTTTTAAAAGAGCTTCCCATCTTCTATCTACTTCATTTTGCATCTCTTCTATTAAATACTCATTTCCAGGTTTAAATAGATGAGCAAATCTTCCTTGATCTTTTATAAACTCTGTAATTGGAAGTTTATTTTTAGGTCTATAAGATAGTTTCCACTCTCCATTTATAACTTCAAATAGTGGCCAGTAGCAAGTTTCAACTGCTAGCTTACACATCTCCATAAGTTTTTCTGTTGAGTATCTCCATCCTCTTGGACAAGGTGCTAAAACATTTAAAAATGCTGCTCCCTCTGTATAGATAGCTTTTTCTGATTTTTCATGTAAATCTTTCATATTTCCTAAAAATGTTGTTTGAGCAACATATGGAATATTATGATCAGCAATAATAGCTGTTAAATCCTTTCTACTCTGAACTTTTCCATTGCTATCCTTACCAATAGGAGAAGTTGTTGTATCAGCATATCTTGGTGTAGCTGATGATCTTTGAATACCTGTATTCATGTATGCTCCGTTGTCATAACATACATAAACCATATCATGTCCTCTTTCCATTGCTCCAGAAAGTGATTGGAATCCTATATCGTAAGTTCCTCCATCTCCTCCAAAAGCTATGAATTTATATGTATCATCTATTTTTCCACGTCTTTTTAAAGCGTTGTAAGCTCCCTCTACACCACTTAAAGTTGCTCCTGCATTTTCAAAAGCACTATGGATAAATGAATCTTTCCAAGCTGTATATGGATACATAAATGTTGAAACCTCTAAACATCCAGTAGCATTTGCGATAACTGCCTTATCCTCAACTTTTAAAGCTCTTAAAACTCCTCTTACAGCAACTCCTGCTCCACATCCAGCACAAAGTCTATGTCCTCCAGTTAATCTCTCTGGTTTATTCATTTCCTCTTTAAAATTATATGCCATCTTACTACCCCCTTACTCCTAAGTGTCTGTAAACTCTACCAACTTCAAAATCTGATGTATGTGCTAAAAGCAGTTCTGGGTTGTAAGCTATTTCCACTTGATTCTCTATAAGTTGTTTTGCGTGTGCTTCATAAAGAAGTTCATTAAATACACATTTTATAGTATCTACAGTTACGTCTCTTCCTCCTAAACCATAAACATAGTTAAACATCTCTGGTCTATCGTGTGAATCATAAAGTGCTGATCTAACCTCAGCAAAAAGTGGTCCTCCTGCTCCAGAGAATCCCTCACATTTATCCATTACTCCTACAACTTTTTTACCTGTTAAGCTATATTTTAACTCATCAAATGGAAATGGTCTAAATACTCTAATCTTAATTAATCCAACTTTTTTTCCTTCTGCTCTTAACTCATCAACAGCTTCTTTTGCTGTTCCAGCAGTTGAGTTTATAACAACTATAGCTACATCTGCATCTTGCATTTTATACTCTTCAAAGAATGAGTATTTTCTACCTGTTAATTTTTCATAATCTTTTGCAACCTCTTTTATAACCTGTCTAGCTTTCATCATAGCATTAGCTTGTTGAACTTTGTGCTCCATATAGAAGTTTGCTGTATCATATGGCCCATGAGCTATTGGTCTAGCTGAGTTTAATAGGTAATCCTCTGGATTATACTCTCCTACAAAAGCTTTAACTTTATCATCTTCTAAAAGCTCTATATTTTCAACAGCGTGAGATGTTATAAATCCATCTTGACAAACCATTGCAGGTAACATCACTCTTGGGTCTTCAGCTATTTTTACTGCTTGAATATAGTTGTCATACGCCTCTTGATTTGTTTCACTATATATTTGAATCCAACCAGTGTCTCTAGCTCCCATTGAATCACTATGATCTGCATTTATATTTATTGGTCCTGTTAAAGCTCTATTTATAAGTGCCATAGTTATAGGTAATCTCATTGAAGAAGCTACATACAGCATCTCCCACATTAAAGCAAGTCCGCATGACGAAGTAGCCGTCATTGTTCTAGCTCCTGCTGCTTGAGCTCCTATAGCTGCTGACATTGCACTATGCTCTGATTCTACTGGAATAAACTCTGTATTTACATTTCCATCTGCTACATACTTAGAGAAGTATTGTGGTACCTCAGTTGATGGTGTAATTGGAAATGCTGGCATTACATCTGGATTTATCTGTCTCATGGCTGTGGCTACAGCTTCGTTTCCTGACATTCTCTCTCTTATACTCATTTTCCTCTCTCCTCCTAAGCCTTTGTAAACTCTATCGCTTTAAATGGGCATACTGCAAAACAAACTCCACACCCTTTGCAGTGATCCTGATCAAAATCTAGTCTTTTTCCATCTTTAACTGGAATAGCTGAATCTGGGCATACTGGAATACAAAGTAAGCACTGCTTACAATTCTCTTCAATAAAATCAACTTTCATTGTTCTCCAATCTCCAGTTTTAAAGTTTTCAGCACTTCCTGCTTCATATACTACTCCACCTGGTGTTATCTCCTGCCAAGTTATAGTTTCATCAATTATTCTACCGTTTTTATTTTTCATTATCCTTCCACCTCATCCATTGAACGCTTTAATGCACACATATTCCCCTCTAAAACTTGAGGTTTAGTACTAAATTTGTGTTTAAATGACTCTTCCATATTTTTTATAAACTCAGCTTCTGGTATAAGTTCACTAACTTTTACAACTGCTCCAAGCATCGGTGTATTTGGGAAGTATTTTCCTAAACACTCTTCAGATATCTTTCTAGCATTACATGTATAAAGTCTTCCTGTATAACCTCTCAATTCAGCTCTTAACTCCTCAGGACTTCTCTCACTATTTACAATTATAGCTCCGCCCTCTTTAAGACCTTTTTCCACTTCAATTGCTTTTATTAAAGTTTCATCCACTACAACTACAAAGTTTGGTTCATAAATATTTGAATGAACTCTAATTGGTTCATTTCCTATACGATTATAAGCTGTTATTGGTGCTCCCATTCTCTCTGGTCCATACTCAGGAAATCCTTGAACATACATCCCACTACTAAATGCTACATCTGCTAATAGAAGAGAAGCTGTCTTTGCACCTTGTCCACCTCTACCATGCCATCTGATTTCTACCATTTTACTCATGATCTACCATCCTTTTTTAAATTTTACTTAAATAACGATATATTGTTGATTCAGAAACATTTAAAGCTTCTGAGACCTCTAAAACTCCACCTCTTAAATCAAATATCCCCTTTTGGTGAAGTTTTTTTATAACATTAAGTTTCTCCTCCCCCTCTATTTCTTTCCAAGATACTCTACCTTTTAAAATTTCTAGTAAAGCCTTGTTTATCATCTCTTTTATAGAGTTTGGAAAATCCACTTCTGTTACTAACTCTTTTTCATCTTTTAAATTTAGACCAAAATTTGCCATACTCTCCATTTGATAAGCTATGTTTAAATAACTACTTACATCTACATTTACACATATCATTCCAATAATATTCTCATTCATATTTTTTATAAAAAATGTTGAGGATCTAAGAATTTTTCCTCCTACAACACCTTTTGAGTTTGTTATAAACTCCCTATCATCATAGAGTTTCTCTTTCAAAATTTTTAATCCAAATTCACTCATAGGAGAACCTATCTCTCTTCCACTCACATGGTTATTGAATATCTCGATACTAGAACTACTTATATCTGTTAAATCATGAAGAACTACCTCTACATTTTCTCCATAACATTTAGACATAAATCTTGCTATTTTTCTATACTCTTCTAAGATCTCTAAGTCTCCTTTCAAATTAATCCCCCCTCCTTTTTCCAATATAGATATATACCCCAAGCTCTTCAAAAAGTCAAAATTTTTTTCTTACAATAAGAATTTTTTTCTCGTTTTTCCTATTAACATTATAACAAAAATAAATATGTAGCTATTATCGCCGCCCTATTTTTTAGCAAAAAAGAGCGCACAAAGTACGCTCTCAGAGATAACAAATAACAAAATTTTATAGTGATTTACGATTCATTTTCGTTATTTTGTCGATATATTATTTTTTAATTTTTTGTACTATTTTTAAGCTAACTCTAAACCATTTTTTAAATCTGTAATTATATCATCTACATCCTCAAGTCCTACAGAGATTCTAACTAATCCATCAGTGATTCCTGCTGTTAATCTCTCCTCTCTTGTATATGGTGAGTGTGTCATTGAAGCTGGGTGCTGAATAAGTGTCTCTGTATCTCCTAATGAAACCGCTAATGAACAAAGTTTTAGATTATTTAATAAAGTTTTTCCTGCATCCATTCCACCTTTTAGTTCAAAGGCAAAAATTCCTCCAAAGTCTTTCATCTGTTTACATGCAATCTCGTGTCCTGGATGTGTTTTTAACCCTGGATAGAACACTGTTTCAACTTTAGGATGAGTATTTAAAAACTCCGCTACTTTTCTAGCATTAGAACAGTGTCTTTCCATTCTAATCTCTAAAGTTTTCATTCCTCTAATTATGTAATAAGCGTCCATTGGACTTAAAACTGCTCCAGTCATATCTTTTACTCCAACAAGTCTAACTTTAGTTACTAAATCCATTTTACCTACAACAAAACCTGCTATTACATCTCCATGTCCATTTAAATATTTTGTAGCTGAGTGAACAACAACGTCTGCTCCCAGTGCTAAAGGTTTTTGACAATATGGTGTTGCAAATGTATTGTCCACTACAACTAATATATCATCATTGTGTGTGTGAGCTATTTTTGAAACTGCTTCTATATCAACAATTTTCAGATTTGGATTTGCTGGTGTTTCTAAGTAAACAACTTTTGTGTTAGCTTTTAAAGATCTATTTACTGCTTCTAAATCTGAAGTATCGATAAATTCTACATCTATTCCAAATCTTGTTAATCCATGGCTAAGTAGTGCAAATGTACATCCATAAAGTGTTTTATCCGCTAAAACATGATCTCCTGCTTTTAAAACTGTCCACATTACTGAAGCTATCGCTCCCATTCCTGAAGCTGTCGCCAGTGCTGCTTCTCCCTCTTCTAAAAGAGCTAACTTTTTCTCTACAACTGTTACTGTAGGGTTTCCTAGTCTTGAATATATATATCCCTCTTCTTCTAAAGCAAATCTTTTCCCCCCTTGTTCAGCTGAATCAAATATAAATGTTGATGTTTGATAGATTGGTGTAGCTAAAGTTCCAAAAGGATTTTTCTCACTTCCACCATGAATCGCTATTGTTCCGAAACCATTTTTCATATTTTTATCCATAATAACTCCTCCCTATGAAACCTATTTTTAACACAATTATACCTCTTTTATATCTTAAAGCAAGGTTTCAAAGGAAAAACTGTTATATAACAGTAAAAAGGGTTCTTTCCAAGGGTAGTTGGTCAGAACCTACTTATTATATTCGTACCATAGTAGTTTTCTCTTCAAAGTTTCAAAAGATGCTTTTCCATACATTGTTCTTTTTAATGTTTTTAGTTTATTTACACTTCCTTCAGCTAATCCATTTGTAAATCTATAAGTTATAGCGTTTTCTACAGCTTTTTCATCTCTTTTTATACCACCAAGAAAACTATTTAATTCTTTTATATCCAATTCGTAGGCTTTTTTCATCCAAGTATGAAACTTATTTAAAGATTTATTTTGAACTAGGTCTTTAAATTCTTCAACTAAATTTAATATAGTTGGAATCCAAGTATATTTCTCAATAATTTTATCGTATAATTCAATTGAAAAATCACTTATTTTATCTATTGTTCTGTAAAGAAGACTAATTATTTGATTTAATTTTTATTGTAGGCTTTTCTTTATTTGTTATCTCATTAGCGTTCTCTTTAATTATAATCAAAATATGGCGATAAAACTTGTGAAAATTTATCCCAGTTAAAAAAGGTTATTGAAAATTATATTGATTATTACAATAACCACCGTTGTCAATGGAATCTAAAAAAGCTGACTCCTGTACAATACAGAAATCAGCTTTTAAATATTTAACTTTCTTTTTTAAAATGTCCTTGACATAGGGTCCACTTTAATCTTGTATCCTCTTTTTTCCATGAATTTGTAAGGGTTGATTAAAAAATTTAAAACATCGCTAATTGTGGGGGGGAATAATTAATTTTATTAATTAATTTCTAGCAATGATAAAGAATCTTTACATTTGAATTATAGTTCAACTTTGCAAAAAATGCAAGCTTTTTTTGAATCTTAAGTCAAAAATTAAGAGTTTTTATTTTTGTATGTTGTATGAAAAAGATGATGAGCCCTTTCTTTCTCTATATTAATATAGTTTTCATACATTGACAACACTGAAGGATTTTTATGAGATTTTCTAATTTCACTATTTCTATCTTGAGAATATAGAACTTCTCCTCTTAATTCTTTATATCCTGTATCATCTTTTGTAGAAGCTTTTAAATGAGGTTGTCCACCACCATTTATACATCCACCAGGACAAACCATAAACTCTACAAAGTGATAATTATTTTTTTGAACTAAATTTTCTTCAAAGAATCTAAATATATTAGTTCCACCACTAACTATAGCTAAATTGTAATCAACATTATCTATTTTAACTGTAGCTTCTTTAATACCTTCAAACCCTCTAACCTCTTTATATTCTATATTTTCAAGTGACGTACCTTCAACAATATCTTTAACTGATCTTAAAGCAGCTTCCATAACTCCACCTGTAACACCAAATATAGTTCCAGCTCCTGTGTACTCTCCCATAATAGAGTCAGCTTCTGAATGGGCTAAGTTTTTGAAATCTATTCCATTCATTTTTATAAGTTCAGCTAGTTCTCTAGTTGTTAGAACAGCATCTATATCTCTTATATTATGAGTTTGCATCTCATCTCTTTCACTCTCATATTTTTTTGCAACACATGGCATAATAGAAACTGTAAAAATTGATTTTGGATCAAGATTATTCATAGCAGGATAATAATTTTTAGTTGCCGCTCCAAATATCTGTTGTGGAGATTTCGCAGTAGATAGATTTTTTATATATTCAGGCTTATAATTCTCTATAAACCTCACCCATCCAGGGCAACATGAAGTAAACATAGGAAATACTCCATTTTTTTGTATTCTCTCAATTAATTCTGTTCCTTCTTCTATAATTGTAATATCTGCAGCAAAATTAACGTCAAATATCTTTTTAAATCCTATTAGTTTTAAAGCTGTATAGATTTGTTTTGTAACATCCTTTCCTAACTCAATTTGGAAAAGTTCTCCTAATGAAGTTCTGACAGATGGAGCCATACCTATAACAACATTCTTACTAGAATCTTTTAAAGCTTCAACAACTTTTTCAATGTGAGAAATCTCTGTTAAAGCTCCGACAGGACAGGCAGCTACACATTGACCACAAAGTAAGCAGTCTGTGTCATCAAAACATCTAAGATTTTCAGGTCCTACAAGTAACTTGTTCTCAATTTCATTTAATTGAATTACATTAGTACCTATTTTATTTTTACATACTGCTACACATCTTCCACATTTCAAGCATTTAGTTCTATCAATAGAAATAGATTTACTTCTTTCATCTAAAGAAAATTCATCTTCAAAATTATCTATTTTTACAGTTTTTTTAGCTCCAGTTTTTTTAACCAATTCTAAAAATTCACAATTTGAAAGTCTTTTGCAAGTTCCGCAACTAAAGTTATGTTCGTTTAATAACTCAATAACTCTATCTTTTTTAGACTCTTGAACTAATCTACTAGCTGTATTTAATCTCATGCCATTTTCTACCTTAGTTGAACAAGCTCTTAAAAGTTTATTTTCACTTAAATCTTCGACTCTACAAATCCCACATTCCTGTGTTCCAGTACAATCTTTAAGACAGCATAAGGTATCAATCTCTATACCGTTTTCTTTTGCTACTTCAAGAATAGATTTACCTGAATCGGCCTTAATTTCTTTATTATTTATATAAAAAGTTACTATCATTAAATCCTCCTAGTGATTTAACCTTGAAAATTTGAGCAATTATTTTCTATTTAAATTTATAATATATTAAAAATAGTTATTAGTCAACATAATTTGAACTATAGGTCAAGTATTTGAATCGTGATTCAAAAAAAGATTGACTATTTTAAATAAAAGGAGTATTCTTATTCTCGAGCAATTAGTTGAAATATTTTCTAAACAGTTAACCTTGGAGTAATAAAATAGAATTCGGAGGAATTTATCAAAATGAAGAAAAAAATTTCAATTGATGATTTTAATTTTTTAATACAAAAATTATCAAAAAAATATAGAATTATTGCACCTAAAGCTTTTGAAAATGAGGGTAGATATAGTTATGATGAGGATATTAGATATTCAGAAATAAATAGTATTGAAAAGGTTGTTTTCAATAAAAAATCTGGTGGCTCACCAAAGGAGATTCTATTACCGATAGTTCATACTATAAGTGTTCAAGTAAAAAATCAAACGATTAGCACTGTCCATGAAAAAGATGAGAGAGAGGTTCTTCTTTTTGTACACCCTTGTGATATCCATGGAATAACAAGAATCGATAATACATTTAAAAATGATGAATACTATCAAATTAGAAGACAAAAGATTAAATTTGTTATGATTGAATGTGTAGAAAATGGATGGGATAGCTGCTTCTGTGCTAGTTTAGGTACAAATCAAAGTGATAACTACTCTTTAGCTTTAAAAATTGAGAATGGTAATGTTGTGGTTTCTTGCAAAGATAATTTTTTAAATGAATACATGGAAAACTTTGATGAGTGTTCAGATTTTAAGTTTAACTTTGTAGAAAAAAATAGAATTACTGTGAAAGTTCCAAATTTAGAAAGCTGGGATAAAATGTCTTTAGATAAAATTAAAAATTCAGCTATATGGGATGAATTTAAAAACCGTTGTATTGGTTGTGGAAGTTGTAATATGGCCTGTATGACTTGTACATGTATGAATACAATAGATGTTATAGCTGAAGATTCCACAGACATTAAAATTCAAAAAAGAGTTTGGAATGGATGTCAATTAGTTAAATCTAAAGCTTTAGAAAAAGAGAGTTTATCTCAAATTATTCCAAAGAGAGTCGTTCAAAGAGTTCTAGATAAATTCTATAGACCAAAATTAAAAGAATCAAATGAACAGATATGTGTTGGTTGTGGAAGATGTGTCGATGTATGCCCTAAAGGTATAAGTTTTGCAGCTACAATAAATAAATTTAGCAATGAACTAGAGAAAATTTACAAAGAGTTCGGGAGAAGTGAAGAGTAATATGATGGAAAATATAAGAGATATTGATATTAATAAGCTGCGTAAAAACTGTTTTAGACAATCTAAAGTTCCTGGAGAATTTATGTTTCAAATGAGAGCTCCCGGTGGAACTGTTGAAGCCAAACATCTTCTGTTAGTACATGAGATTGCTCAAAAATATGGAAATGGAAATTTTCACTTTGGAACAAGACAAACTTTTAATGTAATGGGAATAAAGTATGAAAACATTGAAAAAGTAAATGCCATGGTGGAAGATTATATAAAAGAGATTGAAATTGAAAGATGTAAATTAGATTTAGAAGTTGATAACTGTGGTTATCCTTGTTTAGCTCCTAGAAATATAGCTGGATGTGTTGGAGCAGATCATTGTATTAAAGCTAATGCCAAAGTTCCAGCTTTAGCTAATAAAATTGAAAAAGTAATTTTTCCAAGTAATTATCATATTAAAGTTGCCATTGCTGGGTGTCCAAATGATTGCGTGAAAGCACATATGACAGACTTTGGAATTTTAGGAGTGACTATTCCACAATATAATGAAAATAGATGTGTTGGTTGTGAAGCTTGTTTAAGAGCTTGTAAACACCATTCAACAGATGCATTAACATTTAAAAATGGAGTTATTACTAGAAATGAAAACCTTTGTATTGGATGTGGTGAGTGTATTGAAGCTTGTCCAACTAGAGCTTTTGTTCGTTCAAAAGAGGTTTTCTATAGAGTTTTAATAGGTGGAAGAACAAGTAAAAAATCACCTAGAGTTGGAAAAATTTTCGTAGATTTTATAACAGAGGATGTTCTATTGGCTATATTAAAAAATTGGGAATCATTCTCAGCTCATGTTTTAAACGGTTCACCTAAGTACCTTCACGGAGGGCACCTTATGGATATGGCTGGTTATAAAACATTTAAAGAGCTTATGTTAAAAGATATAAAATTAAATCCTGAAGCAAAAGTTGCAGCAAGAGTTAACTGGACTGAAATGGAATACAAAGCAAACTATAATGTTAAATAATTTTATCAAAGATTAATCTGTTTTGAGGAGAAACGTAAAATGAAAAGTAATGAAAACTTTATTGACCAAGAATATATTGAAAAAGTGTTACAAAAATCTGAAAAAACAGATTATGATGAAATTGAAAGAGTTTTAAATAAAGCTCAAAATAAAAGATTAGCTTTAGAGTTAGGTGAGGATTCTATTAATGCTCCCATTGAGTATGTTCTTGAAGCTATTGATGCTGTTTACACAACAAAATTTGAAAATGGGTCTATAAGAAGAATCAATGTAAATATTGCCGCAACAACAGTTGAAAACTATAAAAAGTTGAAAATTGCTGACATAGGTACATATATTTTATTCCAAGAAACATATTATAAACCAACATATGAAAAAGTACATCCAAACTCTATAAAAGGAGATTATCAATATCACTTAACTGCTTTTAATAGAGCTATAGAAGGAGGAATAGATGATGTTGGAGGTGGCGTTTTATTTGGATTAGCAGATTATAAGTATGAAATTTTGGCACTTATGATACACAATGAATATTTAGAAAAAAACTTTGGCTGTTCCATTTACTGGAATGATTCTTTCTACAAGAGAGACTGCAGAGTTGAGAAGAGAGTTAATAAAATATGGGATATCTCAAATTAGTGCTGGATCTTCTGCAGATGTAGGAGGATATTCAGATAAGGAAAATGGAAAAACTGCAACTCAATTTGAACTTGCAGATTACAGAACACCTTTGGAGGTTTTAAAAGAACTTTTAGATGAAGAATATGTTCCAAGTTATTGTACAGCGTGCTACAGAATGGGAAGAACAGGAGATAGATTTATGCAATTAGCTAAAAGTGGTAATATTCAAAATGTTTGTTTGCCTAATGCACTATTGACTTTAATGGAGTATGCTATGGACTATGGAGATGAAGAGCTAACAGAAAAAGTTCAAAAGGTTATATCTAAAGAGATTGAAAATATCAAGAGAGAAGATATTAAAGTTCTTACTTTAGAAAAACTTGAAAAAATTAGATATGGAGTGAGAGATCTATATCTTTAATTAAGATAAGAATGTTCTGTTAATTTTTAAAATTAATGAGGAAAGGTAATTATGTGATTGTATTTAAAAATAAAAAAAATGTTAAGTATATAAAAGTAATACTTGATAATTATGAACAAGTTTTTTTATTAGAAAGTAAATTAACTATAAAAGGTATCCAAGTTAAAGTAAAACAAAGTTTAATTAATGAAAAAATTTTAAAATCTATAAAAGAAATTATGATTATTCCTTTAGAAGAAGCTAATGAGCATGAATTGTCAAAAGAATTTATTAAAGTTAATAGTTATACTGATATAGGAATTCATATAAAATGGGCTTTAAGTAAAAATATTAAACCAGTAACAAAAACTACTGAAATATTTGAAATATTAAATAGTGTAAATGCATTTTATAATGATTTTGAAATCCATTTTAAATATTTAGGAACAGTACAATTTATAAACTCTAAATTAAATATAAATATAACTTTTAATAATAGTGAAGATTTACTTGAATTTATAAAAAAATATTTTAATTTAGATTAAATATCAATTTCCTAATTGAAGACACTTTAACGGATGGATAGGTTATACTTAATTGAACAATAAATATTCGGACATGATATAATTTAAGAAAACAAAAAAAATAATTTTGGAGGTAAAATATCATGTCTAGTAATCCTAATAGAACTAAG
>Ga0209398_1001442_pt1 | contig 12185 bp, 5 predicted proteins | sample AshMeaBigSpring_FD_184125 | JGI IMG/M metagenome (GOLD analysis project Ga0209398, IMG submission 184125) | Groundwater microbial communities from Big Spring, Nevada to study Microbial Dark Matter (Phase II) - Ash Meadows Big Spring (SPAdes)... | ecosystem: Environmental > Aquatic > Deep... | reverse complement strand
CGCGTGTTGAGCTCACGTATGGTCCTGCCGATCTCGTAGGCTCCCGGCATGAAGACAAGGACATCCCCGTCTGTGCGGTCAAAACGATCTGCGACCGCCTCGGCCGCAAGCTCCCACGGAGGATCGTCTTTCGGCTCGTGGCGCATGTGCTCGATCTCCACCGGGTGGGTGCGGCCTTCGGAAACCAGGGTTTTGCAGGGTGCGAGGTAGCCGGCGAGACCCGCGCCATCGAGGGTCGCGGACATGACGATGATCCTGAGATCGGGCCGCAGCGTCTCCTGAAGGTCGAGCGCCCGCGCCAGAGTGATGTCCCCATAAAGGTGGCGCTCGTGGAACTCGTCGAAAATCACCGTTGAGATGCCGCCGAGCTGCGGGTCGCTCTGCATCTGGCGCAGCAGGATCCCCTCGGTCACAAAAAGAATCCGCGTCTGGCGCGAGGAGACGTTGTCGAGCCGGATGCGGTAGCCGACCTCATCGCCGAGCCGCACGCCGCGCTCGGCGGCGACCCGCGAGGCCAGCATTCGAGCGGCAAGCCTCCGCGGCTGGAGGATCACGCAGCGTCCGTTTCCGAGCGCGCCGCCGTCCAGGAGGATCTGCGGTACCTGGGTGGACTTTCCGGAGCCGGTCGGCGCCTGCAGGATCAGGCGGTTGCCATCGCGGAGAACGGACACGATCTCCTCGTCCAAATCATAAATCGGCAACACATCCGGCATGAGCCACCCAACCTGCCAACAACCGGACGGCCATTCAATCCGGAATCCGGGATGTCTCAGCCGACGCGATGGATCTTGATGACGTTGGCGGCAGCGGTCTCGCCGATCGGCAGGCCACCGGCGATCAGGAGGCTTGCTCCGGAGGCGACGGCTCCAAGGGCGGTCAGCTTCCGGTCGACCACGTCGGTGAGCTCATCGAAATTCCGCGGGTCCTCATCGATCAGGACCGGCCGGATTCCCCAGATGAGGTTCAGCCGGTGGAAGACATCCAGGTCGCGGGTGAGTGCGAAAATCCGGGCGCGCGGCCGCTGCGAGGAGAGAGCGAGCGCGGAATCGCCGTTGGTCGTATAGACGGCCAGCGCCGCCGGCCGGAGAAGCCGGTCGAACGACAGGACCGCCTCGCTCATGGCATCGGTCTCGTCCTCCCGCGCCGGAGGATGAGCGACGAACTTCGAATGCTCCTCGGTCTCGCGGGCGATGCGGACCATCATTTCGACGGCCCCGACCGGATGGAGGCCCATCGCGGTCTCGCCCGAAAGCATCACCGCATCGGTTCCATCGAGGATCGCGTTCGCTACATCGTTCGCCTCGGCGCGGGTCGGGCGCGCCTCGCGGATCATGCTCTCCAGCATCTGGGTGGCCGTGATCACCGGCTTTCCCGCCAGATTGCAGAGACGGATGATCCGCTTCTGGAGCATCGGAACCTTTTCCGGCTGCATCTCGACTCCCAGATCGCCGCGGGCAACCATCAGCCCGTCGCTGGCCGCGATGATCTCATCCAGATGCTCGATCGCCTGCGGCTTTTCAATTTTTGCTATCACCGGGATATTCGCGCCCTTGCTCTGCAGGAACTCGCGGAGCGCCATCACATCTCCGGCGGTCCGGACAAAGCTCAACGAAATCCAGTCCACCCCCTGCGAGATCCCGAACTCGACGTTCTCGCGGTCGCTTTCGGTCATCGAGGGCAGGGTCAGCTGGAGGTCGGGAACATTGACGCCCTTCCGGCTTTTCAGGAGCCCGCCATCGACGACCTTGCAAATCAGCAAAGACCGGCTCACTTCGCTGACAGCCAGTTCGAGGAGCCCGTCGTCGAGCAGGATCCGCGTTCCAACCGAGGCCTCGTCCGCCAGCCCCGGATAGTCGATCTCGACGTCGGCCCCGGACCCCTCCGAACCCAGCGAAATGGCAGCGCCGGTGACTAGCTCAAGGCCCTCCGCCCCGATGTTCACCACGCGGATCTTCGGTCCCTGCAGATCCTGCAGGATCGTGACCGGCAGGCCGGCCTCATCCGCTGCGGCCCGCAGCATCGCGATGTGCGCGGCATGGTCGGCCCGGCTGCCATGGGAAAAATTCAACCTGGCCACGCTCATCCCGGCGCGCACCAGCCCGCGCAGCCCCTCGGGCGAACCGCTCGCAGGACCGATCGTGCAAACAATTTTTGTTCGGGGGAAGCTGCTCGGGGGTTCGCTCATAACGGGTGTGGTGCCTTGTCCGGGCAGTCGTGTCAAGAATGCTCACAAGCGTGGGGTGCCGGGTGGCTGCCTCCGTCGCGCTGATTCGCCCGGCGGTCAGAAAACGGCTCTGCCTGCCGCGCCGGCGCCCGCCTGTTTGCGATTGGCAAAGCCGCACCGTGCACCTATAGCTCAGAGAGTCCCATGACTTCCGCATCCGAAGAATCGCCATTGGTGGACACGGCCCTCGCGAATGAACTTTTTTTTCCGCAGGGCGATGAGGAGTCGGATGCCATGCAGCGCGACATCTGGCTCGGGATTTCCCGGGACCTCATCCCTGATCTGGAGGCCACCGTTGCGGGATGCCTGGACGCGAAGGACCTCCGGAGCGAACTGCACCGCATCCGCGGCTACTGCGCAACCTGCGCGCTGGTCAGGATGTCCCGGTTCCTCCACCGGTGGGAGATGCTCGATGACCCGGTCGGAGCGGCGGAGAAATTCGGCCTTGAGGCTGCCGCCATCGCGCGGGAATCGATTCGCGAGATGGATCGCACTTACCCCCACCTGCAAGTTCCGCCGGCCTGAGCCGGCGCCAAACCGGGCTCAACCATGGATTACCTGACTTTCATCTGGTCGTTCCTTCTCACGCTTGCGGGAGCGCTTTGCCTCTCCTCCGGACGGCGGAACACGACGCTGGGCCAGGCCTGGTATTTGCTCGGGGGCTTTTTCATATCCGCTGCGGGTCTCAGGGCCTGGCCGCTTCTGTGGTGCGGGGCCGAGGTCCCGCCCGCGATGCAGGGAATCCCCTATGTGCTCCTCGCCATTGCCATGGTCTGTGCGCCGATGGCGGCCGCCCGTTTCTCTGGAACCAAGCTATCAGCGGTTTGTCTCCTGCTCCCGGTCGCCGCAGCCGGGCTGCTCTGGGGCTGGCAAAGGGGTTCCGGCCCGGCCCCTTGGGCTTCGATCAGCCTCTGGCTGCCCATTGCGGGGGGGCTCGCCTTGTCGGTCTTTCGTGCCCGTGAGTTCACGCCGCTGGCCGCAAAGCTTCTTGGCGGCGGGATCTGCCTGCTGGCGCTCTCGGACCCGAAGCCGCTCGTCTACGCGCACGGACTCCGGATGTCCGAGCTGACGATCGCAGGAACGCTCCTCAGCCCCCGTCTGCCGGGCATTCTCGTCGTCACGGCTGCCACCGTGCTGATTTTGCTCGGCTGCTGGGCGGCGGGACGGTTCAACCGGCTGGCTGTGGTACAGGTTCCGGGGGGGCGTCGGATCTTGCGCCGGGGCGTGCTTTTTGCCGTCCTTCTGGCAGGTATTCTGGTCGCCGGCTGGCCTCTCACCGACCGCCTCAGCACTAAAACCGAGCGCGACTGGCGGCTTCAGCTTGAGCAGGAGGCCGTCCTGGCTGCGGCCGGTCTCACGCAGGATTCTATCGAAGGCCTCCACGCCCGGCCCGAGGATCAAACCTCCCGCAACTATCTTGAACTCAAGACCCACCTCGCCTCGCTGGCCGGGGCCGGAGACGGATATCGTTTTGCCTACCTCGTCACCATGCGGGGCCGGCAGGTGGTCTTCCTGGCGGACTCCGAGCCGGCCGGTTCGCCCGACGAATCGGTCGCCGGGGACATCTACGATGACGCGTTCGAGCATCTGGTCCGCGCGTTCGCCCGGCCCGGCGCGTTCACCGTGGGGCCTGAGACCGACAAGTGGGGAACATGGATCAGCGGCTTCGCCCCGGTCCCCTGCATGAAGTTGGAGGGGGCTCCGGTTTTCCTCGGTCTCGATCGCAGCGCGGCCCAGTGGAACACCGAACTGGCGCGGCTGCGCCAGGGGTGGATGCTCGCCACGTTGCTTTTTGCCCTCCTGGCCGTCGGTTCCTTCGCGATCAACTACCTTGCCCTCGAGGCCCGCAGCACGCAGGCCGCATCGGAGGAACGGCTCCGCCTCTCTCTTCAGGGCGCCGATCTGGCCGCGTGGGAACTCGACGCCGACACCCGGCTTCTCTTTCTCGATTCCGCCTGGAAGAAAATCTCCGCAGCGAAGGACCTCCCTGACCATATCCCTCTGGACGGATTTCTAGAGCGCACCCACCCGGATGACCGCGAACTGCTCCGCCGGAGTCTGGATTCGCTGGCCGCAGGGGAAACCGAAACGATGGAATGCGAGTTCCGGTTCCAGCACGCCGCCACGGAATGGGTCTGGCTTCTCAATCGCGGCAAGGCGACCCGCCGCGGACCCGACGGCCGCGGGCTCAGCTTTGCCGGATCGGTGCTGGACATCTCGCGTCGCAAGCGCACCGAAGAAGAGCTTTCCAACCGCAGGGAGGAGCTGAAACGCCTTGCGCTTGTGGCGGAAAACACCACAAATGCCGTGGTGATCAGCGATGTCGCCGGCCGCATCGAGTGGGTGAACGCCGGCTTTACCCGGATCACCGGATACGTCCTCGACGAGGTGCGCGGACGCAAACCCGGCACGTTCCTCCAGGCTGCCGATGCCGACCCGGAAACCGTGAAGCGCATGCGCGCAGCGCTGGCTGCGAATTCCGGCTTTCGCGAAACGATTCGCAACCACGGCAAAGACGGCCGCGCCTATTGGCTTTCCATCGAATGCCAGGCCCTGCATGACGAGGCAGGGAGGCATACCGGCTTCATGGCCATCGAGCAGGACATCACCCTCCGGGTTGATGCCGAAGCGGCCTTGGAAAACCAGCGCCGCCGCCTCCAGCGGATCAATGCCACACTCCTCTCGCTCGGCGACAGCTATGAGGACAACCTGAGCCAGCTCACCCGCCTTGCCGGGGAAATCTTTGGGGCGGAGTACGCGACCTATAACCGGCTGGAAGGCGACATGCTCGTCTGCCGGGGCCGTTCCGGAACCCCGGCCGATTACCCGGACCGCGACTACGCGTCCGGGCACCTCTGCTTCGACGTGATTCGCAAGGACGCGCATTTTCTGCATGTCGGAGACCTGAACGTGTCGCCTTACGTTCACTCCGATCCGAATGTTTCCCGCTACAGCCTTCACTCCTACATCGGCTGCGGGGTTAACATCGACCGGGATACCGTCGGAGCGCTGAGCGTCGTGTTTTCGGGTCCGTTCGAGCTGACCGAAGATCTGCGGGACTGCCTTTCGATCATCGCCCAGGCGGTGGGCCGCGAGGAACTGCTCCAGCAGAACCGGCGGGGCCTCGATGCCCTCGCTGCAAAAGAGGCCACGCAGCGGAGCCGGTTTTCCACTCTCCTCCAGAGCATGGACGATGCCGTGCTGGTCGAGGACGCGCGGCGGGTGATCACCTTTGTCAACCCCGCCTTTGAAAAGATGTTCGGCGTCTCCGCCAGGACCATCCAGGGCCTGCGCTGCCCGGCCGTCGCCGCAAAGGCCGCCGGGCTTTTCACCGACCAGAAAACCTTCCTCTCCTCGATCGAGGGGGCACTCGCCTCCGGAAAAGCCTCCACCGACATGGTGTTCAAAACGACAGACGGCCGCTACCTTTCGCGCGACTTCGTCCCGATCCTCGACAAGGGAACCCGCTACGGATTCCTGTGGCACTACCGCGACATCACGAGGCAGCGGCGGAACCAGATCCTGCTCGAAGCGGTCGCGGATGTCGGGCAGCTGGTCCTCAGCACCCCGCTTAGCACCGCAGCGGCCTGGACAAAGCTGGTCGCGCTCCTCGGAGATAAAATCGGAGTCGACCGGGTGCGCGTGCTCCGGTTTCATCCGGGACCGGAAATTTCGCCGTCCAGCTTCGATGCTGTGGCGGAGTGGGATCGCGAAGGCACGACTGCGGCGCCCCGGTCTCAGGAGGCTTGGAACATACTTGATGCCAGCGGCCTGCTTTCCTCCTGGCTGTCCGAGCTTTCGCGCGGCCAGAGCGTGCTGGAATGCGGGTCCGATGCGGCCGCCGGCGTCCTTCGCGCGATGGGAACAAAATCGCTGCTCTACGTCCCCCTGGCGGTTGGCGGCCGGTTCTGGGGAGCGCTGGGCCTTCATCACTGCGGCCTTGCCTACGCGTGGCAGGAGGAGGAAATTACTCTCCTCGAGGCTGCCGCGAGCCTTATCAGCTCGCGCCTCGATTTGCAGCGCTCGGAGGAGGACCTGATCTCCGCGAAGGAAGCCGCCGACGCCGCCAGCCGGGCCAAAAGCACGTTCCTTGCGACGATGAGCCATGAGATCCGGACGCCACTCAATGCGGTGATCGGCATGTCTTCGCTCCTCCTCGAGACCCCTCTCGACAGCCAGCAAAAGGACTACGCCAGCACGGTGACCACCTCCGCGGAGAGCCTCCTCGACCTCATCAACGATATCCTGGATTACTCGAAGATCGAAGCCGGGCGGATCGAGGTCGAACACCAGCCGCTCCATCTTGCCGACCTCGTCGTGGAGCCCCTGGAGATCCTGGCCCGCCCGGCGGCGGAAAAAAATGTCGAGCTGTCGTATTCGCTGGATCCGGAAATCCCGCCGTTCATCGTCGGGGACCGGATGCGCCTCAAGCAGGTGCTCCTCAACCTCCTCTCCAACGCGATCAAGTTCACGGAAAAAGGCGAGGTCTCCCTGCGCGTCGAGGCTCTGCAGGAGGGGAATCCGCTTCTTCGTTTCAGCGTCCAGGATTCCGGCATCGGGATGTCCAGCGAGGTCCTGCAGAGGATTTTCAGCCCGTTCATGCAAGCGGACTCATCGGTCACCCGGCGGTTCGGCGGCACCGGGCTCGGGCTCGCCATCAGCAAGCGCCTCGTCGAGCTCATGGGCGGCACGATCGAGGTCTCGAGCGAGCCGGGCAAGGGGTCGACGTTCCGTTTTACCGTCCCTCTGGTTGCCGGCAAAGGGGAGGTCCCGCCTTCGCACCCGGCAGAGGCGTCGCTCAACGGCCGCCGGGCCCTCATCGTTGACGATAACGCGACCAACCGGCGCTTCCTCAGGGAGCAGATGCGCGTGTGGGGCATCGACTCCAGCGAAACCACATCCGGGCCGGAGACGCTCGATCTTCTTGCGGATGCGGGCCCGGTATTCGACATCCTGCTGCTCGACTACCAGATGCCCGGCATGGATGGCATCGAGCTTGCCAAGTCGATCCGCGCGCTGCCCGGGAGGTCCGGGGCCCGGATCGTTCTGCTCAGCTCGATTATCGAGCAGGCGCCGCGCGGCGACGAGGGGCTCTTTGACGGGATTCTCACCAAACCGATCCGGCCCCGCCAGCTCCTCGAGGCGATCGGAAAAATCCTCGGGGCCCCGGGCAAGACGGCGTCCGCCCGCCCGGAGAACCTGCCGTCCACCGCCGGGGGACTGCGCGTGCTTGTCGCCGAGGACAACCTGACCAACCAGAAGGTGATCCGCATGATGCTCCAGCGCCTGGGATTGCGATCGCGCCTTGTCATCAACGGCCTTGAGGCGGTTGAGGCGGTCAAGGAGGAGGAGTTCGACCTCATCCTTCTCGACGTCCAGATGGCCGTGATGGACGGCCTTGCCGCCGCACGCCTCATCCGCGAGTTTTTCGGTGACAGCCGGTCGCGGCCGGAAATTGTGGCGCTCACCGCCAATGCGTTCAAAGAGGACAAGGAAGCCTGCCTTGCTGCCGGCATGGATACCTTTCTGGTCAAGCCCCTTACGCTCGACCGCCTCAAGGAGGTCGTCGAACGGGTCCGCGCCCGAATCGACCGCGGAGCCAGCATCTAACCCCCGCCGGATGTCGCGCTGGCACAAGGTCCGATTCCTGCTATCGTTCGGAAAGCGATGACAGACACCGGAGACAACATGACAGTATGGAGGAAGGATTTCCCGTTTTTGCGCGAGCGCGTGAACGGGTTTCCGCTCGTCTATCTTGACAATGCGGCAAGCTCTCAAAAGCCGTCCTGCGTGATCGAGCGGACCCGCGTCTTCATGGAGAGCGAATATGCGAACGTCCACCGGGGCATCCACACGCTGAGCGAGCGCGCGAGCGCGGCCTACGAGAACGCGCGGGCGGATGTCGCCTCGCTCGTCAATGCCGCGCGTCCGGAGGAGATCGTCTTCACGCGCGGGACGACCGAGGCGGTCAACCTCGTGGCCTCTACCTGGGGCCGCACAAACGTGGGAGCCGGCGACACGATCCTCCTCACCGAGATGGAGCATCACAGCAATTTCCTCCCGTGGCTCGAGCTTGCCCGGACCGCAAGCGCCAAGATCGAATTTGTGCCCGTGATGGAAAACGGGGCGTCGCTCGACCTGGACGCCGCGCGCCGCCTGCTGGCGCAGGGCCCGAAGCTCTTCGCGTTCACCCACGCGCCGAACACGCTCGGACTGATCAACCCTGCAGCCGAACTCTGCGCCCTGGCCCGCGAGGCCGGCGTGACGACTTTTCTCGACGGTGCGCAGAGCGTCGGCCATCTGCCGGTCGATGTCGCGGCGATCGGGTGCGACTTTCTCGCCTTCTCCGCCCACAAGATGTGCGGCCCGAGCGGGATCGGCGCGCTCTTCGGCCGTCACGAGCTGCTCACGGCCATGCCGCCCTGGCAGTTTGGCGGCGAGATGGTTGACCGGGCGTATTACGACCGGCCGGCCACGTTCCGCGAGCCTCCCGCCCGCTTTGAGGCCGGGACCCCGGCAATCATCGAAGCCGCCGGCTGGTCGGCCGCGATTTCCTTTCTGAAGGAGGTCGGCCTTGAGGCCATCCGCGACCACTCGGCGGCGCTCGCCAGTCACACCGCCGCGAATCTCCGGGCGATAGACGGCGTCCGGGTTTTCGGACCGGAGGAAAGGCAGACCGGAATTGTGGCCTTCGGCATCGAAGGCCTTCATGCGCACGACGTGGCCTTCTTTGCCAGCGAGCGCGGGGTCGCGCTGCGCGCAGGCCACCACTGCGCGCAGCCGCTCATGCGCAAGCTCGGGAGCCCGTCCTCATCGCGCGCCAGCTTCTACCTCTACAACACCCGCGAGGAGGCAGACACCTTCCTCTCGGTCCTCGCCGAAGCCATCCGTTTTTTTCGCTGATTCATGGACAACGAACTCTATCAGGAGGTTCTCCTCCAACACTCGAAACGGCCAAAAAATTTCGGTCCGCTGGAAAACCCGACCCATGCGGCCGATGGCCACAACGCGCTCTGTGGCGACGAGATTTCCGTGGCCCTGCAGATTGCCGACGACACGATTTCCGACATCAAATTCACCGGCAGCGCCTGCGCGATCTGCACGGCCTCGGCCTCGATCATGACCGGCGAGGTCAAAGGCCTCACGTGCGGCGAAGCGTGCCGGCTCGCCGCCGACTTCCGCACCCTTGCCAAGGACGGTGCCGGCCCGGATGTTCCGGCCCGCCTGCGCGTGATGGGCGGGGTCCATCAGTTTCCGCAACGCGTCAAATGTGCGGTCCTTCCCTGGGAGACCCTTGTCTCGGCTCTCCAGCAGCCGGTCTCTGCGTAAAGTTGTTCCAGAATGATTTTTGCTTATGCTGTGCATGATTGCGCAGGTCGAGACTTGACGTCTGTTGGTTCGCGGTCAGAATGGCTGGCGTTTCGGGAATTTTCATGGGCTTTTTATCCGCGAATCGGGAGGGATTTATCCGCTGCGGGCAGTTTTCCGCAGCTCCCTTCCCGCACCCCGGATCCCGTGATGCGCAGAAGTTTCGCCCCGCGACCCGCTTTCCACACCACCATCCATGAGCACAAACCAACCGGCCCAAAACAAACCCGAACCCTCACAAGACATCCTCCGGCGCTCAGCGCCCCACCCGCTGACCTCTGTCTTCGCTCCGAAAAGCGTCGCCCTGATCGGCGCGACCGAGACGCCGTCGAGCGTCGGGCGCACGATCCTTGAAAACCTGACCGCCCAGACATTCGGCGGCACGGTTTACCCGGTGAACCCGAAGCGGGAATCCGTCCTCGGCATCAAGGCCTACCCGGACATTGCCTCCCTGCCTGAAGTTCCGGACCTTGCGGTCATCTGCACGCCTGCGACGAGCGTTCCCGGCCTCGTGAGCCAGTGCGTTGAGGCGGGCGTCAAGGGTGCCGTCATCATCTCCGCTGGATTCAAGGAAACCGGCGCGCCCGGCATCGCCCTTGAGCAGGAAATCCTAAGCCTCGCCCGCGGGAAGATGCGCATCATCGGCCCGAACTGCCTCGGCGTCATGGCCCCGAAGCGCGGGCTCAATGCCACCTTCGCCGCCGGTATGGCGCGTCCCGGTTCGGTCGGCTTCCTCAGCCAGAGCGGCGCGCTCTGCACGGCGATCCTCGACTGGAGCCTGCGCGAAAATGTCGGATTCAGCGCGTTCGCCTCGCTCGGCTCGATGCTCGATGTCGGCTGGGGCGACCTGATCTACTATCTCGGCGACGACCCGGATACCAAGAGCATCGTCATCTACATGGAATCGATCGGCGACGCCCGCGCGTTCCTCTCCGCCGCGCGCGAGGTCGCGCTCACGAAGCCGATTATCGTGATCAAGGTCGGGCGCACCGAGCAGGCCGCACAGGCTGCCGCGTCGCACACCGGCTCGCTCACCGGCAGCGACGAGGTCCTTGAGGCGGCGTTCCGCCGCGCGGGCGTCCTCCGGGTTAACACGATCTCCGAACTTTTTGCCATGGCCGAGGTTCTCGCCAAGCAGCCGAGGCCGGCAGGCCCCCGGCTCGCCATCGTCACCAATGCCGGCGGACCCGGCGCGCTCGCCACCGACATGCTCGTCTCGACCGGCGGTCAGCTCGCCGCGCTTTCCGACGAATCGCTGGCCGCCTACAACGCGATCCTGCCGCCGCACTGGAGCCACGGCAACCCGGTCGACGTCCTCGGCGACGCGGGAGCCGCGCGCTACGCGCAGGCGGTCGAGATCGTTGCCAAGGACCCGAATAACGACGGCATCCTCGTCATCCTCACCCCGCAGGCGATGACGGAGGCGACCGCGACAGCGGAAATGCTCAAGCCGTTTGCCCAGATCGATGGCAAGCCGGTCCTCGCCAGCTGGATGGGCGGCGTGGACGTCGAAGCCGGCGAGCAGATCCTCAACAAGGCCAGCATCCCCGCATTCAACTACCCCGACAGCGCCGCCCGCGCGTTCAGCTACATGTGGCGCTACAGCGACAACCTGCGCGCGATCTACGAGACGCCCGCGCTCGTAAGCGACCTCGTGGAAAACCGGGCCGGACGCGAAGAGGCGGAGGCAATCCTCCTCGAGGCGCGGAGAGCCGGGCAGACGCTCCTCACCGAATTTGATTCCAAGCGGATCCTCGACGCCTACGGCATTCCCACAGTCAAAACCGTCGTGGCCACCACCGTCGATGAGGCGGCCGCCGCGGCGGCCAGGCTCGGGTTCCCGATCGTGCTCAAACTGTTCTCGGAGACGATCACCCACAAGACCGACGTCGGCGGCGTGAAGCTCAACCTCACCGACGAGGCAGCGGTCCGCCAGGCCTGGCACGAGATCGAATCCTCGGTCGCCGAGAAGGCCGGTCCCGGCCACTTCCAGGGCGTGACCGTCCAGCAGATGATCTCGCTGCGCGACGGCTACGAGATCATCCTCGGCAGCAGCCTCGACAACCAGTTCGGCCCCGTCCTTCTCTTCGGATCGGGCGGCCAGCTCGTCGAGGTCTACAAGGACCGCGCGCTCGGGCTTCCGCCGCTCAACGCCACCCTCGCCCGCCGCATGATGGAGCAGACCCGCATCTACACGGCCCTCCAGGGTGTGCGGGGACGCAAGAGCGTGGACCTCGCCGCCCTCGAGCACCTGCTCGTGCGCTTCAGCTACCTCGTCGCCGAACAAAAGTGGATCAAGGAAATCGACATCAACCCGCTCCTGGTCTCGGCCGACCAGATCATCGCGCTCGATGCCCGAGTTGTCCTGCACGGCCCGGAGGTCACCGAGGACGAGCTGCCGAAGCTCGCGATCCGGCCGTATCCGACAAATCACATCATCCCGTTTGTCGCCAAAAACGGCACGCAAGTGACGATCCGTCCGATCGCGCCGGAGGACGAGCCGCTCCTGGTTAAATACCACCAGACGATCTCCGACCGGAGCATCCACCACAGGTATTTCGGCCAGGTCGACCTGAGCAAGCGCATCGCCCAC
>Ga0209398_1001440_pt1 | contig 12195 bp, 24 predicted proteins | sample AshMeaBigSpring_FD_184125 | JGI IMG/M metagenome (GOLD analysis project Ga0209398, IMG submission 184125) | Groundwater microbial communities from Big Spring, Nevada to study Microbial Dark Matter (Phase II) - Ash Meadows Big Spring (SPAdes)... | ecosystem: Environmental > Aquatic > Deep... | reverse complement strand
GTCATAGGTCAGCTTGTGCGTTCGGCAGAGAATCAAGTTGCGGCCCCATCATAAGCCAAGTGGAAGCTACGACATCGAGGGCGGCGGAAATCTTTGCGGCGGTTGATTCTCCGGGAAGCCAGTTAGGCAAGCCTGCCAGCCTTCCGGCTTGGGCAACGATCCGCTCTTTGTGTTGTGGTTCTACGATGTCTTGCATCGACAACATGCTTCGGTGGATCTCCACCGAGGAGCTTTTCTGTCGTATTCTATGGCGGCAGATCATGCAGCGGGGAGCACGCGGGACATGCCGAACAGGGCGCTGCACCGAATCGCTACCGCGATTCAGTTCCGCTCCGACCATTTTGCCGGCCTCGGGATTATGGTTTGCCAGCATTGCTTTTCCTCCGGCAGCGATCGGTGAGCTGGTCGTTCGGCGGAGAAAATGCCATTTCCTGCGAGCAACGTCGGGCGGCAATTTCGCAGTATTCTTCATCTGTCTCGATTCCGATGGCCTTGCGCCTTTTACGCTTTGCCGCCACCAGAGTTGTGCCGCTGCCCATGAATGGATCGAGCACGTCGGACGGCTGGATTTTTTCGATAAGGTATTCGAGCAGGCTTGCGGGCTTTTCCGTTGGATGATCGCGCCGTCCAGACGCGACACCGTTGTATTTCAGGATGCTTCCATCCCGCGAGCCGGAGAGCTTTGCACTCCCGGCGCTCGCTATCAGTTCGTAGCTGAGTCCCCAGTGTTCTAGGTCGCCCATTCCCGGTGTGCCCTTGTCCCATACGAGCAGTCCGCGCAGCGGGTAGTATTGGCCGAGGATTGCCCAGACATCCGGCCACGCATCCCAGCGCGTGAACCAGAGCAGATGATTTGCTTTCACCAGTGGCAGCACTTGCCGGTAGAGTGCGAGCGAGAGGCGCGTGCCGTCATTCGTGATTGGCTTCACGCCACGCCCGACCATGTGGTTACTCTGATACGTCACTCCATACGGCGGATCAGTCAGAAGCAGGTCGCACGGGCTGAGTTTCGGCAGCACGTCCAGGCAGTCGCCGTGATAGATGGTGACGTTTGCGTCCTGGTAATACGGCACCGGCAAAGACGCTGAACAAGACGGTGATGCCAATCCCGAGGGCGGCGATGTTGGTTCTGTAATCATAGCTTTTTTTCGCCCTCGGGCTGGCATACCTCAGCGTTCGCAGTAATACGTTCACGCGCCTGCTTCAACAGGTCTAGCGCCTTCTTGCTGCCCGACGCGCCATGCGACTGCTCAAGCTCCTTCTCGTGCCACGCGATAGCATCATCCAGGCGGACGTACGCCTTCTTGCACTTCGGAAACATCGCAATCGCCATCCCGTCAATGTACGGGATCAGCGGGTGGATGCCGCTGGCCTGAATCGTTACGTAGAACCGGCCTTCATATTCTGCAAACGGTGTCTTCATTGATCCTCCTGCGAACAAGAGCGTTCAGGGTACGTCGCTTCGCGCCGCCCCTGACGCTCGGCGTTAGCAGGATAATAAAGATCCGTGGCCACATCGGGATGCCCGTCAGCATGCGCCATTTTCTCCATTTCGCTTCTAAGAATCATCACCTCGTTGTATATCTTTTGAGCATATCGACCAGCGCGGGAGGTTTTTCCGTAGGTGTTTGGAATGTCGCAGGCCATGCGGATCGCTATCGAATCGGTAAGCCATGCTGCGATTTTCTGGTGTTGTTCCAGCGTCATTTGTTTATTCTTTTTCATAGTTGGAATCGTTCGGTAATAAAAAGACTGCTAACAAGTCATGAGAGGCAACCGCCGTTCACGTCTGTTCTTGGTTCGGAGTTCGGAGCGGCGGTGCCTCCACTTGATCGTTGGACTTCCTTGGAACGCCCTTCTTTTTTCGACGCTGTTTGATACCGCGCCGGGCGCGGGCCGCATTCACGGCGCTGACCGTGAGACCGAGTTTCTCCGCGATTTTCTTGTCGGGCATCCGCCAGTTGATGGCGGCGTATTTGTCGCTCCGCTTCGCGCCGGATTTTTTGCGCCCGCCGCCGTGGCCAGCGGCGGGCTGGATTCCTCGCACCCGCCGCGCCGCCTGAACGGCCTGCTTTGTCACGCCGAGTTTCGCCGCGATTTCGACATCGGATTTTTTCCAGTCGGCGCGGTCGTAGGCGTCCCGGTAGTTCACCGGCGGTATTCCGAGACGAGTTCCTTGATGGAGTCCCACTCGGCTGGCGCGTAGCCGTAGTGGTCGGTTGCCAGCACTTCGCAGGCTTCCGCCTTTGTGCGGCAGTGACCGGCGACGCGATCCACCATGGCCATCATTTCGTTGACTGTGACTCGCGATTGGATTCCGAGAGCGGTTTCGATTTTGGCGGCGATTTGTAACAGAGTTGAAGTTTTCATTACGGTTTTTACTTTGCTCTAACCTTGTCTTGATTGCAAGGATTATTTTAATCTTTTTTTCGGGGGTCGAATTAAGGAAGTCCAACAATGAGATGGAGAGAAATCCTCCACAGCCGGGAACGCCGGTTTTCGGGGAGGAAGTCGAGAGCGGCTGTTGCGGATTTCTCATCTCAAGCGTTCGTGGGATTTATTTTCTCGGATTGGTTTTGCGGAGCCTTGCCAGTGCGCCCTCTTGCGTGATCGCCAACGGGGTGCGCGTATCGGCCTCCCATTTTTCGATCACGCTCTTTGACACGCCAAGCAGAGACGCGGCTTGCGCCTGGGTGATACCCAGGCGCTCGCGCTCTTGTTTGATCGTGGCGGCGAAGCTCATGCGTTGAGCGCTTGAACGATTGGATGACGCTCACCGAGGTGGAAGCTGAGGCGTGACGCGAGCAGGTCACGGTCTTCGACTTCCCACTCGCCGTCTTCGTGGATGACGAGGAAGAGGTCGTTTCCTTCCGCGAAGTCGTCAGCGTCGATCTCGTGGCCTTGTTCGTCCCACTCGCTCACGTCCGTGGTGTAGAGGGCGTCTTCGAGGGCTGTCTTTTGGACGCCGCCCTTGGAGTTTGAATCCCAGTGGCTGACCACTTGGTTTTCGTCGTTGACGAGGGCGACGGTGTCGTAGGCGTTGTTGGTGTAGATGTGGAGTTTCATGGTCTTGTTTTGGTTTGGTGTTGGTTTGGTGTTGCGTCACTCTCAGTGGCGACGGGGAGAGACTCGCACAAAGTCCGACACAGCGCAAGAACTATTTTCGCACAAAGTGAGATTTTTTTCGGCGTCTCCCCAAACCCACGGACAATGACCTGATGGCAACGGCGATCAGCCGCTGCCTGCATTCCGAGATTTCTCCGCCGTGCCATAGGTCAAGCGTTCGGCGAAGAATAAGATCCGTCATCTTGCTGCCAGCGGTTCTTCACCTCCAGCATGACGGGCGAGTGCGTGCGGTTTCCGTTCAGATGATCGTTTTTCCGCCATCCATCCTTCACAGGCTTTGTCTGCCCGACGACGCGCCAGTCGGCCCCTCGCAGGCTTGCCCCGGATTCGGATTGCAGCGTGTAGGTGATGAGGCGGCGTCCGCCCATTGCCCGCCACGCCCGCCAGCAAGCTTGATACAGCATCGAGCAGGTTCCCTTCGGTGCGTCTTCGATGGTGCAGACGCGCAACACCTCGGCCGTCCATCCGTCCATCAGTGTCGCGGACAGCGGGTTTCCGACGATAGCCACGCCTACGAGCTTCCCGTCCACTGCCACGCCAGCGGACCACTTGCCGCCGTTGCGGGCGGTGCGTCCGTTGTGGCGGTGGTGGGCGGCCACGAAGTCATTGGCTTTCCGCAGCGTCATTGGCACCAGATAGGGCTTGCCGGGCGCGGTATTTTGTGGGTTTGGTCTTTTCATGGGAATAACTGGCGTTCGAGGTTGCGGAGGGCGATTTCGGGGGTGTCGGCGGATTTGCCGGTGATAGTTACGCCGTGGCGGAGTTCGATGCTGGCCTGCCACTGGTTAATGCCGCGCGTGGCGAGGCGGAGCGAGCCGGGCTTGCGGTCGGCGATGGCGGTGAGGAGGCGCGTGGAGACGGTGGTGGCCGGGATCGGCGGGGCTTCCCTTGTGCCGTTGCAATGTTTGCATGGCTCCGGCTCAAGCCGGTGGTGCGTCAAGAATCCGTCGGTGCAGTATTCGCAGGGGCGTTTTGCCTTGCTCACTAATTCGGCCTCGATGGAAAAGCCCGGGAAATCATTTGGGGGTCGCGTGGGCGTTACTTTTGTGACGCGGAGCGTGTATCCATTGAGGGTGATGCTTGAGCCTACGATTGGCTGATCGCCTTGCACGGTTAGGGAAATAGGTTCGGTCACTGTTCGGGTTGCTGGGTTTGGGTTTGCTCTTTGTGGTGGATATGAGGCGACGGGGGACGATGGCGAACTCGGGGCCAGTGAAGCCTTCCGTTTCGACTTTCGATCGCATCGAGAAGAGGCGGCGGCCGTCTGTGGCCGTGACGATCGCTGTGGTGGGATCGGGGATCTGGATGAGGACTCCGTTGAGGACGTAGCGGGTTTCGTCCTTGCTTGCGAAGAGACTCGCGGCGCGGAGGTGGCTATGTTCGATGGTGATGGTGAGTGGCATGTTATTATTTCTTGGAGATTCTGCGTGTGACAGTCTTATCGTAAGACTCGGAGAGAGGCTTTGAGGCGGAGTGCGCCTTGCCTTCGAGGCGTCGGCGGCGGGCTTCGATCTGCGTGGCCATTGTCTTGGATGTGGGGACGGTCTTGGCGAGCACGTCGAGGACATCCTTGGTCGCTGGCGGGCGTTTGGCGTTGAATCCCATGTCGATGGCATCCTTCCAGACCATTTCGATCTGGCGGCCGGAGAAGCCTTCCGATGCGGTGGCGATGGCCTGGATGTCGTAATCGTCGGGATTCCACGGAACAGTCTGTTTGCGGCGGGGCTTGGCGATGTGGATGCGCCAGATGGCAACCCGTTCCTCGTGGTTCGGGAGATCCACATTCCACACCGCGAGGCGATCGATCAGCGGTTCGGGGAGCTTGTCGATGTCGTTAGCGGTGAAGACGTAGAAGATGCCGTCGGAGTCGTCCTGCATGTCTTGAATGATCGCTTTGAGCACGCGGTCGGTGGTGCCGCCGTCGGTCTGGCCGGAAGCGCCGGCTCCCGAGAAGAGTCCGTCCACCTCGTCGATCCACATGATGCAGGGCGCGACGGCCTTGGCAGTCTGGTGCGCGAGCCGCCAGTTGCCTTCCGATTGTCCGACGAGCGATCCGAAGAGGCGGCCCGCTTCGAGCCGGAGGGTGTGCGTGCGGAAGATCGATGAGATCGTTTTTGCGGCGAGGGATTTTCCAGTGCCGGGCTGGCCGACGCAGAGGATTCCGCAGGGAGGTTCGGTGCCGTAGGCGGCGGCTTCGTCGGTGAAGGTATCGCGTTTCTCAACGAGCCATTCCTTGAGGTTGTCGAGTCCTCCCACGTCGGCAAGGGTGAGCGGGGATTTGACGAGATCGAGCAGCCCGTTTTTGCGGATGGTATTGGCTTTTTCGCGCTGGATGATTTCGGGCGAGATCACGCTGACCTCGACGAGCGAGAGCGAGAAGGCGTCTTCGGCCTCGCTGGTGGTGAGGCCGGACGCGGCGACCAGGATCGCGGTGCGCTCCTCTCCGGCGAGGATCGGGAGATCGTTGCTCTCGCAGATGCGATCGAGCACGGTGCCGAGCGTGTCGCGGTCGGGCAGCTCGAAGTCGATGGCGACGACGAGCTTGGAGAGATCCGGCGGGAGCTTGAGTTCCGCAGCGCAGATGATGAGGCAGATCCCCTTGCTCTTGGCGTGAACGAGGGCGTCCTTGAACTTGCGGACGAGCACGGCAAACATCGGGTATTCCGGCACGAGGAAGTAGTGGAAGTCACGTAGGAGGATGAACGAATCGGCTGGCATGGCGGCCACGCTGTCGAGGATGTCGCAGGGATCGGTGAGATCCTCGAAGCCTCCGGTGGCGAGATCCTGGCGGCCTTTGGAGATCGACCAGGCGAACATATGCCGCTGGGTTTCGGTGGCGATGCTCGCGCAGAGGTGCTCGATGCGTGACTCCTCGTGGCTGACGAGGTAGAGCGCGGGGTAGCCCGCGCGGAGGTAGTTGATGATGCGGTTTTTCATATGGAAATGCGAAATGGGGAATGCGAAATGCGAATGCTCAGAATCCCATCGGGCCGAAAAGTGTGGGGTGCGAGGCGATGAGCATCCGGTTGTCGGTGCAGACGACGATGTAGAGGAACCCGTCTTTCGGAGCGGGGACGGGGGCGGTCTTCATAATCATGCAGCGGTAGGCGTTGAGGGCGGTGATGTCGGTCGTGATCGTGATCGCCGGGATCTGGTCGATGGCCACGGTGGCATCGCGCTTGTCTAGGAGGACATCGGCGGGTTGGAACTGCGCGGCGATGCGGAAGGCCATCGGATCGGTGAGGTCGAGCACCCAAAAGCAGGGCGTCTTCGCGCCGCAGGCGGTTTGCGCGACCTCGCGGTGATTCTCCAGCAGCAGGGATTGTGTCTCAGTCATTTGATGGTCTTTCCGAGGCTGGGAAGGTGGGCGCACTTGTTGGCGATCCAGCAGCGCAGGGTGCGTTCGGCTTCTTCCAGGATCTCGTCGCTCACGCGCTCGAATTTGTGGTGCCGCAGGCGGGCGGCGCATTCCAGGAAGAACAGGCGCGTATTCGCGCGGTTCGTGACGTTGGTGTTTTTGACTTTTGGCATGGCTATGGGACTTATAGGACGGATGGGACTCATGCGGCGGCGCGTTCGGCGCGGGCGGATCTCCGACGGGAGCGGAGGGCGGTGATGTGCTTGCGGAGCCGGGAGGCGAGCAGGCTGCCGCGGGCGTGCGTGTTGGCGAAGCGGTTGAGGTGCTTGATGCGGGTGCGGAGTTTCATGAAAGAAAGGGACGTATGGGACCTATGGGACGGATAGGACTTATGTTTGCTGGCGGTTGCTCATGCCCATACGGTTGCTGGTCATAGCGAAGTATTCGGGTTTCTTTTTGCGCGAGCGGACGACCCCGAGCGCCTTTTCGATTTCCGCCGTCGCGCGTTCGCAGGCTCCTCCGGTGAACCCGGTAGCCTCAATGGTGACTTCGCCCGTGGGGGCAACAGTGATTTCAATGGTTCTGTGCATAGGATGGTTTCGATGAGGATTGCGGTGGCCGCCGTGGCAGCGGCGGTGACGATGCGGTTGAGGTCGCGGTCGGAGATTGTGAACATGGCTATTTGACGGCAGCCTGGATGGTGATGTTGGCGCCGGCCTGCTTGCGGACGAACGGGATGCCGCGCCGCTTGAGGTCGGAGGAAATCTTGTGGACGCCGTAGAGCTGGACGAGCTTCTGGAGCCCGTTGCCGAAATGGCTCTGGAGTCGTTGCCCTGGCCCCCAAAAGTCGAAGAGGAGCGTGTAGGTTTTCGGGTTGTTGGGATTGCGGGCAACGCCGATCTCGTATTCGCAGCCGGGCAGGTTGATGACGTGCTCGCACTTGCCGAGCATGTCTTCGGTGAACCCTGCGGGAAGCGGGTAGTCGCCAACAGACATGCCAAACCATTTGTAGCTGGTCTGTCCGCGGCGGAGGTTGCATTTCAGTTCGGCGCAGGCTGCGTCGAGCGCGTCGAGATCCTTGATCTCAACAGCGATTGCTGTGACGTGTGACATAGGAGAGGAGAGGAGTTGAGGTGAGAAAGTGATCGAGTCTTACGATAAGACCGAATCGAAGTGCCGCGCTTCCCATGCCCGGCAGGCTTCGTAGGAGGGATCTGAGAAAACGGGATTGTCCGCGTGAGGGTCGAGGCGCACCTCCCAAACCTGCCGGTGCTCGTTGAAGTCGATCCAGGAGATCCGTGCGGCGCGGGTGATGTGGCCGATGGCCTGCGGCGGGATCACCGAGTCGTCTTCGGTGAACATGGTGGCGCTGCCGTCGGGATGGAATGTGGCGGTCATGAGAGAGAGTGGTTCAGTGGTTCAGTGTTCGGTTTTTAGTGGGTGTTCGCACATCCCGTAGCTTTCGTCGCCGTGGGGGTGGCCGGTGCCAGCGCACCATTCACACATCGGATCTTCAGATTCGTCGTTTTCTTTTCCCGCCCATTCCGCGTTCGCAAACGGAGGGGTTCCGGTGTAGTCGCAACTTCATGCTTCCGAACGCCCTTCCTGCATGAAAGTTCGGGCCGCGCGCCTCTATGCATCCGGGGATTCCACACACCTTGCATGTGGCGGTCATTTGGCCTCCAGTTTGGCAAGGACAAGGCGCGCTTTCACATTGGCCTCATGGAACGCGATGTCTTTGTTTGCGGTGGCGGCTTGCGACAGGAGCTTGAGTGCTTCCAGAAGCTCCGGGGCTGCGGCCATCAGGGTAAAATTGGGCATGTCTTCGGGAAAGACGGGCCGGGGTTTTATCGGACAAACGATCTGGCCGTCCACCGTGACGATCGCCAGCGAATCGTCGCCGGATGTGGCGATGTGCCAGGGACCGGCGGAGGCTTCGACTCCGTGGAATGGGTTGCGAGCCATTTTAGTGTCGGGCGGAGGATGGGATTTGCAGGTAGTCGGCGAGGCAGTCGCGGAGGTGGCGCAGCTCGGAGCGGTAGTCGATGAGGATCTCGCCTTCCTGGCCGTTCACGGAGTCGAGGCGGATGGCGCGGCGTTCCTTGCCGTCGGTGCCGACGTGGAAGATCGGGGTGCCGTTGTGGCGGCGGGCGAGGCGGGCGTGCGTGGTGTCGTCGATCTCGCCAGCGAGGCCGACCGATACTTCACGGATGTCGCGGAAGGTGGGGGCGGCTTGCTTCTCGGCCTGCCGAATTTCGCGGCGGTCGCGCAGGTTGTTGATCGCGTTGGTGAAGATTCTCATAATAAAATCAGGCGGCGGCGGCCATTTCGGGTTCGGGGGCTGGCGCCGGTTTGGGTTTGAGGTCGAGCTTGCGTCCGGCGAATCCGAACTTGAGGGCGATGTTGGCGGCGTGGGCGGAGGCGAGTTCCCGGGAGACTTTGCTGGCGCGGAGGCGGTCGGAGGAGGACATGAGGTGGTTGCGGCAGCTCTGGTAGATGGCGTTGATCTGCGGGTCGTTGGTGACGTTGAGGGCGGGCACGCGGTCGAGGTATTCTTGGAGCTTGGCGAACGGGCCTTTCTTGTTTTCGGAGTCGATGATCGGGCCGTCGCCCGCGAGGGACTCGGCGGTGTCGTGGACGAGGGAGATCAGGGTGTTGAGGACGGATTTGCGAACCTGGTCGGTGACGTTGGCAAGGCGCTGCTCGTATTCGGCGGCGAGGCGGGTGCCGAGATCGTCGGTGAGGGCGTCTTTGATGAACTGGTTGGGCTCGGGCATCGGGAGGACGCCGTAGCGGAAGTCGAATTTCTCGCGGATTGAGTGGCGGGTCGGGTAGTCCTCGGGCTTGAAGTTGCCGTTGAGGTCGAGGCGGCGCTGCTCCAGGATGAGGTCGTATTTCTCGCAGAAGGCATCGGCGAGGGCGTTCACGCGGCCGGCATGGACATCCATGGCCTCAAGGAACGACTGGCGCTCGCCTTCGACGACCACACGGATGTCGCCGATGGCCTCGAAGGTGAGGCGGCGGTAGGTCTTGCGGGCCTTCGCCTCTGCTGAGGCGTATTCGGCGAGGTTCTTGCCCCAAAGGCTCTTCACGACGCGGGCGGCATCTTTGCCCATGTGTTCGCGGGCGAGGAGGTCGTAGGACATCTCCTCGTCGGTCTTGCTGCCGCCGGGGCGGGAGATTCGGAGGGTGGCTTGCCAGAGGGTGCTCATAGGAAAAATTGGAGTGAGTGCGTGTGAGTGGGCGCCAAAACGTGCGCCCAACATGGCGCATGTTTATGCGTATAAATGGGAGGATGTCAAATTATATTTTGACGGGCTCGGGTTTCGGTTCGGGCTTGGCTGGTTCGGGTTTCGGCGCGGGGGCCGTTGAGTCGGCCATGACGCGCATGGGCATGAGGATGTATTGGTGGTGGGGCTTAAGGCCGGTGAATGTTGCGGGGGATTCGCTGTCGCGGAAGTGGATGGTGTCGTGGTGGAGGAGTGCGTCGGCGAGGTATTGCGGGGTGAAGGCGATGTGCGGGGCATTGGCTGGGCGGACGCGCGGGAGCGAGCCTTTGAGGATGGCGGTGACGGTGAACTCCGATCTGCCCACGTCGGGGACGTTCATGGAGAAGGTGAGCGACGATGCTGCGGGATCAAAGCGGAGGGATACGTGGCCTGGCTTGGCGTGGCGGAAGTTGCCGGCCGCCTGGAGGATCGCTTTGCGGGTGGCCTCGTTGTCGATCCGGCAGGTGAGCTTGGCGGGTTCCGAAGGGATGACTTGCCGGTAGTTCGGGAAGTTTCCTTCGATGACCTTTGTGACGAGTCTTACCGTAAGACCGCCGATCTCGCCGGTGAAGAGGAGCGCGGGGGCTGGGTGTGCGGTGGTGTTCTTGACCTTGGGTTTGCTAAGGCTGGATGCGGCCATGCCGGGCTCGATGAAGCGGAGGGCATCTGTGGGGATAATGCTGTCTGCCGGTGCGGCGGGTAGGTGTTCCTCCATGTGCAGGCGGCGGCCATCGGTGGCGGCGATGTCGCCGTTCTCCCCCCAGAACACGCCATTGAGGACGTAGCGGGTGGGGTCGTAGGAGACGCAGGGTTTGGCGCGGCAGATGGCAGCGAGCACGCGGTCGAAGGGGGTGGGCGGCCCGGCGGCGTAGCCTTCGGCGGGGTCGGCGGGAAACTCGTCGGCTTTCGGCGCGGCGGCGGGGACGTTGGCGGTGATGCCGCCTTGCTGGTAGGTGATCTGCGCGCCGCCTTTGGGATCGGGTGTGATCGTGATGTCGGTTCCCTTGTCGGCCGCCTTGGCGCAGCGATCGAGCGTGCTCGACGGCACGCAGAAGTCAGCGGCCTCGCGCGCGGCTCGGAGAGTGGCGAGCTTGCGGGCCAGTTCGCCCACGGTCGGCGCGTCGGGCAGATCGACGCTGAGGAACTGTTCGAGGTTCGTGGCGGAGAACCGGATGCCGCCCGCATGGCGGGTGATGCGGATGCAGGAGAGCACCGGCAGTGTGGCGTGGGTGGATGGCACGCCGCGCAGGCGGCGGGTCACTTCCATGAGTGTGTGTTTGGCGATGTTCATAGGATTAGAGGACGGTGAAAATGAAGGCCGTGAGCAGCACGGCCAGGAGGAGGAGATTGAGGAAGAACTTATCCTTCTCGCGGGCGACCTCCTGCCGGAGTTGGACGCGCTGGCGGTTGGGGATAAACGGCGACTGGTAGTGGCGTTTCATAATGATAAAAATTCGCGGCTGCCGACCGGATCTCCGTGACCCATACGGATGCGGAAGGCAGAGTGCGGATTTATTTCATTGGAGTGCGCAGGCTGGTAACGGGAGCTGACCCGGTTGATTGTTGTGAGTCTTACGGTAAGACTAAGGTTTGATGTAGGCGTTAAGCCCGATCGTGACGGGCTTGCCGTTCACCGTGGCGGTCGTGGTGACGTTGCCGCGTGTGCTGGCGACGGTGAGGCTCTTGCCCGAGCTGGACGGCATGGGTGCCTGCATGTCGATGACGATGGTGAGCTTGTTGTCTTTGATGGTGGCGGTCATAGGTTTGGTGTTGGTTTGGTTTGGCTGAAAATTTTCTGGATGCCGCGCTCGCGAGACGCGGCTTGCTAATGTGCTCCAGCGGCACCGAGCCTTAGTGGCGATTGGGGAGGCACAAGAGGGATCGGACCTCTCATGGTGGCGGGCTTTATCCGCCGTGCTTGCATATGGCGCCCCTCCTTGGCTTGGTAAATCTGGCGGCGGCTCGGAGGGTCGAACTCCGACGGGGTTCTATCAGTCCCGATCTAAACGCGGATGCCGCTGCTAAAGGATGCTGTGGTGTCAGCTAGAAGCCGTATGTGTCGGCAAGCAGCATGAACTCGCGGTCGGCGTTGGTGCCGTGACGGCGCGCGGATCTGGCTGCCCGGCGCTCGAAGCGGAGGATTGTGACCTCGTTGCGGATGCGTCGAGCGAGCAGGCTGTGTTGCGCATGGGTGCTAGCGAAGCGGAGAGTGGACATGATGATTGCACGGACTTCCTGCCGGTCGGTTAAAAGGATCTCCTCAAGCATGCGGACGGCGGTGGGTTAAGAAAAATGGGAGGGAGGGACGCTTTCGCGCCCCTCCCTGGGTGGAATTACTTGGCGGCGACGGCCTTTGCCTTCTTCTGTGCAGCCTTGGAGGGTTTGCCGGGCTCCTTGACGGCGGACGGGTTCGCGGTGGCTCCGGACGCCACAAAGGCGTCG
>Ga0209398_1001439_pt1 | contig 12196 bp, 11 predicted proteins | sample AshMeaBigSpring_FD_184125 | JGI IMG/M metagenome (GOLD analysis project Ga0209398, IMG submission 184125) | Groundwater microbial communities from Big Spring, Nevada to study Microbial Dark Matter (Phase II) - Ash Meadows Big Spring (SPAdes)... | ecosystem: Environmental > Aquatic > Deep... | reverse complement strand
CCACCATCACTCACTCCTATTACTGGTGTGCCACAGGCCATGGATTCGACTGGACTCATACCAAAATCTTCGTCAACGGGAACATAAATAGTCGCAATAGCTCATTGAATAAGTTCTCGCAATTTTTGATCATCAGGAGAGCAAATTGCAGAAATATTTTTGTATCATTCTATCAGGGTAAATATCTTTTCTCTCTCAGGATCATTTTTTCCATAGGTGAGAATAAGTTTCTCTTCTGGCATATTTTGAAACGCACTGACAATTCTATCAACCCTCTTAATAGAAGAAAGTCGGGCAAATGAGAGGAAATATTTTTTATTGTTTTCTGTATCCTGTCTTTTATCTTCTTGAGCTGCTGTGAAAAAATCAGTATCTACTGGAGGATAGAGAATGATTGCATCACGTTTTGTAAATGTTTTGATACGTTTTTGGGTATTTTTTGAGTTTGTGATGAGGATCTTGATTTTGCGTAAATCTTTCAAATATTCTGCCCTAAATCTACTCGTCATATATTGGTATACCATAAGCATACTTTTGGGAACTTTTTTTTCATAAGCTTCTCTCTGATCAAACAGATAACGAGGAATAGTGTGACAATAATACATAATCTTTTTCCTCTTAAAATTCTTCACAGCAGAAAGACAATCACCACTCATAATAATGATATCGTACTCTTTTTTGAGGTTTCGAGTTTTTACTGAGAATGCCCATTTAAGACCAAAATGCCGCAAACCATTTCTACACACAAAAGCTATATTTTTTGGCATCCATGAGAAATCATGAAGGAAGAATTTTGGCATCAAAGGTATCATTTTACCGGTAAATCCTTGTTCACGAAGATCATAACTTCATGGACTAAAAAATCCTGAAGCAATATCAGCTTTGAGAGCATTTGCCATAATGAGTATCAATCTTTCTCCGCCTCCTCTGTAGAGGAAAGTATCATGGAGTACAAGAATTTTTGACATGAAAGTAGTATATACAATATCAACAAAAAAAAAGTATTTTTAAAATACTATAGATCATATCTCATCCGATGCATGACATTCCTTGCGAGTAGTTTCGGGATCTTCTTGGAATATAAGAAAACGGTATATATCATTCCATTTTTTGTGTTTACTATTATATTTGAGTAGATATCGAGGACCACCATCAGATCTCCTACTATCAATTTTTCTCATCTCACCAATACTATATATGATGCCATTCTGAGCATGAATCTTTTCATGTGTATATCCTTCGCACAATATATCTAATAGTGAGCTTATCATCCATGCTCCATCTATTTCTTCAAAAAGAAATTCATATCAGGATAGAAATGCTGTAGTATAGTCTATGGTTTTTTGAGAGGGTATCTCTATGAAATTTCTTCACAAAGATAAAATAACATCAGATAATGGTACTGTGGCTTCCGATTGAGATACATATCATTTTCGTATTGGTATAGACTGAGGATTATGTGGATCTCATCAGAGTAAGGTGATACATTTTTCTCGTATAGAACTTGGTATAATCCATGCTCTCTCGGAATGCATACCTTTTGTATCAGGACAGGGATATGAAATATGAAGATGGACATTCATAGAGATGAGATGATAGTGCTCTCTTAAAATGTTTTATCTCTCCATGCGATGATATCAGGTTGTCTTCTTTGGATATCTGTCATTGTAGAAATGTCTGGAATTGGATGATTGTCACCTACGAGGTATTGTTCAGAAACGTATCCTAGATGCATCCTGCTACCAGTATCAAATATACCTGTTTGTCCATCTGTAGTGGTTTCAAGACCTGACCATCATTTGTGCACAAGATCAATCAAACATATAATTCTCCAGCGTTTATGTGCTATCAGTTGAACAATCGTTGAATATCATACTTTTATAGTATCCACAAGATGAAGAGATGCTTTATTGGTAGCATCAGAAAATGTTTGCACTTCTAGGAGTGCTTGTACTTGGTTGACAGTGTATTTTTCTCTTGATAACCTACCAATATTTGTACGAGTTATATCCTTGATAGATGAGAGTTCTTGGAATCTCGCAGGTATTTCGATGTTTTTTTCTGCTCATCTGAGCACGAGAGGATATGATGTGGTATTTTCCATAAGAGTAAAGTTATTATGTATATTATAATAATTTGTCAATAAATAGGGTTTGTATTTATTCAGAAAGTATGGCACAATATAGACATGCAGTATAAAATACCCATTCAGGTAGAAAATGAAGATACCATTATTCTCGGTCTGAGTCTGAGGCAGATGGGTATTATTATAGTTGGTCTTATATTAGCATTTGGATTTTTTAATAAATTTCAAGCAACATTTCCCAAGACGCCACTTATAATTATTTGTGTTTTGATAGTAGGAATCTTCTTTATTATTGCTAAATTTCGTACTCACGAAATGACATTTCTTCCTTTTGTATTAAATCTTGCTCGGTATAAGATTAATGGCAATGGAGCAAAAGGTGAAGGAAGGATCTGGACTCGGTGAGTGGATAGTTATTCATCGTTAGAAATCGGTTATGTCCGTTCAGAATCTGCACCTGATGTTACAAAAAAAAGAAAAAAAGATACTTCTCAAGTTGCAGAAAAAATAAAAACATTGTAGTATTATACTATGAAAAATCCTCTCGACCTTCTCTTCCAAACCAAAAAATCATCAGAAACACCCTCTTCTGATGCTTCTTCAAAGAAAAATGAAACTATAAAGACGTGAAAAGATACCACTTTGTCATCAGTGAAACCTAAAAAAAACAATCACCCTGATGATTCTACACAGCGTTATTTACCTTTCTCAGAGGTTAGAGATAATATTGTTATTATGAAGGATGGTTCAGCTCGGATTGTTTTACGTGTTGAGGCAGTCAATTTTGCACTTAAGAGTGAACCAGAACAAGATGCAATTATTTATTCATTTCAACACTTTCTTAATTCACTTCAATTTCCTATTCAGATACTTGTTCGATCGCTCAAGGTGGATATTGAGTGATACCTTACTCGTCTCAAAAATCTCACAGCTGGTCAGCAAAATAAGCTTCTCAAAGAACAATCAGAGAGATATATAGAATTCCTCACCAACCTCGTCAATGTTGCTCAGATTATGAAAAAAGAATTTTATATTATTATTCCATTTGATGAGGTTGATAATCAGAGTGTATCACCAAAATGAATGTTTCAGATTGTTAAGAGTTTTTTTGCATGAGTGAGTCAGACGGTTACTTATGAACAAATTCGCCACAATATTGCGCGAATTGGTTATATGAAAAAGAAATCTCAAGAAAGGGCTACGATGATACAATCAAGTCTCCAATTTGTTTGATTACAATCCAGAATTCTCGATAAGGATCAACTCATTGAGCTTATGATTAGTTACTATGATCCAAAGGTAAATTCTGTTGCAAAAGTTCTTGATAACAATGCTCACTATGATCTTGTAGGGTAGTAATTATGCTCTTTGTACGGGGAATTGTTTGCAAAAGTCGCGCACCTCTTCACGGAGAATTTTTAAGACCTCTTCATTATCAGCATTTTTGAGGGCTCGATCGATAAAATCTCCGATTTGTTTTGCATCTGCTTCACGAATGCCACGAGTTGTCATAGCAGGAAGTCCGAGACGGAGTCCTGACGGTCGGAAGGGAGGATTGGGATCATCAGGAATCGTAGATTTCGAAGTTGATATCCCGATAGCATCGAGAGTGAGTTCTGATTTTTTCCCGTCCATATCTGTGCCAGAGAAATCTATGACGATAATATTATTATCTGTTCCGCCTGTGACGAGCTTATACCCTCGAGAGACGAGCGTTTCCGCGAGAGCATGATTATTTGAGACTACTCGACGACCATATTCACGAAATTCCTCTGTATCTGCTTCACGAAGTGCAACAGCAATAGCAGCAACCTGATTCATATGTGGTCCACCTTGCACTCCAGGAAAGACGGATCGGTCGATGCGAGTAGGAATATTTTCTATGGTTGGTTCTGGAGCCTTGAGAGGATTACTGACGATTCATTTACTGAGAATAAGTGCACCTCTTGGTCCGCGAAGTGTTTTGTGTGTGGTAGTCATCATAATGTGAAATCCATAATCGAGAGGGTTTTTCATCACTCCTGCAGCAATAAGTCCTCCAAAGTGGGAAACATCTGCCATCAGAATGGCACCTACTTCCTTTCCAATGGCAGCGAATTTTTCATAATCGAGCTCTCGTGGATGAGCAGAATATCCGGCGATAATCAGTTTTGGTTTATGTGTCAGCGCCATCTCTCGGAGATTATCATAATCCATGAAATGATTATTTTCTGCACTTGTTTTGTATCGGACGAAATTATAGACCTTACTCATGAGTGTCACTGGGCTTCCATGAGTGAGGTGTCCTCCATGACTGAGATCCATACCAAGCACAGTATCTCCTGGTTCAAGAACAGCATTGTAAATACAAATATTGGCTGCCGCACCAGAGAGAGCTTGTACATTTGCATGATCGGCATGGAAAAGTTTTTTTGCCCTTTCAATTGCAATTGTTTCCATTTGATCAGTGAATTCTTGTCCTCCGTAGTAGCGTCGACCAGGGAATCCTTCAGCGTATTTGTTGACAAAAATGCTACCAAGTGCTTCCTGCACTGCAGGAGAGGTGTAATTTTCACTTGCTATAAGCTCCATACCTTCATTTTCTCGGAGAAATTCTCCTTCAATCGTAGCAAAAATATCTGGATCGGTAATATTGAGAGGAAGATTTTTGAACATAGTAAGAGAGATAAGATAGAGAATAATTGTATATATTTTTTCTAAAATGCGATATTTTTTTACCGGTTGATTTTATGTGCTTTCAGATACAATATGTATATGTCCCAAAAGAATGATGCAGATATTAATAATCCCCGCTATCAACCAGATATGCCAGAGTTGGGTGATGATTTTGAGGTATGGATGCGATGACAAAAAGAACACAAGAACTTTGTAGAACTCAAAAATCAACTTGATACACATGCTCAATTAACTGATCTCAAAGAGTCCCTCTGATCCCTATGAAAAAAATCTCTTGAGAAACAAGAACAGTCTGGATCTTCTTCCGTTTCTTGAAATATATCTTCAGGAAAACAAGATACTGCTTTTACTGAGCGAATATATACCCGTCATGAAACGGATACAGAGAAGAATCTCTTGAAATGAACTATTGAATCACTTGTTATTCCTTTACGTGCTGTGAAAGATGGTTTTTTTGACCTTGCGAAATTTGTATCTTCACCACTTCAAGAAACAAAACGCACTATTGTCTATCTAGAATCAGAGAGTTCTGCTAAAATACTATAATCATGCTCTGTTCCGTTATACCATATACACGCTCTATTGATGATCGTCTTGTAACATATTACCTTCCAGATCAATTTAAACCATTTGTAAAAGTAGGCAGTACTGTGAAAGTTCCATGGGGGAAAGAAGTAATTATTGCCATTGTTGCTCATATAGATCCTGATATTCCCTATGAATGAGTCCTAAAATCAGTCGAATCGCCACACTGTACGACTCCTGTTCTTTCTCCGAGTGAGATTGCGATGATTGTACAACTCACTCGACACTTATTTCTTCGTATTCATACTGTTGCACAGCTTTTTCTCCCTCTTGGAATTTTTGATGCTCTGGAGGAGAAAAATTTTCTTGAACTCCTACCTCCATGAAATTGTATCACGCCAGGGTTTGTCGCTGAGTATAGTGTCGCACCTGATCCTGCTACAATTATTCTCTATCTCAAGGAGGTGCTCCAAGAAAATCCATGAGCAATTATTGTTCCTGATGGTATATCCGTTCAGTGGTGGTATGAACAAATAGGTATAGGGAATGCAATTCTTGATCCGCATCCCAAATCTCTTGCGAGACAAAAAAAGATCTATCTTGAGATACTTGCTTGATCTCAAGAAAATCTCTTTGGAACAAGACGAACGCTTCTAAAACGACTCGGAAAATTTCAACATATTTATTGTATTCATGAAAATCTCTCCCAGGATATTTTGTGCTGATTTCATAGGATCCCTATACATATCGTACTCAAAAAACTCATGGAACATGGTCATATTATTCATTATATTGCCACAACTCCAAGCATTCGCACACTTACTCACTTTCTTCAAGACAAAAAATCAATACAATACTTACCAATTAGCAGAATAGAGCAGCGATAAAACAATTGTGTCATACAAATTTAATCACTTTATGCATCCACGTATACGTACACTCATGAATTTTATTGATCATCTATCTCCTTTAGGACGCATGATGCTCGTATTGGGAGGTATGGTAATATTTGTGATAGGGATAATTATCATTCTCGCAAAATATACTATCATTGATCATGACTTTTATGTAGCTCTCGCAGATAAACAGCAGATTAGAAATACAGAACTTTCTGTTAATAGAGGAACTATTTTTGGAACTCTGGATCCAAGACGTACAGGGTATGAGCGAGAAATAAATACGATTGTTGCTACAACACTTATTGCAAAAGATCTCAAAATCGATCCTTCTGGTCTCTGTAACCTGGATATGCTCGAATCATTTTTGCTCGATATCACGTATCGTCATCTTTGTGAAAATCGATCACAAGTAAGTTGTATGGATAATATCATGAAGTATACGAATACATACGCAATGCCAGAGAACTTTACTTTCTCAAAAGAATTTATTTTAGCATTCTTGGCACCCGTGGTTCATGAGCAGTCTCATAGAGTCTACAAAACACGTATTGCGTTAGCGAGTGGTGTATCTGCTCAGGATATTGATAGGTTATTACTTTTGCAGAATCCGTGAATTGTTGTGATAGCTGATAGTGTTTTTGTTGACCCAACACGATTTGATAAATCTCGGTGAGTCGCCGAAATACTCGATATACTTCGCCTTGATCCCTTGGTACTCGATGAAGCATTAAAACCACGCAAGAATAGAAATGTCGATATTATAGAACGTATGGAGCCAGAGCTCTCTTATATTGTCTCTGCAAGAATATCAACAGATGCAGCACTTTTTAGACAACAAACACTCGTTACTCAAGCAGCGCAAGAAAAATTTCTCACAGAAAACACTATACATAAATGTTTGAAACTTACAGATAATCCTGTACGTCAATATCCTGCAGGAGCTGCTATGGCACAAGTAACAGGATTTGTCGATAGAGATGGTATTGGGAGATTAGGAATTGAGGGTTATTTTCATGATCTTCTTGCTGGTAAAACGGGTAAGAAAGAAGAGAGACGAGATAGCTTATGACGTCCTATATTTGATGAAGCACAAGAACAGGAGGTAAAATGAGTTGATCTTTATCTTACTATTGATCCAAATATTCAAAATGCTGTTATGAATGCTTTGAAAGAGTGAATCCGTACTACAGGAGCTAATACTGCAGCTGCCGTTGTGATGGATCCTAAGACATGAGCGATTCGTGCAGTAGGAAGTTATCCGTCTTTTGACCCAGAAAGACCTGGCAATGCAGATACGATTATACCCTATATACCTACTGATTACCCAGATCCAGTTTTCCCGCTTCTTGGTAAGGTCCTGTTTGTGGAATCTCTGACAGGTAATGTCAAGAAAATTTATCAAAATAGATTTGTTACTCTGCAGGAGATTACAAAAGAGGATGAAATGCGAACTGCATTAGAAAATCCAGAAGGGAAGTTTTATATCTACGAAAATCAGATTTGACTTCTCGCACATCAAAATATTGCTATTACTTCTCCATATGAGCCTGGAAGTATTTTTAAATGAGTCACAGCAGCTATATGACTTGATACTGGTGAGATAGAACCCGATATGATGTATGAAGATGCTGGTTCGGTGAAAATTGATGAATTTGAGATCAAGAATCTCATGAATACGGCTTGTCAGGGGTACCATAGTTTCCGTAACGCTATTAATTATAGCTGTAATGTCGGTATGATTAATATTATCCAACGTGTTGGTAGAGCACTTTTCTACGAATATCTGAAGCGGTTTGGATTTCTCGATATTACTGGAGTGACACTTGATGGAGAACATACAGGTGCACTTGAGCCTTATGAAAAATGGTCTCGTGCTAAACTCTTTACTATGTCATTTTGACAAGGTATCCAAGTCAATCTAATGCAAATGGCATCAATATATTCTGCATTTGCAAATGGAGGTATCTTGATGCAGCCATATGTGATCCAAAAGAGAGTGTATCCTGACGGGGATACTGTCTTGACTGAGCCTATACCAATTCGACGAGTCATAGGTGAAACTACATCACAAAAAGTAATTGCGATGCTTACAGATTCAACAAAACAAGGTTTTGCCAAGGCTGGAGCGGTACCTGGGTATACGCTTGCAGGTAAGACAGGTACCTCACAAATTGCGAGTAGTAGATGAGGGTTTGAAACGGGTGCAAATGGTCGAACAAATACATCGTATGCATGATTTGGTCCATCAAAGGATCCACAATTTGTTATTATAGTGCGTTTTGATCGTCCAAGGAGTACACAATTTGCTGAACAATCTGCAGCAAAAACATTCAAGGATATTGCCTCATTTCTCCTGGAATATTATGGTATTCCTCCGGAGCGTTAGTTCCATCTCTTCATGTATGATTCGGTATCAAACTTTTTTTGCATACCTTTTGCAGTCATGGATCGTATAAGTCAGTAGTGTATTTTTTTTGGTGGGAAAGGACGGTCATGCTTGCCAAAACACCAAGCAATTCCAGTATATCCATTTGGGCTACAACCATCGATGGCATAAGTATCATTCAGAAATACACCTATCTCATAGGCTCTTCGCCAATCATGAAACCATCGAAGGAGTTGTTTTCACCAATACATACGGACATATCCGTGAATTTTTCCGGTAGTGATAAGTTCTTTTTGAGCAGCATTCCAGAGTGGATCATGTGTTTTTCCATGCTGAAGGTCCTCAAGAGTATAGTCATCTCATACTATTGTTGTTTGATGTTTTCTCTCTTCATCGAGGGTCTTTATTACCCAATCCGGGAGACACTTCCAGGTATCAAAATGTGAATTGTAATACCACATATTTATGGCGAGTTCTCTTCGTACCAAGACTTCTTCGAGAAAAACAGTGACAGCATCTTCCTGTGTTCTTTCTCTTAATTCCTGATATATTTGTACAGGGGAGATACAACCAAAGTGAAGGTAGGGAGAAAGGAGAGATGTGCCAGTAATGTTGGGGTCATTTTTTGTTATTGCATAGTTGGAAAGCTTTTCTTGTACAAAAATGTTCCATTGTTTCTGAGCAGAAGTTTCTCATCCTGGAAATTGATTCTTGAGACCGTGAGATTGTTTTTGTAGTATTTTTTTTCTTTTATCAAACCAATTAGATGTTACCATATGTCAGAGTGTATGTCCGGTTTTGATATAGTTGACTCCTCTGAGGTGTACCTGATTTTTCTCCTGAGAAAGACTCGCAACACTATACCAGTATTTTTTTCTGAGAGTATATGCTCCATATTCTTCGTGGTCACTGACTATGTTAACAGGCAGAAGACTATTATCATCAATCAATATTACAGGAATATCAGTATTTTTAGCTATATCTGAGAGGATATCTCGAAAATATTGTATATAACTTGCAGAAGCTATAATAATTCCAATATTTTCTTTTTGAATTGATTGTATGAGTATTTCTCGAGTATTTCCAAAGAAGACATTGAGATATCATTCATGGCTCTCATATGATTCGGATAAATCTTGAAGTGATTCTACGAGAAATATAAGTTGACGTAAATTATCTTTCTGATAGGTATTATCAATAGTAATAAGCGGCATGAGATTTACTCACTTTGTTTGTGAGAATTCATGTGCATATTGGAGAGCAAAGTTCCACTGTATTCTTAGCGATCATTCTGACCAATACAGCACATTTCCTCATTTGTATGTTGAGGTATTGAGGTATTGTAGCCTATGGGAATCAAACATTTATGAAAGATAGAGAAGTTCGGAAAGTGTTTGTGTTGGTTTTTCTCGCGGGCTGATTTGTCCAGTTATTAATTTTTCATAGGTATCTCTTTGATAGGCGTTTTCTGTTTCAATACATTTTCTTGCTTGAGGACCGTATGATGATTCGGCGGAGAGCATCAGATGATCCGCGCCAGTGCGCATGGATATTTGCATATCACCGATCTCACTTGGTTCTACACATCCTTCTGGGGTCATCATGCTCTCGAGAAAACCCGTTGCACAGATAGACTCTACACCATATTTCTTACATGCTTCAAAGAAATATACTTGAATATCGTGCATATTTGGGATAGCTCTCAGATCCATCTCTACTCGGAGATCGCCACGACCAAACATAGCGAGCTTGATGGCTCCAGTTGAAAGAATCCAATCAACATTGTTCACAGCAAAAGGTGTTTCAAATTTTGCTCCGAGATTGCCAGTATAATTGTACTCATCACGGACAATATGGACGAAATCCTCGATATGTTTTTGATGAAGAAAATATGATACCATAATAGTATCTACATAATCAAAGCCAAGTGTATGTTTGGCAAAATCAAGACTTTTATGATCGTGTTCTGTAATACAATCAATCCCAAGAGGCTTATTGCGGACACAAATTCCTTTTTTCCCTTTGAGTGTATAGGATTCTTTTCCTCCACCTATTTCTGTGCACTCAATGACCTTGTATGTATCATGAATCTCACGCACCGTTGCTGTCATCTTACCATCGTCAAAGACTGCAAAGTCACCTACCTCCATTACATTGACGATTTCTGGGAAACATACCGTGAGGCGATCTTCTGTACAGAGATGATTTTCATCTTTTTCATTTGCATAAGAGATGTGAAATCTCTTTCCTACAGTTACAATAATTTTGTCATGGAGTTCAGGGATTAATTCATTAATACGAGGCTTGGGTCACTGGAGATCAATAAGCACTTGGCAGTAGGGATAAATTTCTTTGAGATACTCTGCGAGAGCATGCTTGTTTCACTCTTTTCCAAGATGAGAACAATTTACCCGGTAGATTCCGATCTTGTTGAGAATGGTAGGATCTTCTTTTACTGCTGCTACGAGGGTTGGTCCATGAGTTGCAACAATATAGTGTTGCGGTATCTTGGTCTTTTCTTCTTTTTTTTGGAGAGAAGAAGTGTTTTTGAGAAGGGTAGTAGTCTCTTGATAGAGAAGGGTTTGTTGGGGCATAAAAATAAACTAAGAATGCCCTCAGTATAGAAAAACTTTTGAAATCGCAATCAAAAAATCTAATAGAGTGCTTTGAGTGCAGAGAGATTAAAGGCATAGTCCGTTCGCTTTGACCCGAGAAGTCCGAGATGACAATGATGTCATCCGAGAGTGGTATCTGCTACCATCAGACTACAGGATTCAAGTTCTGGGAGAATATTTTCCTCTCCGATACAAATAGTGATCCGATGCGGCTGTGCGAGATTGGTGAGTGTCCGAGTGAAGAGTGTCCTATTTTCCACGACGTCTAACACGGTAAATATTGCATCTCACAGCGTACTGCTATGTTTTCTGAGAAAATGTGAAATACCAGAAATACAATATACGCCAGCCTCTGGAGAACTGATAAAAGCGAGATCTCCTGTGGCATCAGAAAAATCAGATATCATATCATAGAGACGATCATCATGAAATTCAAACAAAGAATCCCGCGTCTCTATAACGGGTCCAATATATTTTTGTGGTGCTATTTCGATCAGATAATCGACATACATTCTGATGCCTCGTGTGGTAGGGAGTCGTCCAGCTGAATTATATGGCTGGTAAATGAGACCCATTTCTTCGAGCTGTTTCATATCATTACGCACGGTGGCTGCTGAGATTGGCATCTGCTCATCTCGTACCAGTGATTTACTTCCTGTCGAATCTCCACTGCGAATATATTCTCGGACAATCAGTCAAAGAATCTGTATTTTACGGGCATCGATGGATGATTTGCGTGACATAGATATAAAAGAAAATCTTCCCCAAGGTTTTGATCGGAAATTTTCCAATGAGATCAAATGAATAAGAGGGAATGCCTCCTATCCTCGAAGTGCTGTGCTTTCTCGCGGTAAAGCAATCAAGCGGCTCCTCAATGAGAAAATAGTTATAAGGAAAAAAAACCGTCAGATGCACCAGTGGGGAGGACAGAGAAATTGTAGTGATTTTATCGGAAGAAGCAATACTGAATTTCTTTTATGGCACAAATATTTCTTCAAGAGCAATTACT
>Ga0209398_1001438_pt1 | contig 12199 bp, 16 predicted proteins | sample AshMeaBigSpring_FD_184125 | JGI IMG/M metagenome (GOLD analysis project Ga0209398, IMG submission 184125) | Groundwater microbial communities from Big Spring, Nevada to study Microbial Dark Matter (Phase II) - Ash Meadows Big Spring (SPAdes)... | ecosystem: Environmental > Aquatic > Deep... | reverse complement strand
CCGCGAGCGTAATCTCAGCCGTGCTCGATTGGTCGCGCGCGCGTGGCCTGACCATCAACGCGATCAACACCGTCGCCCCTAGCCTCGAAGAAGTATTCATACACTTGACGACCGGGCCAGACATCGAGGCGCGGGTGGACTGATGCGCAGCGACATGATGCGAGCGATTCGCGAGGGCCTGCGCGGCGCCCTGGTCATCGCGGCCAAGGACGTCCGGATCTATTACGCCAAGCCGCCGGTCATCATGTGGGGTATGGTCTTCCCGTTCCTGCTCTTCCTGTCGTGGTCGGTGGGGCGGCACTTGCCGATCGCCGGCCAGATTCCTGCGCTGCTCGCGGTCGCGGTGTTCTTCACCGCATCGTCGATCGGACCTGTCGTCATTCCCTGGGAGAAACGGGCCGGGACCTTCGATCGCCTGGTGGTTGCGCCCGTGCCGTTGTGGGGCGTGCTCAGCGGCAAGACCCTGGCCGGCATGGTGTTCGGACTGGCCGTGGCGGCGCTCGTCACGGGCTTGGGCGTCCTGGCCGGCGTGCGCGTTACGAACGCAGGGACCTTACTCCTCGGAATCCTGCTCTCGGCGGGCGCTTTCGCCTCGCTGGGGGTGCTGTTTTCCACGATCCCGGCGCGGGATGTGGCTGCAGTGATGATGCCGGCCACGCTCGTGCGTTGGCCGTTGCTGTTCGTCAGTGGGCTGTTCGTACCGCTGGACGAATTGCCCGCTTGGGGACGCGCCCTCGCGTACGCCTCGCCGCTGACGTACACCAATGACCTGTTCCACGGTGCCATGGACGGCCCACGGTCGATCCACGCCGCGATCAGTCTCGGGATGCTGTCTCTCTACTGGATGACGTTCCTCCTCATTGGACTGGGGCTTCACGAGGTGGGTCGCCGTCGAGCCTGAATTCGTGAAATTCGCGTCGAATCACGACAGCGTCTCTCAGATCAAGCATTCGTCCATCGGCTAGAACACCAGCGTCTGGTCAGCCCAGACCGTCCAGTCGGTGAGTTGGCTAAGCGAGCTACGCTTGGCGCCCTCTGTCAGTTCCGCCTCCGTGATGCCGCGTGCATCCATGCACGTTCCACAGACGCAGATCTCTACACCGTGTCGAGTGGCCAGTCCCTGCAGCATGGTCTCGAGGTTGTAGTAGCCCTGCGGCACCTTCTGCCCGGCCTTCGCGCAACTCGCGGCATCGCCCATCAGGAACACCTTGACCTCCTCGCCTGGCCGACGCGCGAGGGAACCGGCCAGCCGAAGCGCGTTATAGCTACGCTCCGTTCCGTAGGGTGGATCGTTGAGGATGAACAGCGTCTTGGTCATGACGAGGCTCCACGTGCGGCCAGTCGTTGCCACCCGTCCGTCCCGCCGCACAGGTACCGAACGTGCTTGAACCCCAGTTCCCGCAGTCGCATGGCAGCCTGCTTGGAGCGTCCGCCGCCCTTGCCGCAAACGGTCACCAGCAGCGCATCGCGTCGTAACTCCCCGTGCCGATCGTCCAGCGCATCCAGTGGCTCGTTGATCGCCCGGGTCACGTGGCCGGCGTCCCCGGATTGCGTCGCAGTGTCTCCGACATTCGGGTGGCGACGACGACGCCCGAGGCGAACGTTATCGCCGCTACGACCCACATCGCGACCGACAGCCCGAGCGCGTCGGCGACGATACCGGCCAGCAGCGCGCCGACCGCGTAACCCAGGTCGCGCCACAGGCGATAGACGCCCACCGAGGAGGCGCGCCACGATGGATGCGCCACGTCGCCGATGGCCGCCAGCAGCGTCGGATACACCATGGCCGTGCCGATGCCGAGCAACACGCCGCCTGCCGCGAAGCCGGCGAACCCGTTGGCCGAGGCGACGACGGCAATGCCGGCCGCCTGCACCCACATGCCAGCTGCGATCAGCCACTTGCGTCCCACCCGATCGGACCATGCGCCGGTGAACAGCTGGCCGATACCCCAAGTCGCAGGGTAGACAGCCGCCAGGGTGCCGACCTGACCGAGGTTCATCCCGGCCGCGACGAAGAACAGCGGGAACAGGCCCCAGGCCATGCCGTCGTTCAGGTTGTTGACGAGGCCCGCCTGGCTGACGCTCGACAGGTCGCGATCCGTGAGCGACGTGCGCCAGAAGATCTCCCGCTGGCTCGGCAGCTCGTGCGTCGCGAGATCACCATGCAGCTTCGACTCGTGCGCGACGTGGTGCGTGGTCTCGCGGACCAAAAAGATCGACAGCAGCAGGCCGATCGCGACGAAGCCCACGCCCAGGTAGAACGGTTCGGGGCGCAGTCCGTAGCGCGCAGCAACGTAGCCCGTGGCGAGGGCGCTGCCCGCGACGGCAAAGTAACCTGCGAACTCATTGAGGCCCATCGCCAGGCCGCGATTCTTCGGACCGGCGAGGTCGATCTTCATGATCACGGTCGTCGACCAGGTGAGACCCTGGCTCACGCCGAGCAACGCATTGGCCGCCAGCACCCAGGACCACGATGGCGCCCACATCAACAGGAACGGCACCGGGACCGCCACCAGCCAGCCGGCGACCAGCACGTGCTTGCGACCGAAACGGTCGGACAGGCGCCCGGCGAGGTAGTTGGTGAATGCCTTGGTGATCCCGAATACCACGATGAACGAGAGCACCGCGGTACGAGCCACCAGCTGGAACTCCTGCTCGGCCAGCGGTGGCAGGATCGATCGCTCGAGCCCGACCATGGCGCCGACGAACGAGTTGACCACCACGAGCAGCGAGAACTGCCAGAGGTTCTCCCGCAACCCGAGGCGGATGGCGTTCACGCGCGCGCTCCGTTCCGGCTGGGATTCGCTGCCCCTTTGACCGGTTTCGCCGTAGCCACTTTCCAGCCACGGGCCCGCCAGTCGGCGACGCCCTGCTCCATGCGATGCGCTCGAAAGCCCTTGTCCCTGAGGAGTTCGACCGCCTCGACGGCCATGACGCAATACGGCCCGCGGCAGTACGCCACGACCTCGCGGTCCCTCGGGACTTCTTTCAGGCGGGCGGCCAGTTCGCCGACCGGAATCGAGCGGGCACCCGGGATGTGCCCGGCTTCGTACTCCTCGCTCGGCCGGACGTCGAGCACGGTGACCTCGCCGCTGCGCACGCGACGCACTAGCTCGTCGCCCTCGACTGCCTCGAGTGCGCTGCGGCGATCGAGATACTCACGGCTGATGCGCTCGACCTCTGCCAACCTGGACTGGGCGAGCGTGCGCAGCGCGACGAAGAAGTTTGCAACTTCCTCGTCGGCGACCCGATACTCGACGTAGAGACCCTGCTTTTGGGCATCGACCAACTGCGCCGCGCGCAGGATCTTCAGGTGCTGGGACGCGTTGCCGACCGTGATGTCGGCCAGATCGGCAAGCACCTCCACGGTTCGAGGCCCTTGCGACAGCAGGTCGAGCAGTTCGAGACGCTTTGGCGCGGCGGCCGCTTTGCTGACGCGCGCGATCTGCTCGTAGATCTGGTCCTTGAACTGGCGCCGGGTTTGCGACACGGGGCCGAGTATTCTAGCGCTTACTGGAATAGTCAACGGCCGGGAGCGTGCACATGACTTTTATCCGGACCATTCCCGAGCATGAGGCGCGCGGTGAACTCGCCGAGCTGTACCGTCGCCTCGCTTACCGCGACGGGACCGTAGACGAAGCATTCAAGGTGCTCTCCCTGCACCCGGCTCTGCTGGCTGCGGATGCCGCCCTGTACGACACAATCATGTACGCCGAGTCGCCGCTGCCCAGGGCGGAGCGTGAACTACTGGCGGTCACCGTCAGTGGCCTGAACGGCTGCAATCGGTGCCTGCGGCATCACTCGGCTCGCCTTGAGGCGCTCCAAGGCGCCGCGGCTCCACCCGGGTCACACCGCACGTCAGACGCGCAGCCCGACGAGCGCGCGCGGGCGCTCGTTTCCCTGGCCGAGAAGCTGACTCGGGAACCAGGCTGCGTCGCGGCAGCTGACATCGAGCGATTGCGGCACGTCGGGCTCGACGATCGGGCGATCCTCGACGCCTGCAATGTGATCGCCTACTTCAATTACGCCAACCGCGTGACTCTCGGCCTCGGCATCGACGCCGACTCCACAACCTCGAGTGAATGTCGAGGCAATGAGCCGCCGCTTCGAACATGGTGACCTAATCGCATACGGATGGCTGCCCCACGCCTGCACGAGATGCTGGCTGGCGCTGGCTATTCACAAGGAGACGAATTGGAGCGGGTGATGGGAATCGAACCCACGTGAGCCGCCCTGCTCCGCTCGCCAGATCAATCACTTACCGTCGGCGATGATCTCGCGTGTGATTGATGTGTGAAATCCAAAGGTCCAAAGTTGTTTATGCAATATCTTGCATAATCCAGTCCTGGCGATTATTCTCCTGCCATGAAACCCGTCGTCTGGCTCGGGACTTCCAAGGCCGACCTAAAGGCCTTCCCGGCAACAGCGATGGACGACATGGGCCACCAGCTGTTCCGGGTGCAGTGCGGACTCGATCCTGACGACTGGAAGCCGATGGCATCAATCGGTTCCGGTGTTCGGGAGATCCGGGTGCGCGATCCGTCCGGAGCATTTCGTACGATCTACCTCGCGACGCGGCCTGAAGCGATCTACGTCCTGCATTGCTTCCGCAAGAAGACGCCTAAGACCGCCCGGCAAGACATCGATTTGGCACGGCAACGGCTCGCCCGAGTTCCCAGGAGGGCACCTCATGGCTAGGAAGAAAGTGCGCAGCGTATTTCAGGATCTCTATCCCGAGGATCAGGCGGCGGAGATGGAGATGCGCTCGCTCCTCCTCCAGGGTCTTGGAAGTTGGCTGGCCGGCTCGGGCATGACGCAAGCAGAGGCGGCAAAGATCCTTGCGGTCACTCAGGCCCGGGTCTCCGACATCAAGCGCGGCAAGATCAGTTCCTTCAGCCTCGACTTGCTCGTCCGGCTGGCAGCCAGGGCCGGGCTGAATCCGAGGTTAAAACTGGTCGCTTGAGTGAATTCCTTTTGCGGGCTCGCCCGCCGACGCAGAAGCGGGTGAGCGACGAAGTGGAGCGGGTGATGGGAATCGAACCCACTTGAGCCGCCCTGTCCTGCTCGTCGCATCGATAGCTCACGAACGCCGGCGGCGCTGCGTGTGATTGACGTGTGAAAAGGGCCGCCGAATCACCAGGCAGCCCCAGATTCCGCACCGTGGACGCGACGCGCGAGCATGATCGCCGAGACTGCCTAGGCCATGCGTTCGACGTCCAGCAGCTTCCAGCTTTGGTCGAACAGCGCCGGCTCCGGACCGTAGAATCGTGCCATCAATTCGAATCGGTTATTCGGATCGGTCGGCAGCCAGTTGCGCTCCCAGCCTTTCGGCGCCGTCGAACCCAGCCAGAGATCGACGGAGCCGTCGCGGTTCACCCGCAGACCCGGCGTCTGTGACGAGCGGCTGGTCGCCGAGACCTCGCGAATGAATGCATGCGTCTGCCGATCGTAGGCCGTCATCGACCAGTACTGTCGGATCGGAACGTTGGGCGGAATACGCAGGCGGTAGCTCCTGCCGCCTTCGAGCGCGGCACCTGTCGAGTCCTGATGGCTCATCCGACGTCCCCCCTCTTTTGAGTAGCGGATCGGTTTAGAGTCTAGCCCCGGCGGGAGGTTAGACGTGAAGAAGCGATTCAGCGAAGAGCAGATCATCGGGTTCCTGAAGGAAGCCGATCAGGGACTGCCGGTGAAGGAGCTGTGCCGCAAGCGCGGCTTCTCGGAGGCGAGCTTCTACCTGTGGCGCAGTAAGTACGGCGGCATGAGCGTCTCGGACGCCAAGCGGCTCAAGGCGCTCGAGGCGGAGAACGCGAAGCTCAAGAAGCTGCTGGCCGAGTCGCTGCTCGAGAACGAAGTGACCCGGGAGGCACTTCGAAAAAAATGGTAACCGCCCCGGCGCGTCGCGAGCTGGTGCGGTGGATGCAAGCGCGAGGGTTGAGCGAGCGGCGCTGCCTGGCGATCGCGGGCATGAGCGCGAGCTCGCTGCGCTACCGTCCGCGGCCGGACCGCAACGTGGCGCTGCGGGCACAGATCGTTGCCCTGGCGCAGCGTCATCGGCGCTACGGCGTCGGCATGATCCACCTGAAGCTCCGCCAGGCCGGCGAGCCGGTCAACTACAAGCGGGTCGAGCGGCTGTATCGGCTCGAGCAGCTGCATATCCGGCGCCGGCGGCGCAAGAAGATCCCGGTCAGCGAGCGCCAGCCGCTGGTTCGGCCGGGACAGGCGAACGAAGTCTGGTCGATGGACTTCATGTTTGACCGTGAGGCGTCGGGCCGTTCGATCAAGTGCCTGGTGATCGTGGATGACGCCACGCACGAGTCCGTCGCCATCGTCGCAGACCACGCCATCGGCGGCGATCACCTGACGCGCATCCTCGATGGCATCTGCGCGCAGCGCGGCACGCCGGCCGTCATCCGCACCGATAACGGACCCGAGTTCACTGGCAAGGCGATGCTGAACTGGGCGCATCGCCGAGGGATCGGGCTGCGGCTGATCGAGCCCGGCAAGCCGAACCAGAACGCGTACGTGGAGAGCTTCAACGGACGGTTCCGCGACGAGTGCCTCAACGAGCACTGGTTCATGTCGCTCGCGCATGCACGCGCCGTAATCGAAGACTGGCGTCGGGAATACAACGAGGAGCGACCAAAGAGATCACTGGGCGGGCTGACACCCGCGCAGTACGCGAAGCAACTGGCCGCGAGGCCGCTTACAATGCCGGCCGACTCTAGACCCGCCTGCTACTGAAAGCGGGGGGACGTCGCAGCCGCCATAGGGCGACGGCCGCTTGAGTGGGCCCGTTCTCCAAAGCAGTCGCTCACGGTCTTGCGGCCCTGATCGACCTCCGATGCAGCCGGCACGTCTGCAGTTCGATCGGCCGAACTGGCGCTCCCGACCCGAAGCTGCCGGTCGCGTTACCGAAGTCGGACATTCCAAACGCTGCAGGGCGGCCGCGATGGTGTCGCGGCTGCGCGTTACGACAAGATCCCTGACGCGGACAACGACTTGTCCGGATGCGCCTGTCGGTTCTTCAGGGCGATAATTGTGAACACCGCATGCCCTGTGAACGGACCGCACCGTCAAAATGGGGAACGTCAGGATGGCTGAGATCAAGGGCCCAGCGATCGAAAGCGACACCTTCCATGTCGAGGGTCATTGCTGCGGGATCCGTATCCCCGCGCTGATGGACTCGAGCAGCGCGGGCGTGAAGTTCGAGATGTCCCCGGAGATCAGAGCCGAACTCCTCGAGGCTGGCATTCTCCCCGCCGAAGGCCCTCAGCAAAGACCACGGGATGACGAGCTCCCGAAGGCGCAGCCTGGTCCGCGTTAGCGCAGACCCGCCTCGTACCAGCCCTTGCTCGAGTTGACGAAACGCACCACGAGCAACATCACTGGAACCTCGATCAGCACGCCCACGACGGTGGCCAGTGCGGCCCCAGACTCGAAGCCGAACAGGCTGATCGCGGCGGCCACTGCGAGTTCGAAGAAATTCGACGCGCCGATCAATGCCGACGGGCACGCGATGTTGTGCTTCTCGCCCACGGCGCGATTGAGCAGGTACGCCAGTGAGGAGTTGAAAAAGACCTGGATCAGGATCGGCACGGCAAGCAGGGCAATCACCAGCGGCTGGTCGATGATTGCTTCGCCCTGGAAGGCGAAGAGCAGCACGAGCGTCACGAGCAGCGCCCCGATCGACCAGGGGCCGATCCTGTCCATGGCGGCATCGAACGCAGCCTGTCCCTTCCTGAGCAGGGACCGGCGCCACACCTGCGCGAGGATCACCGGAATGATGATGTACAGCGCGACCGACGTGATCAGCGTGTCCCACGGCACCGTGATCGCGGCGATGCCGAGCAGGAAGCCGACCAGCGGTGCAAATGCCACGACCATGATCGAGTCGTTCAGCGCGACCTGCGTCAGCGTGAACATCGGGTCGCCATTGGTCAGCCGGCTCCACACGAACACCATGGCGGTGCACGGCGCCGCGGCGAGCAGGATGAGCCCGGCGACGTAGCTGTCGATCTGCGCGGCCGGCAGCCACGGCGCGAACAAGTGGCGCACGAAGATCCACGCGAGCAACGCCATCGAGAACGGCTTGACGAGCCAGTTCACGAAGAGCGTGACACCCATGCCGCGGACATGCTGTCGGACCTCGCCAAGCGCCGAGAAGTCCACCTTGACCAGCATCGGGATGATCATCACCCAGATGAGGAGCCCCACCGGGAGGTTGACCTTGGCAACCTCCATCCGGCCGACGGCCTGGAAGAGTTCGGGGAACAACTGGCCGGCGGCGATGCCGACCAGGATGCAGGCGAAGACCCACACCGTCAGATAGCGCTCGAATACGCTCATCTGCGCACCAGCGGCGCGCTTGCCCGTGACTTCACATTGTGCCGACATGGGAACCTCGACCCTCAAGCAACTTGCGGGGTGCGGAGTGATGTATCGCCGCTCCGGATGAGCGCACGCAGGCGCTCGATGCCCACCGGCTCGTCGTCCTGCAGTGCGACCAGCGCAGCACGTCCCGCAAATCGCTGGCGCACCGCATCGATCTGTGACCACTCCCGGTCGGCTCGCAACTGCAGCAGCGTTGACGTGGTCGTGGTCGCCGCAAGGCTGTTGTTGATCACCCACGCCCACGGTTCGATGCCGGCCCGGCTCAGGTCATCCTGCAACTGTCCCGCCTCGAGGATCGGGGTGGTTTCCGGCAACGTGACGATCAGGACCTTCGTCTGGTGCGGATCCTGCAGTTGCATCATGGGTGTCACGAAGTGGCCACCGCTGCCGATCTGGCGCGCCACCTCCCGGTGGTAGGCGCCGGTGGCATCGAGCAACAGCAGCGTGTGCCCCGTCGGCGCGGTGTCCATCACGACGAACTTGCGGCCGGCCTCGCGAATGATCCGCGAGAAGGCCTGGAACACGGCAATCTCCTCCGTGCACGGCGAACGAAGATCTTCCTCGAGCAGTGCCCGTCCGTGCGCATCGAGGTCCTTGCCCTTCGTCTGCAGCACGTGCTGCCGATAGCGCTCAGTTTCGGCACGCGGGTCGATCCGGCTGACCGTCAGGTTGGCGATCGAGCCGTCGAGCGTTTCAGTGAGGTGGGCCGCCGGATCCGACGTGGTGAGGTGAACCGGATGCCCTTGGCTCGCCAGCTCAACCGCGATCGCAGCCGCCAGAGTCGTCTTGCCGACTCCTCCCTTGCCCATGAGCATGATCAGACCATGACCATCCGCGGCAAGATCACGCGCGAGGTCACCCAGTCCAGGCATGGGTGCGGGTGGTTCGCCCGTGCCACTCGGTCCTGCCACCGCCGCATCGGAGTCGAACAGGGCCCGCAGCCGATCGACGCCGACGAGGTTGAATGACTTCAGCGATAATTGATCCGTCGGCAGCGACTGCAACGACTCTGGTGCACCCTGGATTGCGGCCCGCTCGCGGCGAATTACCGCCGCGGCGAGGGGATCCGCTGAGCCCTGCTCCGGCGGCAGGATACCGTTGATGACCAGCGACTGACTGCGAAGCCCGATCGCCGCGAGTTCATCACGCGTTCGAGCCACTTCGCGCAGTGTGGAGGCCTGTGCGCGTGCGACCAGGACCAGTCTCGTTCGCAATGGATCGGCCAGCGCTGCCACGGCCGCCTGGTATTGGCCGCGCTGCTTTTGCAGGCCCGACAGCGGGCCGAGGCAGGATGCGTCGCCTTTACCGGCCTCGAGGAAGCCGGTCCAGGCGCCCGGCAGCTGCAGCAGGCGGATCGTGTGGCCCGTCGGCGCAGTGTCGAACAGGACATGGTCGTAGTCGCGGGTCAGCGCGGGATTGGTCAGCAGCGATGTGAACTCGTCGAAGGCCGCAATCTCGGTCGTGCACGCTCCGGAGAGCTGCTCCTCGATGCCCTTGACCACGTCGTCCGGGAGCACTCCGCGCACCGGACCGACGATGCGGTCCCGGTATGCCTGGGCCGCCGCCTGCGGGTCGATCTCGAGGGCCGCGAGTCCCGCCACGGCCTCGATCTGGGTAATGCGATGGCCGATGGCAACGCCGAAGACCTGGCCCACGTTCGATGCGGGGTCCGTGCTGACGAGCAATACGCGGCGACCATGATCCGCGAGCCAGACGGCCGTCGCGCAGGCAAGCGACGTCTTGCCGACGCCCCCCTTGCCGGTGAAGAACGCGAAGGGCGGGAGTCCTTCGATGAAGTTACACGGAGCGACGGTGGTACTGGCGCTCATCAGCAGCACCCGCTGCCCGGCTTCGAGGTCGAGTCGGGGCCGCAACAACTGGCAACGGTGGTCGCCTTGATTGGAATCGACTTGAGCGACGCACTGCCCGCCCACGCGACCAACTCGTCCCGAGTTGGATATCGCGCGCCGCAGCAAATCACGCCGTCGACCAGGGTCAATGGCAGGCCCTTTTCTCCGGAGCTCTGCAAAACCGCCTTGACCAACGGGTTGTTGGCGAACTCTAGCGGCTGCTGGGCTAGATTCAGTCGCTCGATCTGGATGCCCTGCTCGCGCGCCCAGGCCGCATCCGCTGCGAAGCGCACGAGTTCCGAGTCGACCTCGGTCCCACACACGCCGGTGCTGCAACAAAGACTCGGGTCGAATACTTGAATCGTCTTCACGGAACTCTCCTCGGAATTCATTCGATCGCCGAGCCGATACGATCCATCTCCGCCTTCAGCTTGACGCGGTCGTTCTGCATTTCATCCAGTGGCAGGGCCAGGAATGCCTCGATTCGCCGCCGGAGGGTGCGATAGGCATGCATGAAGGCGGCATCGATCTCCTCGTCCGTGCCCGTGGCATGGGCCGGATCGCCGACACCCCAATGCGTTCGCAACACCGGCCCCAGGTAGGCGGGACAGATCTCGCCGGCGGCGCTCGAGCACACCGTGATCACGATGTCGGGGGCCTGCGGCAGGTCGTCCCAGCTCTTGCTGGAGTACCCGTCGGTGGGGATGCCCTCACGCCGGAGCAACGCGAGGGATCGCGGATGCACCTTGCCGGTCGGCTTGCTGCCGGCACTCATCGCGCACCAGCCCGCCGGCGCCAAGTGGTTGAAGGTCGCCTCCCCCAGGATCGACCGGCACGAGTTACCGGTACAGAGGAAGAGCACGTTCACGAGCGGCCGATCTCCGACAGGCGCTCTTGCAGCACCAGCTGCTCGAGACTGCGGAGCGGGAGACTCATGAACAGGCTGATGCGGCGATCGAGGACAAGGAACGCTTCGTCGAAGGCCTTCCGCTTCTGCTCGTCGGTGCCCTCGACGGCCGCCGGATCGGGAATACCCCAATGCGCCGTGATGGGCTGACCGGGCCACATCGGACAGACTTCGCCCGCGGCGTTGTCGCAGACCGTGAACACGAAATCGAGCTCAGGCGCGCCCGGCGCGGCAAACTCATCCCAGCTCTTGCTGCGCAGCCCGTCGGTCGGATAGCCCAATCGCCGCAGCAGTTCGAGTGCGTACGGATTGACCCGACCCGCGGGGTGGCTGCCTGCACTGAACGCACGGAACTGCCCCTGTCCCCGCCTGTTCAGCAGGGCTTCGGACAGGATGCTTCGGGCGGAATTGCCGGTGCACAGGAACAGCACATTGAAGGTCCGATTTGGGTCGCTCATGCGGTTTTCCTCTTGCGTTCGATGGTGTTGTTCGGCGCGCAGACCGGGGCGCACACCGCGCCCTGGCTGCAGCAGTTCTCGGTCAGGTAGCCCACCAGGTCGTTCATGCGCTCGAAGTGCGCGCTGTAGTAGATGAACCGGCCGTCCTTCCTAGCCGTCACCAAGCCCGCTCGCGCGAGCTCCTTCAGGTGGAAAGACAGGCTGGGTCCGGCGATCTTGAGCCGCTCGCCGATCTCGCCGGCCGCGTAGCCCTCGGGACCGCGCTTGACCAGCAGGCGGTAGATGGCGAGCCGCGAGTCCTGGGCGAGCGCCGCGAGTGCGGTGATGACTTCCGGTTGCTTCATCGATTCACGATATATTGAATTATTAGACGCGTCAACGAGGGGCCCGGCCCCAGGCTAGATCACGCCGAGGGAGCCGGAGAGCGTCAGATAGGCGCCGATCCCCACGATCAGCCAGGCGTTCGCGGTCTGCAGCGGTCCCTGCCAGCGTTGCAGGCCACCAACGACCCTGGCGCCCGCCTGGGCCCCGAACAGCACGGCCAGCGCCACGACTGCGACGGGCACGGCCGTCGCGAGTCCGTAACGACGAAG